>ENA-UOUL01000570-UOUL01000570.1-bioreactor-metagenome-genome-assembly--contig:-NODE-570-length-61786-cov-7.395680_pt1 | contig 61786 bp, 49 predicted proteins | sample MGYA00249838_ERZ747220 | MGnify/ENA primary metagenome ERZ747220 (study PRJEB28778, sample SAMN05720191) | bioreactor metagenome | isolation source: Anaerobic biogas reactor | place: USA:Washington... | reverse complement strand
ACTCCACCGGGCTTCGTCTTCCACGTCAAGGCCTTCGGCATGATGACCCGCCATGGAGTGCGGGCGGACAGGCTGCCGGCCTCGCTGCGGGCTGCTCACAACCTGGAGGTCGACGGCCGGGGCCGCGTCACGCATCCCTCCGAGGCCTTGCGTGGAGAGGTGTTCACGCTCTTCAGCGAGGCCTTGGAGCCGCTGAGGACCGCGGGCAAGCTGGGGATCGTCCTCCTGCAGTTCCCTCCCTACTTCGCCGCCAACCGGGCCAACCGGGAGTACATCTCCCGCAGCGTCGGCCTGCTGACCCCCGACAGGGTGGCGGTGGAGTTCAGACACGCGTCATGGATCGAGCCGGAGGAGGTGGGGACGACCCTTCACCTGCTCACGTCTCTGGGGGTGAGCTACGTCTGTGTGGACGCGCCCAGGATGGGTGGTCCTACCATCTTGCCACCACTGGCCGCCGCGACCTCGGATATCGCCTACGTCCGCTTCCACGGTCGCAACGCCGCCACCTGGAACGCCCGCACAAGGTCGGCGGCAGAGCGCTTCAAGTACCTCTACTCCAATGAGGAACTCATGGAATGGGTGGAGCCCGTACGTCAGCTTCAAGCGGAGACGACGGCCACCTACCTCATGTTCAACAACTGCTTCGCCGACTACGCGCCCCGCAACGCTCAGCAGATGCTCTCGCTGCTCGAGTTCTCGCTCGGATCCGAGCGGTGGCCGGCCGGACAGACCGCCGCCGCCACAGCCGCCGGGGCCGAGGCCAACGAAAAGGGCGGCGCCTCCGAAGAGGCGCCGCCCCGGTAGATACTGCAGTGCCGCTAGGTCAGATCTTAGGCAGGTTCTTCATCGATTCCTTGATCTTCTCTTCGGGATACGCGAAGTCTTCCAGCTTGCCATCCAGGTAGTTGTCATACGAAGCCATATCGAAATGACCATGCCCGCTCAGATTGAAGAGGATGGTCTTCTCGTCCCCAGATTGCCTGCAATCCTCGGCCAATTGCCTTACCACGGCGATGGCGTGGTTGCTTTCCGGAGCCGGGATGATGCCTTCGGACCGCGAGAAACTGATGCCGGCCTCGAAGACCTCGGTCTGCATGACCGAACGGGCCTCGAGCATACCGAGCTGATGCAGGTGCGAGACCATCGGCGCCATGCCGTGATAGCGCAGACCGCCCGCGTGGATACCCGGGGGCACGAAATCGTGGCCCAGCGTGTCCATCTTGAGAAGCGGCGTGAACTTGGCCGTGTCGCCATAGTCGAAGGCGTAGATGCCCTTGGTCATCGTCGGGCAAGCCGCCGGCTCGACGGCGATGCAGCGCGTCTTCTTGCCCTTCTTGATGTTCTCACCGACGAACGGGAATGCGATCCCGGCGAAGTTGGAGCCGCCGCCGACGCATCCCACCACGAAGTCGGGGTACGCGTCGGCCAGTTCCATCTGCGCCAGGCACTCCTGGCCGATGACGGTCTGCTGAAGTGTCACATGATTCAGTACCGAGCCCAGGGAGTAGTGCGTGTCGTCGCGCTTCACGGCTACTTCCACGGCCTCGCTGATAGCCATACCCAGGCTTCCCGGGCTGTCGGGGTCCAACGCCAACATGGCCCGCCCACATTCGGTGGTATCCGAGGGGCTGGGGATGACTTCCGCACCCCACACGCGGATCATGCTCCGGCGGTATGGTTTCTGGAAATACGAGACCTTCACCATGTAGACGAGGCACTCCATGCCCAGAAGCTGGCAGGCGAGAGATAGGGCGGAGCCCCATTGGCCGGCGCCTGTCTCGGTGGTCAGCTTCTTTATGCCCTCTTCCCTGTTGTACCAGGCCTGAGCGACCGCCGTGTTCAGTTTGTGTGACCCGGCCGGGCTGACACCCTCATACTTGTAGAAGATCTTGGCAGGAGTGCCAAGAGCCTTCTCCCATCGACGAGCACGGATCATAGGAGTAGGTCGCCACAGCCGATAGATCTCCCGGACCTCATCGGGGATCTCGATCGTAGGCTCCGTCGACATCTCCTGCATGATGAGGCCCATCGGGAACAAGGGAGCCAGGTCGTCAGGTCCGGCCGGCTGGTGTGTTCCCGGGTGGAGCGGCGGCGGCGGGGGCGTCTGGAGATCAGCCGCGACGTTGTACCACGACGTCGGGATCTGATCCTCCGGGAGCAAGTACTTTGTCGCCATGCCTTTTTGCCTTTCCATCCTTGTAGGGTCGTACAGACGTGCAAAGTAACACAATGCCGTGAATCATGCATCGCGGTCGTCCAACGAGGGTATGCTAAGAAACGACTGGGGCACGACCGAGACAGCCTAGGAGACGACATGGTCACTCTCGCCCGCTTGACACCTGAAACCCTCGATTTCGTCCTCCTCTCCTTCGAGGGCCCCGACCAATACTCGATGGCCGGTGGACTGGGCGTGCGCATGAAGGAATTGGCGCTCGAGCTGGCCCGGCAAGGCTACCGGACACACTTGGTGTTCGTCGGCGACCCGCATCTGCCCGCTGAAGAATCGCCTATCCCCAACCTCACGCTCCACCGTTGGTCGCAGTGGTTGTCACAGCACTACCCGGCCGGCGTATATCACGGCGAGGAGGCCAAGCTCGTCGACTGGAACGAGCAATTGCCGGGCTTCGTCACGTCGCAGTTCGTCCGGCCGGCGGCCGAGGAGGGCAGGCTCACTGCCATCCTGGCCGAGGAATGGCACACGGCCTACTCGACCTGCCAGATCTCCGACCACTTATGGAGCGCCGGACTCCGCGACAAGGCCATCATCCTTTGGAATGCCAACAACGTCATGGGGTTCGACCGGATCGACTGGGGGCGGCTCGACTTCTGCTCGCAGATCACCACCGTCAGCCGCTACATGAAACATGTCATGTGGGATAAGGCAGTCAATCCGTTGGTCATCCCGAATGGGATCCCGGCCGACCGTATCAAAAATGCCGATCCCGCGTTGGTAGCCAAGCTGCGCTCCGCTTTCGGAGATCGTGAGCTGGTCTTCAAGATCGGCAGGTTCAGCCCTGACAAACGTTGGAACATGGCGATGGACGCCGTCGCACAACAGAAGGGCATGGGGCACGAGATCGCCGCGGTCATCCGGGGGGGAGTGGAGCCGCATGGTCTGGAGGTCCTCGCGAACGCCCGGGCTCACGGCCTCGCCGTCCTCGACGTCCAGCCACCCCGCGACCCAGTCGAGGCTGTGGCCGCACTGGCCCAGGCTCCCGCGGCCGACGTGTACAACATCACCAGTTTCATGAGCGACGAGCTCATCTCGCTCTTCTACTCGGGGTCCGACGCGGTCCTGGCCAACTCCGGGCACGAACCCTTCGGGCTCGTGGGCCTCGAAGTGATGGCGGCAGGAGGCGTGGCCTTTGTGGGGTCCACCGGTGAGGACTACGCGGTGCCCTTTCTCAACTCCGTGGTACTCGACACCGAGGACCCTTCCGAGATCGGCATCGCGCTCCACTTCTTGCGCAGCCATCCCGAGGTGGCGCAGCGGCTGCGCTCCGACGCCCAAGAAACAGCCCGCAGTTTCACCTGGGAGAACGTCATAGTCGACACACTCATCGGCAAACTCGAGTACGTCTCCCTCCGTCAGCTGGTCACCCCGCCGCAGAAGAGCAATCCTACCCCCGACCGGTCTTGCGATCCGGGCAAACCGGTACCTGCCAAGGCCAGGTCTGCCGGCCCGAAGTCGCAGGCCTACGGCGGGGAGTCCGTGCCGCGGCGTCTGTCCGTCAAGCCGCAGAAACCTGCCGAATAGGGGGTTAACGTGGCCGAGAATCTCGTCACCTACTGCGTCATCCATCAGCCCCGCCGCATCAAGCTACCGGCAGAGGTCATCCCGCCGCACACGAAGCCTGGGGCTATGGCTCCTTACCTCTTCGACGACCGGATGAACCGGCGTTACTTCGAGAAGGTGGCCCGCTGGTGCTACTACCCGGCCACCGAGATGTTCGTCGACATGCTCGAGCACGGGTTCAAGCTGGGGCTAGGCTTCTCGGTCAGTTTTCTGTGGCAACTCCGCCATTGGGACCGGGAGTTGGCCGAGCGTTTCCGCGTCTTGGTGGGCCACCCCAACTGCGAGTTGGTGGGCGTGGAGCCCTATCACAGCTTTGCGTTCGGCATCGACATCAAGCTCTTTCAGAGAGAGATGCTCCGGGGAAAATCGTACGCCGAGGAGTTCTTCGACAAAGAGATCCACGTCACCGACACCACCGAGATGGTGATGAACAACGAGGTCTACTACGCACTGCTGCAATGTGGCTACGGCGGAGGGGTACTGGACGGGCGTCCATGGGTCATGGAATGGAGAGAGCCTACCCATCTGTATTGCCACGGGGGGCGCGATCTCGCGCTGTTCTGCCGTCATCACGAGCTGTCGGACGACGTAGGCTATCGTTTCAGCAACAAGACGTGGGCCGGCTATCCCCTGGACGCCGCCACGTACGCGGCGAACCTTCGCAAAGCCTGGGGAGATTTCGTCTTCATAGGCTGGGATTTTGAGACCTTCGGGGAGCATCACAACCTCGACACGGGCATCTTCGAATTCATGCGGGCTCTACCTGCGCAGCTGGCGAGGCATGGGGTGCGCCCCATGCTTCCCAGCGAGGCATTGGAGGAGTTCGGCAAGGCTCACCTGCCGGATCTGCCACTCCCTGAGTTTGGGACGACGTGGGCGGGTTCGGGGGGGATGGAATTCTTCCTGGGCAACACTTCTCAACAGGCGATCTTCCGGCTCATGCATTCGGTCCTACACAAGGCGCGCCTGACCGGGTCGCGGACGCTGCTCGATCTGGCGCTCTGGCTGCTCCAGTCGGACAACCTCCACCTCATACAGTGGGCCGGCCGCACAGGTTCCGAGGCGGAGGTGTCGGCCTACTTCACTCCCAACGAGTGGTGGGACCTGGGTCCAGACCGGATCCTCGTCGAGCAGCAGCGTGTGTACACGAACTTCATCCGGGCGATGGATGAGTACGTCTGAGCCGCTGCACGTAGCTCTTGTCTGGCATATGCACCAACCGTATTACCGGTCGGCGCTGACCGGTGCGTTCGAGATGCCATGGGCGCGCATGCACGCCCTCAAGGACTACGTCGACATGGTCGACATGCTGTCTGCTTTCCCCGATCTTCATTGCACGTTCAACCTCGTGCCCTCACTGGTCGAACAGTTGGAAGACTATGCCGCGGGCTCTTTCGTCGACGTGTATTGGGAGCACACGCGGAAGCCCGCGGTCGATCTGACTCCGGCGGAGAGGGCCTTCGTGGTGGAGCGGATGTGCGAGCGTTTGGATCACCCTCGGACGCAGGCGCACCCTCGCTATGCCGAACTGGCCGCGAAGCGCGAGGCGCATGCCTCCCTTGGATGGGAGGCATGCGCCGCCGCCTTCACCTCCGCTGAACTACGGGACCTGCAGATCTGGTTCGAACTCGCCTGGTTCGACCCGCCCGCGCTTGAGACCGGGCCGCTGGATGAACTGGTCTCACGCGGTCGAGACTTCAACGAGGATGACAAGCGAGTCATCGCGGACGTCCAGACCGGAATCCTTTCGCGCACGCTGCCCGCCTACCGCGAAGCGGCTCGTCGCGGCCAGATAGAGCTGTCGACCTCCCCCTATTTCCACGCCATCCTACCCCTGCTTGCCAACTCCGACTCGGCTCGCGTAGGCGCCCCGGATACGCTCCTTCCTCCAAGGCGCTTCGCGCACCCGGAAGATGCCGCAGAGCAGATCCGCAGCGCCATCTCAAAGCATGAGGCCGTCTTCGGCGAACGGCCGCGCGGTATGTGGTGCTCCGAACAGGCCGTCGGGGAAGACGTCGCCCGCCTGCTGATAGATGCCGGTCTGTCGTGGACCATCTCTGACGAGACGGTCTTGGCCCGCTCGTTGGCCGGAGCGGCCGGTCCCCACCCACGCACGCTGACGCCGCCGTTGCTGTACGGCGCATACCGCCTTGAGAGAGAAGACAACCATATCGCGATGGTCTTCCGCGACCACACGCTTTCCGACCTCATCGGCTTTGCCTACAGCAAGTGGGACTCGCGGGAGGCGGCCGCCGACCTCGTGGCCAGACTGCGACATATCGCGGCCGACCTACGCTCAACATCCACAGCTCACACGGCGGCAGACGCCTCGAAGCAGTCCGCCCCGTTGGTCACCATCGCGCTCGACGGAGAAAACGCCTGGGAGTATTACCCTCGGGACGGCCGAGATTTTCTCCAGCACTTGTATGAAGACCTGAGCTCGGAGCCATCACTGCGTTGCGTCACCATCTCCGAACACCTGCGCGAACACCCTCCGCTCCGGTCGCTGGGCTGGTTGCACACGGGCTCCTGGATCGGGGGAGATCTGCGTACGTGGAGCGGAGACCGTGCTCACAACGTCGCCTGGGACCTCCTGCATGATGCGCGCGACATGGCTGCCCGTCACCGCAGCCCGGCGACAGTCTCTGAAAAGTCCCGGGCGGCCACCGAAGCTGTTCTGGAGCCCATGCCGGCCACTGATGCCGATACGCACGTGGAAGAGGCTTGGCGCCACATCATGATCGCGGAAGGCAGCGACTGGTTCTGGTGGTTCGGAGACCACCACCACACCGAACTCGACTATGTGTGGGACGTGAATTTCCGGCTCCATCTCCAACAGGCCTACCGCCTCTTGGACGAGCGAGTCCCTGCGGAACTCTTTCATCCTGTTTTGGAGCCGGCTCCATCCGCGGGAGCCACACTTCCGGCCGAGACGCTGGCGCCCACCATCGACGGAGTCCTGACCCACCACGAGGAGTGGACCTCCGCTGGCACACTCATCCCCGACCTCCCGTCGACCATGCAGCGTGCAGAGACTGTTTCGATCGACGCCGTCCGTTACGGTTGGCAGGGAGACTCGCTCTGTCTCGCGGTCACGCCCGCGGGTACCGCGGATCTTCAGGGCTTGGAGCTGGAGATCAGGGTGGACGGCGCCGGTGCCAACGACCACCTGGCCGTACACCTCACACTGGGACAAGCAGGCCGGATGGAGGTAAGCTGCGTGGAGAGCCCGGTGCTGGCGGGCACGGTCGATGCGGCATGGGGGGACATTATCGAGATCAGGTTGCCTCTGGACTCTTTTCCCGGGCTGACAGAGCACGCCACGGCCCTCACGGTCCGTGTCGGCCGCGCAGGGATCACCGACCACGTGTTCCATTCAACGGGTCTAGACTCTTTGGGATGGGGGAGGACATGAGCACGCTCGGCATGATCACTTTCATTAGCGATACGGGCTGGGGTGGTGGGTACGCAGCCGTTCTCGAGGCCATAGTCGCCCGACTGCATCCGGAGACCCGGGTCTTCCACATCACCCACGAGGTCCCTGTCGGCGATGTCGCCGCCGGGGCGCTCACTCTGGGAAGGATAGCCCCGCTTTATCCGCCTGCCGTCCACGTCGCCATCGTCGACCCGGGAGTCGGGACAACCAGAAGGCCCGTGACGCTTTTTGCCGGACGAGGAGACTTCTTGGTGGGCCCCGATAATGGCGTTCTGCTGTCCGCAGCCTATGCGCTGGGTGGGCTTCGAACAGCGTGGGCTCTCGACCCCTCCCGCGTCCGCACGAAGGCGGGGCTCCCCATCGACAAGATATCGTACACGTTCCACGGGCGTGATGTGTTCGCTCCAACGGCTGCACTCCTTGCTGCGGGGGACGACCCGGAGGCGTTCGCCGACCCGGTGGACACCTCCACCCTGGTTCGCCTGCCGGACCCGGTGGCGGAGTTGAGTGGAGATGGCGCAGTGTCAGAGGTCATCGAGATCGATCGCTTCGGTAACGTCGGCTTGGCTCTGCGTTTCGAAGCCCTTGCCGGTCAACCCGGCGAATATACGGTCGAGGTGGTCGGAGAGGACCTCCCTGAGTGGAGAGCGCGCGCGGTCAACACGTACGGTGATTTGCGGCCGGGCGAACTCGGAGTCTACTGCGACTCATGGGGACACGTGGCTCTGGCGCTGAACTCTGCCAGCGCCGCACAGCTGCTCTCCATCGAGAGGGGGACCAAGGTCCGCCTTACCGCGAGGCCGCCGTCGCTCACGGACTCGTCCACATGACCAAACAACCGCGCCGGTCGAACGTTGTGGGCGAATCGAGGGCTTCGCGCAAGCCGAGAGATCAGCGTGCGTCGAGGGGTCAGCGCGAGCCGAGGGGTCAGCGCGAGCCGAGGGTCTCTTCCAAACCGAGGATCCCGCTTACTCCTCAGGCGCTGATCTCGCTCTACCGGCCTGACCTAGCCGAGACACTCGCGGAAGAGGATCTACCTTCGTTCAGGTATTCGCAGATCTGTGAGCATCTGTTCTCCCGTCCGCTCCGCCCCTTCTCGGAAGCCACTGCTTTGCCGGGAAGTCTCCGGGACGTTCTCGACACGTCGGGTGTTAGTGTCTTGAAACAGAACGGAGAACAGCGCGCGCCGGACGGGACGACCAAGTTCCTCCTGGCAGGGAGCGACGGAGTCGGTTTCGAAGCAGTGTTCATGCCCTACAAGTCTCGAGCCACGGCCTGTATTTCCAGCCAAATAGGCTGCCCGGTCGGGTGCACGTTCTGCGCCACCGGAGCCATGGGGTTGAAACGCAACCTGTCGGCGGCGGAGATCGTCGACCAGGTCCGCACGACACAGGTGCGAGCCGCCGAAGAGGGCCTGAGACTGACCAATCTGGTCTACATGGGCATGGGTGAACCCCTGCTCAATCTCCGAGCGGTCCTAGACTCCGTGCGGATCATCTCCGACCCTCACGGTCTCGGCATGGCCCACCGGTCGATCTCCATCTCGACCGTGGGGATCCCTGCGGGGATCCGGGCACTGGCACGCTCCGAACCGCAGGTGAATCTGGCTCTATCTCTACATGCCGCCGACGACAACATTCGAGCTACCCTGATTCCCGGGACCTTTCGCCACCCGATCGCCGAGGTCCTGGATGCCGCCTGGCAGCACTTCGACCTGACAGGCCGCAAGCTACTGGTGGAATACGTCCTTCTCGGGGACATCAACGACTCTCCCAACGACGGACGCCGTTTAGCGGCGCTTTTGCGCGGCCACGTGGTCGCCGTCAACCTCATACCGTGGAACCCGGTGCCTGGCCTGGGCAGACAAGAGCGACCCTTTCGTCCGTCGAAGACACCGACGCCGCAATCTTCGTTTCGTGCTCCGTCTTTGTTCCGGGCTCCGTCGCCGATGGCCGTGGCCGCCTTCCGTCAGGCATTGCTCGATGCGCACATCGAGACCGTAGTGAGGCAGAGCAAAGGCGGTGGCATAGGCGCCGCATGCGGCCAGTTGGCGGGTGGACAGCGCTGAGAGGCGCCGTTCCGGACATCGACGGCGTCATGGTACGATGGTCTTACCGTTTTGCGTGCTTGATACTCTGCATCGAGGTCATTGTATCGGCCACCCCTGTCAACTCTTGCGGAGCCTCGCGGCCGGTGATCATAAGAGATAGCCGCCGTGGCTTGTGTCCCAACTGCCTTCTGCTTTGATGAACTGGATCATGCCCGTCTTGAGGCCATGCCCAGATGCTCGCAGTGCTGTACCTGGCGCCGCGGTCGTCTTTCCCCTGCCTTCCCCGGTATCAATCATCCCCGGGTGAGCGGAACAGACGGAACGACCCGGCCGACTTACGAAGATTTGCTTGGGGGTTGTGACGCGCCGGCTGCGACCTGACGCCCCGAAGGCAAGTCTCCAGACAGAACACCGAGCGCCCCCGCGGTCGCAACAAGTGCGAGCATGACATCGGGCGCAAACGGCGCGAGGACTACGGTGAGTTTGTCGAACTCGATACGCATGGTATCCAAATACCCCGCCTTGACCTGCAGCCCGAACCGCTGCACGGTTGCAACAGTATCGATTGCCAGCGCCGCGATACTGGCTGTGTCGACTCCTTCGACAGCAACGCTGCTGATCATCAAGCCTTGATCGGAGATCAGGAGGGCCGCCTTCATCCCGGGAATCGAGAGGTACTCCTCAAGCGCCTCTCGGAGGGGATCAGCCTGTTTGCTACCGGTGGGTATCGCCATTCAGGCCTCCTCTTTGATCCCGATCTGGGCAAACTGCATCTTCAGGATGGCCGCCGCTCGTTCGGCTTGTGCTTGTTCTCGATAATTCAGAGTGAGTCCACCGGGCCGTGCCGCAACTTCAGACACAAACATGCCGCTACGCTCCAACCTGGAATCACCATCCCCGCCGATCTCAAGACCGTCAACCGGCCAAGAAACCATGGAGTCGCCGGAAAGAAAGAGGTCGTTGCTCTCTGCTCTGCTCAAGGTCACCTTCAGCACGACCGCCCAAAGAGCGGGAGTACCCACATGGTCTATGACAGTTGAATAGCCCATGACTCAATCATATAGCACACCGAGGCCATAACGGTCGAGGGTCTGAAAAATCAGAAGCGGAGCCGCTCTATGAGACGCCGAAGCTCGGACCCGTCCCTGAACGGCAATTCGACCACCCCGCCGCTGCCTCTGTCCTTCACGCGCGGCATGATGCCTGCCAGTCCGAAAAGGAGCTCTTTGAGTTCATCGACGAGCTCAGGGTCGAGCACGGTCTGCTGACGGGAGCCGGTTGCCGCTCTTATCTCCGACGACCGGCGGACTTCCTCCTCCACCTGCCGCACCGACAGCCCCTTCTCGACGACTTTTCGCGCCAACTGAAGCTGCTTGCCTCGCTCAGCAAGTCCGAGCAACGCACGCCCGTGACCCTCCGACAATGTTCCGTCGGCGAGAGATTCCTGTATGGGGGCCGGTAGATCAAGCAGCCGGATCTTGTTCGCAATAGCGGAACGGCTCTTACCCACTCTCGCAGCAAGATTCTCCTGCGTAACGCCCAGATCCTCCAGTAGCACCCTGAGCGCGTACGCTTCGTCCACCGGGTTCAGTTGCTGTCTGACGACGTTCTCGATCAGTGCGAGTTCGAGGCTCTCAACGTCGGAGGCGGCCCGCACGATGGCCGGGACCACGGTGAAGCCGGCCAGCTGGGCCGCCCGCCAACGTCGTTCACCTGCAATGAGCTCATATCCGTCGTCAACAGCCCTGACGATGACGGGTTGCACGACGCCGACTGCGGCGATGGAGGTGGCCAACTCCTCAAGCGCCGCCGGATCGAAGACCCTGCGGGGCTGTCGCGGGTTGCGACGAATGGCGTTGACTGGAAGGTCGATGATGCTGGAGGCCTCGATTCTTGTCTCGCCCGCGGCCGTGCCGACCCCGGGACCCCCGCCTTGCTCCCCCGCCTCGCCGAGAAGAGCCGCCAACCCTCGGCCCAAACCGGTCTTCTTAGCCATGTTCAACAACCTCCAGTGCAAGGTCGAAATACGCATCGGATCCCGAGCAATGCGGATCGAGCATCGATACGGGCACACCGTGGCTCGGCGCTTCGGCCAAGCGGACGTTGCGGGGCACCACAGTCTTGAAGCTGAGCGCCGGAAAGTGTCTTCGTACCTCAGCCTCCACCTGCCGGGCCAAGGTAGTGCGAGGGTCCATCATGGTGAGCACGAGACCGGCGACACGAAGTGAAGGGTTGAGGCGTTCCCTTACTGCCGCGATGGTTGACATGAGCTGAGTCAGACCCTCGAGGGCATAGTACTCGGTCTGCACCGGGATGATCACACGTTCGGCCGCGACCAGCGCATTCACGGTGAGCAACCCCAGTGAGGGCGGGCAGTCTATGAAGACGTACGAGTACCTCGATTCAAGAGAGGGCGGAGCGCTGAGCGCCTCCTTCAACCTCGATTCGCGGCGGTCCAGAGAGGGAAGAAGAACGCCAGCTCCAGCCATGTCGGGCGAAGACGGTGCTACATCCAGGCCAGGGACTACACTGGCTACGATCAGGGACCCGAGGGTCTCTTCGCCAAGGAGCACCTCCAAGATGGATGGCTCACCACGCGCCACGTGTATCCCAAGGCCGTGAGAGGCATTCGCCTGCGAGTCCATGTCCACTATGAGAACCCGCTCACCCGACTGGGCGAGGCTAGCCGCCAGGTTGATCGCGGTCGTGGTCTTTCCCACCCCACCCTTCTGGTTGGCAACAGCGTAAATCAGAGTAGCTACCTCTCCAGTCCGTCAGCTGTTTCGGAAACCTTGACTACATCTGCCCGAGGGGACGCTTGCTCGGGATACCTGCCCGCCGCGGGAATTCTGAAGGCGTCGAGCGAGTTTTCCGAGCGACATAAGCTCGGCGACTATGGGACCCCTCAAACGGGTCGAGTTCTACCACATCGAGCAGGTCCGCGCCCAGTATACCGAGAGCCGTGACGCCCTGAATACGCTCTTGGTCCGAGATTGTTGTCTTCATGGCGACCATGAGACCACCGGTGCGGAGTAGGGGCATTGAGTACTCGCATACAACAGGAAGCGATGCGACGGCTCGCGACACGACTACATCGTATGACTCGCGATCGTTTGTGTGCCCGTACTCCTCGGCTCTCATGCAACGCACGTCGACGTTGTGCAATTTCAGGATTGCTGCGCATTTCTGGATGTGGGCGCACTTCTTGTGAATCGATTCGACCGCCGTTATTCCCGTTGAGGGAAGGGCCAGCGCGAGAACAAGGGCCGGGAACCCGGCGCCTGAGCCGATGTCGGCGATGTCTCTAGCCTCTGCGATTCCCCCGATGCTGAGGACGGAGAGCGAATCGAGAAAGTGAGTACGCTCGATCTCCTCGTGGTCTCGCACGCCGCTGACGTTGAATCCTGCCCCAAGAATAAGGTCGCCGAGGAGGGAAAGTTGCCGACGCGTTGCCGGGTCGAGGCCATACTTCGCGTATGCGGGGTCATAGTTCAGTTTCAATGGGTCACTCGTCGGTCGGAGGTCTAGCCGATCGCCTCGTCATCCGCGGCGGGCGCGCGGGGTCTCGCAATGTGTCCCTACGCTGGAAGAGCTCTTTAGGCCAGGTCTCGACTTGCTGCCGGCTGCGCGGTGGATATGGATCAGAAGAACTGAGATATCGGCCGGAGATACGCCGGGTATGCGGGACGCCTGCCCGACAGTGTCGGGTCGAATACGGCTTAGCTTGTCCTTGGCCTCGTAGGTCACGCCTTCCAACGGCCAGTAGTCCAAGTCATCGGGGATCGAAAGAGTCTCGGTGGCCCTATGGCGCCGTATCTCTGCCATCTGGCGGCGGATATATCCCTCGTACCGCGCCTGGATCTCGAGTTGCTCGATAACGTCGCTTGGTGCACCCTCAAGTTTCTCGCGGTCGGAGGGCGAGATAAGATCGAGAAGGTCAGCAAAGGCGATCTGCGGACGGCGCAGCAGCTTTGCCGCAGTCTGTGGTTCCTCGAGTGGGGCCGTGCCAAGATGATCGAGTACCCTGCCGGTAGTCTCACCGTCACGAACTTGGACAGCCTCCAGTAGTCCCGAGTATTCGGCTACCTTTCGTTGCTTTTCTTCTACGACTTCAAGCTGTTCTGACGTGATCAGGCCAAGTTTGTGGCCCAGGTGAGCGAGACGTTCCGCGGCATTGTCATGACGAAGAAGCAAACGATGCTCTGCTCTGGAGGTGAACATGCGGTATGGTTCATCAACCCCTTTCGTCACAAGATCGTCTATCAGCACCCCGATGTACGCCTGATCTCGACGCAGAACGAACGGTGGCTCGTTTCGGGCGTGCAGAGCCGCGTTGATGCCGGCCATCAGACCTTGAGCAGCCGCTTCTTCGTAGCCTGAGGTCCCGTTTATCTGGCCGGCGCTGAACAGACCGCGGACATTCTTAGCCTGCAGCCCCAGCGTCAGCTGCTGGGGCGGCAGATAATCGTATTCGACCGCATACCCGGGCCTGACCAAACGCGCGCGCTCGAGGCCTGGCGTTGCGCGCAGGATCATCTCTTGGACGAATACGGGGAGGCTGGTCGTGAGACCTTGGAGATACATCTCGCGGGTAGTGACCCCCTCGGGTTCGACAAACACCGGGTGATGCTCCCGCTCCGGGAAGTTGATCAGTTTGCGGTCGATCGACGGGCAGTACCTCGGGCCTTTCCCACTGACCGAGCCGGTCTTGATCGGACTCAGGTGAAGGTGCTTTGAGACGACCTCGTGAGTGGCGGGCGTGGTATGAGTGAGATAGCAGGGAACCTGATGGCGGGCCTTTGGCAAGCCCCAGTGGGAGAACGAGAGGGGCATAGGATCTCCCTGCTGGATCGCCATGCGGGACGGGTCTATGGTCGCTCCGTCGATGCGAGGCGGAGTAGCCGACTGGAAGCGGTCGAGTTCAATCCCTGCCGCCACGAGACTCTGAGACAGGCGCTCAGCGGGTAGCTCGCCGACTCGACCGGCAGCGTAGCTGCGATTGCCGACAACAACCTTCCCTCGCAGAAAGGTGCCCGTAGCCAGCACCAGTGCACGGCAACGCAATCGTCGCCCATCGCCCAACTCAACGGACCTGATTGTTTCACGTGAAACATCGATTGCCACAGCCTCGCCCTGGACCAGGTCGAGATTGGCAGTCCGGCTCAACACGACCTTCATCCAGTCCTCGTACAGCCGCTTGTCGGCCTGCACCCTGAGCGCCCTGACAGCGGGGCCTTTCGACGTATTCAGCATCTTGATCTGGATGAACGCCCGGTCGGCGTTCCGTCCTTGCTCGCCACCCAGGGCATCCACCTCCCGGGTAAGCTGCCCCTTGCCTACGCCCCCCACCGCCGGGTTGCACGGCATCAGGGCGATGTTATCCAGATGCAGAGTCACCAACGCTGTGCGACAGCCCATGCGTGCGGAGGCCAGCGCCGCCTCGCAGCCCGCATGTCCGCCCCCGACGACCACCACGTCGTAGATCCACTCATGTTGCCCGCTCAGGCCCATCCCACCGCCCCATCTCTGGCCGATCCGGTAGTCAGCCAGCCGGCGACCCCATCCGCCACGGTTACTCCCGAGGCCAGACTTGCTAGGTAGTCCCCCGCTCCTCCGGCGCGACCTGCCACCCAGATGAGCCCCCCAGCACCCCCAGGCGCCTGCAGGCGGCCATCCTTGCCTATGTTAGTCACCTTGAGCCCCACGACGTGATGCTCTAACCGACTGGCAACCGGGCCAACGGTCCCCGCGCCCGCAGACCCGCCCCGATCGCGCCCACCTCTCCCGTCACCCTTGAGCGCTGCAACCACGTTCACCGCACCACACCGCGCATGCACCTCGCCGGTCGCCACGCCGTCCGGCGTCAGCAGTGGCTCGCCTTCGTCTTCCACTCCTCTTCCAAGTACTACTTCGCGCATGCGCAAATCCTCGATGCTATACGGAGACTCGGGAAAATCGTCACTCCACGCGTTCCCTGGAATGCGTCTCGTATCGAAGCCTACAACCGGGTCGCCGCACACATCCCCATCCGGCCCCTCACCGTGGCCGGACTCCCGACGATCCGACCCAACACGCACAGCCTCCCAATCTAGGACAGCCCGCAACCCTACCGTTCCTGCTCTCCTTATGCCCTCACCCAGATCGACCGCGGCCTGGTCGCCACCCGAATATGCAGAGTCGCCCCCCCTCCAGACCCGCGTCCCACAGAATCGCGGCCCCACGTCCACTCTAGACTCCACGAACTCGGCTCCAAGCTCCTCCAGCGAAACCTTCAGCCCATCCGCGGGCGTTTCCCCGTATCGCCCCCCGGGCAAGACATCCCTACCAACGTGCACTCGGCCACCCAGCGCCAACCCGACCGCCACCACTATGGCGTCCCCCTCGAACACCTCGCCAAACGCCGTCTCCACGGCGACCCGTGACCGATTGCCGGCCCCAGCATCCCTTACTACCGTCACGGCCTCAGCCAAGCCCTGTCTAAACCGCAGCCCAGGCATGGTCTCCAGATTGCGCTTGGCCTCAACACTCACAAAGCGCCTATCGACTACCAAGAACGCCTCCTCGCCTGGCACGAGACCGTGCTCGAAACCGATCCCGGCAATAGATGCGGCGGCGGTCTCGGGCACCGTCGCCGCATCTATCCATACGTTTCGCAGGATGGGGGGGAGCTTCTGCAGGATCTCCACAATCCGCTGCCAACCGCCGTTTCCCGCTCTGACAACCGGCCCGTAGGCAGGGTGACCGATACCATCGAGAGCACCGTTCACGACGGTGACCTCGATACCCTTTGACGCCAGAACAGCTGCGCACGCGCACCCAGACACTCCGCCGCCGATCACGAGCACTTCCGGCATCTTCGCCCTACTTTCCAATGCAGAACCTGCTGAAGATCTCATCCAGCAAGTCAGGGGTCAGGTCCTCGCCGGTGATGCGACCAAGCGCTTGAACCGCGATCCGAATGTCTTCACAGACTAGTTCGTCACCTCTCTGCCCGCGGACTCCCGCCATTGCGCGCTCAACGCTTTCCACACTCTCGGCCACAAGCGCACGCTGACGCTCTACTGCAAGGACGGGTTCCTCGAAATCCACCTTCTCGCCGCCTGCTATGACCTCCTGTATCAGATGCCGCAGCGCGTCCAACCCAGACCCGGTCAGTGCCGAGACGGCGCACATGCGTCGCCCCTTCTCTTCGTATGCCGCAAGCCGGCGCGCGACATCTGCATCCGTGGCTACAGTGTCGACTTTGTTGCCCACTACGATCGTTCTCTCGGGAGCGACCGCGCCCGCCAACTGAGAATCGCTTTCATCGCCCGGTGCCGAGAGATCGACGACTGCCAAAACCAGATCCGCGGATTCCAGGGCCTTCAGCGACCGGGCTACCCCAAGCTGCTCAACATGGTCCCCGCCCGGCCGGATGCCTGCAGTGTCAACCAGGTGGATCGGAATACCCCCCATCTCCAAGAGTTCTTCAACTGTGTCCCGCGTCGTGCCGGGGATATCTGACACGATGGCACGTTCCCTCATCAGGAGTGCGTTCAGCAGAGAGCTCTTCCCAACGTTCGGCCTTCCAACGATGGCAGTGCGGACCCCGTGCTCCAGAGCCCTTCCCACAAGAGCAGTCCGTAGCAGCCGCAGCAGGCTCTCGCGGGTTTTGGTAAGACCATCAGCCACTGCTTCCCAATCAACATCGTCCACCTCGTCATCGACAAAGTCCAGGCCGGCCTCCATGTGGGCGAGCAGACTCACCATGTCTCGCCTCACGGCCCTCAGACGCTCCGAGAGGCCGCCATCCAGTTGCCGGACGGCGACCCGCAGGGCTCCCGCGCTCCGCGCGGCCACTACCGCCGCGACGCTTTCCGCTTGGGCGAGGTCTATACGGCCGTTCACAAACGCCCGTCGAGTGAACTCACCCGGCTCCGCCAAACGAGCCCCAGATCGCACCATCAGCCGAAGGACCGCCCGTTGCGCAGCCACCCCTCCATGACAATGCAATTCGACTACGTCTTCGCGTGTGTAGGAATGCGGTTTGCGCATGACGGCCAGCAACGCTTCGTCGACGACCTCGCCGGTCCTGGGGTCGACCACGTGGCCGTACAGGAGACGATATGTCTCATCTGATCTCAACGGCTCCCCGCGCGCCGCAACAAAGTCCATTCCGGCGATGCCTATAGCCTGTGGACCGCTCAGCCGTACGATCCCGATGGCTCCAGGCCCGACCGCCGTGGAGATCGCAACGATGGTGTCGTCAGAGTCCGGCTTTTCGAGGCCGTCTACTTCGCCGTGTGACCCCACCTTCATCTCCTGGCCGTTGCGTGCGGTCGGGTCTCCCATTTGCGAGCCACGGGTTTGCTCAAGCCCTTCGGGCGCCCTCTATCGGTCCGGGGAGATCACCACCGACCGGTTCGGCTCACGCCCCTGGCTCGCGGTGACGACATCCGCCCTGTCTCGCAGAGCCAGATGGACGATCTTGCGTTCCGCCGGCGTCATGGGTGGGAGCTGTCCGGGCCGTCCTCTCTTGGCCACCTCGTCCGCTTTGCGCAGGGCTACACGCTCGATCTGACGCCGTCGCCGGTCCTTGTACCCTTCGGCATCAAGCTCCACGTGCTTTCGCACATGACCACCCGGAAAAACGGCTATGCCCGCCAGATACTCCACCGCATCGATAGTCTGGCCCCGACGCCCGATAAGGATCCCCAGATCTTCTCCACTGATCTCGGCGCGCATGTCGTCCGCGTCCTCGGTGATGACGATCCTCGCCGACAAGCCCATCTCGCTCAGCACTCGTTGGAGGAAAACCCTCAGACGAGCAGCCTCGACCGTCTCGTCCTCGTTCCCCCCATCGTAACCTTCGAGGCCGGCTTCGTAGCCGTCTTCCTCATCGAATTCGTCGTCTTCGGACTCGTCATCGAGTAGTTCGTTGGGTTGCGAGTCATCCGAGGGACCGTAGAAATCGAACTCCTCCCCTACGAGTGCGACCTCTACCACCGCGTCGACCGCGCCCACACCCATGAAACCTTCCTCGGGCGGGATGACGATCGTGACTTCATACTGACCCTCACCGAGTTCGCCGGGGGCGAAATCAAGCTCCGCCAGCGCCCTTTGGACCGCCAGTTCCACTGTCCGACCGCTGGCCTTTGCTACTTGTTGCTTCCCCTTGTGCTCTCTGTTTCTGACCACTGGTCTTGCCTCCGCTCTTTCCAGACGGCTTGGCCGGAGCCTTGCCGGTCGGCCGTGCTGGGTTAGTCTTCTGCTTCGCGGGCTGTCCCGTCTTCTCGGACGTCTTGGGTGACGGCTTCCCGGGGCTCTTCCCAGATGCTTTCCCCGACGTCTTCTCGGGCGGCCTGGCCGACGTCTTCGCGGGCGCTTTGCCCGACGTCTTGCCTGGAACTCTGCCAGACGTCCCCGCCGGGGCCTTCCCGGATGTCCGCGCCGGGCTCTTCCCCCCCGGTTTTGCCTGCTTGCTCCGGTCCTTGTCCAACGACACGACGGCCACAGGCGCCGGAACGACCTTCTCCAAGACGAGTTGCTGCGCGATGGTCCAGATGTTAGAGGTGCACCAGTAGATGAAGAGGCCGGCGGGCCACCTGTATATGTACATGAAGATGCCGATCATGACCGGCATCACATACGCGATGATCTTCTGCTGACCCGCGCCCTTTCGCGCCATCTGCCACGAAGCGACGAACTGCGATGCGATATAGAGAAACATCAACCCGTAGTCGAACTTCGTGATGTCCGCGATCCACAACCAACCCACGACAGGATCGAGAAATGCCCCTCCAGCGTTTCCCGCCCCCTCCGGTTGCCCCGCGGCCTGCAGCATGTAGAACAGCCCCAAGAACACCGGCATCTGTAGAAGAAGGGGGAGACACGAGCCGAACGGACTCACGTGGTTCTCGGAGTAGAACTCCATCACCTTCTGGTTGAGCACTTGCTTGTTGTCTTTGTACTTCTCCTGCAAGGCCTTCAACTGCGGCTGCAAGGCCTGCATGGCGCGCATACTCTTTATCTGACGCCATGTCAGCGGTATGAGAACCACCCGCACGATCACCGTGAGTATCACGATCGCCCAAGCCCAACTCACGTGGAGATTGCTGTGCAGGAACTCGAGAATCCAGAAGAAGAAATCGCTGAGAGGTGAGAAGAAGTTCTGCATGAAGCCGCCTAGCCTGCCGCCGCGCGCGATCGGGGTGCGAACAACTTCTGCCGCTCAACCGGGTCGTACCCGCCGTAGCTAAAGGGATTACAGCGCAAGATGCGCCATCCAGCCAGGACGACACCGCGCAGCACACCATATTGCGTCAACGCGTCGATGGCGTACCGCGAGCAAGATGGATAGTACTTGCACGACTGCGGCAACAATGGCGAGATGAAGATCTGATAGCCGCGGATCGCCCAGACCAGCGCCATCCGGACCGGATTGCACAGACACTTCACGACGACGGCCGCCGATCCTCTCCCGTGGAGACGAGCGAGGCTTTCCTGAGCACTTCCAGGATCTTCTCCTCCACTGCTTTGAACCCACTGCGCTCGATCAGTTCGACAAGCGGTGAGCGAGCGATCAGGACGAGATCCACATTCCCCCTAAGAGACTGGCTGTTCGCACGATAGGCCTCGCGCAGCACGCGTTTAATCCGATTGCGGTCAACAGCGCCACCGAGTCGCTTCGACACTGAGAAGCCCACTCTGGGCCCGCTACCCACATCGCCCAGTCCGGGCTCTTGGCGCTCGAAATAGTATAGGACTACATACTTGTTGGCAACCGAACGCCCCGCGCGATACGCGCGAGCAAAATCATCAGAGCGTGAGAGTCGGCCGCGGGACCGATGCACACCAGACTACGCTGAAAGACGCTTGCGACCCTTGTCGCGTCTGCGCTTGAGCACAGCCCTGCCGGCCCGAGTGCTCATGCGGACTCGGAACCCGTGAGTCTTTTTGCGCTTGCGCTTGTTCGGCTGGTAGGTCCTCTTCACGTTCCCTCACTCACTATTACATCGCCGTGATCACCGGGCGCTCCCACGCGCCTCGGCCGCAACCACAACGGACCGTTGCTCCATGATCCCTAGCCGCAGCGGCACAGCCGCGTCCAAAAGGACGCCGAAGTATACAAGCAGGCTCCCCGCCCGTCAATCCGGCAAACTGCCGCACGCGGCCCCCGGCGGCAACACTTCATGAGGTCCTCCCGCTGCAGGCGTACACAGGTGCCTGTGGATACTGTGGATAATCACCCCCTATGACAGCTTTGCCGCATACAGCCGTTAGATCTCCTGTGGACCAACGTCTCCATCCGGCCGCTATCAGCGCACAGCGGTTTTCCTCGGCTCCGTTTCTGAGCAGGTAGTGTGCTGACTTGTGTGCAAAAGCTCTGTGAAGAAGGAGCAGAGAAAAGGTCATGGTATGCAAGTGATGCCAAGTCACCCCTACGAGAGGGAGCACACCATGACCCAAGAGAAGAGTACGTCAGCACGGACCAACCTGAAAGCCCTTCTGGCCGAGGACAAGGACTTCCTGCGCGAGATCGTCCGCGAGACCATGCAGCAACTCCTCGAAGCGGAGATGAGCGAGACCATCGGCGCCGAACCCGGTGAGCGCACCGAGAGCCGCCTGGGCTATCGTGCCGGCCATTATCCCCGCACGCTTGTCACCCGCGTGGGCAAGTTGGAACTCCGCGTCCCCCGCGATCGCGACGGCCGTTTCTCCACCGAGCTGTTCGAGAGATACCAGCGATCTGAGAAGGCTCTGGTCTCCGCACTTGCCGAGATGTACGTGCAAGGGGTCTCCACCCGCAAGGTCAAAGCCATCACCGAGGAACTGTGCGGTCACAGCTTCTCTGCTTCGGCCATAAGTCAGATCAACAAAGGTCTGGACAAGAGCCTCAGGGAGTTCGCCACCAGGCGCTTGGAAGAGCCCTACCCCTACCTCATCTTAGACGCCCGCTATGAGAAGGTGCGCGAAGGCGGGGTGATCCGCTCGCAGGCCGTGTTCATCGGCATCGGCATCAACCCCGACGGTTACCGCCAGGTCTTAGGGGTGGAACTGGCCGGCCGGGAGAGCCAGACCAGCTGGCGGGACTTCCTCTCTTCCTTGAGAGACCGAGGACTGCATGGGGTGGAGTTCGTGGTCTCCGACGCCCACGAGGGCTTGAGAAAGAGCCTCATGGAGATGCTCCCGGAAGCCGCCTGGCAGCGCTGCTACGTGCACTTCCTGCGTAACTGCCTCGACCACCTGCCCCGCAAGGCCAACGACGACTGCCTGCAGGAACTCCGCTGGCTCTATGACCGCCGCGACGTATCCGAGGCTCAGAAAGACCTCTCGGCCTGGCTTCAGAGGTGGCAGAAGACTTATCCCAAGCTCTGTGACTGGGTGGAGGAGAACATCGCCGAGACGCTCACCTTCTATCGCCTGCCCCGCGGCCATCACAAGCATCTCAAGAGCACCAACATGCTGGAGAGGCTGAACGAGGAGATCAAGCGCCGAACGCGGGTGGTGCGGATCTTCCCCAACTCAGACAGTTGCCTGAGACTCGTCCGGGCCCTCGCCGTCGAGACCCATGAAGGCTGGCTCGAGGAGCACCGCTACCTCAACATGGGTCTCCTTGCTGAACACAAGCGCGAACTACTGCGACAACTGGAGGAGGCGGCCTAAGAAGACGAAGTCAGGAAAGACGTCGTCATACCGTGATCTGCTTTTGCACACATTGACAGACACAACCTCTGAGCATGCATGGCCACCCTGGGCTCCCGCGACGGACGAACCTGCCCTCTCCACCTCTCCGGAGTCCCATCCCTCGCCGTCCAACTACCACGGGCCGCAACCGCCCACCACCCACCGCGAACCCGACACTTGCCCAAACCCAGTACAGACTCACGCCCTTCCGACTGGCGACACAGCGGTGACCGCGCAGGCCGGCTTGGTCCCGCCCCACAGGCGCGCTAAAAGACCTCATCCCACCCACTACCATCCCGCGCCCGAAACGTTTTTCCCCATTTTCAACAGAAAAGCTCGTAAATGCGGGCTCTCTGTTCCACTGTTCTCCACCTTTTCCACAGCTGTGGATTCATATGTGCATAACTCAGCACTAATACCTGCAAATAAGCACTCTCTACATGGCGGAACAAAGCGACACCACCCCGCTGCACAGGCAAAAGAGTTGCACTTTGCGGACTTCAGCTTCCACCGGCGCTGTGGAAAACATGCTCTCTTGCCGGTACAATGGCGACCAGTTCCAACACGGCTGCCCCACGACCCCAGAACGCGAGGTCCCACCCCGTCGATGGCTCCTCAGCAACACATCAGTCATCCAGCGGCGGGATCGCGACCCGCGGTCGCTGAAGACGATAGTGATAGTGCGACCCCTGTCTCGCTACCCGCCGCTGATCCTCCACGCATCGCCGTGTACGCCGAGCCTCATTCGCCACCTCTCGTCTTGACGGTCGCGGACCACCCGGTCACAGAAGAGCACTTCCCTCTGCTCATAGACACCCTCGTGAATCAAGTACACACGCTCGCCCAGGACCAAGGAGGCCAGTTACCCTTGGGAGTGGTCCGTGAGCTCATCGCGAACTTGGTCCACGCTTCCTTCGCCGGAGTAGTAGTGACGGTCCTGGACGGTGGCAACACCATCCGCATCAGCGACAGGGGACCGGGCATCCCTGACAAGGATGCGGCGCTGCGCCCAGGCTTCACATCGGCGGACGCTCAGGCCAAGAACTACATACGGGGGGTCGGTTCGGGTTTCTCCTTGGTGCGAGAGATCCTCACCCGGCTGGGGGGCGTCCTCGAGATCGAGGATAACCTGGGCCGGGGTACGGTAGTGACGGCGCGGGTCCAACCTCGACCCATGACGCCGCTCGCGCCGGCGGCTCTCCCGACCTATAATCTGACCGAGCGCCAGTTGAAGACTCTGCTCCTGGCGGTCGAGCTCGCTCCAGTCGGCCCTACTCGTATCGCCGAGGAGTTGGGGGTCTCCACCTCGACCGCCTACCGAGACTTGGTCTTCTTGGAGGAGGCGGGTTACGTCGCTTCCGGCCCTAGTGGACACCGTTCGGTGACTGACGCAGGTTTGGCGTATCTGGATGCTGTGCTTTAGCTTCCGGTCGTCCTCGTGGCCACGGGCAAGCGCGGGGCACCATGGGAAGCGACGAGAGGGGTGTAGTGACCATGCCGAGCGGTGACCCTATTTGGGAACAGGCTCTGGGTATCATCTCCCAACACATCAACGAGGGTGCTTTCAAAATATGGTTCGAGCCCACTTTGGGTCTCGGTCTATCTGAAGGTACCTACTCCATCGGGGTACCCTCTGACTTCGCCAAGGGTTGGATCGAGTCACGCCACAACACACTCATAGTCGACGCCGTCTCCCAAGTCATCGGCGAGCCGGTGCGGCTGAGTATCGTCGTCTCTCCCCTGGTGCCGCGCTCCACGACCCCGCCGAATCCTACGACCGCCGCCGCTACTTCTTCGGGACGCGCGGTCAACACGCCGGCCACTTCGAGGCAGAACGGGGTGCGGGCCAAGACACCGGCTACCACCAACCCCGGACCTGCGTCGAGCGCGCAGGCGACCACCCATGATCATGCCGACGGACCCCGGGCGAAACACCCTACGTCGCCCGAAGTGACGTTCACATCGCCTGTATCGGCGGAAGAAACAGGCCGTTCGGCCGCTGGTCTTCTTGACAAATACACGTTCGAGACCTTCGTTATCGGCCAATCCAACCGCTTCGCCCACGCCGCGGCTTTGGCTGCCGCGGAGACCCCCGGGACCCAATACAATCCACTCTTCATCTACGGGGGAGTGGGGCTCGGCAAGACTCATCTCCTCCAAGCCATAGGCAACTATGCCGTCCGAAACCACCCCGCTCTCAAGGTCCGCTATCTCACACTTGAGACCTTCACTAACGACTTCATCAACTCCCTGCGCGACGAGACGATAGAGGGCTTCAAGAACAGATACCGCACGGTGGACGTCCTGCTCATCGACGATATCCAGTTCTTACAGAAGAAGGAGCAGACCCAGGAGGAGTTCTTCCATACCTTCAACGCTCTCTATGATGCTCAGAAGCAGATCGTCATCACCTCCGACCGTCATCCCAAAGGTCTTGCCACTCTAGAAGACCGGCTCGTGTCCCGTTTCGAGTGGGGTCTCATCACCGACATCCAGCCACCCGATCTTGAGACCCGCGTGGCCATACTCCGTAGAAAGGTCCGCGCCGACAACATACTGCTGGACGACGACGAGGCCCTGACTCTCATCGCATCACGAGTCCCCACTAATATACGAGAGCTCGAGGGCTGTCTTACCCGTGTCGTCGCGTACTCGTCTTTCAGCAAGCGCCCCATCAATGTCGACCTGGCCCGCGAGGTGCTGAAAGATATCCCTGAGACGGCATCCACGAAGATCACGATCGATCTGATCCTGTCGACGGTCGCGGAGATCACCGGCATCTCCATCAACGAGATTGTCGGAGACAAGCGCTCGCGCTCCATCGTCGACGCGCGTCATCTGGTCATGTACTTGGCGCGAGAGCTCACCGACGCAAGTCTCCCGAAGATCGGGGAGCGGATCGGCGGCCGCGACCACACGACTGTGCTTCATGCCGTAGACAAAATCACCAAGCTCATGAAAGTAGACGAGGACATCTACACCCTCGTCCAGCGTCTCACCACCAAGATCAAGAGTGCCCCGTGATGCTTTCTCCACAGACCTCTGTTAACAATCGTGGGACTCCCTGTGGAGCACTCACCCTTCAGCGGTACTCTGCTCACGACCTCTCGCTCGCTCTCGACTCCCCCACCTCTCACCCACACGTCCTCCACAACCCCGGCTCCCTACCATCCCGCTGCCACACGGTGTCCGCCGCGGTTGATAACATCTTCCACAGGCCCTATTACAACGACTATATTTTGTACAGAACATATTAAGAGTAATAAGCGCAACAACGACCGCGACCGGTGTTCCCGCGAGTGAGGAGTCTCGATGAAACTTGTCACCACCAAACAGGCGCTCGTTGAATGTCTGGGGATCGTGAGCAAGGCGGTCTCCTCGCGGAGCTCTATCCAAGTTCTCTCGGGAGTGCTTGTGGATGCGCGTGATGATGGCACAGTGATCACGGCCACCGACATGGAGATGTCTATTCGGGCACCCCTCCCGGGTACTGTGGAACAAACCGGGTCGTTGGTTTTGCCGGCTCGTTTGGCTATAGATATCGCCCGCAGTCTTCCTGCCGGCCAGGTCGTGGTGGAGCAACGGCCAGGTGAGGCACATGTAGAGATACGTGCCGGTGAGTCTCTCTTCAACCTCCATTCACTACCCGCCGCAGACTTTCCGCAGCTACCACAGTTTTCGGGCGACCGCTTCACTGTCAGCCGCGCTGCGTTCATTGAGACTGTGGACCGAGTGGCCCCATCGGCTTCTCGCGATGAAACACGGCCCGTGTTAGGCGGCGTGCTGGTGCACTTTGCAAAGGACTCTGTACGTATGGTCGCAACGGATAGCTATCGTCTCAGCGTGAAAGAGACCCCGTTGGAGTCGTCGGTCGCTGGGTCGCCGCAAGTGATCACTCCCGCGCGCACCCTCCTCGAGTTGTCTCATATTGCAGCGGCAGCCGACGACGAGACGATCGAGATACTTCCCACGGAGAACCAGATCCTTTTTGATGTAGGTGGGGTGACGTTGACGTCCCGGCTCATAGATGGCCAGTTCCCCGCCTATAAGCAGCTCATACCTGAGACGTTCGATTATGAGATCCCCATCGATCGCGATGAGTTCTTGGAGGCGATTCGGCGCGTCAGTCTTCTAGCCCAGAAAAGCACGCCTCTGCGCCTCCGTTTCTTTGAGAACACACTCACGGTCTCTGCTGAATCACAGGACGTCGGTAAGGCGCACGAGGCCATGCCTATCCAATTCTCCGGGGAAGACCTGCAGATCGGCTTCAACCCCGACTTTCTTGAAGCGGGGGTGGCCGCAGTCAAGGAGTCCCCGGTGTACCTGCGGCTCATCAGTCCGCTACGTCCCGGCTTGCTGAAGGGGGCGGCCGACGATTTCTTGTATCTCGTCATGCCGATCCGCCTCAACGACTAGCATGGTGGCAGCCGGCGGATCTGCAGCGGCGACCGGCCCGCCGGATGGGGTCAGCGTCGAATCGGCCATCACGCTCGGCCGATTCCTGAAAGTGGCCGGACTCGTCTCGACCGGGGGCGAAGCAAAGCAGGTCATTGCCGCTGGACTTGTCAAGGTGAACGGCGAGTCGGAGACGCGCCGCGGCCATAAGTTGGCATCCGGCGATGTTGTCGAGGTTGGAGGGTCGGCAAGGCGAGTCGCTACGAGGCAGGTCCCTCCGTCTGAAGGTTGACCGCGGTGTTCGTCCGCGAAGCCCGCTTGCAGAATCTCCGTTCGCGTCGAACGCTTGGGGTCGGTCTCGGCCCCGGTCTGACCATCCTGGTCGGCCCTAACGGCGCGGGCAAGACCACTGTCCTCGAGGCGCTCGCACTTGTTCTCGTGGGGATCCCTCTTCGGGCCACGGCTATCCGCGACCTCATCACCCGGGGCCAGGATCACCTGCGGGTGGAACTCGACCTCGAGCGGGCGGGATCCATCATGACGGCGGCGGCGGCCTACTCGCGCGGAGGTGAGCGCCGGTTGACGGCCGACGGAGCGGTTCTTGATGACAACGAACGGTGGCGGGGGCTGCTCCCCGTGCGGACCTTCGTGCCCGACGACCTGCGTCTGATCAAGGGCAGCCCGAAGCGTAGAAGGGAGTATCTCGATACACTGGCCACCCGGCGGGAGCCGGGGTACGCGCGGGACCTCGGCCAGTATGAGGAGGCCTTGACCCAGCGCAACGCACTCCTGCGTTCGAGCCGGGTCGCGGCCGATAGTCCACAGTTCACCCCGTGGGAGGCCATCCTGGCCCAGGCCGGCATCCAGATCTGCCGGTGGAGAGCCGCCACGCTGAGTGCTTTCATCGAGTCGTTCCAGCAGACACACGCCGCGCTGACCGGCGATGCTCCCGATACACTCCATCTCTCGTATCGCACGAACATCGCCGACCTCGACGAAGAGGCCTATCGTGACCGTTTGGCTGAGATGCGAACCGCCGACCGGCAGCGGACGTATACTCATCTCGGCCCTCACCGTGACGACCTGAGACTCGTCCGGGACGGGCTGGACGTGCGCGACTGCGCCTCACAAGGGGAGCAGCGAGCCGCTCTCTTGACCCTGGTCCTGGCGGAGTGGCGGTATCAGTGCGAGAACGATCGGTGTCCCCTCCTGCTGCTCGACGATGTCATGAGCGAACTCGACGAAACGCGGCGGCGGGCTCTGGTCGGTTATGTGAGCCAAAATGGGCAGGTGGTCGTGACCACCACGGATCTGCGGTACTTCACCGACGACGAACTGCACAAGGCCACAGTGGTGGAACTTGTGGCGGAGGAGTGAGGGATGGACCGGCAGGAGCCTGACGACGTCGTCCGCCTCGGAGAGCTGTTGGGGCAGACGTATGACGTCCTAGCCGGCGAGGGCGTCGCACTGACGGGGTCTCGCGGCAAAGGACACGGGCGTGGTGCGGCAGCAGCACGACCCAAGGGCGCTCCTTCTACATCTCCGGAGCAGACGGTGGCTGTTCTGTGGCCGGAGATAGTGGGTGCGGAGGTGGCTGCGAACACGAGGCCTGTCCAGTTGAGAAAAAAACGCTTGGTCGTGAGCGCGTCTTCGAGCGCGTGGGCGCAGACGCTCCACTTCATGGGCCCGTCGATCGTGGCCCGGGTCAACGAATGTATTGGGGCCGGTACGGTGGGCGAGATCGTCTTCCATCACGCCGGTTGGGAGGAGCGTTCCCGGCATCACTCCCCCTCCCCCGATCCGTCAACGGCTCCGGTAGCGGCTGGGGAGGCAGGCCGGGAACGCGCAACGTCCGACGACCCCGATGCGGGGCTCACCGCTGAGCAACGGGCCTCCTTGGCGGAGGTAGAACAATTGGATCTCGAACCCGGACTGCGGGACCGCATGCTCCGCGCGATGAGGGCTGCGTTCGTCCGCGGACAGCAGGACCGTGTGCGCTGACGGCGTACATATGTACTCGGAGACGTGTCCCCGTGTGGTATCATATGGACGACGTAGCAGGCACTCCCCGCGGTGACGGTTCGGTCGCTATTCCAGCTTCCCGGGAGCATCTCGACGACTCGTGCGGCTGGGCGGGAGACGCGCAAGGAGAGGTCGGGCAGGGTTGGCTGAACACACGTACGACGCAGGCGATATCCAGGTCCTAGAGGGCTTGGAGCCGGTCCGCAAGAGGCCGGGCATGTACATCGGTTCCACCGGGCATCGAGGTCTACACCACTTGGTGTATGAAGTCGTCGACAACTCGGTGGACGAAGCCCTTGCCGGCGCCTGCAACCAGATCGACGTCACCATCTTCCCGGATTGCTCGGTGCGTGTCGTAGACAACGGCCGGGGTATCCCGGTGAAGGTCATGCCGCAGTTTGACCGGCCGGCGCTGGAGATAGTCATGACCAAGCTCCACGCTGGCGGCAAGTTCGGGGGCGAGGGGTACAAGGTCTCGGGCGGTCTGCACGGAGTGGGGGTCAGCGTAGTCAACGCTCTGTCAGAGTGGCTCACTGTGGAAGTGTGCCGCGATGGCTATCGCTTCCGGCAGAGCTACGCGCGTGGGGTCCCGACCTCTGAAGTGGAGAAGGTGGGCAAGAGCGACGGCCAGAGCGGTACGAGCACCCACTTCCGACCGGACCCGGAGATCTTCAACGACCTCAACTACAACTTCACCACGCTTTCACAGCGGCTGCGTGAAGTCGCGTTCCTCAACCGCTCGCTGCGGATAACCCTGGTCGACGAGCGGGAGGACGATGGGGACGGCGACGGCCAGAGCAGCGACAGCGACGACGACTACGCTGCGCACGACGATCTGGACCTCACCGTGGAGCGGGTGTTCTCGGCAGACTCTCTGACGGCGACGGGCGAGGGCGAGACAGGCGCCGGCGAGGTCATGGCTAGGAAGCGGCTCGAGCCCCGTTCGGTCGTGTACTGCTACGACGGTGGCATCGTCGACTTCGTCAAACACATCAACAAGCACAAAGATGCCATCCATCCGAAGGTGATCCACTTCGAGGGCCAAGAGGCCGACCAGACGGTCGAGCTCGCCATGCAGTGGAACGCCGGCTACAACGATAACGTCTTCTCGTTCGCGAACAACATCAACACCCATGAGGGCGGCTCACACCTCTCGGGCTTCCGAGCGGCCATCACGCGCACGGTCAACGACTATGCCCGGTCCAAAGGATTTCTCAAGGAGAAGGAAGAGAACCTGAGCGGCGAGGACGTGCGCGAAGGACTGGTGGCCATCCTCAGCGTCAAGTTGCGCGAGCCGCAGTTCGAAGGCCAGACCAAGACCAAGCTTGGTAACTCCGAGATGCGCGGGTTTGTTGAGGGCGTGGTCAACCAGAAGTTCGCCGAGTTCCTCGAAGAGAACCCCGGCGACGCCAAGCTGATCATCACCAAGACGGTGCAGGCCGCGCACGCCCGCCAGGCGGCGCGCAAGGCTCGGGATCTCACGCGGCGCAAGAGCGTGCTTGAAAACACCACTCTCCCGGGCAAGCTGGCCGACTGCTCCATCCGCGACCCAGCTTCGTGCGAGCTATACCTGGTCGAGGGTGACTCGGCGGGTGGATCGGCCAAACAGGCGCGCGACCGCAGCTTCCAGGCCATCCTGCCGCTGCGCGGCAAGATCATCAACGTGGAGAAAGCACGCCTCAACAAGATCCTCTCCAACGCCGAGATCCAGGCCATGATAAGCGCCTGTGGGACCGGCCTGGGCGACGAGTTCGACCTGACGTCGGCTCGGTACCACAAGCTCATCATCATGACCGACGCCGACGTTGACGGAGCGCACATCCGTACGCTCATCCTCACCTTCCTGTTCAGGAACATGGTCGAGTTGATCGACGCCGGGTACGTGTACATCGCGCAACCTCCGCTCTACCGTGTCACCCACAAGCGGCAGGACTACTATTGCTTCGACGACGCCGCGTTGGAGCAGCTGCTCGGTCGCCTGGGGCGGACCGGCATCACCTTGCAGCGCTTCAAGGGCCTGGGTGAGATGAACCCCGAGCAGTTGTGGGAAACGACCATGAATCCCGACAAACGCACGCTGCTGCAGGTGACCGTCGACGATGCGGCCATCGCGGACGAGATCTTCACCATGCTCATGGGCGACAAAGTAGAACCTCGCCGAGATTTCATCACCGAGAACGCGCGCTACGTCCGCACCCTGGACGTGTAGGCCATGGAGACTCTGGAAGGCCGCATAGAGCAGGTCGAGATCGCCGACGAGATGAAGGCGGCGTATCTCGACTACGCTATGAGCGTCATCGTGGGCCGTGCCCTTCCCGACGTGCGCGACGGGCTCAAACCGGTCCACAGGCGTGTCCTCTTCGGCATGCACGACTCGGGTATGCAGCCCAACCGGCCTTATCGCAAGTGCGCACGCATCGTCGGTGATGTCATGGGTAACTTCCACCCCCATGGCGACACTTCCATCTACGACGCTCTTGTCCGCATGGCCCAGGATTTCTCCATCCGCTATCCCTTGGTGGATGGTCACGGTAACTTCGGCTCGGTCGACGGCGACTCCGCCGCGGCGATGCGCTATACGGAATGTCGCCTCAGCCGCATAGCAACCGAGATGCTGCGCGATATCGAGGCCGACACGGTCGATTGGACGCCCAACTACGATGAGAGCCGCGAAGAGCCTTCGGTGCTCCCGTCCCGCTTCCCCAACCTTCTGGTCAACGGCAGTTCGGGCATCGCGGTGGGCATGGCGACCAACATCCCGCCCCATAACCTCAAGGAGACCATCGCCGCCACCGTAGCGCTCATCGATAACCCGGGTCTCACCGGGGCCGATCTCATGAAGTACATGAAGGGCCCCGATTTTCCGACCGGGGGCATCATCATGGGGAGCGCGGGGATCCGCGAGGCTTACGAGACCGGCCGGGGGCGGGTGGTGGTACGGGCCAAAGCCCACACCGAGCCCCTGAAGCAGGGGAAGACCGCCATCATAGTCAGCGAGCTCCCCTACCAGGTGAATAAGGCGCAGCTCATCGAGAAGATCGCGGAACTGGTACGCGACAAGAGCATCCCCGAGATCTCCGACCTGCGCGACGAGTCCGACCGCTCCGGTATGCGCATCGTTATCGAGCTGAAGCGGGAGGCCATCGCAAAGGTGGTCCTCAACAAGCTGTTCAAACACACGTCCATGCAGTCGACCTTCGGCGTGAACATGCTGGCCCTGGCCGACGGGGTCCCAAGGACTTTATCGCTCAGGGAGATGCTGCGCTACTACATCAGCCACCAGAAGGACATCATCGTCCGGCGGACGCGCTATGAGCTCGACAAGGCCAAGAAGCGGGCCCACATCCTCGAAGGGCTGCTCATCGCCATCGCCAATCTCGACGAGGTCATCCGCATCATCCGCTCAAGCGAAGATACCGAAGCGGCCAAGATGGGTCTCATCGAGCGGTTCGGCCTCAGCGACGAGCAGGCCCAAGCCATCGTCGACCTGCGGCTGCGCAACCTCACGGCTCTCGAGCGCCACAAGCTGGAAGAGGAGCACCGCGACCTGCTGGAGCGCATCGCGTATCTCGAGGGCCTCCTGGCCGACGAGTCCCAGATCTTCGGGGTCATCAAAGAGGAGCTGCTCGAGATACAGCAGATATACAGCGACGACCGTCGCACCGAGATACTGCCCTCCGAGGACGAGATCGACATCGAGGACATGATCGCGGTGGAGGAGATGGTCATCTCCATCACCGCGTCCGGGTATGTCAAGCGGCTGCCGGTATCCACGTACCGCCTGCAGCACCGTGGAGGCATCGGGGTCATGGGGATGGACCTCAAGGAGGGTGACTATATAGAGCACCTCTTCATCACCACCACCCATCACTTCTTGCTGTTCATCACCTCCCGCGGCAAGATCTACCGCCAGAAAGTGCACGAGCTGCCGCTGGGCAGCAGGCAGAGCAAGGGGCGGCATGTGGCCAACCTGCTGCCTTTGGCCCAGAACGAGAAGATCAAAGCGGTCATTGCCACCAAGGACTACACCGATGCGAAGTACCTCGTGTTCGCTACCAAGAACGGCGTCGTGAAGAAGACCCGGTTCCTCGATTACGCCACCACCCTCAAGGCCGACGGCATAATCGCCATCAATCTGGAGACCGACGACGAGTTGGTAGCCGTAGCGCACACCAACGGGCACGACGACCTGATCCTCGTCTCGAGCGAAGGCAAGGCCATCCGCTTCCACGAATACGATGTGCGGCCCATGGGTCGCAACACCATGGGAGTGACGGGGATGCGCTTGCCCGAGGGGCATCAGGTGCTGGGGATGTGCGTGGCCGAGGACGACGCCGACATCTTCTGCGTGACGTGTGGAGGGTTCGGCAAGCGCACCCCGGTATCCAGCTACCCCACGCAGAAACGGGGCGGACAGGGCGTCATCACCATCAAGGACAGTCCCGACCGCGGAGACCTGGTGGGTATCGCCACGGTGCGTAACAACCACGAGCTCATGCTCATCAGCCAAGAGGGCACCGTGATCAGGGTCCCTGTGGAAGGCGTACGCACCACCGGGCGCAACACCATGGGCGTACGGGTGATGCATCTCCGCGGTGCCGACAAAGTCTCGAGCATGGCCCGGTTGGTCGGGGGCGCAAACGGTGACGGCGGCGAGCTCGAGGCGGAGAGCATGGACGGGCTGAGCGTGAAGGACGGCGGACTGGAGCCGTAAGACAGCTCTGGTATCATTCTCCCGGCGATCGGCAGAGGTCGACCGTTGTAACAAGGAGATTCCGCGATGTACTTCTGGTACTGGGACCTGATCCTGCTGGTGCCGGCCTTCCTACTCAGCCTCTACGCGCAATACAAGGTCAAATCCACCTTTGCCCGCTACTCAGAGATCCCCTCGTCCCGGGGTCTCACGGGAGCACAGGCCGCACGCATCCTGCTCGACTCAGCAGGACTGATGAACGTGGGCATCGAAGTCGGCGGCGGCACGCTTTCCGACCACTACGACCCGCGTACCCGCATGCTCAGCCTCAGCCCTCCCGTGGGTCAGAGCAGCTCCCTGGCCGCCCTCGGTGTCGCGGCTCACGAAGCAGGTCATGCCATGCAGCATGCTGAGGGCTACCTGGCTTTCCGGTTGAGGAGCGCCATAGTCCCTGTAGCGAACATCGGCAGTAATCTCGGCATCATCCTCTTCTTTGTGGGCCTCATCTTCTTCCGGAGCGGCCTGCTCATGAACATAGGCATCCTACTGTTCTCGGCCGCGGTCCTGTTCACGGTGGTGACACTCCCGGTGGAGTTCAACGCCTCCCGCCGGGCGGTGGTGCAACTCGAGAACAAGAGCATCCTTGTAGGTGACGAGCTCGCGGGGGCGAAGAAGGTCTTGAGTGCGGCCGCCCTTACGTATGTCGCGGCGGCGCTCATGGCTATCCTGCAGCTGGTCAGGCTTCTTCTCATCAGCCGCAGGAGCTAGCCGGCTCTGACGGCGAGGTCATCTGGAGGAGAGCCGCATGTCCATACCGCGGGTGCTGCTGGTCCCAACGCATCGCACGGGCCTGGCCGACGCGGTCGCGGCTGCCGCGGCCGAGATACTGACCGCGCAAGGCCGCCAGGTCCGCTATCACCATGTCGGTCCTCTCGGCCCCGCCGCCTCGTGGGATCGCTGGGAGGGAGCCTCTTTCATCGACCCCGCCCTGTATAACGAGGAAGCCCTTTTTGGGCTCTACGGTATCGCGACCCGCGGCGCCGATATCTCGCTCCTGTCTTCGCATGTGGGGGTCCTCGACCGGCGCGAAGAGGTCCCGTGGCTGCCCGCCGATATCGCAGGCACCTTGGATTGTCCCACGGTGGTCTTGGTTGACTGCCGGGGCTGGGGTACCGGTATCCGTATCGTCGCGGTGGGACTCCGATCCTGCCTCCCGAGGCTCAACCTGGCCGGGGTGATCTTCACCGGGGTCTCCGACCGTGGGCACCTCGACCTGCTCAAGAAGGTGTTCGCGGACGAAGACATCTCTGTGGTGGGCTGCCTCTTTGCTGGAGACGGGCCGGAATGGGAGACACCGGCGCCCGGTCCGTGGGGACAACCGCTCGCTCCTGATCTGTTGGAAGCGGTGGCCCGGCAGGTGGACATCGGAGGCCTCGTGTCTATAGCAGGCGAGAGGGGGTTCATCTCCTCGCAGAACTGGTTGATCGACCGCGGCGCCGATGGGCCACTCATAGCTGTTGCGGGGTGCAAGGGCTTCACCCCTTGGAGCCGGGATTCGATAGAGGTCTTACGCTCGGCGGGCGCTCAGATCCGTCGTCTGGACCTGCTCGAGGATGCCTCATTGCCTGAGGGCGCCGCCGGGTTGGTGCTGGCCGGGACCGCGTGGCCGGGGGCGTTGTCGGACGTGGCATTGAACACAGAGTTGTTGCGCGACATGCGCGCGCAGATCCAGAACGGACTTCCTACCCTGGCCTTGGGGGGTGGGATGCTGCTCTTGCTCGAGACGGTCCAGGACCTACTGGGCCGGACCTCCGAGCTTGCCGGGATCATCCCGGCGAGCGGTGAGGTCCTTTGGCACCTGGACGAGCCGTCGCACGTCCACGTGACCGCCGAGCGAGACACCATCCTATTGGCTCGCGGGGAGGCGGTCACGGGATGGCTGCTGACTGATGCTGAGGTCATCGATCCCAGACACGCTTGGGATGCTCCGTTGACGATCCGGGCTGCCGGCTCCGAAAGTGGCTGGGCAGAAGGTCTGGCTGGTGATTCGCTGCTGTGCTCCAGGGTGCTTCTACACATGGCCGGCCGGCCGGGCATGTGTCCGAGGTTTGTGAAACGGTGCGCCGCCTACGCCGAAGGACGGACTCAGGAGGAAGCATCCCGGGGTTGCCCGTAGGGCCGTCGGTGCGGTAGCCTACGCGGTCCACCGTCCCACGCGAAGCACATGTGTCTTGGGCGGCGGAGTATCCAGGCGGGAATGAGGAGGCAACGTGGCGACTGCGAGTACCGATCCGGTGGTCCGGCAGTATAGGGAGCAGATATCCGACAACGATCTCAAGATCCTCGAGGCGCTGAACAAGCGGCTCAAGTTGGTCAAGAGTCTCAAGGACTACAAGGATACGCAGGGACTCAGCTTCTATGACGCCGCCCAAGAGGATTGGGTCATCACGTACCTGTGCCGGGCCAATCGGGGCCCGCTGTCGAACGACGCCCTGCGAGAGATCTACGGGCTGATACTGCAGCTGGTCAAGAAAGAGGCGGCGGCGCTGGGAGAGGCGAAGCCCGAGTCTTAGAAGTCCTGTGGTGAGACGTTGTCGAGGAACTGCTTGAACTCCTTGACTACTTCCTCGATGTCCTGGACTTCTTGTTCGAACTCGATGCCGTTGGCTTCGAGCAACTCCGTGGACGCGAAGATGGGAGCGTCGGTCCTCACAGCCAAGGCGATGGCGTCGGACGGCCGCGAATCGAGCTCTATCTCCTCCCCCCGCGACTCAAGCTTGAGGACCGCGTAGAAGGTATTGTCCCGCAGCTCAGTGACCAACACGCTGCTTACGCTCGCGGAAAGCTGTTCGATCGCGGTAGCCAACAAGTCGTGCGTCATGGGACGAGGCAGTTCCGCGTTCTGCAGTTTCATCAGGATGGCAGCCGCTTCCGGGTGCCCGATCCAGATGGGCAGAAAACGGTTCTTACCCTCCGCCTTGAGTAGCACGATGGGCTGCTTGCTGGCCACGTCGAAGCTGACGCCGTATACGGTGACTTTCTCAAACCCGTCCATGATCTCCTCGATCGTGTCCCTACCTCTAGGTTACCCCGCGTGGCTCCCGACGTCACCTGTATTCCGCCCGGTGACCAAGCCGCTCTCTGCGCCCGCGCCCAGGCCGGGCATTTCTTGACATCGACCGCAATGCCGGTAAACTACCCGCGCATGGGCCTATAGCTCAGTTGGTTAGAGCGCACCCCTGATAAGGGTGAGGTCAGTGGTTCGAATCCACTTAGGCCCACCATCGACTTTCCGACCGGTAGGTTCCATATCGCCTTATTCGGGGGATTAGCTCAGTTGGGAGAGCGCCGCCTTTGCACGGCGGAGGTCGCCGGTTCGACCCCGGTATCCTCCATCCCTGGGTAGTGGTGTCTGCGGCGGGAGGACCCCCCTTGGTATTCAAGCGCATTCTGGCCGCGACCGATGGCACCGAGGCCTCGCTGAGAGGAGTCGAGGTCGCCGTCAACATGGTCGTAGCATGTCGGTGTGAGTTCGTGCTGCTCACCGTCATCACAGTGCCTCAACATATCGTCCTGACGGCCAACATGGATCAGCGGGCCGTAGAGAGATATGTCGAGCAGATGGCGCAGAGCACCCTGAAGTCGGCCCTGGAGTTGTTGCATCTCAGAGGTGTGGGCGCCGAGGTCAAGGCCGTCGTGGGGCCTGCCGCTGAGACGATCCTTTCAGAGATCGAATCCAGCGGCGCCGACCTTGTCGTCATGGGGCGCCGTGGCCGGCAGGAACCCAAAGACCTCATATTGGGGAGCGTCAGCTACCGCGTGTCTCGTCACGTGCGAGTGCCGATCCTGCTGGTTCCCTGACCGAGGCTCCGCCGGTTCGCGATTACTGATCGATTGCTGGCATCTGCAGCAGCAATCAGCTACGATGTCGTTGCACTCTAAGAGCGGACAAGACCGCTCTCTGCGCACAAATGAGTTTCATTTAGGCGTTTTGGCAATATCTATTGCAAAACCGTTGCAAGTCCCTTATACTGCAAGTGAGTGCACATGACGGGACAGCAGACAGCCAAGCCTATGCGTGTGACCGAGCACCAAAAAGCTCGGGCGAGACTCATCCTCCTCCCCCTTATCGGCATCGCCTGTCCACCCCTGGCGGGCGTGCGATCGGCTGTGGTCTGGATCCTGTATGCAGCCTTTCTCATCGCGTATTCCCTGTGGGCGCTGCGGTTGACCCGCAACTTCTCCAACGACCGCCGCCTCGGTTACTTATTGACCCTCACCGACACGGCCGTCCTCCTGCCCTTGATGGCCTGGGCGTCTACCAGGAGCATCCAGGTCATCCTGGCCATGATCGCGGTCGCCGGACTGATCGCTACCTACTGGGCCGGCCGTGGCCGCTCCATGGCGACCGCCCATGAAGATGCTCACGATCTCGAAACCGGGCCGTCCGCCAGATGGTCCACCGCCACCGCCATGGAGACGGCACTGGAAAGAGCGCTACGCGTGCGCCTGAAAGTCTTGGCCGAGACCCAGACCCGCTTCGCCCTTGTCGTTCTACGTGTCATCCGACTGGAAGAGATCGGTACGTACTACGGCGTGGAGGCGGCCGAGCACGTCATGGCAGCCGTGAGTCGCAGGGGGCTGCGGGTGCTTGGGGCCGACGCGCAGCACTTCTTCCTCCCCGGAGGGCGCGTTGCGTTCGTGTTCTCTACGGGGTCTGGCAGTACCCGGGCCGTTGCTCCAAGTGGCTCGGCCGGCGACCACATAGACCCCTATGATGTGGAAGGCTTCGCCATGGCTCTGGGCCGCAAGGCCTGTGAGCATCTTGTGGACGGGCGCCGAATCGAATGCGTGGTAGGTTGGGCCTCCGCTCCCGCCGACGGCCTGAGCGCCGACGATCTCATGTACGCCGCCGAGAGTGGAGCGCAGAGCGCGGCCGCCTTTCGGCGGGTCGCAGGCTCGCGGGTGCCTGTCCCCGAGAAGACCCGGGCCGTCGCCGGGTAGCATCTTCGCGCTTGACGCGCGGGGCATTCCATCCCGTCTCAGGAGATCCCCAGGGCCTGTGGTACAGTTCACCGCATGAATGATCGTTCTGGGTTCCGCATGCATCCCCACGTCCTCAAGACCAAGACCATCGGCGTGCTCATGGGTGGGCTGTCGGGGGAGCGGGAGGTATCGCTTCGCTCCGGCGACAAGTGCGATCGTGCCCTGCGCTCGCGCGGATATAGGACCGTACGCATCGACGCCTGCCGGGACGTTGCTCAACAACTCGACGAAGCGGGAGTCGAGGTGGCCTTCCTGGCTCTTCATGGCCGCTACGGAGAAGACGGCACCATCCAGGGGCTCCTGGAGATGATGGGCATCCCGTACACGGGCTCCGGTGTGTTGGCCTCAGCTTTGGGTATGCATAAGATCGCGGCCAAGAAGGTCGTTCGGGCGAGCGGTCTGCCCACGCCAGACTACTACGAGGTGGGGTTCGACGAACCAGTGCAGACGGCCGCCCGGCGCATCGAGATCGCGCTCGGGCTTCCCGTCATGCTCAAGCCGGTGCAGGAGGGGTCGAGCTTGGGCGTGTTCAAGTGCAAGACCGTCGCTGAGCTGGAGGCCTGCGTCGAGAAGGGTAGAGCCGAGTTCGGGGTGGTCTTCGCAGAACGCTTCGTGTCGGGCACCGAGATCACCGTGGGAGTCCTCGAGCGGAATGGGCGGCCCGAGGCTCTGCCGATCCTTGAACTGCTCCCCAAGAACGAGTTCTATGACTACGAGGCTAAGTACACCGACGGCATGACGGACTTCATCCTGCCTGCCCGTCTCGCTCCTGCCGTCTGCTCCAAGGTGGAGCAACGGGCGGTGGCGTCGTTCAAGGCCATCGGCTGCCGCGGTTACGCCCGCGTGGACATGATGGTCGACGCTAACGGGGAGCCGTGGTTCGTGGAGATCAATACTCTGCCCGGCATGACCGACACCTCGGATCTTCCGGCGCAGGCTCAAGCGGCCGGTCTCTCCTACGACGATCTGGTCGAGACCATCCTTCTGAGCGCCGTCGCCTGAGAGGGGAGTCACAGTGGCAGGTCTGGTAGATGCTCACGTTCATGTGTTCCCGCCGGAGATGGTGAGCGATCGGACCCCCTACCTCAATCGCGACGATCGCTTCCGCGTCCTCTACAGCAACCCCGACGCGTGCATGGCTACTCCCCGCGAGGTGCTTGAGCACATGGATGAGTGTGGGGTGCAGGCAGCCGTACTGGCAGGCTTCGCGTTTGTAGACCAAGGGCTGTGCCGTATGGTGAACGACTGCATCCTGGAAGCGGTGCGCGCCCACCCCGACCGCTTCGTTGGCCTGGCGTGCGTCTCGACCGATGCCCCCGGAGCCCTAGCCGAGCTCGAGCGGTGCCTGGATGGGGGACTGAGGGGTTGCGGTGAGTTGACTCCCCGTGATGGTCTTTCGGGGCAGGCATCCCGCGAGGATGGCCCGGGCCTGGACGCGATCGCCGGCTGCCTGCGCGAGCGCGATCTGCCGCTGTTGGTGCATGCCAGCGAGCCGCTGGGGCACGCATATCCGGGGAAGGGGTGCTTCACCCCCGAGGCCTGCTATGAGTTGGCCGGCCGCCACCCAGGGCTCCGTATCGTGTTCGCGCACATGGGGGGAGGGCTCTTTCTCTACGAGACCATGCCCGAAGTGAAGTCTGTGCTGGCCGATGTGTACTACGATACGGCGGCGGTACCGTATCTCTACGGCCCAGATATCTACCAAGCAGCCATTGCGAGCGCAGGTCCGGCAAAGTTTCTCTTCGGAAGCGACTATCCCCTGCTCAGCCCCACGAGATACGTGCCGGGACTCGAGCGGCTGGACTTCTCGGACAGGGAGGCAGTCGAGAGTGGCAACGCGCGGCGGGTGTTCGGGCTGTGAGTGACTCGACCGGCCGCGACCCCGACCTCAGGCGGTTGCTGCACATAGCGCAACTGGGCGAGTTCGCCCGCTTGGATGTCAATCGCGACCTTCGCAAGGGCGTCCCTGAAGTCATCTACTCGGCCCGCAAGACCGATGGTGATCTGGAAGCCATCGTGCGCCGCTGTCTGGCCGAACGCGGTTTTGCCTTGGCCACGCGGCTGGACCCCGAGCGGGCCGCGAAGCTCGAGGATGCGCTGCGCGGAGCGAACGGAGCACCGCCGGTGAGCGATCTGACCTTCTCGTACCAGGAAGACGCGCGTGTCCTTGCGGCGCACACGTCCTCTTACAGCCCTCCAGAAGAGCATGGCTGTGTGGGGATCCTCACCGCGGGGACGTCGGATATCCCCGTGGCCGAAGAAGTGGTGCTCGTGGTCACTCACATGGGATGCCGGGTGGAGCGAGGGTACGATACCGGCGTCGCGGGACTGCACCGGCTGGCCGAGCCCCTCACCCGCATGATAGAGAGCGGAGCCGACGTGCTGGTGGTCGCGGCGGGCATGGAGGGAGCGCTCCCGTCTGTGGTGGCCGGACTGGTCGACATCCCGGTGATCGGGGTGCCCACCTCCACCGGCTATGGCTTGGGGGGAGACGGTACGGCTGCCCTGCTCTCCATGCTCCAGAGCTGCTCGCCCGGGCTTGTGACGGTGAACATCGACAACGGAGTAGGCGCGGGTGCCGCCGCGGGGCTCATCGCCCGCGGGCGTCCGTCCTAGGACGCTCCGGTGAAGTCGGCCGGTGGCTCCGCCCTGAAGCCGAAATAGTGTTCGAGATGGTCGGCTATGCGCTCGGAGGCCCGTGCGTCGCCATAGGGATTGACCGCGTTCGCCATGGCCGCGTAGGCTGCCGTGTCTTTCAAGAGGATCAGTAGCTCACTGGCTATGAGCTCATCGTCGGTGCCCACCAGCTTCGCCGTACCCGCCTCGACGCCCTCCGGGCGCTCGGTGGTGTCGCGCATCACGAGAACGGGTCTACCGAGCGTGGGCGCCTCCTCCTGGATGCCGCCCGAATCGGTGATGACCACGTCGGCCGCCTTCATGAGGTGGACAAAGGGCCTGTAGGGCAGGGGCTCTGTGAACACCACCTGCTCCACGGAATCCAAGGCCGCCCTGAAGGTGGCCCGCACCACAGGATTGAGATGGATGGGGAAGATGAATGTGACGTCGGGCCTCTCTTCGCTTACCCGTCTGATGGCACGCGCGACCCTCTCCATGGGCGCTCCCCAGCTCTCCCGGCGGTGCACGGTGACCAACACCTTTGGCCCTGGTCGCGCCAGTGCCCGCGCCACTTTCGGCTCCCACACGGGCGTTTCTCCGGCCGCCGTGACGAGCAAGGCGTCGATGACCGTGTTGCCGGTCACGAGTATCTGGTCGGAGCGCGCGCCTTCGCGCAGCAAGGCGGCGCGGGCGGCGGAAGTGGGCGCATAGTAGATCGCGGCCAGGCGGTCGGCCAGGCGGCGGTTCATCTCCTCCGGGAACGGGCTGTAGATGTTGTCTGTGCGTAGCCCCGCCTCCACATGGGCGACGGGGATCATGCGGTAGTAGGCGGCCAAGGCAGCCGCGAACGTGGTGGTGGTGTCTCCGTGCACCATGACCAGGTCCGGCTTCTCGGCCTCCAGGAGCGGGTCGATGCCGCCGAGTACGGCCGAGGTGATGTGGCCGAGGGTCTGCCGCTCACGCATGATCCGCAGATCGTGATCCACCGGCAATGAGAAGGCCTCGACCACCTGGTCGAGCATCTCCCTGTGTTGCCCGGTGAGACAGGTCACGACGCGAAACGGTCTGCGCCGCTTGAGTTCGAGCACGACGGGGGCCATCTTGATGGCCTCGGGGCGCGTCCCGAAAGTGACGAATATGGTCTTATCGGCCACTCTGTGCAGAGGCTCCCCAGGCTAGGCAGGTGGATACTGCGCTGGACTGTAGCCCACCCCGGGGTCTGCTACAAGAGTGCGCGCCGGGCGGCTGCCGCGACGGACGTAAGTCTCCCGGTAGGCAGGACCAGGCTGGTCCGATAGAATTCGGGAGGTCCGGTCCCGAGCACAACTACCTGAAGGACGGTGGCGATGAGCCGCTTTCTCGATGAGCGCGGACGCATCTTCGGCAAGGTGAACATCGTCGACCTGCTCGTGCTGTTGGTGATAGCGGCTGTGGTGGTCTTCGCCGTTGTCCGCATGACCGGCGACAGCTCGGAGACCATCCCCGTGAGCGTCACGTACGTGGTCGAAGAGGTCAGACAGGCCACCGTGGATGCTCTGACCGACGCGGTGGACATCGAAGCCGTCGTGAGAGACGACGGCGGCACTGTGCTTGGGACGGTAGTGGCAGTATCGCCCACTCCGAGCCTGGAAGAGCACCTGATGCCCGACGGTGAACTCAAGGTCCACGAATCGTCCGTCTTCAATGACATCGAGATCGTGCTGCTTGGGGACGGTACGGTGTCGAACTCCACCATACGCATAGGCAACGTGCCCATGAGGGTGGGCAAGAAGGTGACACTCATCGGCAGCGGGTTCGAGGTCCAGACCGTGATCATGAAAGTGGCCTGGGACGAGGCGGCCCGATAGCCGAGGCGGCCGGATCACCCGGGTGGCCACGTGGCCGGCGTGGCGTTGAAAGGGGCCTGATTATCACGGAGACGCTTCCATGACGGTCGTGAGCGGCTCGCTTTCGTACCGGGGCGGCCGGGGTGTCTGCCTCTGGCTCGAATCGGCGGCGCGGGACTCACTCGTCGGCCGCTTCTTCCGGGCGCTGGTACGGATCCTTGCCCCGGTGTTCGCCGACTCGTGGGTCTTCGGGACGCAGCGCTTGGGGTCGCGGAGGCTCGGCTCCACGGGACACCCGGTGAGCGTGCTGGCCATCTCGCGTCCGTACCTGTGGCTTCAAAGGATCGTGGGCGCCGGGCCGGTCGGCCGGGCTCTGGAGTCCGGCGGCGGACAGATACGTCACTCCCGTTTTGCAGGGGGAGGCTGGGCGGTCGTGGCCGGTTCGGGGCTCTTCGCTCTGGGCTGTGGGAGGTTGGCGCTGCTCCTTGCCCGCGGTGTCACTACTGTCGACAACACCGGCCTTCCTCTCGCGGCTTCGGGATTGCGATTGGTGACGCCGGTCTTAGTGATGGCCATCGGGGCGCTCATGGTCGTCTACGGGCCCCGGTTGATGCCGGCCTTCCGGACCAGTCTCATCGGACGCGGGTTGGCTCTGGCTACCGGTGAGTCCGCCACCGGCCCGGCTGTCGGCGGGGAGAGCGGCCGGTCTGGCGATGGGGCGGGCAAGGTGGTGCTCGGCACAGCGGGGATCCTGGCGGCCGCTGCCGGTCTCGTGACCGGTCTGTCCTACGGGCCGGCTCCCCTCGTGCTTGTCGCACTTGTGCTCGTGGTCTGCGTGTTGGCGCTCGTCGTGGTGCGACCGGAGGCCATGCTGGTCGTGCTGGCGGCTTTTCCTTGGCTGGACTGGGCGGCGCGGGGCGCCTTGGGGGGTCTTGGAGCTGCATGGGACGACGCCCTCCTGATCTTCGCGATCTGCCTTCTCGCCTGGTGTGTCGTCGTACTGCGGCGCTGGGAGCTCTGGACCGTTCCCATCACGCTCCCGCTGCTTCTGGCTTTCGCAGCCGCTCTGGGCTCCGTGGTGATATGCCAGGTGCCCAACGATGTCGCGCTGTTCGCTCTCCGGATCCTCTTCCAGCCGTTGCTGTTCTACTTCATCGGGTTCCTACTTCCCAAGGACAGGCGTTGGGTGCGGCGTGCCGTTGCAGTGTTCATCCTGGTCGGAGTGGCGCTGGCCCTGCATGGTCTCTATCAGTATGTGACCGGCGCACCCATGCCGGCCAAGTGGGTGGACGTCCGCGAGACCTCCATCGGCACCCGGGCCTATTCGATCATCCAGAACCCGAACGGGCTGGGGGCTTTTCTGCTCATGGGGGCCCTCGTATCGCTCAGTCTGGCTCTTGCCCGTGGATTGTGCAGGGCGCCGCGCTTGCTTTGGGGCACCGCGTGCGTGATTCACCTGGCCGGGATAGCTGTGACCTTCAGCCGGGGAGCGTGGATCGGCTTGGCGGCTGGGCTGGTGGCTCTACTCGTCATGGCGTACCGGCGCTATCTGGCCCCCTTAGTGGCAGTGGGCGTGGTGGGCTGGCTCGTAGCGCCCGGCGCCTTTGTCGACCGTCTTACTTCCGCGGTCAGTTCCTGGTACATCACGAAGAGCATGGCGGCGGGACGTCTGTACGTGTGGAAGATGGCGCTGCAGTACATCGCGGCGCACCCCTGGTTCGGCTTGGGCTTGGGGACGTTCGGCGGCACCTGCGCCGTGTCGTACTCCTACGGGCGTCTGTGGGTGGACAGCTTCTATCTGCAGTTGGGAGCCGAAGGGGGGTTGCTGCTTCTCGCATTCTTCCTCTGGCTGTTGCTCCGTGGAGCCAAGGGGTTGGCAAAAGGGCATGCGGTCACCAAGGATGTCTATCTGCGGGCCCTGACCGCGGGCGCCTTCGGAGCGTATGTGGCAGTGGCCGTGGCGAATCTCACCGCGAGCGTGTGGGAGACCCTGGTGGTCGGCGTGGGGTTCTGGTTCCTGGCGGGGTTCGTGACGTCGGCGGCCCTGCACGAGTCGGCCGTGCCGGACGCCTCTCCGCGCCGGGCGGCATCTGATGAAGGGGGATCGTGAAGCCTCTGCACGTCCTGCATATCATCGGGGGTGGCGACACAGGCGGGGCCATGAGCCATCTGCTGCCGCTACTTACCGCCCTGGGGCGATCCGGGTGTGATGTGCACCTACTTTGCCTGGGCGAGGGAGGTCTTGCCGACGCAGCCCGCCGCCGGGGGCTGCCGGTCACTGCACTACCCATGAAGGGAGCGCGGGACCCTCGGGTCCTCAGGCCCCTGCGGCGCGTCCTTGCGGCCGGGCCCGGTATCGTTCTTCCGAACGGCGACGCGGGTGGCGGTGCGGCTGCCGCTCTGGCTCCGGCACGCTGGGATGTCGTGCACACACACGGGATGCGTGCCAATCTACCGGTGAGGCTGCTTGCGCCCTCTTTGCGGCCGCGCCCCTGTCTCTTTGCGACCGTGCACTCCGATCTGGGGCTTGATTATGAGTCTGCCGGGTTGGCGCGGGCCTTCCAGAGCATCGACCGGGCCACCGCGCGTGCGGCGGACAGGATCATCTGCGTCTCGAGGAGCCTGCGCGAGCTCCTGGAGAGCCGTGGCTATCCGGCTGAGAAGCTTATGACCATCCATTCCGGGCTGGAGTCTGCGGCGGGGGGCGCCGACTCGCAGCCTGCCGCGACTCAGACCGAGCGGCATCCCACCGTGGGTACCGTTGCCCGGCTGGTGGCGGTGAAAGACATCGACCTCCTGCTGGAGGTGGCGGGGCGGCTGCGCCGAACCCATCCGGAGTCGGAGGTGGTCATAGTGGGCGACGGCCCGGAGCGGGGCCGTCTCGAGGCGCTCGCCGCGGACATGGGCCTCTCGCCGGCCGTGCGGTTCACGGGGAGGATGGACGATGTCGGCCCGGTATGGGCTGAGCTGGATGTCTACATGGCGACCTCGGTGTTCGAGGGCGGGGTTTCGATGTCGGTGCTCGACGCGATGGCGAACGGTCTCCCGGTGGTGACCACCGCGGCCGGTGGCGTCGCGGAAGTGGTGGTAGATGGGGAGACGGGCTTTGTGGTGACGCGGAAACAGGAACGGGGCGCGCTCGCCCTGGCACTGGCCGAGCGGGCCGGCTCCCTCCTGGACGACCCTGAGCTGCGGACCCGCATGGGGGCCGCGGGCGCCCGGCGCGTACGCGAGCACTTCACCATAGAACAGACGGCCGTACAGACACTCCGGGCCTATGAGAGGTGTCTGGCGGCTCAGCGCATGTTCGAATAGTCCAGGCAAGAGAGGCGCGCATGCTCCGTGGCAAAGATATCGTCTGCATCTCCTCGCTCGACTGGGACGCCATGTGGACCAGCAAGCAGCAGGTGATGCACCGGCTGGCCCAGACAAACCGCGTGCTGTACGTGGAGGAGCCGGTGACCATGCTGGCGCCTTTCAAGGTACCGGCACGCTGGCGGCGCTGGAGAGCTGCGGTCCCGCGTCTCCGGCGGGTGGAGGCCGGTCTCTGGACGCTGACTCCTCCGCCCCTCCTCCCCTTCGGCAATATGAGGCCGGGCATCAACGGCGCCAACCAGGCGCTGCTGGCCCAGTATGTCCGCTGGGCGATGGATCGGCTGTACTTCGACGAGGAGTACATCTTCTGGACGTATCTGCCCACCTCGCTGGCTCTGCTTAAGAGGCTTGAAAGCCGAGAGCAGGGTGGGCGCCGTCCCGTGCTGGCGGTCTATCACTGCGTGGATGAGCACTCGGCGTTCCCCGGTTTTGTGTCGCCCGAGGTGGTCAAGGATTACGACGACGCTCTCACTCAGCGGGCCGATCTTGTCATCACGACTGCCGAGAACCTCAAAGCGTCCCGGGAGATCCTCAACCCCAATACCTACACGGTGCTGAACGCGGCGGATGTGGAGATCTTCAACCGGGCGCTAGAGGCCGACGTTGTGGTCCCTCCCGAGCTCGCGACCATCCCGGGCCCCCGTCTGGGTGTTGTGGGCCTGCACGATTCCAGGCTGGACGTCGACGCTCTCGAGGCGCTGGCGACCGCCGACCCGTCGTGGCAGATAGTCCTGATCGGCCCGGTGAAGGCCGGTCAAGTGGACGAGACACGTCTCCGGCGCCATCCGAACATCCATTTCTTGGGCGAGAAGCCCCGCCCCGACCTGCCCGGCTACCTCAAAGGGATGGATGCGGCCTTGGTGCCGTACAAGGCTAACGAACTCACCCGCAATATCTTCCCTCTCAAGCTGTTCGAGTACCTGGCTGCCGGACTCCCGGTGGTGGTGGGCGGTCTCCCAGAATTGGAGCGTTTCGCCGGGATGATCGGGCTGGCTCATCGGCCCGAAGACTACCCGGGACTGGTGAGGTCTGCCATCGATGGCGACAGTCCAGAGAAGCGGGCGGCGCGCGTGGCTCTTGCCGCCAAGAACACGTGGGACCACCGGGTGGAGGAGATCTCCCGCTTGGTGGAGGATGCGCTGGCCCGCACGGGCCGGGAGGTGGAGAAGTGAGGATCTTGCTCCCCACCATGCGCGACCCCGGCCAGATCGGCGGAACCAGCACACATATCACCATGCTGGCCAAGGGCCTGGAAGAACTGGGCCACACGGTCCACCCGCTCTACCTCGGCTCGACCATGCCCGGCGTGGCCCGCAAAGCGGGGCTCGTCTGGCCCGCGGGGGCTCTCAACCGCGTGCGTAGCGGCTGGGGCATGATGTACTCGGCCGAAGCCCGGGCCCGGTTGCTGGCCGCCGCGACCGCGCGCGAGCTCGACCGGGCTGAGGAGAGAGGCGAGCCTTGGGAGGTTCTGAACGCCCAAGAGGTCTACTCCGTGCCTTATCTCCGCCTCGTGGCCGACGCGCGAGGCATACCGCTGGTTCTGACCCTACATGGATACCCGCTATACGAGTCGGTGTCGGAGGGCTTCAGCAGCGGCTCGCAGATGGGCCGTCACTACTTGATGCGAGCCGAGATGCGGGCCCTGCGTCTGGCGGACGCCGTTGTCACGGTCGACACGCGTCTCTACCGCCATGCATTACGGTTGGTGCCGGAGCAGGCGGAACGCATCTATACCCTTATGAACTTCGTGGATACGTCGGCGTTCGCGCCTCCGGCAGATCATGAAGAAGAGGAGAGGGCGCGGCGCGAGCTACGGCGCGCCTGGGGCGTTCCTGAGGGTAAGACGGTGCTGTTCTGTCCCCGGCGGCTCGTGAAGAAGAACGGGGTTGTCTACCCCTCGTTGGCGTTGGCCGCCATGGCAGGGGCCGACCGGGAGCGCTTCGTGCTACTTCACGCAGGCGAGGGCGGTGAGCGGGAGGAGATGGAGCGCATCGTCCGCGAGAATCGCCTCGAGCAGAACGTCCGTCTGCTGGGCGGGCAGGGTCCGGAAGCCATACGAGACCTGTATCGCCTGTCGGATATCGTCTTGGTCCCCTCGGTGCACTCGGAGAATGTGGAAGAGGCCACGTCACTCTCGGCGCTGGAAGCCATGGCCTCCGGCAGGCCCTTGATCGCGGGGAACGTCGGTGGTCTGGCCGAGATGGTGGTGGATGGAGAGACCGGTCTGCTGGTGCCGGCCGATGCGGAGGCGCTGGCGGCCGCCATCCTGAGGTTGGCCTCCGATCCCGGCTTCGGCGCCCGCATGGCCCGGGCCGCTCGGGAGTACGTGGTACAGAACCACTCGCATCTGCGGGCGGCGGCCGCCTATGCTGAGGTGTACCGGCGCGCGGCGGGCGGGGCCGCGCAGCCCGCTGGACCGCTGGAAAGCGCGCAGCCGTATGTGGCTCCGGCTCCTCCCTGGCGGTCGATCTCCATACTCGGTCTTCCGATGGATGTCGTGACGCTGGAGCAGGCGGCACAATGGGTCGTCGAGAGGGCGACAGATGAGGCGCAGCCCCCGCGGGGGACGGCGGTGGCCGTGTCGTTCAACCCCGAGTTGATAATGCGTGCCCAGGACGACCCTGCAGCCGCCGAAGCGCTTTGGGCGGCCGACCTTACGTACCCCGATGGTGTCGGGGTCGTGTGGGCGGCGGGGCGTCAAGGCGTCAGGCAGCAGACACGGACAGGAGAGAAGGGCTTGGCCGGCGCTCCCGAGCGAGTCGCGGGCATCGATCTGGCCGAACAAGTGCTGGCGTCGGCCGCGGATCTGGGTCTTTCGGTGTATTTCCTGGGAGCAGCTCCGGGTGTAGCGGGGGAGGCTGCCCGGCGGCAGTCCGAGCGTCATCCGGGTCTGATCGTCGCCGGGACCCATGACGGCTACTTCACTCCCGCAGAGGAGGAGGCTGTGGTGCATGCCATACACGATTCGGGAGCGCACATACTCCTTGTGGCCATGGGGGCGCCTCGCCAGGAGCTGTTCCTCGAGCGGCACAGTGACCGACTCGGGGCCCGAGTGGGCCTGGGCGTGGGCGGCAGCTTCGACGTGTGGGCGGGCAAGGTGAAGCGCGCGCCGGCGTGGACGCAGCGCGCGAAAGTCGAGTGGCTGTACCGGCTGACCACCGATCCGCGCCGCATCCAGAGGCAGATGGTGCTGCCCCGGTATGCGGTGCGGGTGCTGCGTTGGTCCCCCGATGACTATGGCCCGCCCCGCCGCAGGCGGCCCAGTCGACGCGGGCGGTGATGCTTGAAGTACCTCATCAGCGGCTACTACGGTGAGAAGAACGCGGGCGACGAGGCCATCCTCGCCGGCATCGTGCAGGAGGTCGAGCGCCGGGACCCCGACGCCTGCTTCACCGTGCTGTCGTTCGATCCGGCCGACACCGAGCGGCGCCACGGTCTGGGGCGGAGGCTGACCGCCATCTCCACCAGTCTGCGGTCTCCGGGGAGCATCCGGGCTGCCATGAGAGGGGCGGATCTGCTCATCAGTGGTGGCGGGAGTTTCTTACACGAGGCGGACTTCGAGCTGCACGGACGGTCGTTCCTCTTTCGCGAGGGCAAGCTTCGGCCGGTGCCGTACTTCCTCTCCGTGGTCCTCATGGCGCGCGCCCGGGGCCTGCCGGTCATGTGGTACGCGCAGGGGCTGGGGCCGCTGCACACCGCGGCTGCGCGGCGTCTGGTGGCCCGCGCAGGGTCGGCTTCACAGGCCGTCACGTGGCGCGATGCCGATTCGGCCCGCCTGGCCTATGCGGTCGGCGTACGGGCTCCGGTACAACTGGTGGTGCCCGATCCGGTCTATGCCCTCGCACCGGCCGACCCGGCCGAGGCCGATGAAGAACTGAGCCGCTGCGGCATCGAGCCGGGTTCGCGGTTCATCGCCGTCTGCCCCCGGCCTTGGCTCGGGCGGAGTGAGTATCTGGAGAGCATCGGCGCGGCATTGGAGCGTGTGGCATCGGAGTCGGACCTGCGGGTGTTGTTGGTGCCATTCCATGAAGTCCACGACCCGCCTGTGTGCGAGACGGTGGCGGCGCGGCCCGGCTTCGCGGGCCGCGCCCGGGTCCTACCCCCGGTCGCTTCCCCGGCGGTATTAGCCGCCGTATTGGGCAGAGCCGAGTTGGTGGTGGCCATGCGTCTCCACAGCGGCATCCTGGCGGCGACCGCGGGGACTCCCTCGGTGATCGTCGACTACGACCCCAAGACGCGGTCGTTCGCCGAGCAGACCGGCCAGTGCTGGTGGACGGTGAGGGTCGATGATCTGGAGCGTCCGGGCATAGCGGAGAGCCCGAGCCTGGGTGCGAGCGACCTGTATGAAGCCATCGCCGATACCATGGATGATCTTGCGGCGCGACGCGCGGCGCTGGCGCGCGCGGTCGCACCTCTCCGCTCGGGCGCAGGCCGGACTGCCGGCCTGGCTGTTCAGTTGGCTACCTCCGGCAGCGTACGGGCCGGCGCGAGGCCCGCCCGGCGCCTGCGCGGCCGCGCATGAGCGACTCTCCTCAGACGGCCATCCCGCCCGATGCCGGCCGCTCCGTACGGACGGTGGTGGGCAAAGCCGCCCTCATCATCGTCGCGGCGACGGTGGTCGGCCGCGTACTCGGCCTGGTGCGAGACATGGTGGTGGCCGACTTCTTCGTGCGGACCAATACCGACGCCTTCTTCCTGGCCTATCGAGTCCCGTATCTCCTCACGCTCATGGTGGTCGGGGCTCTGACCGCCACCTTCGTGCCCCTGTTCAGCTACCGGCTGGCCACGGGGCGCAAGCGCGAGGCGTGGGACCTCTCGGTGAACATCGGCAATATCATCGCCTTGGTGCTCATCGCGCTCAGCGTGGTGCTGGCCGTCATCGCGCCGTGGTTCATCCGGCTCATAGGGCCAGGCTTCAGCCTCGAGACCACCTCCAAGGCGGTCTTCCTGTTCCGCATCCTCATGATCGGGTTCGTCTTCGAGGGGCTGACCGGTCTCTTGGTGGGCATGCTCAACTCGCTACGCCGCTTTGCCTTGGCCGCTTTCGCCCCGGCCGTGGGAACGGCGGTCACTCTCGTGATCACCATCGCTCTTGCGAGCAGTCTGGGCGTCACCGCTCTGGCCGTCGGCTGTGTGGCCGGCTGGGTGGCAGGGCTGCTCGTCTTGTTCCCCGGGCTGCGGGGCGAGGGGATCCACTGGCGTCCCCGGATCGACTGGCACGATCCTGGGCTGCGCGAGGTCGGGGGGATGGTGTGGCCCATCCTCATCGGCTCCGCGGTGGGCAAAGTCAGCGTGTTCATCATCCAACTGCTCGGCTCGTATCTGGAAGAGGGGTCCGTATCGAGCCTCAACTACGCCGACAAGCTGTTCCAACTCCCGCTGGGATTGTTCGTGGCCGGCATCTCCGTGCCCATCTTCCCCTTACTCTCCGAGCAAGTGGCGGCCAAGGCCCCCGAACGAGTCAAAGCCACGTTCGACTTCGCTCTGCGCCTCATGGGGTTCCTGCTGATACCGGCCACAGTGGGCGTTATCCTGCTGCGCTATCCCCTCATCGGGCTGCTGTTCGAACATGGAGAGTTCACAGCCGACGATACGTCCCGGACCGCCTGGGCGCTTCTCTTCTTGTGCTTGGGTCTCTATGCCTACGCCGGCCGCGACACGGTCACCCGCGTCTTCTATGCCTACCACGACACGCGCACGCCGGTGAAGATCAGCGTCATCACGGTGGCTATCACCGTTGGTCTCGCCTACCTGTTCATGCAGTTCCTGGGCGTGGGGGGGCTGACGCTCGGCATGACCGTGGCCCTCATAGTCAACTTTGGGGTACTCATGTGGCTGCTCAGACGCAAGATCGGCGCGATGGGGCTCGGGCGCACCGCCATCTCCCTCCTGCGGGTGCTGGGAGTCTCCGCGGTGATGGGCGCGGTGATCTGGGGCATCGATTTTGCCCTGCAAAACGTGGTAGAAACAGACCCCAGTGGTTACGCCGTCCGGTTGGTCGTGGGCATCGTCGCGGGCGTCGTCACCTTTCTTGTGGTTGCGAGGCTTGCTAAAATCCCCGAGTTTGCCGAGACGGTAGATATGCTGCGTGCGGTGTTGAAGCGCTCGCAGCGGCAGGACAAACCCGCCTGACGGCGTAAGCAAGAGAGTAGATATGGCAGCGACAGGATCCAACCAACAGGAAAGACACCTGGCGCAGTCGCCAAGAGGCTTCCCGGGTGTCTCAACGGACCGGAGAGGGCTCCGCCTCCCTCTATGGGTCGCGGCGGCTCTACTCATAGCCGCCCTCTCCCTGGTCATCTTCCCCGCGGCGCGGGGCGAGGCCTCCACGATCGCCTCGGCCGCTGTCGCCCAGAGCTCGAGTGCCCCGATAGTGCCCATTCTCTTCCCGCTCGAAGAGCGGGCAAGCTGGACCGACACCTTTGGAGCGGCCCGCTCGGGCGGCCGCACCCATGCCGGCAACGACATCATGCTGCCGAAGATGACGCCGCTCCTCGCCGTGGTCGACGGCAAAGTCGACTGGCTCAACCTCACCGGCAAGCTGTCCAGCTACAACAGCCTCCCCTATTACAACATCCTTCTGCGTGGCGACGACGGTAACGACTACTTCTACATCCATCTGAACAACGACACTCCCGGCACCGACGACGGGCAGGGCGGAGTGCAGTACGCCTACGCCCCTGGTCTCACCAACGGGTCGCGCGTGCAGGCCGGCGATCTCATCGGATGGGTGGGCGACAGCGGCAACGCCGAGGATTGCGGCAGTCACCTCCATTTTGAGATCCATCTGGGCGGCTATGTGTCGGCGAGCTCAGGCCAGACCCGCACACCTAGCTCGATAGACCCGTACGCGAGCCTCAAGGCCGCCCCCACCCTGGCCGAGTGGGTCGCGGCGGGCAAACCGCCTCTCGCCACCATGGTGGGTGGGCCGACCCCGACGTCCGCGCCGCCAGTCCCCACGACTACCGCTCCGACCACGGGGACCACTGAGAGGACGACCGTTGTCACCACCCCGTCTGCGCCGCCCGGCAGCACCAAGATCCCGGGCTTCACCGACGTGCTCACCACCGACTGGTTCTATGAGGACTTCGCACAGGCGCAGACGGCCGGCGTTATCCTCGATTTTGGGGACCAGAGGTTCCGTCCCTATTCAAAGGTCTCGAGGGCTCATTTCGCCTCGTATCTGGTGCGGGCTATGGCTCCCGGGGAACTCAAGGAAGTGATCAACTCGCCGGTGCAGATCACTCCCACGTTCACCGACGTGCCTCCCGATCACTGGGCCTACTATGAGATAGAGACCGCGGCCCGCCTCGGGTTGGTCCAAGGGACCGGCGAGGGTTACACGTACTCCCCCGACGACCTCGTCACCAGGGCTCAGATGGCCACCATGATCTGCCGGGCGGTGGGCGCCGGCGGCGATGCGGCTTGGGTGGGCGGCGGCGCCTACGTCTTGTACGACGACGTGCCCGCCGACTTCTGGGCGCAGGGCGCGATCTTCATGGTCGACGAGCTGGGCCTCATGTGCGGCGACAAAGAGGGGCTCTTCCGGCCCTTGGAGAATTGCACGCGGGCTCAGGCCATCACGGTGATGGCCCGTCTCATGCGGATGTTGGAGGGAGGTTCGACCTCGTAGTGGCGGCGGCCGGCACAATCCGGGCGGCTGCGCGCTTCGGGAGTCGCGCGACGGCGACCCGGGTGGTCGCCACAGCGCTCTTCGCCATCGCGCTGTCCGCCCTCCTCTTTCTGGCGCCGGGATCCGCCCAGGCGCTGGCGCAGATGCCCGCCTTCCCCGACGTCGATGCGACGATGCCCGCTTACGAGGCCATCGGCTACCTCAGCGCGGCGGGGATCATCTCCGGGTACGTGGACGGCTCATTCGGTCCTGGAGATACGCTCAAACGGGGCCAAGCCACGAAGATGCTCGTGTTGTGGCAGAACGTGCCGGTTGTCACCGGCACCTGCTCGTTCCCCGATGTTGATGCCGTATATCGCACCTACATAGAGACCGCCTTTTCGCAGGGCTGGATCACCGGGTTCTCCAACGGGCGTTTCAAGCCCTACTACACCCTGTCGCGCCAACAGATGGCCATCATCATGGTGCGGGCCATGGGGTGGGAAGAGACCGCGCTCGAGCTGTCGCACGAGCAGGTCACGGAGGCGCTCGCCGGCTTCGTCGATCAGGAGAAGATCTCCGCGGTCGCGCGGCCGTATGTGGCCATCGCTGCGTCGGAGGGATTGTTCAGTGGCGACGGAGAAGGCCGTCTCAAGCCCCAAGACGGCATCACCCGGGCACAGTTCTGCTTGGTGGTATACCGGGCTGAACAGAGCACTGGGTCATGGGTGCAGGAGATCCGATGCTCGAGTGAGTACGACAACAAGACACGGCTGGTCATCGATCTCGATCACGCGGCATCCAAAGTCACCGCGTCGGCGTCTTCCGACGGAGTCCTCACCGTGGACTTCTCGGGCGGAGTGGTCTGGCAGCCGGTCTCGGAGGCCATCGAGGGTTCGCCCGAGATCACCAACATCGCGATATCACAACTCGCCTACGACGCTCGCACGGCGCGCGCGACTCTCAGCCTGGGACGCTACCAGACCCTACGGGTCATGTCGCTGGAGCCCTCCGAGGACAAGGGCCACCGCATCGTCATAGACGTATATCGGCGACTCCAGGGTCCGGAGGATCCCGGGCCGCCGCTCATCTGCATCGACCCCGGCCATGGCGGCAAGGACACGGGCGCCGTGGGCGTCTCCGGGGCGGCGGAGAAGGACGTCAATCTGGCGATGTCCCTACTGTTGGCCGAGAATCTCCGGGAAGCCGGGCTGCGGGTCATGATGACCCGCGAAGACGACACCTATCCCGACCTGCACCAGCGGGCCGCGATGGCCAACGACGCGCGGGCGAACCTGTTCGTGAGCATCCACAACAACGCGTCGGGCGACCCAGCGTCCAAAGGCACCGAGACCTTCTACTGGGGGACCAAGGAGAGCTGCTCTCCCGACGGGCAGCTCCTTGCGCAGATCATCCAGCGGAATCTCATCGACGTCCTTGGATCGTTCGACCGGGGCGCCAAGACTCATTGGTATGAACTGGTGGTGCTCGCCGAGACCGAGATGACGGCGGCGCTGGTGGAGGTGGGCTTCATGTCCAATGCCGCAGAGGAGGCACTACTGCTCACGGCCGAGTACCAGGCTCTGGCGGCTCAGGCTATCGCGAACGGCATCCTGGAGTACCTCGGCTGGTCGACCCAGGTATACTCTACCGAGTCATGAATCACGATCGCGCCTCCACCCGGCGCGGCCACGCCTTCCAGGCGAGCCGCCGCCGTATGTATACCCCGTGGGCGGTCGGGACGTTCGTAATCGCCTTGGTAACGTTGTTGCTCGGCGCCTTCTTTCTTGCACCCGCCGCCCAGGCTGCAAGCAGCTTCACGTTCGTGGGTCGGGGCAACGGCCACGGTGTCGGTCTGAGTCAGTGGGGTGCCTGGCAGGCGGCTCGAGAGGGTCACACCCACGACCAGATCCTCGCCTTCTACTACCCGAACACCACCCTGCAGCAGGTTGGCGACATCTACCGCGACCCCGCCGACCAGGTCCTCAAGGTCCGCATCTCGAGCACTCCCTGGAAGAGCAACACCACCAGTTTCTCGCGCGTCGACATGAAGCCCACTGTGTCTGCCGCGAGCCTCAACGGAGTCACGGTGCCGGTGGGCTCGGTGGTGCGTGTGACGCGCAGCGGCAGCCAGGTCCAGGTGACCATCGACGGCGTCAGCCAGGGCACCTTCGGCTACATAGACCTCAAGCCGGGGGGCGACGGCTCCTCCGAGGGCCGCATCAACATCCAGCTCACAACGAGCGGAGGCACCGCGGTCGACTACCGGGAGTACTGGGGCACCCTTCGCGTGCAGCCCGGCGACGACGCGGGTGAGCTGTGGGTCTACAACTTCGTCGACCTCGAGAAGTACGTGCGCAGCATCGCCGAGGTGGAGTACGACTGGGCCACTACCGGCGGCGCGTACTCCGCCTACGAGGCGGTGAAAGCCCAGGCGGTCGCGGCCCGTACCTACGCCATGGCCAAGGACGGCAACACCCTGGCCGACAACTGGGCCGACCAGTGCTACCGCGGCTACAGCTTCGAAGCGACGTACCCCGGCATCGCGAGGGCCGCCACCGACACCGCTGGACAGATCCTCACATACGGGGGCAAGGCCATCACCGCCTTCTTCTCCGGCCACTCAGGGGGATACACCACAGCCTCAGCCTGGACGGGCAGCAACGCTCTCCCCTACATCGTCGCTCAGCCCGACCCGTGGAGCCTGCGTGCTCCGCCCGATAGGCCAGGCTGGGAATGGACCTACACCATTTCGGCCGACAGCCTCTCGAGCAAGGTCAACGGCAAACTGAACGACACCTCCGGTAAGACCGTGAGCATCGGCCAGATCAGTGACGCGCAGATCAGCGCGCGCGAGACGGCCGACGTCACGAGCCGCGTCAAGACTCTCTGTCTCAGCGGCAGCAACGGCAGCGCCACCGTGTCGGTGGCCTCGTTGCGGTCGCTGCTTGGCTCGTCCAACATCGTGACCACGCTCATCGTCAGCGTCAACGGCGACGTGGGCGTCGGCAGCCCCACGCCCGAAGTCGATCCCGGACCTGCCGGCAACGCGGACACGGGTAGCGGCGTCGGCCCCGTCACGGGCGACCCGGCCGGAGACCCCACCGGCATCACCGACAGCGTCGATGGGTCGCTCATGCCGGGTGAGTTCTACGATGTGGGCTCCGACCATCTCTATCACGACGAGATCTCCCGGGTGGTCACCACTCAACTGCTGAGCGGGTACGAGAACGATCTCTTCAAGCCCGAGGGCACCGTCACCCGGGCGCAGTTCGCCAAGATAGCCGTCTGCCTGTACAACCTCATCTATCCCACAGATCCTATCTTGGTACCCAACGTCAGTATCAGGCCGTTCGAAGACGTCCCGGTCAGTTCCGGCATCAGCGGCGACAACTCCGATTGGATCGCCGCCGCGAAGGGCGCCGGCTTGGTGGCGGGAGTGACGGCCACCACCTTCTCTCCCTACACCGAGATCCAGCGCGACCAGATGGCAACTATGATATGTAGGGCGATGGGCTGGGAGGATGAAGCATCCGCTCTCCCGTCCAACACTCCAGGATTCGCCGACGTGCCGCACGGCAGCACGCACTGGGCGGCTGCCACCTACCTCTTGTCCAAAGGGATACTGCTCGGCTACGGGGAGTCCGATGGCTTGTCGGCCTCGCTACTGGGGGCCAAAGAGCCCATCAAGCGGCAGCACGTGGCCGTGATACTGTGCCGGGTGCTCGATCTGGAGCAGTAAGGCTGCCGTGAGAGACCAGATATAATGACCGCCATGTCTGTCGCCCCGACAACCCCTCGCTCTCGGCAGGTCCGCGCTCGAGGGATCAACATCTTCCTGATAGCCGTGCTGCTGCTGGGCTGCGTTCTGTTTGTGGCAACACCCGGCCGGGCATCGGCCCAGCTCCCGATAGGCGCCGGCGAGGTCTTCTGGACCCTCGACTGGGGCGCGGGTGTCTACAAGCAGACGTCTGCCTCTGTTTTGTGGGAGGGGGAGCACGCGGTCATCTACGTGAGTGACGGCGATTGGGTCTCGCCCTTCGTTCTGGAGCAGTTGGGGACAGCCTTCGATTCCACCATCTATCCTGCTCTCACCGAGGCGTACGGCTCTGAGCCGAATCCGGGCATCGACGGCGATCCCCGCGTGCACATTCTGCACGCTTCACCCGCCGCGCTTTGCACCAGCGCCGGCGCCTGCGGGCTGCTCGGCTACTTCAGCAGCCACGACAGCCTGCCGCGCGCCGTAGCCAGCCGTTCCAACGAGCGCGATATGTTCCTCATGAACGCCTCCATCTTTGGGCAGGCAAACTACCTCGGCGTGCTGGCCCACGAGTTCCGGCACATGATCGAGGACAACTATGACCGCTCCGACGCCGACTGGGAGGTAGAGGGCTCCGCCTCTCTGGCCGAGGAGCTTACGGGCTTCCCCGGGAACCCGCGCTCGCGGGCCAACCTCTTTCTGGCCCAGCCCGATCAACAGCTCAGCAGTTGGGTAGACAGTGGCTCGACGCCTTACTACGGCATGGGCTACCTGCTCAACCGCTATCTTTACGACCGGCTGGGACCGGATCTGTACCGCGCCTTTGCCGCGCATCCCGCCGACGGCCTCGACGCGATCACCGCCGTGGCCGAGGAAGCAGGGCTGCCGCTGACGGGCCACACCCTGTGGGAAGATTGGCTCGTCGCTCTGGCAATTCACAACCTGCCGGGCGCGCCGGAGATCTACCACATCGGGGATGGCACTCTGGACACAGCGCTGGCGACGGTCGTCAGCGCTTTTCCGGTCGAGTACGCCACGACGGTGAGGCAGTACGCAGCCGACTATTACCGGCTGGAGGGGGAAGGCGACGTAACCATCTCCTTTGAGGGCGCGCAACACGTACCCTTGCTCGGCGTTCCTGCCGCCTCCGGCAGCCACTTCTGGATCGCCGCCCGCGCCAACTACAGCCAGCCGAGCCTGAGCCGCGCCTTCGACCTGCGCGCGCTGGATAGCGCCGCCCTGACCTATGAAGTCTACCACGACATCGAGACCGGCTACGACTTTGCCTACGTAGCAGTCTCCAGTGACGGCGGCGAGACGTGGGAAGGGCTGGTGGGGCAGCAGATGCAGGGGCTGGCGGAGGAGGACAACCCCTCAGGCAAGGCGCTGACGTCGCGCTTCTACACCGGAGAGAGCGACGGCTGGGTTCAGGAGCGCATCGACCTCACGCCCTATGCCGGCCGCCAGATCATCCTGCGGTTCAGCTATATCACCGACCCCATCCTCACCTACGGCGGGCTGGCAGTGGACAACGTGAGCATACCGGAGCTGGGTTTTTACGATGATGTGGAGGAAGGGGCAGATGGCTGGCAGGCGGAGGGCTTCAGCCGCGTCACGGCAACGCTCCCACAGCAGTGGCACCTCCAGCTGATCACCTTCCCGGATGGCGCGCCGCAGGTCGAGAAGCTCCCCCCCTCAACCGCAGGCAGCGGCGGTGTGACGCTGGATCTGGGCGCCGGCGGCGGGCGGGCGATCCTCGTCGTCGCCGCCAGCGCGCCGCAGACGCTGCAGGAGGCATCCTACAGGCTGTCTTTCACTCGTTAGAGATTGGACGAGGCGTCGCCCCCCGGCCATGCGCCGGGTATTACTCCTCGTCGTACCAGAAAACGCCGCCGAAAGGGGACATCTTGCACATGCGTGTCAGCTCGTGTCCGACCTCCGTGCGGTATTTCACCAGGTAATACGACCCGCCTAACCGTGTTTGTCCCCGTCTGGCGGACCCGCTGCGCAGCGGCTGCCCGTCCCACCGCTGCATCTGTAACAGCTCCCCTCCTGCTTCACGTACGCGCTGCATGACGTTGCGGCGGACAAACCACTGGTAGCACACCGCCAGCATCATGCCTAGCGCCAGATAAACCACGAGGAACAAGAGGACAAACTCGACCATATCTTCTCCCAAATGTGATCAACTGCTCTTATTATGTAGCAGGCGCAGGCCCACTTCTATGGGCCATTGGTCCCCAAGCTAATTCTCATTTTTATGCGTTATAATGGGAAACGGCTCGCGGCGGCGTCCGCTAACGGGTGTCCGCTGCCGAAGGGAGTCAAAAGAATGGAAACAGTTGTACCAACCAATTTCTGGCACGAGCTTGCCGATGGGCGCATCCAGTGCGACGTCTGCCCCCGCGCCTGCAAGCTGCACGAAGGCCAGCGCGGCATGTGTTTCGTGCGCATGCGAGAGGGCAACCAGATTGTGCTTACCACCTACGGGCGCTCCAGCGGCTACTGCATCGACCCGATTGAAAAGAAGCCGCTGAACCACTTCTTGCCCGGCACGCCGGTCCTCAGCTTTGGCACGGCCGGCTGTAACCTCGCCTGCAAATTCTGCCAGAACTGGGACATCAGCAAGTCACGCGAGATCGATACCCTGGCCGACCAGGCCGCGCCGGAGACGATTGCGCGCGCCGCGCAACAGCTCGGCTGTCGCAGCGTCGCCTTCACCTACAACGATCCCGTCATCTTTATGGAATATGCCATTGACATTGCCCAGGCCTGCCACGAGGTTGGCGTGAAGGCCGTGGCGGTGACCGCCGGCTACATCTGCCCGGAGCCGCGTGAGGCCTTTTACGCCCACATGGACGCCGCCAACGTCGATCTGAAAGCGTTCAGCGAATCGTTCTACAAAAAGATCACCGGCGGCGAGCTGGCGCCCGTGCTCGACACGCTCAAATACCTCAAGCATGAGACCGACGTCTGGTTCGAGCTGACCAACCTGCTCATTCCTGGTCACAACGACTCCGATGCCGAGCTGGAGGAGATGACCCGGTGGGTGGTCGAGGAACTGGGGCCGGACGTGCCCATGCACTTCACCGCCTTCCACCCTGACTATCGCATGCTCGACGTGCCGCCTACACCCCCGCAGACCCTGAGCCGCGCCCGGCAGATCGCCCTTAAGAACGGCGTGCGCTATGCCTACACAGGCAACGTCTACGACGAGCGCGGGGGCAGTACCTACTGCCACGCCTGCGGCAACCGGCTCATCGGCCGCGACTGGTACCGCCTCACGGCCTGGAACCTGACCCCCGAAGGCGCCTGCAACCAGTGTGGAACGCCGTGCGCCGGCCACTTCGAGGACCGGCCGGGCCACTGGGGGCAGCGTCGCCAGCCGGTGCGCCTGGCTAACTTCCACGTCTAGAGGCGCAGTTCAACTTCTCGCGCCATACGCCGTAGCCGCGGATTCCATCTGCGCTTCCCGGCCCCCAAAACACCGTCGCCTAGTACCGCCAGGCGGCACTTCCCTTCCCGCCCGTAGAGCGTTTTTTCCAGATCGCTCCCGATAGCTTCCTGCTTCTTGCCAACACCACCCTTGCAATTCCTCCTCACATGCTTTATCATCGTCGAGAGTATTGTTGTATTATCCCGCACAAAAAGGGCGTCTATGGAGGGAACCGCGTCCCCCGAAGTCAGATTCAAAGGGATCCGCGAAGGGCTGTTGCTAACCGTCGCCGGCGACGACCTCGAGGCAGCCCAGCCTGCCCTGCTGGCGGAGCTGGCAGCCAAGCAATCTTTTTTGCAGGGCAGCCGCGTCGTCTTTCAGGTTGGCGACCGGCGCGTCGCGCTCGTAGTACGCGGCGTCGTGGAACGCGAGCTGCTCGCGCAGCCACTCGATCCGGCCGACGGGATCGAGCTCGGGGTCGGGACCCTCGAACGACGGATTGGTCTGGTCCGGGCCGCTCACAGGGCGCAGGTTACCCAGCGACTCCGACGGTCACGGTGGGTGGGCGGACCCCGCGCGCTACGCGCCCAGCGAGAGCCGTGCCGCGAGCGCCTGGCGGCCGACCCTGACCGACAGGGAGTGCACGAGCCGCAGCGCCAGACCGGCCTGCGGCGCACCGAAGTGGCCGAGGCCGTCCACTGGCGAGACGAGGCTGGCGCGGCGCAGCAGCAACGGGTCGAGCCCCTCGCCGACCAGCTCGCACCAGACGCCCGAGAGCCGACGCCACAGCAGCTCCTCGCTGGTGCCGAGCGGCTGGTCCACCGGCACCGCACCCCACGCCACGCGTCCACCCCGGTCCAGGAAGTCGGCGAGCTCGGCGACCCAGCCGACGACGTTCGCGTCCGCCGGGGTCGACGCGAGCGACACCCCCGACGCGAGGATCGTCGGCCAGTCCGTGCGTCCGGGCACGTGCACCCCGATGAGGAGCCGACCGGCACCGTCGTAGCGGTCGAGCACCTCGACGACCGGCACCAGCAGGTCGAGCACCTCGCTCGGC
>ENA-UOUL01000569-UOUL01000569.1-bioreactor-metagenome-genome-assembly--contig:-NODE-569-length-61800-cov-22.460007_pt1 | contig 61800 bp, 60 predicted proteins | sample MGYA00249838_ERZ747220 | MGnify/ENA primary metagenome ERZ747220 (study PRJEB28778, sample SAMN05720191) | bioreactor metagenome | isolation source: Anaerobic biogas reactor | place: USA:Washington... | reverse complement strand
GATCATACAAACCTGTACCCCATGGATGGGACGCTTCCAACCATGGGCCTGGGCTCACAAAATTCCGTCATGAGCCCTACATTCTACGTGTCTCCCCGGAATATGCATTGGAGCGGGACACAATGAGAATACTGATCGAGGATTCGGCGTATTACGACATTCCCGAAGTGGTCAAGATGCTGAACATGCACAAGAAGACTGTGTATATCTGGATACGGCAGGGGAAGCTGAAAGTGCACAAGTTGGGCCGGAAATACCTTGTTTCCGGCAAGGTGCTTCGCCGATTCATAGAATCGCATTAATTCGCCCACCGCATCGACCTATTTACGCACCACCGCAGCATAATAATTCCAGAATATTCAAGTTGACAATGTGCCATTATTGTGCCATAATAGTGGGATAAAAGAGGCACAACAAGGTGACTGGTGAGGCAATCCAAACGATATGATGCGCGCATGAAATCTACCCGCATGCCGATGGACAAGAGACATGGCAATCTATAAGAGAAAGAACATCTGGTACTCTGATTGCTATTGCCAGGGCTATAGAGTGAGGAAGATGGTCGGCCCGAGCAAGAGAATGGCGGAGCAGGCGTTGGCCGTCCAGACGGCGGAAATCCTCCAGGGCAGATATCGTTTGAACGAGAAGAAAAAACCGATCGGGTTCAGGGAATTGACCGATCAGTATATGGAGCACGCGAAGACCACGAAGCTCTCCTGGCAACGCGACTGCGATTTTATGAAACGCTTCAACGCCTTCTTCAAGGATCGGCCGCTTGACCACATCACGACGGAGCTTGTGGAGAAGTACAAGACGCACAGGCGTAATGAGGTACTCGGTCGTGGGAAGTATGCCGACAGGGACCCACGAGATGTCCCGATGGCCACGATCAATCGCGAGCTCTCGTGCTTGCGGCGCATCTTCAACCTGGCGATCGCGTGGGGCAAGATGGAGAAGAACCCCGTGAAGGGAGTAAGGTTCTTCCGGGAGGAGATGTTGCCGGAGCGGGTCCTCACGGACGAGGAGATCAGGGTGCTGCTCCTGTGCTGCAACACGGTCACCGCGGACGTTGTGCAATTCGCGTTGAACACGGGCATGAGGCGCGGTGAGATCCTGGGTCTCCGCTGGGATCAGGTCGATCTGCTGACAGGATATATCACGGTCACCAGAACGAAGAGCGGCAAACAGAGGAAGATCCCGATAAACGACACGGTGCGCGATCTCTTGGAACGCCAGCCGCGGCAAGGTATGTTCGTCTTCCATCGGAACGGCAAGCCCGCAAAATCCGTACGCACCGACTTCGAGAAATCAGTAAGGCGAGCAGCCATCGGCCATTGCCGGTTCCATGATCTGCGTCACACATTCGCGACAAGGCTTGTGCTACGGGGAGTGAGTCTGCCGGTGGTGAAGGAGCTGTTGGGGCATTCGACGATCACCACGACGATGAGATATGCCCATCCCACGCCGGAGAGCAAGAAGATCGCTGTGGCTCTCTTGGAGAGATCCGTAGTCTCGTGCGAAGAGCTGCTCACACGTGCGATCCCGGCCTGAGCGGATAAGCCGATCGTAACTGTATCCGCTGAATATTCACCGTAGATTATCTCCATGATCGCGTAATGTGCTCGCTGATATAGCCCCTGATATATCATGGTCTTGATCCTTCTTGTGCGATATACTCCCTTTATCGGAGTCCCAGCAGGCAAGGGAATGAGAAGGCTCCTCCCCTAGGTCAGACCGGCATGCTATTCAGCCGGTCATTCAGCAGTAAGATCGGATGCATATATGAATCGAAACTTGTTCCGGATCGCCCTTGACCAACTCCAGCCAAGTGACTGGTTCCAGTTTGAAACACTATGCGGACAGTTTCTCCTTCCGGAGTTAGGCTCTTTGCGCACGATGGCTCATCCACAAGGCGACGGTGGGCGCGACTCTGAGCTATTCTCTCCTGAAGGAAAACCATTCGTTGCCGCCCAATATAGTATTGCGCGTGACTGGCGACACAAGATTAGGCAGACGCTTAAGCGCCTTGCGCAGGAATGCCCCTCCGTTCATGTGCTGGTCTACATGTCCAATCAACAGATCGGCGGTCAAGCTGACGAACTCAAACAGGAAGCCTTGGCCAGAGGGCTTGTCCTTGACCCACGCGATCGTACATGGTTTTTAGAGCGTGCTTCTCTAGACGCAGTTCGCGAGGCTGCAGCCGCCGAATTGATCGACCGTATTGCACGCCCATTCCTGGAAGGCGAAAACATTATACAGAGGCAAGCTTCACCCCTCTCGTCATCCGAAGCAAAGGCAGCTCTCTTGTATCTCGGCCTTCAGTGGCAGGATGATATAGCCGAGAAGGGGCTCACTAAGCTTTGCTTCGATGCCCTTGTCCGTGCCTCACTGCGGCACACGAACTCAGAGGCGAGAGCAAAAAGAGCGTTGATCCATGAGCGTGTTTCCAAGGCCCTTCCAAACGCTGATCCGGCAATTGTGCGAGTTCAGATTGACAGCGCTCTTGCGAGACTAACGAAGCGCTATGTTCGCCACTGGCCAAAAGAGGATGAGTTCTGCCTGACATATGATGAGCACAACAGAATCACAGCACGATTGGCAGACAGTGCAGCCGAGGATGCCGACTTTCGTGATACAGTTGCATCTCACTCCCTTCTATGCCTTGAAGAGATTGATCGGTCAGGCCAGCCAGATGTAGACGATCTCTTGCTTCGAATACCGCGAGTGCTTGAAAAACTCCTTTTATACGGTGGTGAGGAATTTGTGACCGCGGTCCTCACGGATACCCTGCACCAAGTTGGCATTGAGCGACTTGCAGACCTTATACTCCGAGATATTGACGAGAGGAGACCAGCATCGGAGATCATCGAGCACTATCCAAAGCTTATTGTTACCATTATCCAATTATTGCTGAACGAGGCAAACGACTCGACCCGCAACTATCTATTGCGGCTGGCAAACTCGTACACGTTGCTTACGTTTCTCAACCACACTCCAGATGTGCGGTCAGCAACGAAAAAGCTCTTCTCCCATGGTACGATCTGGGTTGATACAACGGTTCTCCTACCACTGCTTGCGGAGAGGATTGAGGGCGATGAAGCAACTTGGCGATTCACACAGGCCTTCGCAGCCTGCACAAAGGGCGGGGTCGAGTGGAGGGTTACATCCGGGGTAGTCCAAGAAATCAACGCGCACATGAACAATGCGTTGTCCTGCTCGCAATACCAAGCAGGCAATTGGCGGGGGCGTGTTCCCTATCTCTATCACAAATTTATGCGGACTGGCAGAGGGCCATCAGAGTTCCGGAGGTGGATTGCCTTGTTTCGCGGTTCTGAACGACAGGAGGACGACATCGCGCAATTCCTTCACGGTGTTCTAGGCATCCAGCGTCAGGATTTGCAGGAAGCCGCACTTGAAGTCGATGACGAGCTACGTTGGGCGGCAGAGCGTCTCTGGACTGCCGCTCATGAAGCGCGCAGGCGGAATACTCAGCCATTGGACGAGGTAACGACACGCATCCTTATCAAGAATGATCTAGAGACATACTTGGGTGTCGTGGCATTAAGGAAGAAAGAACAGGTGACAGAGCTTGGATACCGTCACTGGTTATTGACCCTAGACCGAAATGCATGGGAGATACGAGACCGACTCAAGGAGGAGTTCAAGGATAACACTCCTCCGTCTCCTCTCATGTCCCTCTCGTTCCTGCTGAATACGATGGCGTTTGGTGGGCTTCGTGCCCAAGCAGGAAAAGTTGTGGAGCCTACGATTCCGCTGATACTGGACATTGAAATGTCTGAGTCGGTGCCGCATGACCTTCTTAAACTCGCCGACGACGTACGCCGAGAGAACAAAGGTTTGCCCGAATATGTGATTCGTCGGAAGGTGCGAGATGCCATCGACAAGACTAGACGTCGCTGGGGCTGCTTCAGTCGGAATCCCGTCTTTGATGCTGAATGATGAACAAAGCTGGAGCATACATGCCGCCGCTGAGAGCCCGCAGAAAAGCTCCTTTGGTATCATTTCGGCGGCAAATTATAGTCACAAAACGGTCACAAGGCGGGTTATCCTTGCATGGAGCATGGGTTGTTGATATTGCCTATCACGCTCGTAGCAAATTAGTTGTGACCTATCGGAGGGGTGGCTGAGCGGTCGAAAGCGCCGGTCTTGAAAACCGGTAGGCCCGCAAGGGTCTCGTGGGTTCGAATCCCACCCCCTCCGCCGCCGCAGGCGTTCCGCGGGGCGGGTTGGCGCCGGCGGGAGCGCCGTTTCCGGCACGGCGGTGCGCGCATCCGGCGCCTGGACGATGATCCGCTACCTCTACAGGAAATCGAGGATACTGTTCGTGGGCATCAATCCGCATCCCGGGTCCTACGCGAGGGGCGTGCCGTTCTCCAACAACAAGATGTTCTGGTATCTCCTCTCGGACGCGGGGCTCATCAGTGAGACGAGGGATGCGCTCGGCGACGACGCGGCGTTGAAGCGGATCTACGAGGCCAGGTTCAACGCGGTCTACGGCCTGGGGCTGCTGAACGTCGTCGAACGGCCGACGCGCGATGTCTCCGGACTCCACAAGGGAGAGGAGGCGCCCGGGCGGAAAAGGATCGCCCGCGCCATCAGGACGCAGAAGCCCGCCGTGGTCTGTTTCATCGGCAAGGTGACGTACGCGAGATTCAAAGGGTCGAGGGAGGTCTCGTTCGGCTGGCAGGAAGATATCGGCGGCGCGAAGGTCTTCGTCATGCACTTCCCGCTGCGCGGGAAGGCGGCCGTGAGGGTCCGCGAACTGAGGCGGATCGCGCGGGCGGCCCGCGCCTGACGGTGCCGCCCGCCCTGCCGATCGGCCGTGCCGCGCGGCGAGGCGCTCGATGCCCGTGGAGCCATCGATGAACGTCCATGCGTCCGGCCGTGCCATCTTCGCCGCGGGGACGGGCCTCCTCTGCCTCGCCGCCGCGGCGCTCCGCGCCGCCCCCGCCGCGGCCGCCGGCGCGGAGCCGGTCCTCCACTTCATCAGCGATCTCCACATCGGCGGCGACGGCGCGCTCAACGAATGCGCCTTCGAGAAGGAACTCGTCGGGTTCCTCCAGGGGATCGCGGCGGGGCCGCTTCCGGCGGAGCTCGTCATTGTCGGTGACGCGTTCGGTCTCTGGGAGACGACCGAGATCGAGGGGGACCGGAAGCTGCCGTGGCTCGTCGCGACGCACCCGGCCATCTTCCGGCAGTTCCGCGAAACCGGGGAGCGCGTGAAGATCACGCTGCTCGCCGGCAACCACGATTACGACCTCGCCTGCGTCCCCTCCTACCGGGACCTTCTCGCCGCGCACAACATCCGGCTCGACACGGCGGAGCACGCCGTCCGCCGGATCGGGAAGAAGACGATCTGGATCGAGCACGGCAACCAGCACGATCCGTTCAACCGCTTCCCCGATTACGGGAACCGGTGGGGGCTCCCGGCCGGCTACTTCATCACCGCCTCCACGGTGGCCGTGGCGGGCAGGAGCGCCCTCCAGGCCAGGAGCCGGTGGCTGAAGGACCTCCCCGCCGTCTATCCGAGCGAGGAGATCCCGTCCTGGATATGGTCGAACTACTTCTACCAGGAGATGACGCCGATCCTCCGCTGGTTTCTCCTCCCGTTCCTCCTCCTCTTCATCTTCAGCGCGGTCGTCCTGGCGGGGCGCTGGATCGAGGAGCACGGGCTGCTGCGCACACGCCTGTTCCGCAGATCGCTCCGGGAGCGATTCGGCTTCCCCGGGCGCGTCATCGACCTGGTGGTGTGGGTGAACGGGATCGCGATCGCCTTCTTCGTGGTGCTCTCCGTCCCGCTCTTCTTCCTGACGCGCGACATCCGGGGGACCCTGCAGAAGTACGGGATCGAGACCACGGAGGGACTGCGGAACGCCAAGGAGGACTCCTATCTCGCCGCGGCCCGGCGGGTGTTCGCAGACGACCCATCCTGCGCCCTGTTCATCTACGGGCACACGCACACCCCCTCGCTGCGGATGCTGGACGGGCGGTGCGTCGTGAACACCGGCACCTGGCTCAAGCGCCTCGAGCGGGTCGGGGCGCGGCGCATCCTGATGCTCCCCCCCGTCTACGTCCCCTCGTACCATCTGAACTGTTTCACGGCGGAGCCGCGCGGGGATGGGATCCTGCTGAGGCACCGCGTCATCCGCAAGGATCCGCCGCGCGATCTGACGCTTCTCGAGAAGCTCGCCATCCTCGGGCGCCCCCGCCCCTCCGCCCCCGCGATACCCGCGGAGACGGTCCTGGAGTGACACAGGGCGAGGCGGAATCTTCCGCCCCGCCGCCAGTCGGAGCCGCCACGGAGACGGAACGGTGTTGACATGAGGTTGTAAGAATACTATATTGTACCAGTACAATAATACTGAGCCGTCGGGAGAGAGGGATTCGCATGGCCGCGATATCGAACGCCGAGGCAGCGCTCCTTGGATTGCTGGCCGAGAAGCCGATGTATCCGTACCAGATCGCCCGGGAGGTGAAGAGGCGCGACATGCGGTGCTGGACCGAGCTTTCGATGTCCTCGATCTACAAGCTGCTCGCGAAAAGCCGGCGCAGGGGGCTCGTGACGCGGGAGGACACGTTGAGCCCCCAGCACCGCCTCCGCGCCCTCTACACGCTGAGCCGAAAGGGCCGTTCGGCGCTCAGGGCGAAGATCGAGGCGCTCCTGAGCGAGCCGGCGCACGTGCGGTGGCCGATCGACATCGGACTCTACAACTGCGGCCTCCTGCCGCGAAAGACCGTGCGCGCGGCGCTCGCGAGGTACCGGGCGACACTGGAGGAGAGGGTGAAGGGGTATCAGGCGCTGCACGGTTTTCTGCGAGACGCGGGATGTCCGCGGCATCGGCACGAGTGTGCGGTGCGGCCGATACGCATCCTGGAAGCGGAGATGCGGTGGGTGGATGCGTACATGAAGACGATGGAAGGGTGAGAAGGCGTGAAGGGGGAAGGGGGAAGGATGAGCGCGCGGCGGGCGGCGGTGAAGGCGGAGCGGTACCTGAAGACGCTCTGTGGCGTGACGCCGAACAGGCGGACCGGGTCGCCGGGGAATCGGGAAGCGGTCCGGTTCTTCGCCCGGGAGGTGCGGAGATGGGGCTACCAGATCGACGCGACGCCGTTTCCCTGTATGGATCACAGGGCGGGGAAGGCCCGGCTCGCCTGCGGGGGCCGGTCGTTCAAGGTCCTGACGAGCCCCTATACACTTGGCGGTGACGTCGCCGCGGAACTCGTCGCGGTGTCGACGGACGGGGAGCTTGAGACGTGCGCGTGCCGGGGCGCGATCCTCCTGATGCGCGGCGCGCTCTGCGCCGAACAGTTGATGCCCAAGAAGTTCGTCTTCTACAACCCCGACCGCCACAAGCGGATCTACGCCCTGCTCGAGGAGAAGCGCCCGGCGGCGATCGTCGCGGCGACGGGGAGGAACCCCGATCTCGTCGGGGCGCTGTACCCGTACCCGCTCATCGAGGACGGTGATTTCGACATCCCGTCCGCCTACTGCACCGCGGCGGAGGGGAGGAGGATCGCCGCCCTCGCCGGACGGGCGTTCCGGTTGAGAATCGACGCGCGGCGCAGCCCGGCGAAGGCCTGGAACGTGGTCGCGCGGAAGAACCCGGGGGCGGCGCGCAAGATCGTCCTCTGTGCGCACATCGACGCGAAGGAGGATACGCCGGGCGCCTCCGACAACGCCGCGGGGACGGCGGTTCTGCTCCTGGTGGCGGAGATGCTGCGGGGGTACACGGGGGGGCTGGGGGTCGAGATCGTCGCCCTGAACGGCGAGGACTACTACAGCGCCGGGGGGCAGATGGACTACCTCCGGCGGTACGGGGGGGAGCTCGACCGGATCGTCGTCGCCGTCAACATCGACGACGTCGGGTACGTGAAGGGGCGCAGCGCCTACTCCCTCTACGGGTGTCCGGCCTCGATCCAGCGGGCGGCGGAGAGGGCGTTCGGGGCGTACGGGGGGATCAGACGGGGGGAGCCGTGGTACCAGGGGGACCATATGCTCTTCGTCCAGAAGGGGAGGCCCGCGATCGCGTTCACGGCGGAGAGGATGCGGGAGCTGATGCGGAAGGTGACGCACACCCCCGCGGACACGCCCCGGATCGTCGATCCCCGCAAGCTCGTCGAGGTCGCCGAGGCGCTGCAGGCGTTCGTAGACGTCGTAGCCGACAAGGTGCCGCGCGATGAGGCGCACCGTACCCGTCCCCCCTCGTCCGCGGGGCGACTAAAAGCATAACCACTTGGTGTTGAGGAAATTGCATACAACGTCTACGGAGGGGAGATGATGTCTGACCGGATCGTCGTCGCCAACGCGCGGATGCACAACCTGAAGGGGGTGTCGGTGGAGATCCCGAGAGACCAGATCGTGGTCTTCACCGGGGTCTCGGGGTCGGGCAAGTCTTCGCTGGTCTTCGACACGATCTACACCGAGGCGCAGCGGCAGCTCATCGAGACGTTTTCGTCGTTCGCCCGCGCGCGCCTCCCCAAGCTTTCCAAGCCCGACGTGGAGGAGATACGGAACATCTCCACCGCGATCGTGATCGACCAGAAGCGGATGGGGACGACGCTCCGCAGCACGGTGGGGACCGCGACCGAGCTCTACACCTACCTCCGCCTCCTCTTCTCGCGCTGCGGGAAGCCGTTCATCGGCCCCTCCTTCGTCTTCGGCTTCAACCACCCTGCGGGGATGTGTCCCGACTGCACCGGGCTCGGCAAACGGATACGGATCGACCCGGACCTTCTGCTCGACAGGGAGAAGTCCATCCGGGAGGGGGCGATCGTCCACCCCGACTACAAGGTGGGGGCGTGGAACTGGCGCGAGATGGTCGCGATCGGCCTCTTCGACGTGGACAAGAAGCTGAAGGATTTCTCCGAAAACGAACTCCGCGACCTGCTGTACGCGGAGGCGATCCCGGTCGAGAAGCGGCACGGCGCCGGGACGTACACGAAGAACTACCAGGGGGTCGTCAGGAAGCTCGAACGCCTGCACATCAACAAGGCCAAGGAGCAGCTCTCCGCGGCGCGCCGGAACGCGTACGAGAAATACTTCGTCTACTCGGCGTGCGACGCCTGCGGCGGGTCGCGCATCAACGAGAAGGCGCGTTCCGTGAAACTCAACGGCAGAACGATCCCGGAGCTGGTGAATCTCGAGCTCTCCGACCTCGGCGCATTCCTCGGGACGATCGAGGGGGACGTCGCGAGACCGATCGTCCGGAAGATGCAGCAGATGCTCTCCTACATGGTGGAGATCGACGTGGGGTACCTGTCGCTCAACCGCGCCGTGGCCACCCTCTCGGGCGGGGAGAGCCAGCGGGTGAAGATGGCGCGCCAGCTCGGCTGCGACCTCGTGGAGCTGATGTACATCCTCGACGAGCCGTCGATCGGACTCCACCCGAAGGATATCGACGCCATGGTCCGGATGCTTCGGCGGCTGCGTGACAAGGGGAACAGCGTCCTCGTCGTCGAGCACGACCCGACCGTGATCCGGTGCGCCGACCACGCGATCGACATCGGCCCCGGCGCGGGGCGCGGCGGCGGGGAGGTGGTGTACGCCGGGGGGGTCGAGGGGCTCCTGCAGTCGGCGGGGATCACGGGGGAGTATCTGCGGCGGCGGGCGGCGGGCGGCGGGGCGCGGAAGGCCTGGACCGAGGCGATCGAGATCCGCGACGCGACCCTGCACAACCTCAAGAACGTCTCGACGCGAATCCCGCGGGGCGTGCTCACGTGCGTGACCGGCGTGGCGGGCTCGGGGAAGAGCAGTCTGATCCACGGCGTCTTCCTCGATCAGCACCGCGACGCGATCTGCATCGATCAGTCGCCGGTGGGAAGATCCTCGCGGTCGAACCCCGCGACGTACATCGGCTTCTTCGACGCGGTGCGGCGGGAGTTCGCGCGCGCCACGGGCACGGACCCGTCCCTGTTCAGCTTCAACTCGCGCGGGGCGTGCCCCGTCTGCAAGGGGCTCGGCACGATCAGCGTGGAGATGAGCTTCCTCGACGAGGTGAAGATCGTCTGCGACGAATGCGAGGGGAAGCGCTACACCGACGAGGTGCTCGCCCTGCGCTGCAAGGGGAAGAGCATCCACGAGGTCCTGAAGATGACCGCCGAGGAGGCACAGGGATTCTTCGAGGAGCGCGAGATCGGGAGGAAACTTCGGATCCTGTGCGAGGTGGGGCTCGACTACCTCGAGATCGGGCAGCCGCTGAGCACGCTGTCGGGCGGCGAGGCGCAGCGCATCAAGCTGGCGGCGGAGCTGCACAAGGCCGGGAACATCTACGTGATGGACGAGCCCACGACGGGCCTGCACATGGCCGACATCGAGAAGCTGACGCGGATCGTCAGGGGCCTCGTCGACAACGAAAACACGGTGATCGTCATCGAGCACAACCTCGACGTCATCCGGCAGGCCGACTGGATCATCGACCTCGGCCCGGAGGGGGGGTCGAAGGGGGGGCGCATCGTCTGCGAGGGAACGCCGGAGGAGGTGATGCGGTGCCCCGAGAGCCACACCGGGCGGTACCTGAAGGGGGCGTGAGGCGGGTCCCCCGTCCGCGGGACGCCTTCGCGGAGGGGCCGCGCGGAGGCGGTATCCGGTGTACAATCATGCGGAAATATACTACTATGTGCAGCTCCTGACGGCCGCACAAGGCGTCGGGGAAGGGGGAATCGGATGATCAAGAAGAAAGAGGGGTACCGCGCGCCCGGCAGGAGCGGCATCAAGAGCGCGGTGGCGAAACTCATCCCGTTCGTGCCGAGGGAGATCGTCGAAAGCCTCGGCTTCACGCCGCTCTACTCCATCCACAGCGAGATCGACTGCTACGGCCTCGACCCGAAGGCCGTGGCCGAGGCGAACATCCCCGGCTACCGCAGCGGCCGCCCCGGCGCGAAGGAGTCGGTCATGCAGTTCCGCCGCGCGCTCAAGGCGCAGCTCGCGGAAAGGGCGCGGGCCGTCAGGGACGCGGCGCGGGCGAAGGAACACGCGGCCCGCGAGCGCGCGCGCGCGGCGAGGATGCGGGCCCGCGCGCGGTAGCGGCGTGCCGCCCGCGCGTTTTCGGCACGTCGGATTCCGGCGCCGCGGCGCCGGGGCAGAAAGGAGCGTACTGATGACCGTCGATAGATCCGGGGGTGCGCTGAAGAAGATCCCCTTCGAGCAGGTCCTGGAATGCGCCCGGGGCCTCATCAGGATGCAGGCGTACTCCGGCCAGGAGGAGAAGATCGTCAAGCATCTGATTCAGGCCGCCCAGAGGCTGGGATTCACGAACGCCTATTCCGACCGGATGGGGAACCTGATCGCCGAGATGGTCGTGGGGTCGGGGGAGGGCCCCAGGATCGTCCTCACCGGCCACCTCGACACCGTGAGCGCGAATCCGGCCGAGTGGGACGCGCAGACGCAGCCGTTCGCCGGGTCGGTGGTGGACGGGCGCCTCTACGGGCGCGGCGCGTCCGATATGAAGGCCTCGTTCGCCGCAATGTTCCACGCCGCCGCCTCCCTCGCGGGCCTCGCGGGGCCGTTCAACGGGCGGGTCTATGTGGTCGGCACCGTGATCGAGGAGCTCTTCGAGGGGGTCTGCTTCCTCGAGGCGCTCAAGAAGCTTCAACCCGATATCGTCGTCGTCGGCGAGACGACGGAGGGGAGGATCAATATCGGCCAGCGCGGGCGCGCCGAGATCATCTTCACCGTCTACGGCGAGCCGCAGCACGCATCCACGGGGCGGAAGGTGATAAACGCCATCGAGCAGGTCGCCTACGTCATCGACGCCTTCCACGTCTGGTACCGGTCGGAGGAAGACGAGCTGCTCGGCAGGCGCAACATCGTCCCCACGGATATCAAGATCCCGGTCGGCGGGGGCGGGGGCCTCGACGGGCGCGGCGGCAACTCGACCGTCCCCAACAGGGTCGAGCTCACCTACGACATCCGAACGCTCCCCGGCGACACCGAGGAGAGCATCCTGCTCCTCGCCAAGGAGAACATCGCCCGGGTCGTGGAGAACGGCGCCAAGCGCTACCCGCGGTTCAAGCCCCCGATGATCCAGTTTTCGTCCGAGCGGTCGGTGACGTGGACCGGCGTGGCGATCGAGGAGAAGAAGTTCGCCCCGGCCTGGAAGACCTCCCGGGAGAGCGACTGCGTCTTGAAGGCGATGGCGGGGGTCGAGAAGGCTACCGGGAAGAAGCCGCAGCTCGGCTCGTACGGTTTCTGCACGGACGGGAGCGGCGTGGTGCGCTACCGCGAACTGTTTCCGGACCGCAGCATAGAGGTGATCGGCTACGGACCCGGCGCGGAGAAGTCCGCGCACATCGTGAACGAGTCGATCGGCCTGGACGAGGTCAAGGAGATCTACGCCGGCCTGCAGGGGATCCTCCTCGCGCTGCTTGCGTAGACGTTGTATGGTACCTGCTGCGGCGCAGCCGGTTAGAGCTTTAAACGTCCCGCGTCGGCCGCGGGACGATTAAAGTCATATCATCTTGGATTGGAACTAGTTGCATACAACGTCTGCGAGGCTCTGGTTCAAGGCGGTGCGCGCGTATGCCTACCCGGCGAGTATCGTGCCCATCCTGCTCGGGGGCGTCTATGCCCGGCATGAGACCGGCTGGCTCCTCCCGGGGCATCTCCTCCTCGCCCTCGCGGCCGGGATGCTCTATCACACCGGCTGCAACCTCCTGAACGACTACTACGACTACCGCTATGGCGTGGACCGGCCCGGCGCGTTCGGCGGCAACGGGCTGCTGGTCTCCGGGATGATGACCCCGCGGCAGATCGCCCTCGGGGCGTGGGCCTCCCTCGCCGTCGGATCGCTCATCGGTTTCTACTTTGTCTGCCGGTACGGCCTGCCCGTACTCGTCATCGGTATCGCCGGTTTTCTCGGCGCCGTCTTCTACACCGCCACGCCGTACGGCCTGAAGTACCACGCGCTCGGCGAGCCGCTCGTCTTCCTCATGATGGGCGTGGGGATGGTGCTCGGCGGATTCGCGACGCAGGGCGCGGGGGTGAGCGCGCGCGCGTGCGCGGCGAGCCTGCCGGTGGCGTTCCTCGTGGCGGCGATCCTCCAGGCCAACGACACGCGCGACATCGCCGGCGACCGCGAGAGCGGCGTCACAACGCTTTCGGTCATCCTCGGGCCCCGGGGCGCGAGGATTCTCTACGTCCTCCTGCTCGCCGCGGCGTACGTCTCGCTCGCGGCGCTCGCGGCGGGGAGGATCGTGCCGCGCCTGTCGCTCCTCGCCCTGCTCAGCCTGCCGCTGGCGTGGCGAGTCTCTGCGAGATTCGCGGCGGTCCCCAACGAGAACGATGCGCGGCTCGCGTCGGCCGCGCGGGATACGGCCCTGCTCCACCTCGTCTTCGGGCTGCTGATGACGGCGGGGATCGTCTTCTGAGGGGACCGACGGGGGGGCGGCGATGGACGAGCGGACCATCATGGTGATCCGGCGGGAGGCGCTCCTCGGGGAGCGGCCGTTCCAGGGCTTCTCGTCCGCGTCGGCGTACGACTACGAGTCGCTGATACTGCGCGGGTACCGTTACGAACCCCGCGCCTGCGCGGAGGAGGACCCGTCCCTCAAACAGCCGATCGCCTACTGCATCATCGTAAACCCGCGGGAACGGACGATCCTCGCCTATAGGCGGGCGGAACGGGAGGAGGACTACGCCGAGAAGCGCCTGCGCGGGAAATGGTCGATGGGGGTCGGCGGCCACATCGACCCGGGCGACCTCGACGCGGCGAACCCCATCCGCGCGAGTATGCTCAGGGAACTCGGCGAGGAGATACGCATCGAGAAGACGGGGGAACCGCGGATACTCGGCTACATCAACGACGACGTGGACATGGTCGGGAAGGTCCACTTCGGCCTCCTCTACCGCCTCGATACGGAGGCCCGAACGGTCGAACCGGCGACACGTGAGATCGCCGAGGCGCGGATGCTTCCCGCGGAGGAGTGGCGAAAGAAGCTCGCGCGGGACGGAGCCCTCGTCGAGGGTTGGTCGCGGATCGCGTTCCCCGCGCTCCTCCCCACCCTCTGAGCCGACCTTCGCGGCCGCCTCCTCCCGTTCCTGTTAGCCGTCTGTCGCGCCGCGGCGGCGGCTTGTCGCGACCCCGCTGAAAACCGATTGCGCCTTCCGCCGCCCCCCGCGGACGCCGGGCGCGAACGGTCTGTCGGCGGATGCCCGCTTCCCCGGGGCGCTACCGTCGCGCCGGGGATCTCTATCGGCTTCCCCGGGGAAGAGAACCCGTGTTACAATGCATTGAATTGTAACACCGCTCGCGGAGCGGGGGAGGGGCGGCATCAGACACTCGTTCATCGACCGGTACGCGGACCTCGACGGCGTGCTCCAGCGCCTCGACCCACGCGTGAAGCTCATCGCGACGCTCGCCGCGGTGGTGCTTGTCGTCACCACGCCGAACGAGGCCTGGCCGTGTTTCGCCGCCTACGCATTACTCGCGGCCGCCTTCACGGCGCTGTCCCGCGTTCCCGTGCGGTTCGCCCTCTCGCGCCTGCTGGGGGCGGCGCCGTTTGTCCTCTGCGCCGCCGCCTTCATTCCGTTCACGGCGGGCGCGCGCGATCCCGCCGCGCCGTGGTATCAGCCCGGTCGGGAGGGGACACTCCTGTTCGCGGGCATGGCGGTGAAATCGTTCCTCTCCGTGCTTTTCCTCGTGCTCCTCGCGGGCACGACGCCTTTCGACCGCCTCCTCGCGGGCGCCGAGTCGATGGGCTGCCCGCGCATCATCGCGATGATCCTCTCGTTCATGTATCGCTACGCGTTTCTCGTCGTCGACGACCTGATGCGGATGGTGCGGGCGAAGCAGGCGCGCGGTCCGGAGCGGGGGGCGCGGCGCGATCTTTCGGCGCTCTCGTCGATGGTGGGGGTGCTCTTCGTGCGCTCCTATGAGCGGGCGGAGCGCGTCTACCTCGCCATGTGCGCACGGGGATTCGACGGGACGGCGATCCCGCGGAGGCCGCTCAGGCTCGCCCCGCGCGACATCGTCTCGCTCTGCGCGGCGGCGGCGTGCCTGGCGGCGGCGAGATTCTCGGGAGGCCTGCGGTGAACGCCGAACCCGCGATCCGCATCCGCGATCTCAGCTTCGTGTACCCCGACGGGGTTCCGGGCCTTCGCGGGGTATCGCTCGACGTCGCTTCGGGGGAGACGATCGGCATCGTCGGCCCCAACGGCGCCGGCAAGAGCACGCTCCTGCTCCACCTCAACGGCCTTTTGCGGGGGACGGGGTCGGTCAGGGTGGCGGGGATCGAGGTGCGCGCCGGAAGCCTCCGCGAGGTCAGGAGGGCGGTGGGGCTCGTCTTCCAGGATCCCGAGGATCAACTCTTCATGCCGACGGTCTACGACGACGTGGCGTTCGGCCCGCTCAACATGCGCCGCCCTGCACACGAGATGGAGGTATGCGTCCGCAGGGCCCTCGCCCTCGTCGGGATGACCGGATTCGAGAAGCGGAGCGCGCACCATCTGAGCTTCGGGGAGAAGAAGCGCGTCGCGCTCGCGACGGTGCTCGCCTGCGACCCCCCCATCATCGCCTTCGACGAGCCGACCAGCAACCTCGACCCCGCCGCGCGCGAGGAGTTCATCCGGGCGCTCACGGCGCTGTCGGGGACGAAGATCATCGCCACGCACGACCTCGAGATGGTCCTCGAGGTCTGCGGAAGGGCGGTGGTGTTGCGCGACGGATCGGTCGTCGCGGACGGCCCGGCGCGGGCGCTGCTTGCGGACCGGGGCCTGATGGAACGGCACGGGTTGCGCGTGCCGTTGAGCCTGCAGGCGCGCCGGTGACAACCGTGTTTCCCGCATCCGGAATTCTATCGAGGCCTGCCGGCGCTTTTCCTATACTGTCACATGCGCCGGGGAACGCGACGATGCCGGGATTCGGATGCCGCTGCGCGCGCCGCGGCGCATGCGGGGGCGCAGCGCTGAACAGGGCGCCGACCGCGGGCCGCGCCCCGCGAGGCGGGGCGTCGTGCGGACGGTTCGACGGGCGCAACGGCGCACCCTGCGCAGGCGGAACGTGCGCGCCTGCGTAGCCGGGCCTCCTGGCGCGCGAACGCGGAAAGGCGGATCGAGATGCGGGGGTACCTGGAATGCCAGCCCTGCCTGCTCAGGCAGGCCCTCGAGGTCGCGCGGATCGTCAGCGACGACGAGGCGGTGCACTCCCGCGTGCTCAAGCGCATCCTGCGCGTGCTGTCCAGGGTGGATTTCCGCCTCCCGCCGCCGGCGATCGCCTACCAGGTCTACCGCGTCATCGGGAAAGTCACCCGCTGTCCGGACCCGTACCTCCAGATCAAGGAACGCAGCGACGCGACGGCGCTGGAGTGCCTCGCCTGGGCGCGCGAGACGATCGGGCGTTCGAAAAGCCCGCTCGGCACCGCCTTGAAACTGGCCGCGGCGGCGAACGTGGTCGATTTCGGGGTGGGGGTCAAATTCGACCTGAAGGAGTCGCTCCGGCACGTCCTCGAGAAGGGACTCCAGCTCGACGAGAGCGCCACGTTCATCGAGGCGCTCTCGCGCGCGAAGACCCTCCTCTACCTCGGAGACAACGCCGGGGAGATTGTCTTCGACAAGCTGCTGCTCGAGACGATCGCAACGCGCCACCCCTCCCTCAAAAAGATCTTCGCCGTGCGAGGGGGGCCGATCATCAACGACGTCACGCGGCGCGACGCGGAGCGGGTGGGGATGGGCCAGGTCGCCGAGGTGGTATCCACCGGCTCCTCCGCCCCCGGGGTTTTCCTCCCTCGTTGCTCTCGAACGTTCCGCCGCGTCTTCAGCGAAGCCGATCTCGTGCTCGCGAAGGGGCAAGGAAACTACGAGTCGCTGAGCGACGACGGCGGCGGAAAGACGTTCTTTCTCCTTCGCGCGAAGTGCGGGGTGATGGCCCGCGACCTGGACGTCGAGATCGGCGATTTCGTCCTTACGCGCGCCGCCGTCAGGCGCGACTGAAATGCCGCCTCCCGCGCGGGGAGCGCCGCGACCGCCTGCGCCGCGACCAGCGCCTCCACCGTATCCCGCATGCATTCAATCGCGACCGCCTCCTCCCCCGCACGGGGCATGGCCCGCACCAGCCGTCCGCGAAGCCAGGGGCCGAGGAACCGCATCGAGGATGCGTAGCGGCCCGAGAAGACGATCGCGTCGACCCCTCCCATCGCCGCCGCGCCCGCCCCGCAGGCGAGGAGCAGGCGATACGCCAGCACCCGCCGGGCCCGCGCACCGTTCCGTGTCGCCGGATCGAAAATCCCGGCGATCGTGACCGGTTCCCCGGTCAGGCCGAGGAGCCCGCTCTCGCGCGAGAGGACCTGATTGATTTTCTCATGGCCCCACCCGTTGGCCCGCGCGAGCTCGATCACGATGCGCGGGTCGATCTCTCCGCAGGTGGTATCGCCGGGGATGCCCTCGAGGGGGGAGGAGCCACCGCTGGTCATCACGGGGCGGCACCCCACCGCGGCCGCGACCTCCGGCGTCGGCTCGAGGCATACCGAGAGGCTCCGGCAGGCCGATTGGAGGCCGCGCGCGCGTCTCCGCGCCGCGGCGTGGGCGCACGCCGCTTCATGGAGTATGCCGTGGAAGCCGCGGCGGCGTGCCGCCAGTCCCTCGGTGCAGGCGGCGTTAAGGGCGCAGGCGTTCTCCCTGAACGGCAGGTCGGCGAAGAAGGAGGTTTCAAAAACCAGGACCATGGGGACGCCGGCGAATACCGCGGCGCGGGCCCGGAGGAGGGCAAGCAGGGGGGGGAGGTGAAGCGGGGCGGAGGAGACGAGCCCCTCGATCGCGCGCATCGTGCCCGGCCGGACGCACACGGCGTTCCGGAACAGGTCGCCGCCCTGCACGACGCGGCAGCCGATCAGGTCGGGACCGGCGCCCGCCGTCTCCGCGCTGACGGCGGTCCTCACGGCGAGAAGCGCCGCCTCGCCCGGATCGCCGCGCACGGCGCCGCGCGCCACGGGGACCCGCAGGGGCGGGCGGAAGAGGGTGTAGCCGAGGACGGCCGGCGCGGGATTCAGCACGAGGATATTCACGGTCGGTCCCCTTCCATGCGATGGTCCGATGGGTGCGCGTTCGGGTTCGCGCACAGGCATCCGTACACCGCCTTCGCGATCGCGCGCTCCTCATTTGTATGGATGACGAGCACGCGCACCGCGCTGTCGTCTGCAGCAACGTCGGCGGGGAGCGGGCCAGGGGCCTCGTTGCGAGACGGGTCGAGGGACAGCCCGAACGCCTCCAGCCCCGCGCACGCGGCCTCGCGAACGGCCGGGACCCCTTCGCCGACCGAGTCGGTGAAGATGAGGGCGGCGACGGGCGCGGCAGCGGTGAGGTATGCGCCGAGGTACCTGCGAATCCGCCAGAGGTAGAGCTGCGCGGTGACCTCGATGCGCGAGCACCGCCCCTCGTTGCCTTTTGCCCGTGCGAATATGTCGCGGATGTCCGAGGAGAAGCCGGACATGCCGAGCACCCCGCTATGGCCGTGGAGGATGTTCTCCACGGCGGCGCTGTCCTCCCGCTCGCGGGCGAGGAGCCGGAGCGTGACGGCGGGGTCGAGATCCCCGCATCGGGTGCTCATCACAAGGCCCGGGAGGGGCGAGTATCCCATTGTGGTGTCGATCGATTTTCCCCCCTTGACCGCGCAGAGGCTCCCCCCGCCGCTCCCCAGGTGGCAGCTCACGGCGTTGAGCGCGGTCCGCGGGCGGCCGAGGAATTCGGCGGCCTCGCCCGTGACGAACCCGTGGCTTATCCCGTGGAAGCCGTATTTCCGAATCGCGAGCCGGTCGCGCAGGGCGGCCGGGAGGGCGTAGGTCCGCGCGAATTCGGGGATCGTGGCGTGGAACGCCGTGTCAAAGACGGCTACCTGGGGAAGGGCGGGAAAACGCTCCGCGCATGCCGCGATGAGCGCGAGCGTCGGGGGATTGTGGAGCGGCGCGAGATCGCCCAGGGAATCGAGCTCCGCCATCGTCCGCCGGTCCAGTCGCACCGGGCGCGTGAAGCGTGCACCCCCGTGGACGATGCGGTGCCCGACGGCATCGGCGTGCAGGCGCGGATCGGCCGAGAGGAGATCCATGACGCGGGCGAAGGCGGAGGCATGGTCGGGCAGGGGGACCGTTCGCCGAACCGTCCCGGTTCCACACCGATGCACGATCGAGGCGGGAACGGCGATCGGGGGCCCGACGCCGCGGGCCTCGCCGCCCGCGAGCTCCTCCCCCGACGGCATCGAGAGCAGCGAGTATTTCAGCGACGAGCTGCCGCAGTTCAGGGAGAGTATGCGCATGGTTCGGTTAACGGCGCAGGATACCGTGCATCCGCCGGACGAATGACGGCGGCCGGGGGCCGGGGCGGCGCCCGGCATCCCGTCGCCGGGCATTCGATCCGCTGCCCGGCGTGCGTCGCGCGACGTTCCCCTTTCAGATCTCATCCGACGTCCACCCGCAGACCGGTATCCCGATGAGGCTGTGGGCGATCACCGCCGTGCCGTAGACCGCCTTCGGAATCGCCGCGAGTTCCACATACTCGCCTGGACGGTGCGCGAGGGATTCGCGGCCCGGCCCGTAGCCGATGGTGGGGACGTCGAACTCCCCGACGAGCACGTGTCCGGCGGTGCCCATCCCGATCCTGGAAAGCTCCCACCGGCCGGGGCGGAACGGGCAGCCCGCCGCGGCGAACGACTGGCGCGCGCGGTCGATGAGCGGATGGAACGGGTCGGTGGACCATCCGTTCGTCACGTGGCGGACCACCGTGGTCTTTCCGTTGTAGAGCCGCTGCGTCTCCTCGCGCGGCGCCACATCCACGGCGACGGCTGCGGCCCGGGGCGAGACGAGGGAGAGATCGTGCGACACGCCCCGTACGACGTCCCGCGCATTCTCCAAGGGACCGAGCCGGCGGGCCATCGAGATCGTCGCCGTGCGGATCCCCCCGACGGTCTCGAAACGGGGACCCTCGACATCAAAGAGCGCCGGCGCCTCGGCTTCGCGCGCGGCATGGGCCGATTCAAAATCCCGGATGATGGCGCGGGCGGCATCGTCCACGAGAAACGGATCGATCCCCCGCACATGAATCTCCATCTCCAGGCGTCCGTCGTGGCCGTAGTAGAGCCCGAGGTTGGTCGGCTCCCCAAGGACGGCGTAGTCGGGCGATATGCCGAGGGAGGGGAGCGTTTCATCGAGCAGCGCGCGAACCCCGACGCTCAGGCCGTTCTCCTCCGCAACCGTCGCGGCCACGACAAGGTTCCCCCTGAGGGGGAGGAGGCTTCTCTTCAACAACAGCCCGCAGAATACCTGTGCGGCGAGACCGCCCTTGCAATCGGACGCGCCGACGCCGTAGAGCCGCCCGTCAGACCCCACGCCGTTCCCGGCGGAGGCGTCCGCCGTCCGCGAGACGGTGTCCATATGGCTGTTGAGGAGGAGGGTCGGCTGGCCTTCCCCGCCGTGGATGATGCCCACGACGTTCCCGTAGTCGTCGCGAATGACCCGGTCGTAGCCGATCTCCCGCATCTCCTTTTCGACGAGCTTCGCCACATGCGCCTCGGCCAGGCTCGGGCTCGGCGTCCGTACGAGCTCGCGCGCGAAATGCAGCACCGCATCCTCGATCCCTTCGTTCTTGCCTCTCAGTATGCTGTACACGGCACGCCCTCCGGTTGTCGACGCCTGTATCCGACTGCATTTCGCGTGCCGCGGGAGAATGCAGATGCAACATCTTCCGGCACAGCCGGATCCACACGACCGCGATGATGCGCTAAATGAAATGATATGGCATAATGCACTAGATCTATTCCAAAATGAAGGAGTACCGATGAAATCATCAGATCTCAAGCTTGCGGAGCTAGTGAACTTCACGGACGGGATGCTGAGTCTCAAGGGCCGCAGGCTCGTGATGCATGACATCCATGCCTTCGCGCAATTCCGGAAGGACCTGGTGGATATGACCGGACCGGACGACGCGCGGAGGATACTCACCCGTTTCGGCTATTTCTGGGGGCAGGCGGACGCCGCGGCGATGAAACGGATCTTCAGGTGGGACACAGTCGCGGAGTGGCTCAAGGGGGGCGCCCGTCTCCAGACCATTCAGGGCGTTGCGCGGGCGGTCGTCAAATCGCTCCGGACGGACGCGAGCGACGGCCGCTTCGCCATGGAGATCGTCTGGCACAATTCGGCGGAGGCGGAGGAGCACATGATCGGGATAGGAAAGGCCGACCACCCGGTCTGCTGGATGCTGACGGGCTATGCGAGCGGCTATGCGTCGTTTTGCCTGGGAACGGATATCTACTTCATCGAGGAGAGATGCCGCGCGAAGGGGGATCGTGTGTGCAGCGCGATCGGCCGCGACAAGGCGTCCTGGGGCGACGCCCTCGCGGCGGTGCTCCCATTCTTCAGCGCAGAGGATATCCGGGGCAAGGTGACGGCGCTTACGGAGGAACTGAAAAGAAAATCCGGCGAACTCGATCGCCTGCGGTCAAGGATCGGGGCGATGGAGGGCGCCGCAGCGCCGCTGTTTGTGGAGGTGCGGAGCGAGGCGTTCCGGCGGGTGCTGGACCTCGCCCAGCGGGTCGGCCCCTTCGACGCTTCGATCCTGATCACGGGGGAGACCGGCACCGGGAAGGAGGTGCTCGCGCGGTACCTCCACCGGCTCTCCCCCCGGCGCAAGGGGCCTTTCACGGCGGTGAACTGCGGGGCGCTCCCGGAGACGCTGCTGGAGAGCGAGCTGTTCGGGCACGCGGCGGGGGCGTTCACAGGGGCCGTCGGGAACCGCGCGGGCCTCTTCGAACAGGCGGGGGGCGGCACGGTCTTCCTGGACGAGATCGGCGATATCTCTCCGGCGATGCAGCTCAAGCTGCTCCGGGTGCTCCAGGAGCGGGAAATCATGCGTGTCGGAGAGAGCGTTCCGAGGACGATCGACGTGCGCATCATCTCCGCCACCAACCGGGACCTGGCCGCGGCGCTCCGCGAGGGGAGATTCAGGGAGGACCTCTACTACCGTCTCCGCGTCATCGAGATCGAGATCCCCCCCCTCAGGGCGCGCCGGGAGGATATCCTCCCGCTGGCGCGGCACTTTGTCGGGCGGTTCGCAAAACGGCTCGAGATTCCTGGTCTTCGCCTGGATGCGGCGACGCTCGACTTCCTGCTCGATTACCCGTGGCCCGGCAACGTGCGGGAACTCGAGAACGCGATCGAGCGCGCGGCGGTGCTCTCCCGAGACGGACTGATCCTTCCCGCGCATCTCCCGCCGCGCGTGGTCCACGGGGGGGCCGCGGGGGAGGGGAATCCGCTCGGGCGCACGCTCGCCGCGGCGGAGCGGGACCACATCCGCGCGGTGCTGAAGTCGCTCGGGGGGAACAGAACCCGGGCGGCGCGCGCGCTGGGGATCAGCGCCTCGACGCTCTGGCGGAAGCTCGGGCGCGCGGGGACGGGGGAGGATCCCGCCGGGCGAAAATAGTTGTTGACGCAGAAGCGCGCGGTGTTACAATTCACAAAATTGTGCTACCCATCTCTGATGGCGACGTGGAGGGACGCATGAGACTGTATCGTATCGGCGCGGTCGCAGCGGGGGCCGTGATGGCGATGGCGGCGGTTGTCGCGGCGCAGTCGATCGGTGACACGGAGCCGCGGGCGCTCGAGATCGAGAAGACGGCCGCGGAGGCCGAGGAACCGGAGGAGCAGCTCTTCTGGCTGAACAGCATCCCGCCGCTCCGGCACGCGGACCGCGCCCTCGACGCGCTGGACGAGATATCGCCGCTCAAGTTCGGCGCCGAGTCGCAGTTCGTGAGCGACTGGCTCGACGAGGGGGCCAACGGCGCCAAGCACGGACTCCAGATCCTCCAGACGTACTTCGCCGAGTACTCGAAGGAGGTCGGCGAATTCACGCTCGGGGCCGGGTTCTCCTATTTCCAGGCGGACACGACCGGCAGGCACGAGGGAAGCAAGACGCTCGAGCGGGATTTTACGGTCTACGCGCCCCTCACATGGAAGCGGTTCACCGTGGCCCCGTTCTGGAACTATCTCTACTACGACGAGGACCCTGATTCCGGGGAGATCGGCGCCGAGTTCACGGTGGATATGCCGTTGAACCCCTCCTTCGCGTGGAACTACGACTACCGGGAGCTCAAGGGGAGCTACTGCGAGTGGGGTGTTTCGCAGGACTTCCGCCTTCCGTGGAGGGGGGAAACCGTCGCCGTCCTCACGCCGTCGATGGCGATGGGGCTCGACCTGCACAAGGGCATCGAGGCGAACCACCTCACGCACCTCGACTGGGGGTTCGATCTCGGCGTTCCGCTGATGCGGCACTTCGTGGCGACCGGCATGCTGCACTTCACCAAGAGTCTCTGCAGGACCCAGGATGAGGACGGGCGGCGCGTCTACGAGAATATCCTCCCCTGGGCGGGTCTCAAGCTCACGATGGAGTTCTGACACGGCTTCAACCGGACCACGGATAGGTTCGGTGGGGCGCTCGCAAGGAGGTGCGGATGCACATACCCGATGGTTTCCTGGCCGCGCCGGTCTGGGCGCCGCTCTGGGCGGCGGCCGCGGCGGGCCTGGCGGGGTGCGTGAGGTCGGTGCAGCGTTCCCTTTCCGATCGGGCGGTCCCGCTCATGGGCGTGATGGCCGCGTTCATCTTCGCCGCGCAGATGCTGAACTTTCCCGTGGCGGGAGGGACCTCGGGCCACCTGCTGGGAGGGGTGCTCGCCGCGGTGCTGCTGGGGCCGTGGGCGGGCGCGCTGGTGATCGCGGTCGTGCTTGTCGTCCAGTGCCTCCTCTTCCAGGACGGCGGGCTCACCGCCCTCGGCGCGAACATCGTGAACATGTCGTTCGTCGGGTCCGCGTGCGGGTATTGGATCTATGCCGCGGTGCGGACGGCGACGTCGGGAAAGACGCTCGTCGCGGCAGCGGCCGCCGCATGGTGCTCGGTGGTGTTGGCGAGCGCGGCGTGCGCGGTGGAGCTCGCCCTCTCGGGCACCGTGCCGCTGCGCACGGCGCTTCCCGCGATGGTCGCGGTGCACGCGCTCATCGGGGTCGGCGAGGCGGCGATCACGTGCCTCGTGGTGGCCAGCGTCCTGAAGGTCAGGCCGGACCTTGTGCCGGGGAAAGCGGGGTGCGCGTGAAGGCGCGGGAGATCCTCATCGGTCTGTCGGCGGCGCTGCTGCTCGCGCTCGTCCTTTCGCCGTTCGCGTCGTCGTCGCCCGACGGGCTCGAGAAGGTCGCGGAGCGGCAAGGGTTCCTCGCCAAGGGGGAGGGGGAGCCGGCGCTGAAGGCGCCCGTGCCGGACTACGCCTGGCCGGGGGTGGCCGACGAGGGGCGCGCGACGCGCATCGCCGGGGTCGTCGGCACGCTTGTCACGTTTGCGGCCGCGTGGGGCGTCGCCGCGCTCATCCGCCGCGTGTAACCACCGATGGGGTCAGGTCCTTATTTATTAGATTAGACCCGCCGCCGCTACACTAATAAATAAGGGCCTGACCCCAAGGGAGGGATCAGGACCCGCGGCCGCGGCGGTTGCGGGAGCGGCGCGTGGCCTGCTGGAGGGCGCTGCGGAGCGACTTCAGATTCTCCTCCATGATCTGGAGGTACGCGTCGGGGTGGTCGGGCCCGCCCGAGAGCGGATCGATGACGCATACCGGACGGCGCGTCTCGCGGGCGATCCGGCGCGCCTCCTCCTCCCGGAGGCGGAGATCCACGAGCACCAGGCGGGCGTTCGTCTGCTTCACGACGGCGATCGCCTCGTCCGGCGATGCCGCGGTCACCACCTCGAGCCGCGCTTCGCGCGCGAAGCGCGCCGATGCCCCGTCGAGCGCGACGACCCGCAGCTTTCTGAACGGATCGAAGGCGCCCTTCATCCTGTCGCGCAGCGCTTCGAGGCGGGCCACATAGCGCTCGGCGTTGAGCGCGTACCCCTCCCGTCGCGGCCGGTCGAACTTTTTCAGCACGGCGCGCAGCCGCCGCACCTCCTTGATCGTGTCGGAGACGCTCATCCAGATCCAGGGCAGGCGCTCCTCCTCCTTGCCCGGCCGCGCGACCTTTTCCGCCAGCTCGATGATCGCGAGGTTCGGGAAGCGGATCGCCGTCTCGTCGAGGAACAGCTCCAGCCCCGCGCCGTGCGCGACGAGCGCATCCGCGCGGGCGAGGATTGAAGCCGCCGCGGGCGGGGCACCGTGGCGCTGCGCGAGGGCGCCGGGGGGCAGGCAGGACACCTCGACGCCCGGGATCTCCCATGCGACGTTCAGGACGGTCAGGTAGACCGGGTACGACGTCGCCACGAAGCGAAGCGTCGGCGCCGGCTGGGCGTGCAGGAGGCCGCCGGAGAGGGCGACAGCGAGCGGCGCGAAGAGAAGGCGCGTCTTCATCGAAGCCGGTGTCCTTTCAGGTCAATATGCAGAGCAGGGAACCCCCCACCTGGCGACGGCTCTTTATACCACGTCCTGCCGCGCGCGCAAGGGAAAATCCCGTCCGGGGTTTCCCCGGTTTCCCGAGAGACGATGCAGCGCGCGGGACAGTTCGAAAAAGCGGGGGATACACGAGTGCCGCCCTATGAACACGGCTGCCGCCCTTCGCCGCCGTTTCCCGCGTGCCGAAAAATCCTTCGCGCCTGAAAACAGGTCCCAAAAACGCGTCTAAGGCCCTTTTTCGGGCCCTTATTGGTCCTATCATGCTGCCCTCCAAATGGATATCGTGGTCCTCCCCCGATACCCCGCTGGACATCGATCCGGGGGGGGGATACACTATGGGTTCACGGCGCGGCCGGGTGCGGCGGCCCGGCCAAAGGACGATGGAAGGGAGGCGGCGATGATGAGAATCTTCGGAACTGCGATCTGCGTGCTCTGGGCGGCCGCGACGGCAGCGCAGGAGATGCCCGCGGCGCCGGCGCTCCCCGCCCCGCAGAAGGACGGCGGGAAGCCGCTGATGCAGGCGCTCGCGCTCAGGAGATCCGGGCGCTCGTTCAAGGAGAAGAAGCTGGCCCCCCAGACGCTCTCGAACCTCCTCTGGGCCGCACGCGGCGTCAACCGGCCGGAGTCGGGCAAACTGACCGCCCCCACGGCGAAGAACTGGCAGGAGATCGATCTCTACGCCGCGACCGCCGAGGGGCTCTACCGCTACGACGCGAAGGCCCACCGTCTCGAGCCGGTATTCGCGGGCGACATCCGCGCCGCGACGGGGCAGCAGCCGTTCGTGAAGACGGCGCCGGTCTGTCTCGTCTACGTCGCCGATCATGCCAGGATGGACGGGGCGCCGGCCTCGACGCGCGATTTCTACTCAACCGTGGACACCGGATTCATCAGCCAGAACGTCTACCTGTTCTGCGCCTCCGAGGGGCTCGCCACCGTGGTGCTCGGCTACGTGGACAAGCCGGCACTCGAGAAGACGATGCGCCTCCGCCCCGACCAGAAGGTGATCCTCTCTCAGCCGGTCGGGTACCCGAAGGACTGAGGGCGCCAAGAGATGAGGCTCCAGGCCCTGTGGACCAGTCAGCACCTATCGGACTCATGAGAGCCATGCAGCAGGCGCAGGGCCCGTTGCGGGAGTCTCTTCTCGGCCGGATACGCGACGAGATCGGGCGGCGCGAGCGTTTCGCCGTCTTCTCGCACGAGGAGCCGGACGGGGACGCCATCGGCTCGCAGATCGCCCTCACGCTCGCCCTCCGGAAGCTCGGGAAGACGGTGGTTTCGTTCCGCTACGACGGGGTGCCCCCGGCGCTCGAGTTCCTCAACCGAAACGGGGCGTTGACGCCGTCGCGCCCCGGGAAGGACGAGGAGGCGGTGCGGGACGCGGAGGCGGTCGTCGTGCTGGACTCGTGCGACTACTTCCGTCTCGGCGACATGGCGGAGGCGGTTAAGGCGTGCGGGGCGTTCAAGATCAACATCGACCACCACCGGGACAACTCCTTTTTCGGCGACATAAACTACGTGCGTTTCGAGGCGGGGGGGGCCGCGGAGCTGGTCTTCGAGGTGGTGCGGGCGCTCGGTGTGCCGGTCGAGGGGGCCGTCGCCGAGGGCCTCTACGTGGGCATCTCCACCGACACGCTCGGGTTCAAGTACATCGACCCGTCGGGCAACACCCTGCGGGTCGTCGGCGAACTTCTCAAGGGCGGGCTCGACGTCGAGGCGCTTCAGGAGAAGCTCTACTATCTGCGGCCCGATACCTGGCTCGACGACATGGCGGCGCTTCTCCGGCGGACGGCGTACGAGGACGGCGGCGCCATCGCCTGGTTCTCGATCCCCGCGAGCCGGATCCTCACCTACGCCCAGCGGGACCTGGCCTCCGAGACGATGCACCTGCTTTTAAGCATGCGGCGGGTGCAGGCGGTCGGGATGCTGCACGAGGGCAGGGCGGGGGTGGAGATCTGGCTGCGCTCGAAGGCCGGGGTGGACGTGGGCGCCGCGGCGAAACGCCTCGGCGGGGGAGGGCACCGGACCGCCGCGGGCGCGCTCGTCAAGGGGATGGGAGTCGGCGAGGCGGCGCGGAGGGTCACGGGGGAGATGCGTGCCGCGATCCGCGGCGACGTCACGCCCCGAGCGCGCTCCTGAGCGCCCGGAGGTTCATCACATCCTCCCGGTTGTATTCGAGCAGCGTGTCGAGGGACCTCCGGCACCCGCCGTCCCGGTAGCGGCGCCAGAGCTCGATGGCGACCAGCCCGTTCACCTCCGTGAGCTTCCGGGGGATGCCGAGGAGCCGTTCCACCTTCTTCATCCCCCCGTACAGGTTCCGGGCGTGGCAGGCATGCATCAGATCCACGTGCCTAGAGAGAGGCACGAGATCCACGCCGAGCTTGGCTCGTATGTAGGGAAGGTCGAAACGCCCGCCGTTGAAGGTGTAGAGGGTGGGCCGCCGGGCGAAGTGCCGGAGCAGGTTGTCCGGGTTCAGCTCCTCGCCGAAGAGCTGGACGAAGAGCCCCTCCTCGTCGACGTAGAGACCGAGCACGCTCAGCTCGCCCTCGTCCGGCTCCAAACTCGTCGTCTCGATGTCAAGGTAGATGGTGGTCATTGCGCCGTCGCAGTTTCGTGTGCGCGGCGGGGGACGCCCCGCCCGCCGCCCCCGCGGGCGCTCAACGGGGAACCTACTCCTTCACCCGCTCGCAGAGGATCAACGTGTACCCCGGCTCGGCGTCGAACGTCTTCGCCCGCTCGACGGCGGTGTCGCGGACCTTCAGCGTGAGGAGATCGGCGGTGACCAGGAGTATCCCCTCGTTTTTCGGGTACCCGTCGAAGACGAAGTCGATCTCCTGGGGGGTGCGGGACGGGTCCGCAACGAAGGTGCCGGTGTAGGCGTGCTCCCCGTCCCGGATACGGACCGTGTTCCCCTCGAAGGTCCAACTCTTCCCCGTGACGGGCAGGCCCTGGTTCTGTATCTCCTGCCAACTTCCCACTAGTCCGGCGGCCGGCACAAACGCCTCCGCCGGCGGAGGGGCGGGGGGGGCCGCGACGGGGCGCGGCCGGGCGCACGAGGCACACACGACGATCGTGCACAGGGCGGTCACGCAGAGCGATCTTTTCATCGATTCCATCCCTCCAATTGTCGCATCGTTTCGAGAAGCCATGGACGAGCAGCGGTCCACCGAGAAGGTGGTCGGGGCGCCGGGATTCGAACCCGGGACCTTCTGGTCCCAAACCAGACGCGCTACCGGCTGCGCCACGCCCCGCCGACCAGGCAAGTATAGCCGGTCACGCGCTCCGGGGGAAGCCCCGCGCGTCACTGCGCCCCGCCTCGCCGAGACTCCCGTTCGCGTTCCCTGCGCGCCCGGTCCCTCTGCTTCTCCACCATCTCGTAATAGTCCGCCTTCTGCGTGGGGGTGAGTTTTCGCCAGTTCTGCTCGGCGTAGTCCATGAACGGGCGCTCCTCCTTCCGGATGATCCTCCGCTCGCAGCCGAGGGACGCGGCGCAGGCGAGCGCGCCGCACACGAGCGCGGCGACCCTGACGATAGGCGTGATGTGCATGGGACCCCTCCTTGCGCTGCGCTCACGAGATGAGCGCCCGCACGTGCTCCGCCGCCGATTCGCCGACGGCGTCGATGTCGTAGCCGCCCTCCAGAACCGAGACGAGCCGCCCCGCCACGGTGTCCCCGTCGAGCACCACCGGGGCGCGCCGGCTCGCCTCGCGCACCCGGGCGACGTGGAGGTCGTCGTGGATCCGCCTAACGCACCCGGGCGGGGCGGGGGAGGGCTCGATGCGGAGGAGTCGTTCCATCAGGCCCGCCTGTCCGAGGGCGCGAACGACGGCGCGAAGCCGCGCCGCGGTTTCTGGAATGCCGGGCCCCGGGTCGTGGGCGAGGCATCGGTCGCCATAGACCAGGCCTGTCGGGCGCGCCTTCATTCGACGGAGCGAGTCTTTGCCCCGGGCGTCCTCAACGCGGCGCCGTGTCGGCGGCGAGCTTGTGCGCCGCCTGCGCGAGCATCGTGTCACGGACCTTGTCGAGCGCGGTGTCGGTCGTCATGAACAGGGCGATGTTCCGCCCCCTGGCCTCCCAGAGCAGGTTCGCGTCGGGCAGCCCCTTGATCGTCATGGTGATCTCGACCACGCCGAGCGTTTTCCAGAAGAGGTAGTTCTGGAGATAGAACGAAACCTCGGCCTGGAGTATCGCGTCGGCCCCCGTCAGGGCGCCGAGTTCCAGGAGCTCCTTGCGGGTGAGGGCGACCTTCCCTTTCAGGTTCAACCGCTCGAGCGCCTCGTTTACCGCCGCCTGCGGCACGATCGGAACGTTCGTCCTGGCGGCGAGGGAGGCGGCGATCTGCGCGTCGAAGGTGTCCTCGGGCACGATGCGCGGCTTCCGCTTGGTCCATGCCCACATCTTGTACCGGTCGGCGACGGTCTGATTGTTCGCCACCACCGCGACCCGGCTGATCCGTCTGCCGCGGTCGAAACGGCTGTAGTTCACGCGGGAGTGGCCCGCGCACCCTGCCGAGGCGGCGGCGAGCGCCGCGACGGCGACCAGCACTGTTCTCTTCATTCCCGCGCTCCCTTCATCCGGGGTGGTGATGCCGGCGACGCGCACCATACTAGTACAGGCCCCCCGCGGGTGTCAAGGCAGGCGGGCGGCGGCGTATACTGTTTGATGCAAATTTGGCGTAACGGTCCCTGTGGAAGGAGGCATGAGGAGGGCGAGACAGGGGGCAAAGAAAAAGGTATCCTCTCCGATTCAATCGACCAAGAAAGAAAAGAGAGGATACCGTGCCACGCACAAGACACAGTGTGGTGGATTTCCGCCCCTGAGAAGCAAGATATTGGCGTTATGGGCGCGGCGCGGCCCGGAGGGGACGGCCCGGTCTATGCCGCGTTTTCATGAGGCCTCCGGGGGCTATAGGACCTGTGCTATGATTCCCGGCGGGAGGCGCAATGGGTGGGACGCTCAAGAAGGCGCTGCGGACGATCGCCGCGGATCTGATCCGCGAGGCCGTTTTCTACCGGATCCTGCTCGCGCACCCGCGCACGCCGTGGACGGCGAAGGCGCTCGTGGGCGCCGCGCTGGCGTACGCCTTCTCCCCGGTCGACCTCATCCCCGACGTCATACCCGTCATCGGATACCTCGACGACCTGCTCGTCGTCCCTGTGCTGGTCTGGGCGGCTATGCGGCTCGTTCCCCGGGAGGTCGTGGAGGAGTGCCGGCGGAAGGCCGCGGCGGCGCGCGCGGGGGATCGCGCGGATCCGTGAGCGCCGTGCGGGCGCCTGGACGCCCCCCCGGTTCCCGCTTCCCTCGCCCGGGGCTGTCGGCTATAATGAGGACGGCAGGAAAGGCGGCGCGCACCGGAGGGGAGATGGAACTGCACCAGTGCATCGTTCCCGCCGACATGCTGCTCGATATGAAGGCCCGGGACCGGTGGGAGGCGCTCCGCGAACTCCTGGACAGGGTCTTCCCCGACCGCGGCCCCGTCCACGCCTCGGTGTTGAGCGCCCTCTACGATGCGGAGCGGGCGCGCTGCAGCGCGATCGGGCGGTCGGTCATCATCGCGCACGCGGTGACCGACAAGATGCGGGGCTTGCGGGTCGTCTTCGGGAGAAGCTCCCGCCCGATACCGTGGGACGCCCCCGACGGTTCCACCGTGAGCATCCTCTGGCTCTTCGCCCACTCGCCTGCGGAGCACGACGACTACCTCGAGCTGCTCTCCCAGACAGTGCGCCTCTGCAGGTGCGACTTGCACAGAACCGGCCTCCTCCGCGCCCGCAGCACGGCGGAGGTGTTCGAGGTGCTCTCGAAAGCGGATTGTGCGCGCCCAGAGGGCAAAGACGCGTGCGACCGCTGACGACCCCCCGCACCGCCGTGAAACCCGAAACAAGAGACGCGATCTCCGCGAACGGTTCCCGCCGGCGCGTTACCACAAGCCGCAAAGGGGGTCGTGTACCTGCCGCGCGCGCATCGCACCCCGGTCGGGGAAAAGGCCCCGCCGACGGCAGGAAGGGGCGGACTGCCGAAAGCGCCGTGCCGCGACGCGCGCGGGCCGCCGGAAAGGCGGGGGACGCTCACCATGCGGTCGTCCGCGAGCGGGCGCAGCTCCTCTCCATCTTCGACGGCATCGACGAGGTGGTCTACATCAGCGATCCCCGCACGCACGAGATCCTCTACCTCAACGGGGCCGCGCGGGCGGTCTTCGGAGACGCCGTCGGGAAGAAGTGCTACCGGGCCTTCCAGCGCCGCCGCACGCCCTGCCCGTTCTGCACCAACCGGATCATCTTCCACAAACGGCCCGGGGAACCGCACATCTGGGAGTTCCAGAACCTGCGGAACCGGCGCTGGTACCGCTGCATCGACAAGGCGATCCCCTGGCCGGACGGGAGGCTCGTGCGCTATGAGATGGCGCTCGACGTCACCGATATGAAACAGGCCGAGGAGGCGCTGCGGTCCTCCGAGAAGAGATACCGCGCCACCATCGATTCCCTCGCCGAGGCGATCCACATGGTCGGTCCGGACCTGCGGATCATCCTCGCCAACAGGGCGTTCACGGTTTGGGCCGCCCGGATGGGGCTGCGGGGCGGGCTGGTCGGCAGGACGGTGCGCACGGCATTCCCGTTCCTCCCCGCCACCGTGGAGGAGGAGTACCGGAATGTCTTCCGCACGGGGAGGATGCTGCGCACCGAGGAGCGGTGCCTGATCCACGGGCGGGAGACGATCACCGAGACGCGCAAGATCCCGGTGCTCGAGGAGGGGAAGACGGTTCACGTCATCACCGCCATCAGCAACATCACCGCCAGGCGGAAGGCCGAGGAGGCGATCCGGCGCTCCGAGAAGAAATACCGATCTCTGATGGAGGGGGCGAACGACGCGATCTTCCTCGCCGATGAGAATGGTATGCTGCTTGAGGTAAACCGGCGGGCGATCGAGCTCGTCGGCCGCTCGAGACGGGAGCTTCTCGGCACGCACATCACCCGGCTTCACCCGCCGGAGGAGCGTGACCGCATCGTGGCGGCGTTCCGGGAGATCGCGGAACGCGGCGCCGGCTCCGCCGGCGACGTGACGATCCTTTGCGGAAACGGCAAGACCGTCCCGGTGGAGATCTCGGTGAGCGCGATACGGCACGGCGGCGCGACGCTGATGCACGCGATCATGCGGGACGTCTCGGAGCGCAAAAGGATCGAGGCGATGAGGGACCTCCTGCTCCGGGACGTCACCCACGAGCTCAAGACCCCGATCGCCATGATGAAGATGGCGCACGCGATGGCAAACGAGGCGCTCGCCGCGCGCGACCTCGAGGGGGTGCGGAGGGCGGAGGGGATCGCCGCGCGGAATCTCGCGTTCCTCGCGCGGGACGTCGGCAACATCCTCGGGATGTGCTGGCTGCGCGGAGGGACGCTGATATTGAAGCCGGCGCCCCTCTCGCTCGGGGGGATCGCCGGGGAGATCGCGGAGGAGATGCGGGACCGGCTGCGCCTGGGGGGCGTCGGCCTGGAGGTGCGCATCAAGCGGGGGGCGGACCGGATCACGGCGGAACGGAGGATGATCAGGACGCTCCTCTACAACCTCGTGGACAACGCCCTCAAGTTCACCCGGCGCGGCAAGGTTACGATCGGCGCATCGCGAACGGGCGGATGGGTGACGCTCACCGTCAGGGACACGGGCATCGGCATCGCCTCGGCCGCGCGGGAGGAGGTCTTCACACCGTTTTACAAGAAGAACCCCGCGATGCAGGGCACCGGCCTCGGGCTCCCGATCTGCCGGGAGATCGCGAAGCTGCACGGGGGGACGGTGCGGATCTCTTCGAACGGGCGGAGGAAGGGGACCACCGTCGCGGTGCGGCTCGCCGTGCGTCCCGCCGCGTCGCGGCGGGCGGGAAAGGGAGGGGTGCGGTGAAGCGCGTGCTGATCATCGACGACGACCCCGACATGCAGGCCCTCTATCGGTATTGGCTGAAGGGGACGCGCTATCGTCTCGACTTCGCGGGGGATGCGGCCCGCGCCCTCCGGATGCTGAAGGGGGAGCCCGCGGATCTGGTCATCACCGATGTGGTCATGGGGGGGATGGACGGGGAGACGTTCGTCCAGCGGCTGCGGGAGGAGGGGGCTGAGGTGCCGGTGCTCGTGGTCTCGGTACTCCCTCCGGACGCGCTTCCCCGCGCGTGTCGCGCGAAGCAGGTCCATTTCCTGCAGAAGCCGGTCACCGGCGAGACGCTCAGGGCGACGATGGAGAGAACGATGAAGAAGGGGAGGGAGCGATGAGGACGTTCCGCATCTCGTGCGCGCTGCTCCTTGCCGCGTGCGGTATGGCGCGCGCGGGGGACGCGGAGGAGACGAAGGCCCGGGAGGCGCTGCAGGCGCAGGTCGCGGCCTACCTCGCGACCACCCGCGCCGACCTGGCTTCGAACGCGAGGTACCCGAAGCTCAAGGTCGAACTCATCTCGGCGGAGATGGAGCCCAGCGAGTCGCTCGTCACGCCGTTCACCGCGGAGGTGCGGTACGTGCTCGAGTACGACGACACCTGGCACAAGGAAACGCGCCTCGTCCACCCGTTCGTGATGACCGCCAAGTGGTTCTCGGGCCGCTGGGACATCGACCCGCACGGCCACCGGGCGCGGAAGAACCTCACCGATCTCCATCCCGAGAAGTCGAAGATCCTGTTCCCGAACATCTGACCGCGTGGCGGGGCTGGACGCGCCGCGGGGGAGGGCCGCGCCGGCGCCCATTTAGCGCTTGCCTTCGCCGTTCCCGCGGCGCTACCATACGCCGGAGGAGGACGCGATGCTCGCCAGGGTCTGCTCCGGGGCCGTCCACGGGGTCGAGGCGTACCCGATCGAGGCCGAGGTCGATGTCTCGGGCGGCCTTCCGGCGGTGGTCATCGTCGGCCTCCCCGACGCGGCGGTGAAGGAGTCCCGTGACCGGGTCAGGACCGCCGTCCAGAACTCCGGCTTCCTCTTCCCCGAGGGGCGGCTCACCGTAAATCTGGCCCCCGCCGACGTCAAGAAGGAGGGGCCCAGTTTCGACCTCCCCATCGCGGTCGGGATGCTCGCCGCCGACGGCCAGCTGCGCAGCGAGCGCCTCGCCGATCTCCTCATCCTCGGCGAACTCGCGCTCGACGGTAGCGTCCGGCCGGTGCGGGGGGTGCTGCCGATCGCCCTCGCCGCCCGGCGCGCGGGGAAGCGGGGGATCGTCGTCCCCGCCGACAATGTCGCCGAGGCGGCGGTCGTCGAGGGGCTCGATGTCTACCCGGTCGGCACGCTCCTCTCGCTCGTGAAGTTCATCTGCGGCGAGGAGGCGATCGCGCCCGTCAGGCTCGACCTCGCCGAGATCTTCCGCGGCGCGCGCGGCTACCCGGTGGACTTCTCGGACGTGAAGGGGCAGGCGCACGCCAAGCGCGCCCTCGAGGTCGCCGCCGCCGGGGGGCACAACATCATCATGATCGGCCCCCCCGGCTCCGGGAAGACGATGCTCGCCCGGCGGCTCCCGACGATCATCCCCGAGATGACGCTCGACGAGGCGCTCGAGACGACGAAGATCCACTCGATCGCCGGGCTCCTCGGCCCCGGCACCGCGCTCGTCGCGACGCGCCCCTTCAGGAATCCCCACCACTCGATCTCCGACGCGGGGCTCATCGGCGGCGGCGCGCATCCGCGCCCCGGCGAGGTGAGCCTTGCGCACAACGGCACCCTCTTCCTCGACGAGCTCCCCGAGTTCAGGAGGAACGTGCTCGAGCTCCTCCGCCAACCGATCGAGGACGGCCGCGTGAACATCTCTCGCGCCCTCGGCACCGTCACCTATCCGTCCCGCTTCGTCCTCGCCGCCGCGATGAACCCATGCCCGTGCGGGTATTTCACCGATCCGCGTCGTGCGTGCCGGTGCTCGGCCACGCAGATCCAGCAGTACATGTCGCGCGTATCGGGGCCTCTGCTGGACCGGATCGACCTGCACGTGGAGGTGCCGGCGGTGAGGTACCGGGAGCTGTCGGGGGAGGGAGGGGGGGAGGGATCGGAGGCGATGCGTGGTCGCGTGGAGGCGGCGCGGCGGCGGCAGCTGGCGCGTCTCCGGGATGACGGGATCCACTGCAACGCCGAGATGGGGCACCGGCAGATACGGCGTCACTGCGTTCCGGATGCGGAGGGACAGGAGCTCCTGAGGAAGGCGATCACGGAGCTGGGGCTCTCGGCACGGGCCTACGACCGGGCGCTCAAGGTCTCCCGCACCATCGCGGACCTGGAGGGCGCGGAGGCCATCGCCCCCGACCACGTCTCCGAAGCGATCCAGTACCGCGTGCTGGACCGCCAGCTCTGGATGTGACAGTCCGCGCGCGGGATGTGGCGCACCGCCGGCCGCGCGTGCGTGCGACACGGTTCCCTCCGCCGCGGGACCGGCGCCTGCACTGCGCCCCGTAGGATCCGCGGACCCCGGGGAGCGCGGATCGACAGTATCCTGCGCAGGAAGCGGTAACGAAGCGCGGCAGATGAGGCGGAACGTGCGGGGGGGAGGAGCGATGCCCGGCGCCGCCGCCGCGCGGTCAAGCCAAAGGACATCCCGCATTCCCACCCCCGCCCCCGTTTCCGTGACAGCGCCGCATTTTGCGTGTATACTGTCCCCGGGAGGGGTCAATGAGACCGGCGAGGATCTTGTGCGCAGCGGCGGCGGTTCTGCTCTGCACCGCCCATTCCGCCTTCTGTCTCGTCGACATCAATACCGCCACGGCGGTCGAGCTCGAGACCCTTCCGGGCATAGGACCCGTGCTGGCCCGACGGATCATCGAGAGCAGGCCCTACGAGACCATCGAGGAGCTCACCCGCGTGAAGGGCATCGGCTCGAAGTCGTTCGCGCGATTGAAGAACCAGATCACCGTGGGCGCCCTCTTCCCCGCCGGGAATCAGCCGTCTGCCACGGAGGAGAAGGGGGGCGGGGCTTCGGTCCCGACCTACCGCGTCGACACCTACATGGAGCTCACCTGCTACCGCTGCAAAAACAAGTTCAAGGTCTCGGGCGAACTGAAGACCGGCTGGTGCCCCTACTGCGGGACGCGGCTGGCGGTGCGCTAGACGGGTCGCTGGGACGGAATTCGGCCGGTTTCCACCGGCGTTTCGCGGCACTGGAGGAGAGAGGATGAGAGATCGTTCATGCGTCTTTCTCGCGTGCGCCGCGTTCTGCGCGGGTGCGGCGTTCGGTCAGACGGAAGAACACGCGTCCCCCTCCGCGGTTTCCCCCGGGACGCAGGTGACCCCCGCGCCGCCGAGGGTCGTGCCGTTCGGCACCGCCCATCTCGAGTACCGCGAGGCGCTCCGCAGGGATCTTGTCGCGGCGATGGAGGAGAAGGCGGCCGCCATCCGCGAGGGGAGGACGGCGGCACTCGGCGACATCGACGCCCGTATCCAGGAACTCCGGCGGCGGCAAGAGGAGCTGCAGGAGAAGATGGCGCTCGGCCGGGTGCCGGACACGCCGTCGACCCCTCCGCCTCATTCCCGCGCCGCTTCGTCCACCAATCCCTGAGGAGGCGCGCCCTCCCGCACCGCGGTTGACCGGCGCGGGCCCCCGCACCCGCGGGGGAACCGGGGCGCGACAACGCCGCGTCGGGGGGTTGACGCGGCGGCGGGGTTTCGATATCATCAAACCCTGGCCGCGGCTGCCGCCGACGGGCTGCGTGACATTCGATCGGAGAGTGCCATGGCGCTGACCGAGCAGCAGAGAGACATCCTCAAGCTGATGCGGAGCACCGCCGAGAGCTACCAGACGCTGAGCATCGGCAGCGCGCACGGCCTCCAGCGCCTCGCGCGGGACTATTTCAAGACCGAGATCGATATCGAGCCGACCATCAAGGCGGTCTGGAGCCGCCGCGGCGACAAGATCTACGAGGAGCTCAAGCGGCTGCAGGCCATCATCGACGAGATGGAGAAGAGGGCGGGCGCGTAATGGCCCGCCCGCGGCCGGAGGGAGACCGCCCCCCCGGGGTTCACCGCGGGCCGTTGCCGGGACCGGGCCGCGCGTAGAGCGTCAGGTCGATGCCGCGGAGCGGAAACTTCTCTTTCGCCAGAAAACGCGCGTTGAGGAACGCCGCGATCTCCTGATCGCCGTGCCCGCGCGTCCCACCCCCGATGAGCGCCCAGATCCGCCGTCTCCCCCGCGCGTACCGCTCGAGCTGCTCCGCGAGGTCGTACCGTCCGCACTCCGCCAGCCCCACCTGCCGAAGGCCCCCGCGGTAGTAGTAGTTGAGCGGGATCATGTGCCCCGGGATGTTGACGAGGATCAGGTCCCCCCGTTCCTCCCGCGCGGAGATGATCGCCGCCGCGCCGCGGAAATCCTCCTTGGCGTGGTCCGAGGCGAGCGCGCCGGGATAGAAATGGTACGGGGCCGCCGCGAGCGAGAAGAGACATATCGCGGCGGCGAGGGCGGCGCGGACCCATTTGCGCCTGAACGTGGCAATCGCCCCCGCCGCGAGGAGGAGCAGGCCCGCCGACTCCCAGAGGTGATAGCGCGGCTTCATGTACCAGAGCGTCCAGCGCGCCGCGCCGAGCGCGAAAACCGCGGCGAGGGGGACGGCGGCGAGGAGGAGGGGGAACGCCGCCGCGCGCCGCGCCCCGGCGCGCCAGAGGCGTCCCGTCCCGCACGCCAGCAGGGCGGCCATCCCGATCCACACCGCCCGCTTCACCGGCACGGTGATGAATACGCGGCTGTGCATCGGGCCGAACAGGAGGGAGTCGAGGACGTAGCGCAGCCCGCGGAGGGAGGCGCGCAGGAACTCCGGAACGCCCGCCGGGCCGGGGCGGGAGTAGCTACTCGATACCATGAGCTGCATCCTGAAGCCCACGGCGAGCCAGGGCAGGTAGAGGATCCCGACCGCCGCCATCGAACAGAGCCACGGCCAAACGCCGCGGCGCCGGGCGGCGGCGAAGATGCCGTGGGCGACGAGCGCGAGACAGGCGAAGTAGAAGGTGTAGCAGAGGAGAAGGGCGGAGAGGGCGTAGGCGGCCCACGGCCCGAAACGCCTCCCCTCGTCGAGCGCCCGGAGGAAGAGCCAGGAGGAGAGGAGGACGAGGAGGTTCGCGGCGCTGTACGCCCGTGCCTCCTGCGAGAAGAAGATCGCCGCGGGCGACACCGCCAACAACAGGGCGGCGAGGAGGGCGGTGTCTTTGCGCCTGAAGATCCGAAGCCCCGCGAGATAGACGGCGGGCACCGCGAGGACTCCCGCCGCCGCGGAGAGGGCTCTGCAGGCGAACTCCCCGCCGCCGAACAGCCGGATCCAGAGGGCCAGCGCCGCGTAGTACGCGGGCGGCGTCCCCTCGTTGCGCAGGCACGCCTCCACGACCCGGCGCAACGTCGGGCGCGGATTGACGAAGCGGCGGTGCGTCGCGTCCACGAGGGAGGCGGACATGAAACGCATGTCCACGCCGCGGGCGGCGTAGACGGAGAACGCCTCGTCCCCCCAGAAACTCTGGTGGGTGAGGCCGCACAGGCGCAGCGCCGCGGCGAGCGCCGTGACGAGGATCAGGAGCGTGGTGGTCCTTTTCATGTCTGCAGGGTATGGTACCAGCGCCGTGTCGCGGAGACAAGGATCGTGTCGGCGTGGGGCGCAGGCACAGAAAGCGTGGGGTGTGGGGAGTGGGGGGTATCTTGTCCATGCCGTCCATGTGATCCACGGAGACTGCACGAGGCCGCCGGTACGTGGTAGAATGCCCGCATCAGGAGGGAGGGGATGAGACATGCCAGGCGCAGCGCCCTCGTCACGGCGGCGCTCGCGGTCCTCGTCGTCGCGTACGCCCTCGCCTGCGCGGGCCTCTGGCGCGCGCGGGGGGAGTGGATCCTGCGCGAGGATTGCGAGATCGACTTCGCGCACGACTATGCGTTCGACGCCCTCCGGATCGGGGAAGGGGTGCCGCCGGGCGACGAGTACCGCGGCCCGCTCTACCCGGCGCTCCTCGCCTTCCTCCACTCCCGGGGGGCGGGCTTAGTCCGGGCGGGGGCATGGATTACGGTCGGCTCCTCCCTCCTCGCCCTCGTGCTGACGTTCCTCATCTGCCGCCGGGCGACCGGGAGCGGTATTTTTGCCCTTGCCGCCGCGTCGGCGCTGGCGCTCTTCCCGCCGTTCCTGAAATGCTCCCTCCTCCTCGGCACGGACATGCTCTTCGCGGCGCTCCTCCTTTCATCGGTCTGCCTCATCCTCCCCCCGGGGGGGACGGCGCGGGCGGGGGCTGCCGGATTCTGCATGGGAATCGCCCTCGCCGTGCGCTGGAACGCACTCGGCGTCGCGCCGGTGACCGCGCTCCTCGTCCTCCTCCCCCTGTCCGGGGACCCGCCCCGCGCGCGCCTCGGGCGGTGCCTCGCGTTTCTGGCGGGGTTCGCGCTGGGGAGCGCCCCGGCGTGCCTGGTCAACGTGGGGCGCGGGCGCGGCCTCGTCGAGAACTCCAATTTCCGGAACATCGGTTGGACGTTCTACGGGGCGGAGCTCGGCCTCGACTACCACGCATACTTCGACGCCCTCCCGTTCAAGATGATGGGCGATCTCCTGCGCTTCAGGGGCGTCCCGTTCTTCCTCGGGAGGTGGGCGGTCTTCTTCGCGCGGTACATCGCGCGATACCTCGCGGAACTCATGCCGCCGCTCGGCATCCTCGCGGCGTGCTCCGTGGCGGGGGCGTTTATACGGAGGTTCCCCGGCCGTTTCCTCCCGCCGTTCATCGTCTGCTGCCTCTTCATCCAGAGCCTCGGCATGTACGGCGAGCGGTACATCCTCGCGCTCTTCGCGCTCGGGTTATGTGCAGCCGCCGCGACGGCCGCCGCCCTCGTTGCGCACGCGCGGGGAGCGCGGGCTCGCGCCACGGTTTCCGTCGCGACGGCGTCCGCATTCGCGGTCGCCTGCCTCCTCTACGCCGCCGCCGACGCGCCGATGCTCCGGGGGCTCTGCGCGGACCGGCACCGGCTCGGCGCGTATTCCCCCCCCTCGGTGCGGGCTTCGCGCGGGGCATCGCCGGCGGAGCTCGGGGGTTTCGAGACGCTCGCGTCGTTCGCCCCCGCGGATATCGCGCGCGACTGGCGCCCGAACCGCATGGCGAGGATTCTGTACGCGGCCCCGGGGGCGGTGCGGATACGGTGCGCGCCGCGCGATCCGATGCTGACGGGCCCGGAGATTCGCCTCGCCGGCGGCGAGATCTGGTTCATGGCGCGGATGCGGGCGATCGGGAACGAGCCGAGGACCGTGCGCGAGAGGGTGCGGGATGCGGTCGGTTTCGGCGACTGGGTCAAGATGAAGGTCTTCTGGGCGACGGAGCGGGAGCCGCAATTCGACGAGGCGCGGAGCAGCGTCTTCTTCATCCTCCCGTCGGAGGAGGAGCAGGTCCACGTCGTCAGGATCCTCGGCGACGGCTCATTTCCCGGCGGGCTCGTCCGGGTCAGGCTCGACCCCGGGGAGGAGCGACGACAGTACGAGATCGCGGAGATCGCCCTCCTGCGCAGGCGCTCCGGCGGGCAGGCCCTCCTGCGCGAGCGCTCCGGCGGGTGAAACCTCCTGCGCGGGAGGCGCGCCGGGCAGTGTCCATGGTGTGCCGCCTCCGGAATCCCCCCGCGGTATGCTAACAGGGGGCCCCGCGGCCGACAAGGGGGAACGACGGCACGCCGCGGGGGAGGAGGCGAATCTTCTGGCCAGCCGCCGGGATCCCGGCTACACTGAAACCAGGGAGGTGCCCATGAAACTGCGCGCGGTCGTATGCGGCCTCTCTGTCGCCGCGTCGCTCGGGACGGCGGCCCCGTCCGGCGCGGGGGTTTCGCTCGGGATCTTCCTCACGACCCTCCCCAAGGAGAGCATCGAAGCGCTGTTCGGCGCCACCCGACGGCACGCGATCCTGCAGTACGTCCTGGAGTGGTACAACTCGGCGGCGGCGGCGCACACGGCGGCGATGCAGGCGCGCGCCGAGGCCGGCGCCGTGCCGATGTGCGTCTGGGGGACGGGAGGCCACGATAAGGGGTACGGTTTCGACAGCATCATCAGCGGGACGCACGATGCGTATATCCGGGACGTCGCGGGCTCCGTGAGTGCATTCAACAAGCCGGTCATCATCGCGTTCTGCCCGGAGTTCAATCACCGGTCGAGTCCCTACTACTACCTGAACGATCCGAGCCGGAGCACGGCGAAATACGCCGAGATGTGGCGCCACGTCCACGGCATCTTCAGGGAGGCCGGCGCGACGAACGCGCAGTGGGCGTTCTGCCCCAACTACCAGGGCGATCCGGTCACCGACGCAAACCTGTACTACCATTACTACCCGGGCGATGCGTACGTGGACTGGGTCGGGGCGCTCGGCTTCGACACCGACTGGGCTTCCGGCGGCTCCGCGGGCCTTTCGTTCCACGACATCTTCGGCCGCATCCTCGGGGACCAGGCGTCCCGATACCCGAACAAGCCGCAGCTCGTGATGTGGTTCGGCACGGCGGGCGACACGGCGCGGAAGGAGGCGTGGATCGGGGCGAGTTACGGGGCCATGGGCCTCTATCCCAACCTCCGGGCGGTGGTCTGGTACAACAAGACGGACACGGCGGGGTTCGACTACCGGGTGTGGGACACCTCCGGCGTTCAGGCGTCGGTGACGGCCGCCTACAGGGAGGCGATCTCCGCCCCCCTCTTCCTCGACACGCTCCCCCCGTACGACGACCTCGTTCCCGCCGACGGGGGCGGCGGGGCGCTCGACCTCACGCCGATTCCCGCGACGGTACGGCGCGGGGCGCAGATCGCCCTCCACTACGCCTTCAGCGGCATCCTGCAGCGGGTGGACGCCTATCTCGGGGTTGAGATGACGGATGGCACCCTCCTGGTCATGGACTCCCGCCAGGTGTTCCAGCCGAGGATCATCCCGGTCGCATCGAACCTTGACGCGAGCGGGAACCCGTCCGGGGCGCTCTCCTTCACCGTGCCCGAAACGATTCCGACGGGCGTCTACACGTTCAAGGCGGTCTGGGTTCCGGCGGGAGCGCCCGTGACCGAAGCCGGCGTGATCGACAGGCCCGTGACGGTTGTCGAATGAGCCGGCACGCCGCGCCGCATTTCCGGGGGCGTTGCGGAAAGGTCGAGGATTGCGTCTCGGCCGATTTTCGGTGTACACTATTCACCCCGTACCCACCCGGCGCCGCTCGGGCATGAACAAAACGATTGTCCTCATCGGGACCTACAACGAGCAAGAGAACCTCGCCGCGCTCGTCGGGGAGATCCTCGCGCTCAACGCGGGCCTCGATATCCTCGTCATCGACGACAACTCCCCCGACGGCACCGGCCGCCTCGCCGACGAGCTCGCCGCGGCGCACCCGGAGGTCACCGTGCTGCATCGCCCCGGCAAGATGGGCCTCGGGACGGCGTACGTAGCGGGATTCCGGCGCGCCCTGGAGCATGGCTACGACCGAATCGTGACGATGGACGCCGACTTTTCGCACGAGCCGGGCCGCCTGCCGGGGTTCCTGGCCGCGTTCGCGACGCACGACGTCGTCGTGGGCACGCGGTACATGAAAGGCGGCGGAGTGGTGAACTGGCCCCCGCATCGCCTCATCCTGAGCCGGGGCGGGAGCATCTACACCCGCCTCGTCACCGGGATGCCGCTCCGCGACGCCACCGGCGGCTTCAACGCCTACCGCCGGGAGGTGCTCGAAACGATCAATCTCGATTCGATCCGTTCAGAGGGGTACGCGTTCCAGATCGAGATGAAGTTCCGCGCATGGAAGAGGGGCTTCCGCATCGCCGAGATGCCGATCGTCTTCGCGGATCGCACGCGCGGGAAGTCGAAGATGAGCAGGCGGATATTCCTCGAGGCGATCTTCACCGTCTGGAAGATGCGCTTCTCCTCCCGCTGAGCGCCCTCCCGTCACGCGGAGCGGTTGGACAGCGTACCGCCCGCATGCTACATTGAAGTGGTATGCGGCGAAAGGGGGGCGGATGAAGACAATGGCGAACGCAACGGCATGGTGCGGCGCCCTGCTCATGGCGGCGTGCGGGGCTGCGCGGGCGGCCGATCCGGGGATCATGCTCGGGGTGTACCTTTCGAGCCAGCAGTACGAAGATGCCCTCCAAGGGTTCGACGAGGCGGCCGGGAAGACGCACACGCACGTGATGTACTTCGTCCCGTTCGAGGGCTACCCAAACCTCGCGCAGTTTCTCAATACGCTCGGGAAGATGAAAAAGGTGCCGGTCATCTGCTGGCAGTCGGGAGACGACGGAAAGCCGGACAGGAGCTACTCCAACCAGAGCTTCATCGACGGGGAGCATGACGAGGACATCGAGAAGATGGCCGGGGTGGTGAAAAAGTTCCTGGACGACCACCGCTCCCTCCCCGTCTACATCCGCTGGGCGCACGAGGCCAACATACGATCCGCCCCCGCCTGGCCGGGGCACCCATGGAACAACAGGAGCGCCGCGCAGTATATCGGCATGTTCCAGCACGTCCACGACACGTTCTTCAAGAAGCTCGACGCCGGATCTGCGCGGGCGCGAGTCGTCTGGGTCTGGTCGCCCAACTACGAGAACGCGGCCGAGGGGCACGACAGCTACAGCGACTGGAAGAACCTGTATCCCGGGGACCGGTACGTGGATATGACCGGCCTGAGCGGCCTGAACTACGGGGATCACCCGACGGCGGGGCCCGGCTTCCCGGTCACGGTGCAGTGGCTCTATCTGCCGATACTGCGCGACATGATGGCGGGGGAGTACGGTGCCCGCGCCGGGGCGGCCGTCTCGCCCGCGGAGCTCGCGCAGGCGACCCGCGGAAAGCCGCAGGGGATATTCGAGTTCGGGAGCGTGGAGACGCGGCGCCGGGGCGGCGCGCGGGGGGTGATGCCGACGGCGTACTCCGACATACCGAAGGAGGACTGGATACGGCACGGCTACGACGCCATCGCGAACGCGGAGGAGTTCGGGTTCGTCCGGCTCGTGATGATCTACAACGATATCGCGACGAGCGGCGGCTACCGGTGCGACTTCAGGGTGTGGAACAAGGAGTCTGCCAAGCCCAACAGCCCCGTCCCCGCGAGCGTCACGCAGGCGTACAAGGAGGCGATCGAGGATCCGCGCTTCACCGACGACATTCTCACGCTCGAGGATATGCTCCCCGGCGGCTACCATCGGGCGGAATCTCTCCCCGTCCCCGCCGCGTATCCGCAGCACGAGTTCTGGCTGAGCCCGCCGCCCGGCGGGACGGTGTACCGCAACGAGACGCTGACCGCCGCCTTTTTCCTCCATCCCGCCGCGCACGGACCCGCGATGGCGGACGCCTACGTCGCGGCCCGCATCCCCGGGGGGGGATTCTACGCGTTCGTCCCCCCCGCCGGGTGGGTCAGATTCGACCCCGCCGGGGGGCAGCGGCCGCCGGCGGTCGCGCGCGGCGTACACGTCATACGCGAGGTGCGGGCGATCGCGTTTATCCAGCCGATGGGGGCGGGCCTTCCCGCGGGCGACTACCGCATCTACTCGATCCTCGTCCCGCCCGGCGCCGATCCGCTCCGGCTCGGGCCGGACCTCAAAGAGGCCCGTTTCACGCTCGCCGGCTGAGCCGTTGCGCGCACGGACCCGCGGGGGCGGCGCGCGGAGGAGAAGGGGATGAAGAGAGGGGCGATCGCGCTCATCGCCGCCGCCTGCGTTGTCGCCGGCGCCTCGTGCGTGCGGGTGACGACGGAGCGCGGGGCGGCGCCCGTTGGTCCCGCGCCGAAACCCGGAGAGAAGGGGAAGGTGCGCGTCCGGGCCTGGAACCCGTTCGACGAGATTCTCGACGTCGTCACCTTCCCGGTCAAGGCGGCGGGGAAGGGGCTCGGGAAGATATTCTGATGCCGCGCGCGGGGGCACACCCGTTCGATCGGTAGTTTCCCGCCTGTATCCCTGTCCTTCGGCGCCCCGCTCTGGTATACTGCTCGCGGAACGCGACACACACCACGGAGGAGAGGGGCGCAGATACGTGAAGAAGCTGAAGATAACCGTCCTCTACGACCGCACCCCGGATCAGTCCGACGAGAAGGAGTACCAGATCGCCATGTCCGGGGAGGGGGACGAGGCCAGCCACCACCTCGTCGAGTACCTCGGCAAGCTCGGCCACGAGATGCGCCTCTACGGGGTCTACGACGACGTGAAGGGGCTCATCGCCGAGCTCGAGCAGCACCCGCACGACATCGTCTTCAACCTGTGCGAGTCGTTCCGCCGGGATTCCGCGATGGAGTTCAGCGTCCCCGCGCTCCTCGACATGCTGAACGTGCCCTACACCGGCTCGGGCCCTTCGGCGCTGTTGCTCGCGCAGAACAAGGGGCTCACCAAGAAGCTCCTCGCCTTCCACGGCATCTGGTCGGCCGACTTCGCCGTCTACCCGCGCGGGCAGTTCGACATTCGGCCCTCGAAGCTCCGCTTCCCGCTCATCGTCAAGCCGCTCACCGAGGACGCCTCCATCGGCATCGCCGAGAGCTCCGTGGTGAAGAACGACGAGGCGCTCGCGAGCCGGATCGCCTACGTGCACGAGAAGATCGGGTGCGGGGCGCTCGTCGAGGAGTACATCGAGGGGCGGGAGCTGTTCGTCGGCGTGCTCGGCAACGAGAAGCCGGTCGTGCTCCCGCCGGTCGAGCTCGACTTCAGCAAGTCCACGAACGACAAGCTGCGGGTCTACTCGTTCAAGGCGAAGTTCGACTCCGGCTACCGGGACAAGTGGGGGATCCAGTCGGTATTCTCGAAGGATTTGAAAAAGGAGACGCTCGCGACCATCGAGGGGATCTGCACGACCGCCTACCAAGCGCTCGGGCTGCGCGACTACGGGCGGCTGGATCTGATGCTCGCCCCCGACGGGGCGCTCTACGTGATCGAGGTGAATCCGAACCCGAACATCGCCGAGAACGAGGACCTCCCCAACGCCGCGGAGCAGATCGGCCTCGCCTACACCGACTTCGCCGAGAAGATCATCCGCCTCGCCCTCGACAGGTACAGAGCCAAGCTGTGACCGGCGCGCGCCGCGCGCCTCAAGGCGCCGCTCCCGCGCCCCTCTCCCTCAGCCAGATCGCCCTCTGCAGCTGCACCGCCGCCTCCGCGTGCCGGTTGTAGCCGCCCTGGCGCGACAGGGCGTCGGCGAGCAGGGTGCGCGCGTCGGGGTCGTTCGGCATGAGCCGCGCCGCAGCCCGCGCCTGCGCCTCCGCGGCGGCGTAGTCCCCCGCCTGGAAGAGCAGCCGGGCCAGGAGGAGGCGGGCCGGCCCGAGATCCCGCCGCGCTTCCACGAGATCCGCAAGCAGGGCGCGCGCCTGGTTCTCCCTCCCCGCCCGCGCGAGACAGTCGGCGAGGCGGTAGCGCGCCTCGGCGCTTATCGGCCGCATCGCGAGCGCGCGGCGGAGCGTCCCCTCCGCGGCGGCGAAATCCCCCCGCGCGGTCTTCAGGATCCCCGATTCGAGGAGCGCCTCGAAGAACGACGGCTGGATCCGCGCGGCCCTGTCGAACGCCGCCTCTGCGAGCGAGGGGCGGTCGAGCGACGCCCAGAGCAGCCCCTCCCGGTAGGCGGGGGAGGCGAAGGACGGGTCGAGGTTCGTCGCCTCGGTGAAGAGCTGGAGGGCCGCGTACGGCTTCCGGCGGAGCGCCGCGGCGCGGCCGAGCAGGAAGCGGACGTCCGCGTTCCGGGGATGGGCGTCGGCGGGCAGCGCGCGCGCGGCGCGTTCCGGATCCGCCGCACGGAGCAGTCTCAACCCCCGCGAGAATACGGGGAGCAGGGCCGGCGGCATCGGCGGGGGGGTGCGGGCGGGGGCGGGGGCGATCTTGCCGGCGGCCCACTCGGCGAGCGCCGGGATGCAGCCGTCCTCCGCGATGTCCGCGCCGAACGCCTCCGGGCGGGAACCGTCCGCTCCCGCGAGGTAGAAGAAGACCGTCGAGGCGCCCGGGGCGCCGGAGGGCGCGGCGCGCCCGAGCAGGATCCGGTCGGCCCCGGCCTCGACTCGAAGGCGCGCCGCTTCGTTGAACTCCGGCATCCCCTCCGTATCGTAGAGACGCGCGACGACATCCTGGGGGGGGGCGTCCGGGAGGATGGCCTGGCAGCCGGAAACGTTGTTGAGGACGCGGGCGACGAGATAGGGGAGGCCGAGGGAGAGGGTGTCGCGTTCCGCGCGGAAATCGGCGACGAGCACGGTATCCGCGCCGGCGCCGCCGTGCGCGCAGAGCGTAACGAAAATGAAGACCGCGAATCTCTTCATCGGCGGCGCGCCCCCCTCGGGTAGTATACCGCACGGGGATCCGCACGGATCCCGTTTTTCGCGGCGCGGCGGGCCGCCCTTTCCGATTGAACCGGAAAGGTCCGTTCGTGTATCATCGTGTATCCTCTCGGCGGGTGGGAACGCAGGCGGCCCGGGCGGGCGTAGCTCAATGGTAGAGCCCCAGCCTTCCAAGCTGGTCACGTGGGTTCGATTCCCATCGCCCGCTCCACCGACCACGATCCCCGCGCCTGCAAGCCGCTGCACACGGCGAAGGACCGGTGCCTCGATGCGCCTCGGGCTCGTCTTCAACCCGTTTTCCTACAAGCTGCACGAGGAGAACCTCAGGGTCGTCCAGCGGTTCTTCGGCCTCTTCCCCCCGCTGAGTCTCGCCTGGGTCGCGAGCATCGCCGAGAAGGCCGGGCACGAGGTCGTCATCGTCGACGCCCGCACGCTCCGCCTCTCGAAGGAGGAGGTCCTCGCCCGCCTGAAGGAGTTTTCCCCGGACATCATCGGCTTCATGATGACGACGTACATGTTCAGGGAGACGCTCGAGTGGATACGCTTCCTCAAGGCGGGCCTCAAGGTCCCCGTGGTCGTCGGCGGCTACAACCTCCGCGTCTACCCGCGCGAGTCGGTCGCCCCGGAGGAGATTGACTTCGGCGTGGTCGAGCACGCCTACCATACCATCCCCGCGCTCCTCTCCGAGCTTTCGGGGGGGAGGCGCTTCGGGGACGTCCCCGGCCTCGTCTACAAGGAGAACGGCCGCCTGATCGTCACCCCGCACGATCTTCCGATCGACTTCGACCTGTTCCCCGCCCCCGCGCGTCACCTCCTCCCCAACGACCGGTACGCCGAGTTCCTGACCGAGCGGAGGAACTTCACCGTGATGGTCACGTCGCTCGGCTGTCCCCGGCGGTGCCTCTTCTGCGAGGCGGGGGGGACGCGCTACGCCCCGCGGACCCCCGCCACGGTGGTCGAGGAGATGGAGGAGTGCTACCTCCGGCACGGGGTCAGGGAGATCGACATCTTCGACTACGAGTTCCCCTGCCTCCGCTCGCGGGCGCTCGAGATCTGCGGGCGGCTGAAGGAGAAGCGGTTCGACCTCGAGTGGGCGTGCCGCGCCCGCGTCGACTCGGTGGACGAGACGCTCCTGCGCGAGATGCGGGATGCCGGGTGCCGCCGAATCTACTACGGGCTCGAATCCGGCTCGCAGGAGATACTGGACCGGATCCACAAGGGGATCACGCTCGCGCAGATCGAGGATACGGTCAGGATGACGCGCGAGATGGGGATACGGCCGCTCGGCTTCTTCCTGATCGGGGCGCCGGGTGAGACGCGGGAGACGATCCGGCAGACGCTCCGCTTCGCGAAGCGCCTCAACCTCGACTACGTGCAGTTCTCCAAGATGCTCGCCAAGCCGCTCACGCCGCTCTGGAAACGGCTCGTGGAGGAGACCGGGTACGATTACTGGCGCGAGTACATCCTCGGCCTCGCCGAGGAACGGGTCCTGCCGCGCCCGTGGACCTCCCTCACGAACGAGGAGATCGACCGGCTCGCCCGGAAGGCGTACCTGCGCTACCACGCGCGTCCCGGCTTCCTGCTGCGCTCGACGCTGAAGGTCAGGTCATGGAGCGAGTTCAAGCGGAAGGCGCGGGCGCTGCTCGAGATGCGGTTCAGCCAGGAAAAGATCTCCGCGCCGGCGCCCGCCTTCGCGGTCTACGACGACGACGCGGCGGCGCTGCCGCACTGACGGCCACGCGCCCGTCTCCGGGCGGGGTGTTGTTGAACGGATGAAGACCGACAGACTGCTCAAGGCCATCTCGGACTCCGCGGCCCCCCTGTTCCGCGACAGGAACCTCGACCGCGCCTGCCACGGCCTCATCCGCCGCCTCGGCGAGGCGGCGGGCGTGAGCCGGGTCTACTACTTCGAAAACGGCCGCGGTCCGCGCGGGGGGCTTTTTACCAGCCAGCGCCTTGAATGGGTCGCGCCCGGGATCTCCAGGCAGATCGACAACCCCCGGATGCTGCACCTTCCGCTCTCCCGCATCAGGTTCCTCGCGGACCGGATGCGCCGGGGGCCGTACCACGGCCTCGTGTGCCGTATGCCCCCCTCCATCCGGGCGATTTTGGGCGCGCAGAAGATCCTCTCCCTCGCCCTCGTGCCGGTCCGGGTCGAGTCGGAGTGGCACGGCTTCCTCGGCTTCGACGACTGCATGGCGCCGCGCCGCTGGTCGAAGAGCGAGCTGGGGATCCTCCAGGCCGCCGCCGGGATCCTCGGCGGGGCGATCGAGCGAAGGAGGATCGAGGAGCGGCTGCGCAGCGTCCTCGAGTGCGGGATCGACTCGCTCGACGCAGGGATCTTCATCCTGAATCCGGAATGCCGCGTGATCTGGATGAATCGCGCCATGGAGCGGTTCTTCGGCGTGGGCCGCGAGCGGGTGCTCGGCGGCGACTATCGGCGATTCGTGCGCCGCGGCCTCCGCGGCGTCGTGGCGAACCCGGCGCAGTTCAGGCGCTGCGTGGCGCAGGGCCGCGGCGGGGGCGGGCGCGTTCAAACGTTCCGCTGCGAGGTGCTCCCCGGCGCCGGCCGGCAGCCGCGGGTGCTCCAGTACCGCTGCATCCCGATCAGGCGCGGGGCGCTCGCCGGCGGCAGGATCGAGCAGTACACGGACGTCACCGCCGTCGAGCGCGCGCACGCGGCCCTGAAGGGCTCGGAGGAGAAGTACCGGGATCTCGTGGAGCGGATGAACGAGGGGGTGTGCCACTCCGACGAGCGCAGGGTCATCCGGTACGCCAACCGGTGCTTTTACCGGATGTTCGGCTACGCTTCGGGCGAACTGATCGGACGGACCGAGGAGAGTTTCCTGGACGCCGGGGGGATGCGGATCTACCGGCGCGAGCAGCGGCGGCGAAGGCGGGGAGAGGCGACACGCTACGAGGTGCGGATCCGCGCCCGGAGCGGGGAGATGGTGCCGGTCCTCGTCTCCGCGGTCCCCGCGGTGGACAAGGGCGGGCGCTTCCGGGGCTCGTACGCGGTCTTCACCGACCTGCGCGCACAGAAGCGGCTCGAGGTGCTGAAGGAGGAAATACTCCGCGACGCCTCGCACGAACTCAAGGCCCCCGCCGCCAAGATCAGGATGGGGCTGGACCTCGTGAAGCGGTGCCGCCCGGAGCCGCTGAACGACGAGGAGCGGCTGGGGATCTCGATGATCGAGAGCGGGGTGGCGCGCATACGGAAGAACGTCGACTCGCTCATCGATTTCTCGGCCTTCGATTCGGGCGTCGTCGTTCTTTCCCGCGCCGCGGTGGACCTCGGGTCCCTCCTCGCAAACCTCGCGGCCGAGTTCAGCGCCGTGGCGGCCCGGAAGGGCCTCGCCCTCGTCGTCGAGCCCTACGCGCCGGGGCTGCGGCTCTCGGGGGACCGCGACCGCCTCTACCACCTGTTCCGGAACCTGCTGGAGAACGCGGTCAACTGCTCGCAGGCGGGTTCCATACGGATCCTCGCGCGGCATTCGGGCCGGGAGGTCGTGGTCTCCGTCGCGGACGAGGGGCGCGGGATCGAGTCGGGATACCTCGAGAGGATCTTCGACCGGCACTTCCAGCGCTACCCGAGCGAGGCGGGGACCGGCATCGGGCTCACCCTCTGCCGGAAGATCGCGCAGCTCCACGGCGGGAGGATCTGGGCCGAGTCGGGCGGGCGAGGGAAGGGGATGACGGTGCACGTCGCCCTGCCTGTCCGGGCCTCGCGGCGCTGAGGGGGGGGGCGGGCCGGGGAGACGGCGCGCCCGAGCGGGCGGGCGCCGCCCGGTAGTAGCGCCTCCCGTCGAACGATGTCTCCTCGACCGCTCCGGCCGCGGCGAGCCGCGCGAGGGGCCCGGGCAGCTCCTCGACCCGCACCCCGAGCCCCTTCGCTAGATCGCGCATCGTGGCCGGCCGCCGCGCCAGATACGCGAGGATCGCCCGCCTGATCCCCCCCCGACGCCGCGCCCCGCCGGCCCCGCGGAAACCGGCGACGATCTCCACGGGGATATCCCCGAGCGCCTTGGCAAGGACGAGGCGCGCGGCGCGCAACCCCCCGGCGTCGAGCGGCTTCGCGTTCACGCGGGCGGGCGGGCGGACGGCGGTGTTGAGCTGGACTCGCTCGGGCCGTATCCGCGCGGCCAGGGCGGCGATCCTCGCCAGTTCCCGCGGCGAATCGTTCACCCCCTTCAGGAGGACCACCTCGAGCCAGAGACGGCCCGGGAAACGCCGCCTGAAACGGGCGATCCCCTCCGCCACGCGGGAGAGGCGAAGAGAGGGGTGGGGCCGGTTGATTTGTCTGAAGACGCGGGCGGAGCCGGCGTCGAGGCTGGGGACGACCAGGTCGGCGTCGCGCAGGGCGCGCCGGACGCGCGGGTCGGAGAGGAGGGTGCCGCTGGTGAGCACCGCCACGGGGATGCGGGTCATCCGCTTCACCGCGCGGATCATCCCGCCGAGCCCCGAATGCAGCGTCGGTTCCCCGCAGCCGGAGAAGGTGATCCAGTCCACCCTGCCGCCCTTCCGCAACGCCGCGCCGACCTGCCTGACGACCTCGGCGGCGGGGACGTAGGCGCGCCGCCTTTTCGTCAGTCGCCGCGTCCGCCCGGCCTCGCAGTAGATGCAGTCGAGCGTGCAGGTCTTGGGGGGGATGACGTCCACGCCGAGCGAGATGCCGAGCCGGCGGGAGGGGACCGGACCGAAGACGAAGTTCCGGCGCACCTCGTTCTCCTTGTCGCGGGCGGGCGCCGCGGGGACGCCGGAGGGGATCCGGCCGCGCCGGGGCTTTCGCGCGGCGTTCAAGGGTTGCAGATCCGGCAGGGCTTCTTGCGGGCGGCGATCGCCTCTTCACGCGTCTTGTAGGTTACCAGGGAGGCCGGATCGATCCCCTTGGCCCAGGGGCAGTCGGAGCGGTGGAAGGTCTTGCCCCTATCGCCCGCGCAGTAGTTTCCATCCGTCCGCTTTTGCGGCGCCGGCGCGGCGGCCGGGGGCGCCGATGCGGTCACCGGGGCGGTCATACGCTCGCCCGGCGCCTGGACTGCCCCGGAAGTCTCGTTTGGCCTGCAGAGTTTGCAGGGGGCGTACCCGAGGGTCCCGGCCTCGGCGTAGGTCTGGAAATAGACCTTGTTCTTCTCCGCGGTGTCCTTCGTCCAGCGGCAGTCCGCGCGATGCGCCTTCATGCTCGCGGGGATGCCGAAGAACGGACCGGTGGAACGTTTTTCCCCTCCGGTTCGCGAGACCGTCGCCGCGCGAAGCGCGGCCAGCTCGTCTGCATCGGGCTTGCACGTCTTGCAGCCGACAAAACCGCCGGCCTCCGCCTCCTCGACGGAGGCGAGCGGGACCCTGGACTCCTCGGAGAGCTTCACCGCATAGCGACAGTCCAGCCGGTGGTACTTCTTCGTCTTCTTGTGGCCGACGTACTGTGCGGCCGCCTTGGGTTTCTCCTCCGCCGCCTTGGCGGTCTGGCGGTCACGCGCGGGGGAGCCGGTGAGCGCGGAGAGGGCCTTCTCGCACTCCTTGGCGGCCTCGGAGACATCGGCGGGATTCCAGTCGGGGTGGAGGAGCTTGATGCCCTTCAGGGTGGTGCGCGCCTGCTCGTACTTCTGGCGGGCCTCGAGCGTTGATCTCTCGGCTGCGATCCTGGCCTGGAGGGCGCCGACCATCAGGGCCTTGGCGTCCTCGAAGGCGGCCGAGGGGTCCTCCTGGGCGCGGACGCACGCGGCGTACGCCAGGAACACCGCCGCACGCAGGGCAACGGACCGCCTCATCGCCGAATCCCCCTCCCGAACCCGAAGCGCCTGTACGCCGCCACGCTGTAATCTAGCACGAAAAAGAGGCGCATCCAAGTCAAAATCGGGCGCGGCGGGGATCGGTGTGACGCACCCTGCGCCGCGGCATCGGGGCGCGACGGCGGCGGGGCCGAGGCAGAAAGGGACCCGTTCCCCGACGCCTCCCGCGGCGGCCGTCGCCCGCCGCTTACGCGAACTCGCTGTCCAGTTCGCCTCCCCCCTCGTCCCGCATCGCCTGCTGCGCGAGCGCCTCCGACTCCTTCTCGCCCGGTTGCCTGCGCCCGAAGAGCAGGCCGAGCAGAAGGTAGGCGGCGACCGGGATGACGAGCGTGAGGGTGAAGTATTTCAGCGGCGAGGCCTCGATGAAATGGCCGACCCTTCGCACAGGGTCCGCCCAGGTGAAACGGTTGAGGTTGAAGATCGTCACGACGAGGCAGGCGTAGTTGAAGATGAGGTTGCTGTCGGGGTTGTTGGCCTTCCACCAGCGGAGGCCCGCGGTCCGCTTTTTCCAGAACGGCCAGAAGAAGGAGGCGCCCATATACCCGGTGAGATCGCAGACGAGGTGGGCCCAGTAGGCGGCGAGGGCGACGAGGCCGTAGTACCAGCCGATATGCCAGCCCGCCGCCAGCGAGGCGAGCAGGGCCGCGGCGCACGCCGCGACGAAGCCGATGAAGAAGCTGTGCGTCCAGGTCCGGTGGAACGGGATGAACTCCACGAGCACCGAGTCGCCGGTCTTCCGGAAGCCGAGCTGGGGGCCGCTCATGATGTCCACGACCGTCGGACGGCCGTGCGTCTCGGTGAGCGGGACGCGCAGGCGGTAGCGCCCGACCCGGTGTTCCGCCGGCTCCGTGCCGAGGAACGGGATCTGGGAGGTGGTGACGATCGGGTTGATCACGACGACCACCTCGCTTTTCGCCGCGTCGAAACCGAGCACGTACTGGCGCCAGAGGTCGGCCCCGAGGCGGACGGTGTGGCACTTGACCTTCACCATCCGGTTCTCGTCCCACGCCTGCTCGATCGCCCGGCCGATGTCGGCGGCGATCGCGGCGGCGTCGGGCTCGAGCGGATCGGGATCGATCTGGTGGTCGTCGCGGGAGAAGAAGCTGTAGAACTTGAAGTCGAGGGTGTCGGCCATGATCCCGAAGATCCCGCCCAGGAGCATGATCCACGACTTCTGGTACCCGGCCATCTGCACCGCCCCCCCGAAGAAGGACGATGCGGCGACGCCGGTCATGAAATGCGTGATCCCCTTCATCCGCTCACGACCCCATTGCCGCCGTGAACCGGAAACGCCGAGGCTCCGTCCGCGAGGATCCGCGGCGAAATCGATCCGGCGCTCCGGGCGCATCCGCGGAGCGACCGCCGTCGCGCGGCATCCCCCGCGGCGGAACCGGATGTCACACCAGTCCCATCAGCCGCGCCACCGCCGGTCCCAGCCCGCCCATGTTCAGCGTGAGGGGGAGGAGGAGCACCCCCATGCAGTTCATCCTCCGGGAGTGGAAGTAGACCGGGATGAGGCCGATGGCGGTCGCCACCGTCATCAGTGCCAGACCCATCGGCCCCGTGAGCGCCCAGGTGACCGCGATGAGGAGGAAGAACATCGTCACCGAGAGGGCGCGATAGTTGACCTTGTTGATGAGGGCGATCATGAGCCTCGAATAGGCCAGGAGCAGGAAGAAGGAGATGCCGCCCGAGAGCATGATGGTGCCCAGGATCCGCCAATACTCCTCGTACGTGTGCGGGGTGTAGAACGGCCGGAGCATCCAGGCCATCCCGCCCCGCGTGCGGTGCAGGCTCGGGATGAACGCCATCAGGAAGCCGCCGATGTAGTAGACCGACTTCGAGGCGCCCTGCGAGATGATGAACAGCCGGTCGTCCCGCTGGGCCGTGACGTGCCCCGCGATGAAGCCGCCGATCCCGCCGGTGACGACGGGGAGGAAGGCGGCGATCAGGCCGCCCAGGAAGCCCCCGAATCCGCCGCGCGCCCAGAGGTTCGGGGCGATGTCGGCGCTTTGGCAGATGTGCTGCGGGGGGATCTCGGTCTTGGAGAAGATGTTGCCGATCACCCATGGGACGGCGAAGAGGCCGACGAAGACCGGCATGATGTTCTGGAACGCATACCGGATCGGCACGAGCGGCTTGTTCAGGATGATGACGCCGAGGATGCCGGAGAGGAGGAAGGTCAGAAGCCCCGCCCCGAGGTTCTTCCAGCCGTCGATGAAACGCCCCCAGCCGGTTTTCTGCCTGCCGCTCCCCTTGGGCCACTCGCTCATCAGCATGTAGGCGATGATGAGCCCCATGATCCAGAAGGTGTGCGGACGGGTGATCCGGTTGAGCGTGGGGAGCGCGCGGAAGAAGAGGGGGGTGGCGAGGAGCATCCCGACGATCCCCGCGAGCGCGCCCAAGCCGGTGAGGGCCGCCGCCTCGTAGCCGCGGCCCTGCATCATGTACTTCTGTCCCGGGAGCACGACGAAGATGGCGCTCTCGTCGGGGGCGCCGAGGAAGAGGGCGGGGATGGTGTTCAGGATCGCCCAGCCGACGACCATCGACATCATGAAGATCGGGACGTACGGCATCGGGATGAGGGTGCTCGTCCCCGCGCCCATCGTCAGGATGATGATGACCCCGGCGACGTTGTAGATGTGGAGGGCGGGCAGCAGGGAGAGGAGTGAGGAGGCGACCGTCCCCAGGACCGTGTACAGGATCACGAGCCAGGTATTCATCGGCTTACCGGTTGGGGGTGACCGCGGTCTCCTCGATGCGCCCGGTCGATTTCGGGACCACCTGGAGCGCGCCGCGGTATTCCCCCACGTGCCCCCGCACCTTGAGGAATCTCCCCTCCTCGATCTGAAGGCCAAGGGCGGTGACGCGGTCGCGAGTCGATTCCCAGAGGACCACGTCGATGGAGCCGGTCGGGTCGGTGAGCTGGAACTTCAGTCCGTTGGGGATCCTCGAGCGCGTGGTGACCTTGCCGACGATCGTGATCTCCCGCCCCTTGGCGGCATGGGTAACGTCGCCGATTTCCATCGCCGCCGCCGGCGTGGCGGCGGCCGCGGCCGCGAGACGGGCGACCCGCACCTTCTCGGGAACATTGACGAGCAGCCGCGCCCGGTCCTCGGTTATCTGGACCGTCCCCTCGACCGAGACTCGGTCGCCCGGCCCGGGGACGCGCCCCAGCTCGGTGAGGGCCTTCCCGGTGTCGGCGTACGCCGTGACCCGGATCGTCCCCGTGCCGTCGTCCAGCACGAAACCGATGCCGCCGTCGTCGTAGGCGCTCGTCCGCACGTTCTCCCCCTCGATCCTGACGTAGGCGAACGAGTTCATCGGCCCGAGGTCCCCCACCTTGACGAGCGGGGCCTTGATGCCGCGCGCGGCGAGCCAGATGAGGAAGAGTCCCCCGATCGAGACGGCGAGGGCGAAGAAGCGGAAGAACCGGATGCTCATCCGGAGCTTGTGCTCGCAGCCGCAGTAGGGGCAGCGGGTGTACGCCCCGACGAACTTCCCGCAGCTCGGGCAGAGGGTTTCCGGGGGGAAGTCGCGAACCGGCGTGCTGGGCGTGCGGCCTCCCGAAGCGTGCGCGTCGGGCCCTGTCATGGCGTCTGTCCCGGTGGTTGGACGCGGGAGGATACGTGTCCTAATTGATTTTCCGTTATCCGGAACCGAAATGCAATAGGAATTATCCCTTGACGTTCCCTGGTTTGTAGATGCGGGGTGAAACGTTTATATGGATCTGAGAAACCGGGGCTACACTATCCCCAGTCTTGAGAATCGCCTGGCACGCAATGAACGTTCCACCCAACCTGCGTCTCGAAGACTCTTGAAACGCAGCGTTGTTTCGGTCTTGTGTAACCGCACGCGCTTTGATGCAGAAATGACGGATTCCACTTCTTGAAATTGTGAACCAGCGTCTACCCGACACGGTATGACTTCCTACGTCTACAAACTGGGGAATGTCCCGGAATTATCCGGGGAATTATCCGGGGCGGAACCGCGGGGACGTCGGATCCGCGGGAGCGCCCTCCGGGCCCGTCCGTCCGTCTCTCGTGCGCCTCCGGCGTCTTTCGTCTCCCCTCGCGGGGGAGGGGAGGGATCGGATCCTGTGGTACAATGTCCCCCGGCGCGCGGGTGCGCGTCCGCGCGGTGCGGCGGGGGCCTGGGGCGATCGGGAGGAAGACGCGATGAAGAGGGGAGTGGCGTTCCTGGCGGCGGCGGTATGCGCGCAGGCGGCGTGCGCGGCGGGACAGCAGGAGGCGCGTGGTGCGGGGCCGCGGCAGGAGCGGCAGGCGATGGTCGCCCTGGTGCCGAAAGGATACCAGATACAGATTCAGCTCGACGACACCCTCGATTCGCGGACGACGCGGGTGGGGGAGCGCGTCCACGCCCGCCTCCTCGCGCCGATTGATGCGGGCGGGCGCACAATCGTCCCCGCAGGGACCCGCCTCCTCGGCACGGTGACCGAGGTCAAGAGCCCCACGGCGGGGCTGCTCAAGGCCGGCATCAAGTTCAAGATCGAGGCGATACTCCTCCGCGAAGGGGCGGTCCCGATCGAGGCCTCCGCGCACCTCGACGTCAACGACCTCGCGATGAAGGGCGGCAAGATGGCGGGCACGATGGCCGCGAAGGAGGTGGCCAAGAGCTTTATCCCCGTCCTCGGCACGGTCTACCTGATCCAGAACATCGCGAGCGGGGTGCAGTTCATCACGGAGGAGAAGGAGATCACCATCCCCGCGGGCACGCAGATGAAGCTCTGGTTCGACGCGGAGACGAGGATACCTGCGGGGCGGTGACGCCGCGCCGCGCCCGGCCCGTCAAACGCCGTGGGCCCGCCGGGTCCGGGCGAAGCCCGGCAGGAGCCCTGCGCGGCTACCGCTCCCCCTTCAACACCACGAGTTCCGGCGCGACCTTGAGGAGCAGGCGCTTGCAGCGCGCGCGGGTCTCCTCGATGCTCGTGTAGGTGAGCACCTCCTCGGCGAGCGTCCGCGCGTCCGCGAGCTGCACCGAGCGGATGATCTTCTTGATCTCCGGGATGGAGACCGCGCTCACGCTGAACTCGTCGAGCCCCATCCCGAGCAGGATCAGGGCGAGCGACGGCTCCCCCGCCATCTCCCCGCACATCCCCACCCAGATGTTCTCCCGGTGCCCGGCCGTGATCACCTGGTGGATGAGCCGGAGGATCGCCGGGTGGCGCGGCTCGTAGAGGTAGGCGATCTTCTCGTTGACCCGGTCGACGGCGAGTGAGTACTGGATCAGATCGTTCGTCCCTATGCTGAAGAAGTCCACGTGCGTGGCGAGGATGTCGGCGGTGAGGGCGGCGGCGGGGGTCTCGATCATCGCACCGACCTCGATCTTCTTGTCGAATTCCTTCCCGCCCTTCCGGAGCTCGCCCGCGCACTCGTCCAGGATCCCCCGCGCGCGCACCAGCTCGTCGACCCCCGAGATCATCGGGAACATCACCTTCACGTTGCCCCGCGCCGAGGCGCGCAGGATGGCGCGGAGCTGCATCTTGAACAGGTCGGTCCGCTCGAGGCAGAAGCGGATCGCGCGCCAGCCGAACACGCTGCGAGCCCATGCGCTGATCGCCCGCGCCGCGACGGACTCGGGGGCCGGGTCTGCCGACAACGATCGAGACGCGCAGCAGGCGCTCGTCGAGTCGCTGTTTCGCGGCTACTTCGTCGAAGGGGCCGACCTGACCGATCGCGAAACCCTGGTCGGCCTGGCCGTAGCCGCCGGCATGCCCGAGGCCGGCGCCCGCGATGCGCTCGACGACACGGCGCTGCTCGAACGGGCCGCGCAGGCGGATTCGGAAGCGCGCCGGCTCGGGGTCAGCGGCGTGCCGTTCTTCGTCGTCGACGGCCGGGTGGCGGTCAGCGGCGCGCAGGGGGCGGACGCGCTGCTGGCGGCGATCGCCCAGGCGCGCGACGCGTCGGCATAGCCCGCGAACGCGTCTGCGCAGCCCGCGGGCGCGCCGGCTTGGTCCGCGGGCGCGCTGGCGTAATCCGCCGACGCGGCATAGATCGCGGCGTCGGCGGACGGACCGTGGCCGCGCGCGAGGCGCTCGTCAGCCCCCGTCCGACCTGGGCCCGCGCTGGCGCGCAGCGGCCAGCTCCCGCGAACTGTCCTGATCGGAGGCGGCCAGCGTCTCGGCCGGGTTCGGCGAGTCGACCACCGATCTCGCGTGGGACGGCGATGCGCTGATCGCCGAGAACGGCACCCTCCTCGCCCGCAGCGAGGCCTTCTCCATGGAGCCGCAGCTCCTGGTCGCGGACGTCGACCTCGACCGTCTCCGCCAGGAACGCTCCCGCATGATGAGCCTGCGCGATCAGGTCGGCGACTTCGCCGACCGCGCCCGCGCGATGCGACGCGTCGGTTTCGCCCTCGGGACCCCCGACCAGACCGACGACCTGCGTCGCGACATCGCGCGGTTCCCGTTCGTCCCGACGGGCGCCGCCGACCGCGACGACCGCTGCCGCGAGGTCCTCGCCATCCAGTCGCAGGGCCTGGTGCAGCGCCTGCGATCCACCGGCATCGACAAGATCGTGCTCGGCGTCTCCGGCGGCCTCGACTCCACCCTGGCGCTGCTCGTCGCGATCCAGGCCTTCGACGCGATGGGCCTGCCGCGCACCAACATTCACGCGTACACGATGCCGGGCTTCGCCACCGGCGGCGCCACCCTCGCGCGCAGCCACGTGCTGATGGACTCGCTGGGCGTCACCGGCAACGAGCTCGACATCCGACCGTCGTGCCTGCAGATGCTGGCCGACCTCGACCACCCGTTCGCCAAGGGCGAGCCGGTGTACGACGTGACCTTCGAGAACGTGCAGGCCGGCGAACGGACGTCACACCTGTTCCGCCTCGCCAACCACCTGGGCGGCATCGTGCTCGGTCTCGCGCTGCTCGGCGGGTGGCGGTACTGGCAGAGCTACACGACGCAACGGGCAGAGGAAGCCGCGGCGGTTTTCGCAGAGTATCAGGCTGCCGGGAGCAACACCGAGGCGGCGCAAGCCGCGTTCGAGCGGCTCGTGAGCGAGCACAAGCGATCGCCCTACACCCTCCAGGCGCGGCTCTTGGAGGCCAAGTCGAGCGTCGAAGCGGAGGAATTCGACGAGGCGGCAGAGCAGCTTCGCGCCGTGGTGCGCGACTCGAAGGACGACGAGCTCGCGCACGTTGCGCGACTGCGTCTCGCGCGCGTGCTCATCCAACAAGGCAAGCACGAAGAAGCGGTCGACCTGCTCAAGCCCGAGAAGGCCGAGAAGCCGGACGCGGCACCCGCCGAGGAGAAGTCGAAAGCCTGAATCCTGCGCGAACCGCGGGGTCTGTGTAACCCGTCCCCGCTTCATTTATCAAACAAAGGAGAACCGAAGTCATGTCCAAGATTAAAACGCACAGCGGTGCGTCCAAGCGATTTTCCGTGACCAAAAACGGCCGCGTGAAGTATTCGCACCAGAACCGCCGTCATATCCTCACCAAGCGCAGCACCAAGCGTAAGAGAGCCCTGCGCCGCAGCGCTTATGTTGCCGACTGCATCGAGAAAAACATCAAGAAGCTCATCCCCTACGCGTAAAGGGCAGATACCCCTCGCTTATAAACGAAAGGAGTAAGGGACCGCGCGGATGCTATGTGCGTGTTCCGAGAAGATATGGCCAGAGTAAAAGGCGCGATCATGACGCGCAAAAGAAGAAATAAAGTCCTTGGTATGGCTAAGGGCTATTGGGGTGCAAAATCTACCCACTATAAAATGGCTAATCAGGCAGTTATGAAATCCCTCACATATGCTTATGTCGGACGCAAGCAGAAGAAGAGAGATTTCCGCAAACTGTGGATCACTCGTATTAGCGCAGCTTGCAAGATGAACGGCATGAACTATTCTACATTTATGCATGGACTTAAGCTTGCTGGCATTGATATGAACAGAAAGATGCTTTCCGAAACCGCTATTCATAATCCCGAAGCATTTACCGCTCTTACCGAGAAGGCAAAGGCAGCGCTCAATGCATAATGCTGATTCTGTTGAAATCAATTAAGTGTTATTCTTAGCGGACAGCATTACGCTGTCCGCTTTCTTTTTTCAATTTTGCTGGATGCAGGAGAGAGGGAATTCGATGATAGAATTAACTGTCAGTGAACTGAAAAACGCCGTACAAACTCTTAAAGCCGGCGACCGTGTTTTACTTTCGGGAACTGTATACACGGCAAGGGATGCTGCCCACAAACGTATATTTGAGCTTTTGGACAGGGAAGAGGAACTTCCTTTTGATATACAAGGAGCTGTGATTTATTACACAGGACCGACCCCTGCGCAGAACGGAAGACCTGTCGGCTCCTGCGGACCGACGACCTCAATGAGAATGGACAAATTTACTCCGCGCCTGTTGGACATGGGACTTTTGGGCATCATAGGCAAGGGAGAAAGGGAAGACGCGGTATGCGATGCTCTTATCCGCAACAATGCCGTTTATTTTTGTGCTG
>ENA-UOUL01000568-UOUL01000568.1-bioreactor-metagenome-genome-assembly--contig:-NODE-568-length-61913-cov-11.332412_pt1 | contig 61913 bp, 45 predicted proteins | sample MGYA00249838_ERZ747220 | MGnify/ENA primary metagenome ERZ747220 (study PRJEB28778, sample SAMN05720191) | bioreactor metagenome | isolation source: Anaerobic biogas reactor | place: USA:Washington... | reverse complement strand
GGGAGATCGGCGGCGCGCCCAGAGTAAGTCCCGTCAGGGACGTAAGAAAATAGCCCCGGGTTTCAACCCGGGGTCCAGGCAACCTCAAAAACCCCAAGTCCCATAGGGACGGCAGAGTCGAAGATGCCGTCCGATAGATGAACGGTCGGACTGCGTACCATCATCACAAAACGCGTAAAGAGAAATTGTGGACGTTTCTCAAACGGCACGGGATCGAATGTGATCCCAGATGCATCTGCGACCTGATGCGGACTCTGTCGTCCCTACGGGACTCGATCTGGGTGCGACGTGAATCCCCGGGTTGAAACCCGGGGCTATTTTCTTTCGTCCCTGCGGGACTCAATTCGCACGCGGCGCGACTACGTGTCCCCGTTCCAACCGGAGGGCAGCCACGGGGGGCTGCCCCTACATGGGGAAGTGGATGGGCAATCCCCAATGCGGCGACATTGTGCCCCCATTCTTGCAGCCCCGAAGGGGCGACCGAGAATAGCCCCGGGTTTCAACCCGGGGGCTGCGCAACCCCAAAGGCCCCAAGTCCCATAGGGACGGCAGAGTCGAAGATGCCGTCCAATAGATGAACGGTCAGCCTGCATACCATCATCACAAAACGCGTAAAGAGAAATTGTGGACGTTTCCCAAACGGCACGGGATCGAATGTGATCCCAGATGCATCTGGGACCTGATGCGGACTCTGTCGTCCCTACGGGACTCGATCTGGGCGCGACGTCAATCCCCGGGTTGAAACCCGGGGCTATTTTCTTTCGTCCCTGCGGGACTCGATTTGCACACGGCGCGACAACGTGTCCCCGTTCGGATGAGCGTCGAGAGCACCGGATCCGGATGCAACCCAACCCCGTGCCGTGCCGGCGCCCGGCGATCCCAGGGCGCTGTATGCGGGGCGACTACGTATCCCGGTTCAAACGGGAGGCCACGCCGTTCTCGATTTCGAAATCGCAGATCAGCGGCATGTGGTCCGAGTACTTGACGGAAGGAATGCGGAAATTGGTGATGTGAATGGCTGGACTGTGCAGGATGAAATCGAGCTGGCGGCGGGGTTTCCGGCTTGGGAAGGTGGGCGAGGCCTGCGCATTTGCGTTCTGGAGTCCCGAGGCGGCCATGAAGAGGTCCAGTTCGCGGTCGCCCCAGAATGCATTGAAATCGCCCGCGACGATCTTGGGTTTGCGCACCTCGGCAAACAGCGAGTAGAGGCTGCTCAACTGGTACTGGCGATGGCGGTACATGAGCGACAGGTGGACCAGGAAGATCTCGAAGGTCTCGAATTCCAGCCGGATGACGAGCCGTTTCACGCCCTCGTTGAAATAGTGCAGGCGGTGCGCTTCGATGGCCTGGTTGGTGATAAAGGCGTTGCCCTGCTCGCGCAGGACCGGCATGCGGTGGAGCACGGACGATTGCGAATACTTCGATTCGTACACGTGGGTCTGGCCCAGTTCACGCGCGATGGCCTCAGCCTGATTGGTCTTGTCGGAACGGTACGAGCCGTTGTCCACCTCGACCAGACCGATGATGTCGGGACGTTCCGATTTGAGGAACTCCGCGATCTTCTTCAGGTTTGTCTGGGTGCGGCGCAGGTATCCGGTGAACGGAAACGGGACGTGATAGTCCCATCCCGCGCCCGTTCCGTAGCGTATATTGTACAGAAGGAACCGCATGTCAGGGCATTGACTTTCCCCCATCCACGGCGTGTCGCCGGGGGGGAGGTATGCTCCTCTACTGTACGCCCGGCGCGGCCGCAACGCAACCGGCCTGACGTGGAAAACGCCGCCTCGAACGGCTACACTCTACCCGGCGTCAACGCCACAATCGCAACCGGGAGACGTCATCCGTCATGCACAAAGAACGCGCCGCGCAGCAAGCCGCCCTGCAGGGAAGCCTGAAGGCGGTGAGCGCCATCGAACGCAAAGGAAAACCCAAGATCGGGGTGGAAGAATTCCTGTCGCTGGCCCGGCGGTTTGGTTTGTCCAGCAAGACCCTGGCGAAAATCAGAGAGGCCCTTTCCGAGGAAGATCTGGGCGCGGGACCGTTTCTCGCCAATTATTACGCCGATCTGAAGGAAACGAGCGTCCAGGCCTTTGAACGGACGGCCCGCGAGGTCTTCGGCGTCAAGTATGCCATCGGGGTCAACTCGGGCACGGGGGCGCTGCACAGCGCGTTTGTGGCGGTTGGCGTGGGCCCGGGCAAAGAGGTGCTCTGCCCGGCCATCGGGTTCTATGCCACGGCGGCCGCGGTTGTCCAGGCCAACGGCGTGCCGGTGTTCTGCGATGTCGACGCATCGCTCGCCATGGATCCGGCCCGGATCGCCCCGCTGATCACCAAACGCACGGTGGCCATCGCGCCGACCTGCGTGATGGGGAGCGTCCCGGATATGGCGGCCATCATGAAGGTGGCCCGCGCACACAAGCTGCGCGTGGTCGAGGACTGCGCGCAATCGTGCGGGGCCCGTTTCCGGGGCCGGAAAGTGGGGACGTTCGGCGACCTGGGCTGTTTCAGCATCTCCGCGTACAAGATCGTGGGCGGCGGTGAAGGCGGCCTGATTCTCACCAATGCCCAGCGGCTGTGGGAACGCGCCAACGGCGTGGCCGAATGCGGCGGGCTGTGGCGTCCCGACCGCTTTGCGCCGCCCCGCTATCCCGACGAACTGTTCGCCGGCACCAATTACCGCATGTCGGAACTCGAAGCGGCGGTGGACGTGGTGCAACTCCGCAAGGCCGACGCCACCGTGCGCCGGTTTAACGCGGTGAAACAGCGCATTCTGCGCCGCCTCAAGACCTTCCGCGGCATCACCCCGCAGAAACTCAACGATCCGGACGGGGAAGTCGGTTACACGTTGCGGTTTTTCCCGGAGACCTTCGAACTGGGCGAGCGCATCGTGCGCGGACTGACGGCGGCCCGGCTGGACGCGGGCATGCGCGGCCCAAACGCGCCTCCCGACTGGCACATCTACCATTCCATGTTCGGCGTGACGCTCAAGTCGAATGCCGACGGGCCCGGCTGCCCGCTGCATTGCCCGCGGTACCGGGAGGCCGGAGGGAACATCCGCTACGCCCGCGGCGACTGCCCGGTGGCCGACGACTTGTTCGACCGCATGATCAACGTGAATCTCAATCAGTGGTATACCGCCGGCGATTGCCGGGAGATCGCGGAGCGCATCAATGCCGTGCTGGCGGCGCAGTGCAGGGAAGATTCCGGCGCCGCTCCGTGGCGCTGAAACAGGCAAGAGGCTCATTCGGCCCGGCCACGGTTGCGTGCAGTGGGCCTGGGTTGAATTTCACGCGACGTGTTCTGTGCCGCAGCCGAATGAGCCTCGTTGGGAGCCCTGAATTTTCTGTGGGCATTCGGGGGAGTGTCATGCCGTCAAGACGTGCACGAGGCCGGTCCGTCGCGCGTCACCGCACGGGCTGGGCCGGAATTGTCAGCGCGCCTCCTTCCACCGACGATTCGGGCATGACACCCCGCTCGAATGCCAAACGGCCTATGGGAAACCGCCGGACACGGCGTTTTTCGGGCCGCGCCCCCGGCGGGAATGCCGGTTCCGTCGCGTTCGCGCACCGTTCACTGAAGCCGGCTACAGTACAATCCGCACGAGGCCGGCGTTACAACGCGCCCGGCATCCGGACGGACCGCTCCGCGCCAGGGCGCCTGCGAATTCCGCGAAAACACTTGGAAAATGCGCGACGCCGTGCTAAGATTTGGCACTACGTCCGGAGTAAAACCCTGTCCGGTGCAGATGAGTTCCAGGACGCAAACGAGGAAGGAAGACCGATGAAGAAACTGTTGGCGACATTGCTGGTGGGTGTTTTTGTGGTTGTGATGGCCGGCTGCAGCGGCGGCGCGAAAGACGCGGCGCCCGCGGGCGGCGGAACCGAAGAAACCGTTGCTCCGCCTCCGGCCGGGACCGTGGAGACGCCTCCTGCCGCGCCGGCGGACCCCGCCGTCGAGGCCCCGGGCGGCACGGCGGCGGCTGACCCCGCGGCTGCGGGCGCAACTGGACTGGCTGGCACCAAGTGGCAACTGGGTGAATATGTGGTCGATTTCAAGGACGACGGCAAAGTGCTCGTCAAAGGCGGCCAGATCGCTACCCTGATGCCGGATGGCGCCGAGGGAGAGTACAAGGTCGAAGACGGCAAGTTCTCGGTCAGCGTGCTCGGCCAGAGCTTCAACGGCACGTGGGACGGCTCGAAACTCGTGGTCGATGGCAACGAGGCCGTGCCGCAATAAGCTTTTCGATGGATTGTCTGCGCCGGCGCCCGGGATGTCCGGGCGCCGGTTTTTCGTCCCGGCCGCTCCATCCGCCCGGGGTTCGGCCGTCCGCGGCCACGGCGCTGCTTCATTTGGGGCAGGATGCCGCATATGGGCGCGTCCGCCCGGCGGGCCGCACGGCGCCGCGCCGGGGGCGAAGGTTGCAAACCCTTGAAAATCAATGCTATCGTAGCGCTTCCTCTGCATACCCCCACGCGGGCACGATCATTGCACGCTTCGCGGCGGGGATAGCTGTCATCGGCCGGTCAGAGGTGCCTGCTCTGTCTGGCGGGACGGGATGCGGTGGCGCTGCGCGGCCCCAACGGCTGCTGAACAAACGGATCGAGAAACGCGCCCGGATCGCCGGAGCGCGGGGTCCAGGCTCAGGAGTATTCGCGACATGATCAAGACACAGAACCTCACAATGCACTATGGGCCCGTGCGGGCGCTGGATCGTGTGTCGTTCGAGGTGAAGCAGGGCGAGATTGTCGGCCTGCTCGGCCCCAATGGCGCGGGCAAATCGACGACCATGAAGATCCTGACGACCTATCTCCACCCCACGAGCGGCACGGCCACCGTCGGGGGCATGGACGTGCTCGAGAATCCGCTGGGCGTGCGCAAGATCATCGGGTACCTGCCCGAGGTGCTTCCCCTGTACATGGACATGGAAGTCCGGGCGTACTTGAACTTCGTGGCGCGCTCGCGGGGCCTCGGCGGCGCGAAACTCCGCGAACGCACCGACGTGGTGCTGGAGGAATGTGGGCTTAAACCCATGTACCGCAAGATCATACGTGAACTTTCCAAGGGATACCGCCAGCGCACCGCCCTGGCCCAGGCCCTCATACACGACCCGGAGATCATCATCCTCGACGAACCCACTTCCGGCCTGGACCCGCACCAGATCATCGAGATCCGCCAGTTGATCCGGCGGCTCGCCAGCGGCCGGACCGTGATCCTCTCCACCCACATCCTCCAGGAGGTCGAGGCCGCCGCGGACCGGATCGTGATCATCAACCGGGGCCGCATCGTCGGCGACGGCACGCTCCAGGAACTGCGCGAGCGCGCCAAGAAACACGACCGCGCCGAAGTCTCGGTGCGGGGTGAACGCAACGAGATCGAACGCCTGTTGTCGGGCCTCGAGGGCACGCGCCGCGTGCATTTCCTCGGGGAAACCGACGGTTTCGCGTCGTTTCAATTGCTCGGCAAGCCGGGGTCACAGCAGTGGCGCGAAATCGGCAAGCTGGCCCGATTGAAGGGCTGGGAACTGCGCGAACTCACCGAGCGCCCGCTGAGCCTGGAAGAGACCTTCCTGGCGCTCACGGAACCCGAAACCCTGGCGAAGAGTGAAAAGGGAGAGGCATGATGAAGAACATCAAGACGATCGTTTCGCGCGACCTGGGAGCCTATTTCACCTCCCCCGTCGGGTACATTTTCATCATTGTGTTTCTCGCGATGAGCGTGGGGATCTTCATGACCTCGTTCTTCACGTTCCCCATGGCCGACATGCGCAATTTCTTCGCCAACCTGCCCATCATCCTGTGCGTGTTCATCCCCGCGGTGACCATGCGCGTATGGGCCGAAGAGCGCAAAGAAAACACGTGGGAACTTCTGCTGACCTTCCCCATGCGGGCGCGGGAACTCGTGCTGGGGAAATACTTCGCGACGCTCGCGTTCTATCTCATCACGCTCGCGGCCACGTTTACCGTGCCGCTGATGCTGGCGGTGCTGGGAAACCCCGACGGCGGCATGATTATCGGCGGCTACCTGGGCGCGGCCCTGCTCGGGGCCATGTTCCTGTCCATGGGCCTGTTCTTTTCGGGATTCTGCAAGGACCAGATCGTGGCCTTCGTCGTGACCCTGCTCGCGTGTTTTGCCGTGTTCCTCGTCGGCACGAATTTCATCGCGGGATACATTGACGGGTTCTTCCCCGGCCTGGGCTCCGCCCTGAGCCAGATGGCCGGCGTGATCGACCACTACAACGCGTTTATCCGCGGCGTGGTGGAAGTGGGCGACGTGCTGTATTTCGTGGGATGGACGGTCCTGTTTCTGGTGCTGAACGCGCTGTATATCGAAGGGCGCAGCCGGCCGGGGATCCGCCTCCAGTTTGGCGCGGCCATCGCCCTCTGCCTGGGGATCGGGCTCGCCCTCAACTGGCTCACCATCGACACCAGCATCTACCGGTTCGACCTCACGGAGGACAAGATCTACACCGTGTCGCCCGCGGCGAAGCGCATCCTGTCGCAGGTCAAGCGCCCGGTGCAGGTCAATCTCTACATCACGCCCAAGAGCGACATGCCCACCGCCTACACCCAGCTGGAGCAGGACATCACGGGCAAGCTCGAAGAGCTCCGGGTCGCGTCCAACGGCATGATCGAACCCGACGTCGTGTATCTGCAGGCGGCGAACGTCATGACCAGCGCGCCCGCCTTCGGCGAGGAAGAGGCGGAGGAGGATCAGACCGACAAGACCGAGAAACGCATGCTCGAAAAAGGCGTGGAGCCGTTCGGCGTGCAGGTCATGTCGGGCGACGAGATCAGCCAGAAGCTGATCTACTCGAGCATCGGCGTGGGCCTGGGCGCGGAAGCCGAGGAGATCATCCCCCAGGTGACGCCCGAAACGGTGCAGCAGCTCGAGTACCGGCTGATCAACATCATCTTCAAACTCACGCGCGAGAAAAAGCCGGTCGTGGCCCTGGTCGCCCCGAAAGAATCGTTCAACATCGACCCGCAGATGCGGCAGATCATGATGCAGATGGGTCAGGCCATTCCCGAACAGCGCGACCCGTACGATGTGCTGCAGGCCTACCTGGAATCGGAGAAATACGAGGTGCAGCGCGTCGACTTGACCAAGGACAGCCCGCTGCCCGAGGAATACGACACGCTGGCCGTCATCAACCCGCGGCAACTGAACGAGCGCCAGCGGTGGGAGATCAGCCGCGCGCTGGCGTCCGGCAAGTCGGTCATCCTGGCCGTGCAGAATTACCTGTGGGATTACCGCACCAGCAGCCGCGGCATCACCATGACCCGCCAGGACGAAAGCCCGCAGATCAATGAGCTGCTCGAGAAATACGGGCTGAGCGTGGACGACGACCTGTTGATGGACGTCAACAGCTTCCCGCTGCGGATTCGCAGCAACGATCCGCTCCAGAACCTGCTCGGCGGCGGCACGCCGATCACCAGCCCGATGCACGTCGAGGTTACCAGCGAGCAGATGGACAGCGAGACTTCGATCACGAGCCGGCTCGGGTTCATCACGTACCTGTGGGGCACGGCCCTCACGATCGACCAGGAAGAACTCAAAAAGCACGGTCTCGAGGCGCGCGTCATCATGCACACGAGCGACAAGGCCTGGACGGCTCCGCCCGACGCGCAGCTGAGCCAGGAACTGTTCGAGCCGCCCGCCGACGGCGATCAGTATCCGCTCATGGCCCTGGTGACGGGGCAGTTCCCGGACGCCTACAAGGACGCGGAACGGCCGAACTGGCCGCCGCCCCAGCCGCAGCCGGGCATGCCGCCCATGCCGCCGTCGGACGAGGAGGAAGGGCCCGTCCCGCCGTTGACCGCGGCCCCGGGCAAGCTCATCCTGCTCGGCGCGTCGCAGATGTTCCGCAGCGATTTCCTGCAACAGTCGAACGCGGACCTGTTCCTCAACAGCATCGACGCGCTGACGCTGGGCGACGATCTGGTGAACGTGCGCAGCCGCAAACCGGTGGACCGCACGATCTCGAAACCGAGCGCGAACCAGGTCAACGCGTGGAAATTCGTCAACTACGTGCTGGTGAGCCTGGTCATCATCGCGGTCGGCGTGATCGTGAGCGTGGTGCGGCGGCAGGCGCGCAACGCGTACACGGTGTCCTTTATGAACGACGGCTCGCCGGCCGAATGACGGCGGCGGGATAACCCGAACATACACTGGGAACGGCCCGATAGGGATTGTGGAGAGGTGCCATGAGAAAGTGGAAGAATCTGGTTCCCCTGGCGGTGATCCTGGCCATTCTGGCGGCCTTGGTCGTGTTGAAGCAGGTCCAGAACCGCCCGGTGGCGATCGAGGAACAGCTTCAGGCGAAAGTCACCCCGCTTGTGCCCGAAACCGTCACCGAGGGCGCGATCACCCGCATTGACCTCTACACGGGCGCCAAGCCGGACGAGAAGGTGACCATCCAGCGGGATGCCGCCGACCCGAACGTCTGGCGCGTCACCAGCCATTTCAACGCCCCGGCAACACCGTCCAAGATTGACGAGTTCCTCGAAAAACTGACCGGTCTGCATGGCGAATACCGCGCCGGCGACGTGACCGGCGATGATCTGGGCGAGTTTGAACTGGCCGAGGATACCGCGTTCCACGTGCTCGCGTATACCGAAGACGCGGAAACGCCCGCCGTGCACCTCCTGAACGGCAAGGCCCCGAAATCCGGCCAGGTATTCGTGCGTACCGCCGATGGAAACACCGTCTACGTCGCCGATGTCAACTTCCGCCGCGAAGCCATGATCTGGAGCGAGGAAGCCGACGCAGCGCCCGAGCCCGGACCCTGGGAAGACAAGGACATCGTGAAGGTCGACGCGGAAGAGATCACCAAGGTCGCCGTCACCATGCCGGACAAAGAGCTCGTGTTCGAAAAGCGCGAGAAACCTGTTGAGAAGAAGGAAGGCGAGGAAGCCGCGCCGGAGCCCGCGGAGACCCCCGCGCCCGAATTCGAATGGGTGCTGGCATCGGGCGGCGTCGCGGGCCAGACCTTCAAACAGGCGGGACTCGACGCGCTCGTGCGCGCATTCAATCCGCTGAGCGCGACCGAGATCGTGGATCCCGGCAAGCTGGAGGACTGGAACCTGGCCACGCCCGGGTTCAAGTGCGTGCTCACCCTCAAGGACAACAAGGAGGTCGTCCTGGAAGGCGGACTGCCGGCGTCGAGCGCCGACGGGTATCTCCGGGTCGCCGGGGCCGCGGAACCCGTCGTCTACAAGCTGTCGTCGTACAACTTCAGCAAGGTGTTTCCGAAAGGTTCCGATTTCTTCGACCTGCAGACCCTGGCCCTCGACAAGGAGGCCCTGACGCGCATCGATATGCAATTGCCGGAAACGCGAGCCGTCCTCGCCAAAGAAGGGGCCAACTGGACCGTCGCCGAACCCGCGGCGGACCTCGAAGTGGACACCACGGCGATCTCGACCCTGGCCGGCGCCCTGGCGGGCTGGAAAGCCTCCGACTACACCGATTCGGCGGCGCTCGGCGAGCCGGTGCGCACGATCACCTTCACGACTGGCGACGGCGCATCGCACGTGCTCGAGATCGGCGGCCCTTCACGGTCGATCGACGGCAATTACGCGCGCCTGGACGGCGGTCCCGTCGTGGCCATGACCAAGGGCGACGTGGGCAAAATCCTCGTCGAGCCCAGGAACCTCTACCGGCGCGCGCTGCTCGAGAAGATCGCCGATGACATCCAGTCCGTGACAATTACGCCGGCCGGCGGCGAGGCCCTCGTCCTCGCGCGCAACGAAAGCGGCGCGTGGATGTTCGGGGACGCCGAAGCAAATCCGGAGACCGCGAGCGACATCGCGGAGACGATCGCGGACATTCAGGCCGAGGACGTCCTGTTCGGAAGAACGTCCGCCGATTTCGTTCCCCAGGCGACCATCGATGTCGCCGTCAAGACGGGCGAGACCTACAGGCTCCTGCTCGGGGCTGAAACCGATGCCGGACGGGAATTCGTGATGGACGGCAAGGCGTCGGTCTTCGTGATGGCCAAGGAAGAGGCCACCGCCCTAGTGCCCTCGCCGGATTCGTTAAAGAAACCCGAACCGGCGCCCGCGGAGACCCCTGCGCCAGCCGCCGAAGCACCGGCCGTCGAAACGCCGGCTGCAGCACCGGAAGCCGCAGCACCCGCCGAAGCCCCCGCTACGGAAGCGCCGGCGGAGACGCCTGCGGCCGCGCCCGCTGTGGCCCCCGCTGCGGAAGCACCGGCGGCTGCACCGGCCGAAGCCCCCGCTACAGAAGCGCCGGCGGAAGCCGCCGCACCCACGGAAGGCGCCGCCAATCCGCAGTAGTCCGTGCGCATCTGTGGAGCGGACGTGCCGCCCTCTCTGGCTGGGGCCGAACGTGCGGTCCGGATCCGCCGCCCGGTCGCGGTGTGCTGGCGGTCTGGCGCGACGACGAAGGGCCACGCCGCGCATCGAAGGCAGGAAAGGAGCGGTCGTCATGTACCGCATGCTGGTCTTGTGCAGTGTACTGGCAGGGGTTGCCGCCGCCCCGGTCCCGGCGCAGGACAGCGTGGACCAGTCGCGGCGAAACGCGATTGTGCAGGCCATTGAGAAAGCCGCGCCCGCCGTCGTGTCCATCAATGTGGTGGAAACCCGCGCGGAAGTTCCCCCGATGTTCCGCGATTTCTACGAGTTTTTCGATTTGCCTTCGCCGCGGCAGCGCGTCGAGGACCGGCGCATCGATTCCGTGGGCAGCGGATTCATCATCGATCGCGAGGGCCACATTCTTACCAACTACCACGTTCTGGAGGAGGCCAGCGGGATTGCCTCCGTAACCCTGCCGGACGGGCGCGACCTCAAGGCGGCGATCGTGGGCGTCGATCCGCGCACGGACCTCGCGCTTCTCAAGGCCGAGGGCGCAGACCTGCCCTTCGCGGCCCTGGGGGAATCCGAGGATCTGTACATCGGGGAATGGGTCATCGCGATCGGCAATCCGTTCGGGCCGCTCATCAGCGATCCTCAGCCCACGGTCAGCGTGGGCGTGGTTTCCGCAAAGAACCGGCGCCTGAGCCCGAGCATCGGCAACGGCGCCCGCCTGTATCAGAACATGATCCAGACCGACGCCGCCATCAACCCCGGCAACAGCGGCGGCCCGCTGGTGAACGCCAAAGGCCAGGTCATCGGCGTGAACACCATGATCTTCTCCCAGAGCGGCGGGAACGTCGGTCTGGGCTTCGCCATTCCCATTGGCCGCGCGCGTCGCGTCGTGGCCGAACTCCAACGGTTCGGGCGGCGGCGCGATCCCTGGGCCGGGTTCAAGGTCGAAGACGTCGCGGGCCTGCGCCCCGATTTCGCCCGCCAGCAGGGGATCACGATCGATCACGGCTGCCTGGTGGTCAACATTCTCCGGGACTGCCCCGCCTACGCCGCCGGGTTGCGTCCCGGCGACGTGGTCACCGGCATCGCCGGCCAGGAGGTCGTGCGTTCGAGCGACATCGATTTCGCCATCTGGGACCATTTCGTGGGCGACGCGCTCGCGCTCGACATCGACCGCCAGGGCGAGCGCAAGACGCTGACATTTGTCCTCGAAGAGCTGAGCCGCTGATCTGCCGCGCGCCGGTCAGGTTCCGAGACCGTACAGCGCGCCGAACTTGTCGTTCAGGTAGGCGATGTAAGGCTCGGGCGAGAGTTCCGCCCCGGTGATGTCGTGCAGGAGTTGCCGCGCCAGTTTGCGGCGGCCGTGGACGTGCACGTTGGCGCGAAGCCACGACAGGAGCGGCCCGAAATCGCCCCGCTCAACGCTTCCCCAGAGATCGGGGATCTGCTGGCGCATGGCGTTGAACAGCTGGGCCGCGTAGAGGTTGCCGAGGGCGTAGGTCGGAAAATACCCGAAGGCCCCGTGCGCCCAGTGGATGTCCTGAAGGCAGCCGTGGGCGTCGTCGGGCACGTCAAGGCCAAGGTACTGCCGGACCTTGGCGTTCCACGCGGCGGGAATGCCGTCCACGTCAAGGTCGCCCTCGATAAGCGCCACCTCGAGCTCGAACCGGATGATGATGTGCAGGTTGTAGGTGCATTCGTCGGCTTCGACGCGAATCAGCGACGGTTTCGCCAGATTCACCGCGGCATAGACGTCCTCGGGCGCGACGGTGTCGAGCCGTCCGGGGAAAAACCCGCGCATGACCGGGAGGTAGTGGCGCCAGAACGGCAGGCTGCGGCCAATCACGTTTTCCCACATGCGCGACTGCGATTCGTGCATGCCGAGAGACGGCGCGTCGCACAGGAGCGTGCGGCGATCGTCCTCGGCGTGTCCTTGCATGTAGAGCGCATGCCCGCCTTCATGGATCGAGCTCATGAGACACGAAAACAAGGCCTCTCTGGTCGCGCGCGTCGTCACGCGCACGTCGCATGTGTCGAAATAGATCGAGAAGGGATGGATGGAGGGATCCTGGCGGCCCGCCTCGAAATCGTAGCCCATGTCCTCCAGCACGCGCAGGGAAAACGCCCACTGCGCCGATTCGTCCCAGTCGCCGGCGAGCCACGGCAGAGCCGGCTGGCCCGCGGCCACGATGCGTTCGACCAGGCGGCTCTGCTCGGCCGCGAGCCCCGCGAACAGGCGTTTGACTTCGGCGGTGGTCATGCCCCGTTCGTATTCCCCCAGGAGGGCATCGTACGGCGATTCCGTGTACCCCAGGTATTCGGCCTTCTGCCGCGCCAGGGCGAGGAGCCGCTCGAGGTTCGGGCGAAACCGCTGGAAATCCGACGTCTCGTGCGCGTCCACCCACACGGCGAGGGCCTGGCTCTGTTCCTGCGCAAACGTATGCACGAAGTCCTCGGGCAGTTTTGTCGCGCGGTCGTAATCGTACAGGGCCACCTCCACGAGCGCGGCGTCGGCGGCCTCGAGGGCATCGGCCCGCGCGTGCAGTTCCCGCAGCAGGTTGCCCAGGCGTTCCGCGGTGAACAGACGGTGTTCGAGGGCGCTCAGGGTGGCCAGTTGCCAGCTCCGGGCCTCCGCGCCCTTCGGCGGCATGCAGGTTTCCTGGTCCCATTGAAGCAGGGCAATCGCGTTATGGACATCGCTGACTTCGCCGAGTTTCCGCCGCAGCTCCTGCAGATCGCCGTCCATGCTCACGAGTCGTCTCCCGCGCCCCGCGGACCGCAGCGCGGGGACGTTCATGGTTGTGCAGGGGGCCGCCGCTTCGGCCCGCCGCGTTAGAGGGCCAGCACCGGCACCCGAAGCCGGCGCGCCGTGTCCGCCACGTCGTCGCGGCAGGTGAACAGCAGAATCTGCGGCACTTCCTTCAGCGAAACCAGCAGCGACAGCGCCCGTTCCAGGCGCACGTCGTCGTAGTTGGCGAAGGGATCATCCAGCAGCATCGGCACGCGCTCGCCTTCTTCGGACAGGCTCGTGACCAGGGCCAGCCGCAACGCCAGATAGATCTGGTCGACCGTCCCCTTGCTGAGATTCTTCTGCGGCGTGGTATTGAGCCGGTCGGTCAATGGAATGCGCACGGTCACCTGAAGGTCGCGGCTCAACATCAGCTCCGTATACGCGCCGTTTGTGATCTGGCTGAGGTAGCGGCTCGCGGTTCGTGCCAGAATCGGCGCGATGCGCGAATGGCGGTCGCGCGCGACTTCCTCGATGATGGCGGCCGCGTGGGCCGCCGCATCGAGTTCCAGCTGCAGCTCCTCCACGCGCAGGGACACCGCCGCGCGCTCTTCCTCGATCTCGTTGATCGACCGGAGCCCCGCGCAGCGCTCGGCGATCGCCAGTTCCAGGGAGTGCACCTCCCGGCTCCGGACCTCGATCTCGGCCAGCACGCGTTCGAGCGCCGCCTTCAGACCCGGGCCGTCCTCGAGGGGCAACTGGTCGTCGCCGTGCTCCCGCTCCACCGTGCTGCGCAACGATTCCAGGGTGTCGTTGCCGAGCAGCGTGTCGAGCTGTTCGCCCATCGACGCGCGCATGATGCGGGCTTCGCGGTACTCGCGCGCCTGTGCGGCCAGCGCGCGGTATTCCTCCACCGTGTCCACGCCCACGTTGTCGAGCAATTGCACCAGGTCTTCCTGGGCCTGCTCGAGTTCGCGGCGGTCCTGTTCGAGTTGCTGCGCGAATTCGTCGGCCTGCTGCTTCAGCGCATCCGCGCTGGCCCGCCTCGGGCGCAATTGGGCGATGCGGATGCCATACGCGCGCAGCGCCCCCAGCGCGCTGGTGTGGTTGGCCTCCTCTTTGTACCCGGCCTCCCGCAGGAGTTTGCGCACCTCGAGCGACAGCCGTTTCTCCTCGCTCTCCTTGACGGCAAGCTTCTCGCCGGCGCGTTCCCGTTCGAGCGTAAGGGTTTCGAGCTGCGCGGCCTGGTCATCCCGGCGGCGGCTGGCCTCGCGGTACTGCTGGTATTTCGCAATCGCGCGTGACGCCGCCGCCTGCACCGTGTCCTCGGTTTCGACGGTCTCGCCGAGGTCGGCGAACACCGCGCGCAGCCGTTCGAGCTTGCCGGCCACGTGAGACGCTTCAACGCGGGCCTGGTGGCGGTGTTGCTCGAGTTCCTCGCGCAGCGTTTCCAGCTCGTTGCGCCCTTTGACGTACTGCTCGTAAAGCGCCTCGAGCTCCCGGAACGACTCGCATCCCGCCTCGGCGATGATTCCGTTGATGGCCTGCTCGCGCGCCCCACGGTCGCCTTCCAGCCGGGTGATTTCCTCGCCGGCCGCGTCGGCGACCTGCTGCAGCTGGCGCAGCGTGAGCCGCGCATGCACCCAGTGGGCCGCGTTGTACACCAGCACGCCCAGCGCAAAGACCTCGGCGAAATACACCCCCTTGTTGCCGGTGACCGCGGCAATCACCAGCAGCACCACCGACAGAAACGCGCCGAAAATGGCCATGGCGCGGAAATTGGGCAGGTCTTCTTCATGGACCTCGATGTCTCGCTGCGCTTCCTCGATGCGCTTGCGTTGCTGCGCGCACCGTTCCTCGGACAGTTTGACCTCGACGGCGAAATCGCGCGCCTCGGCGGGGAAATCCTCGAACCGCGCAAAGACGGATTCGGGCAGGGTCAGTTCGGCGTCACGGCGCGCGCATTCGGCTTCGAGCCGTTCGAGGGCTTCCACCGCGCGATCGCGTTCCTGCTGCGCCAAACTGAAGGACGTGGCGTGCTGGTTGATCCAGAGCAGGGGATCGTCGCTGACCGTCGCGAAGTCCGGCAGGCCTTCGAGTTCGCGTTCGGCGCGGGCGATGTCGTCGCGGACCGTATTCTGGGCCTTGTCGAAATCGTCGATGAAATCGCGCAGGCGCGCGATCTGCGTGTCGAGTTCCTTGAGCCGGTCCTCGAACTGCTCCGGCAGGTCCTGGATTTCCACGGCGTCGTTCTCGAGGCTTTGCGAGGCTTCCCGGTACCGGCGCAGCAGCTCGTTGACCCGCGCCTCGGTCCGCGCCACTTGCTCGCGGGCGGTTTCCATGGCATTGAGGGCGCGATTGAACACGTCTTCCTGTTCCAGGGGGAAATCCTTGGCCTTGGCGAGCGTGAACAGCCGTTGCGTCAGGGTTTCGGCCTGGTGCTGAAGGCTCTCGGCCTTGTGCAGACGGGTGACGCGCTCGGTCTGTTCCAGCTTGCGGATCTGCTGGTCGAGGTCCGCCTGGCTCCGGCGCAGGGCCTCGATCTCGGCGCGGGCGGCGCGCAGGCGCTTTTCGAGTCCGGCCACTTCGTCGCGGGCGCGGCACGCCTCGGCCAGTTCCGTTTCAAGCTGGTCGAGCCGCGCTTTCGCCAGGGGCAGCGGCCGCTTCGAATTCGGCGCCAGACGGCCGATCCGGGCCGTATAGGCGTCGAGATGCTTGACCGCCGCCGTGGACGAACTGGTTTCGTCGGCCGTGTCGGCCAGGGAGGCGATCTTCTCGCCGATCTGGAGCAGGGCGTCTTCGTCGCCGAGCGACTCCAGGCTGGTATGTCCGATCACCGCGACATTGGCGAAGATGGCCTTGCTCAGGCCGAGCTGCTGCGCGGCAAACTCCAGTTCCCGGTTTCGGGCCAGAGGAAACTCGCCGGTGACTTCCCGGCCATGGCTGTGATTGAAGACCTGCACCGATTCGTTTCCGCGATCGAACACGCGGTGTATCTCGAATTCCTGCCCGTTGTCGAGCAGGTAGGTCATGCGCCCGCCATAGCTCCCGGATTCCGCCCAGGGACGCCGCAGGAGATGGTTTTCGTCGTACCGGCGCTGCGTGGTGCTGGCCTTCTGCCCGTACAGCATGTCGGTAATGAAGCTGCGCATGGTGGTCTTGCCCTGTTCGTTGGCGCCCAGCACCACCTGCAAACCGCCGGCAAACTCGATTTCCCGGCCCGTAAACCGCCCGTATCCGTCAAGAAACAGTTTCCGGATGATCACCGCTACTCCCTCTCCAGACCGTGGAACGTAATCGGCCGGTTCCGGTACGCCGCGAGGCCCAGTTCCCGGGCGCGGACCAGCAGCCTGCGTTCCCGGTCGCCGGGTGCATCGGACAGTTCCGCATTGAGCCGCGCGACAAATCCCCCCAGACTGGTCTGCTGCTGTGCCAGCGCGGCCACGTCTTCGGACGGCTCCGTGCGGTCGTCGAGGGCGATATGCTCGAACGCGGGGGCCACCGCGTCGTGAATGGCATCCATTTCCCCGCGCAACTCGGGCGCGGCCGTGCCCGTAAGCGTGACACGCGCGATGGCGCCCACCCCCTCCTCGCGCGGCAGGGCGCGGATGGCGTCGATCACCTCCTGAGAACACACAAACGCGCTGCAGTCGATGGCCGCGGCCAGATACACCGAGCGCGCGGAAGCCACCGGCGTAACGCAAACGCCGCTCTCGTCGATCTCCACCTCGAGATAGTGGCGCATCCCGGTCTCGTTGAATCCGTGCCCTTCCGGCGCGCCCGAGTACGCCATCACCGTCGGAAACGCGCCCTGGATGGGCGTGTAGGCGTGAAAATGGCCCAGGGCGAGATACCGCACGCCGTCCACCGCGGCCGCGGCGGGGTCAAAGGGCGCGTAGGCGTCTTTGCCGGGCGGTTGATGCCCCAGCGCGGACCCGTGCGCCACCGCAACGTGGATCGCCCCGAGCTGGACCGGCGGAAACGCGCCGAACGGGTTGACCGACACGTCCGGGCCGTCGAATCCGAACCCGTGCACGGTCGTGCCGTGTTCATCGAGCACCAGCGACCGCCATTGCGGCCGGTCGAATATCATGACGTTGTCGGGCCACTCTTCTTCGGCGTACGGAGAGCCCTGCACATAGGGGTCGTGGTTGCCCGGCGCGATGCACACCGGCACATGCTGGATCGATTTGAACTCCGCGTGCAGGAACCGCACGGTGTCGCGCGTGACGCGCTCCAGATCGAAGAGGTCGCCGGCGATCAGGAGCACATCGGCGGGCCACTCGCCCGCGCGCCGGATGATCGTGTGAAACACGTCGCGCAGGCTCTGACGCCTGCGGTTGCCAAACCCCGGCGGCGTGTGCGCCGAGGCAAAGCACATGTCCAGATGAACGTCCGCTGTATGAATCAAACGCATAGTCGTATACCCGGTGTATCGTGTTCAGAGGCCCGGCAACCGCCGACGCCGGAAGCTCCCGGCGTGCCCCCGCCACGCCTGCCGTCATCGCCGCGGTGTCCGCACGGTCCCCAGGCCCGCGCAGAGACAGACACGCGCATCGTGATGCGGCGCAAACCCGTCCACATCATAATATGTTTATGGGGTCTGTTGAAAGATCGGCCCGGCCCGCGCAACACAGGGTGCGCCGGACTAGCGCTCGTCCCGCGCGTGCAGGGCGGACAACGCCGCGGGCCGGCCCCGGTGCGCATCGCGATACCCCCGCCGGAACGCGCTGCGAAGCACCCGGAAGCGCAGGGCGTTGAAGGTGCGCGAGTTGTACGCCAGCACGGGGCACAGCCGGTGCGCCAGGGGGAGCATCACCGGGTCCGCCGCACCGCGCCACGCCGCCACGATGCCCCGGTACCGTTCGCGCAACTGTTCCGATTCCGTGGTCTCGAGGAGATGGTGCAGCCAATACCCCTCCGCGTAGCAGCGTCCCGCCTCGCGGTCCAGCGGCTCGGGTTTCCAGAGGAAGGCCTGGGCCTGGTCGCAATAATGGCCCCGGATTCCCACGCTGCGTTCCAGGCGGTAGCCCAGTTCCAGGTCCTCCAGGCCCTCAAACGGCAAATCCTCGCTGAATCCCCCCAAATCCAGCACCGCATCGCGGGGCAGACTCAGATTCTGGGCGCGCCAGTCCAGAAAACTCAGCGGTTGACCGGGCTGGAACGTCTGCTGCGTGAGCCGCCCGACCTTCGACGTGGTGCGCGCATCGAGCTGCGGATGGTAGTCGATGCGGCCCACAACCGCGGCAACATGGCCGTTGCGCTGCTGGCACGTGACATGGTGTTCCACGAGATGGCTGCCCGCAAGCAGGGTTTCATCGAGAAACAGGAGCCACCGTCCCTGGGCCTGCATAACGGCGAGGTTGCGCGCGGCGGCCGCATTGTCCCGCGGGGCATGAAGACACCGCATGCGCACCGGCCCGCCCGAACAGAACCGGTCAAGCATGGCGTCCGTATCCGTCGCGCAGGGAAGAGCAACCACAATGACCTCGAACTTGGCTGCCGGATAGGTCTGGAGTTCCAGGTGGCTCAGGCACATGGACAGCACCTGGGGCAGGCCCCGCGTCAGCGTGACGACAGTCAGGTCGGTGGTTTCCATACGGCACTCGGCCCCTCGAGGATGTTCAGCGTATTCCTGCCCCATCCTACGGACAAGCGAGGACGGGATTCAAGGGAACCGGGGCCGGGCGCGCGGGATTGACCTGGAAGGCGCGCGGCGGGACGGGCGCCGATGGACAGTCTGGAACACGCAATGATAGACTTGCGCACGGCCCGGGCGCCGGCCGGGGTCCCTGCCCGTTCCGCAAAGAACAAGGCGCCTCGGACGGGATAACCTGTTGAAATGACAGCCTGAGAAAGGGCTCTGGGCGTGGAGACCACGGTACCCGAAATCACCCGCTACGGAAGCATCGCGTTGTTTCTGCTTGCCGTCGCGTTTGTACTTGCCGCGCCGTTCTTCTGGCAACACGTGGAATTGACGGACGTGCCCGCCAGCGAATCGTACGAAAACAGCGACCTCTACCAGTTCGTCTATCCCGCGATGCATTACGCCTATGGACGCGTGCGGACCGGACAGGCGCCCCAGTGGAACGCGCGCCAGATGTGCGGCATGCCGCTGCTTGCCGATCACCGGATCGGCCTGTTTCAGCCGCTCAACGCCGTGTTTCTGCTTCCGGATACGGGCCAGGCCATGGCGCTTCACTCGTTCATCTGCCTGGCCCTGATGGGGTTCGGGTGCGTGCTGTTTGCACGCTCGCTCGATCTGGACTATGGAGCCGCGCTCGTGGGCGGGATCGTCTATGCGTTCGCGGGAGCGTCCGCGGCAGCCATGTCGCGGCCGCATCTCGCCTCGGCGCTCGCCTGGATGCCCTTCCTGTTCTGGGCGAGCCGTGAGTTTGCGCGTTCCGGCAGGCGGGGCTGGGCCCTGCTGGCAGGGCTGGCGGGCGCTGCGTTCATCCTGTCCGGCGCATACGCGATTGTGGCCGTGACCCTGCCCCTGGTGGTGCTCTACACCATTCTGCACGGGTTTACACGACGTCCGGGCGAGTTCGGTTTGCGCATCGCCCTGGGCGGCATCCTGCTTGGCGGCGCCCTGGCCCTGTGCCTGGCGGCCGTCCAGTGGGTCCCCACGGCCGCTTGGGCCATGACCCTCGATTCGCCCGCGGACGCGCTCTGGTACCTGCGTTCCGGGGGGCTGCTCCCCGGTTCATTTCGGGAGGCGGTGGTCCAGACGTTCAGCTCGCGGCCGGGCGATTTGCCCCGGCTGTGTTACGTGGGCATGGTGCCGCTGATCCTGGTCCCGGCCGCGTGTTTCCAGCGCAAGAACTGGCGCGAGACCCTCGTGTTTCTGCTCGCGGGCGCGGGGGCCTGGGCGCTGGGGGCCGTGGGGCCGCAGCGGGTCGTGGCGGGGCTGCCCCGGGAAGCGTTTCTGTATCTCGCGGTGTTCTGTGTCGCCGTTCTCGCGGCCCTCGGCGCGGACCGCATCTTCAAACCCCGGAAAGATTACCGTTCCGTCCACGTGTGGCCCGTGGCCATCGTGGTGTTCCTGGCCCTCTGCGGGGTGTTTTACGTCGCCGAAGGCCAGGGCCGGGGCTATGTCATCGCGTTCGCGATACTGCTGGCGCCGTTTCTGATCCTGCGCCAGACCTGGGTGTCGGTCCTGGCGACCTGCGCCGCCGCGCTGCTTATCTTCATCGACCTCACGCTCGCCAGCCTGAACGCCTATGGCCATCCGTACCAGGACTTCCCCGAACATGCGCGCAGATACAGCGAATCCCTCGAAACCGCGCGCGAACGCGCCCTGGGCGGGCGCGTCGCGATCATGTCGCGGCCCCTCGATTACGGATTGCCCGCGAACCTTGGGCTGCTCACGCCCATCGACGTCGCCGGGGGCTGCAATCTGTTCGTTACGCGGGAACAGCGCGCCTGGTGGTCCCGCCTCATCCGGCACGGCGCCGGCGGCGACCCGGTGGCGTCGTGGGACGTGTCGCCCGACGCCGTCCAGCCGTCGCTGCTCAATTTCATGACCGTCCGGGCGATCCTGGCGTCGCCCGATACCGGTATCCCGGCCGACGCCTGGAACGAAACCGGCCTGCGCTTGCGCGAAATCCAGACGCCCGCGCGGGGCACGGTCTACATCAACGAATCCGCCTTGCCCCGGGTGTTCTGGGTGCCCGCGTGGCGCCTGGCCGACGACGTAGATGCGGCCATGGACGCCCTGGCATCGCCCGGCTTCGAGCCCGCGCGGGAGTGCGTTGTCGATGCCGCGCATGGCCCCTATCTGGAGCAGTTTCAGCGGCGCGGGCCCGGGCAGCCCGAGGCGCCGCGCGGCGAGGTGGTCGCCGCCGTCTTGAGCACCGCGCAGCCCGCCGTGGCCCCGGAGCCCTCCGCCCCGCCGGCGGGAGAGGCGCCGTTGACGCCGCGCGTGACGCCGTCCCCGGGGACGCTGGAAGAGCGCTCCCCCGAGCGGCTGGCCGTCCACGTGGAAGTGCCCCAGGCGGGCATCGTCGTACTCAGCGACTCATTTGCGCGGGGATGGCGCGCGTCGCTCGACGGCGTGCCGTGCGAGATTCTGCGCGTCAACGGCATATTTCGCGGCGTTGCCGTGCCCGCGGGCGTGCATGACATCGTGTTCACCTACCGCCCGGCCTCGCTCTACCTGGGGATAGGTATTGCGCTGTTCGGCGCGGCCCTCCTGGTCGGTTCCCTGCTGGCCGCCGCCTGGCAGCGCTCGTGATGCCGGTTTATCAAACGGGGCGGTTCCGGCCGTTCCCGGCGACGTGCCGTGCGCGTTCGTGCCGTTGATCTGCCCCGGAACCGTTGCTACCATTCCGCCGGATTGCCGGGAACCGGCTTCAGAGGAGGTGCGCGCCATGTCCAGGAAGCTCCGCATTGGATTCATCGCGGCCGGGGGAATCGCGCCCGGGCATTGGAACCGTATCCACGACACGAAGAAGGCCTGCGTCGTTGCCCTGACCGACCCGTCGAAGAAGTCGCTCGCCGTGTTCTACCAGAAATGTCCGGGCTCGGAGAAGCTGCCCGCCTACAGCGACTACCGCGACATGCTGGCCCACGAAGCACTCGACGGCGTGGTGGTCCAGAGCCCGCACACGGTGCATTATGAACAGACCGCCGCGTCGCTCAAGCAAGGCCTGCACGTGCTGTCCGAGAAACCGCTGACCTGCACGGTGCAACACGCCAAACGCCTGATCGCTCTGGCCCGGAACACGAAGCGGGTGCTGATGATCTCGTACCAGCGCCATTACATGCCCGAATTCAGGTACATCCGGGAGCAGATCGCCAGAGGCGCCATCGGAAAGGTGCAGTTCGTGCAGGCGGTGCAGGCGCAGGAATGGCTCCGCGCCGTGAAAGGCACGTGGCGGCAGAAACTGGCCGAATCCGGCGGCGGGCAAATCAACGATTCAGGCAGCCACCTGATCGACATCCTCATGTGGCTGACCGGCCTCAAAATCGCCGAAGTCTACGCGGAAATGGAGAATTTCACCACCGAGGTCGACATCAATTCGACCCTCACCATGAAGTTCGGCAACGGCGCCCTGGGCAGCGTGGCCATCATCGGCAACGCGCCCGCGTTTCACGAGGATGTCACCGTCGTGGGCTCGAAAGGCGCGTTCTACCTCCGCCACGGTCAGCCCCTCGTCCATCAGGACGCGACCGGCAAACCGGTCAAGGTGGTTCTGCCCCGGTACACGAAGAATCCCGACGCCAACTTCATCGACGTCATTCTCGGTAAAGACGAGCCGCAGACCCCGCCCGTATGCGGGTTGCGCGTCATCGAGGTGACCGAGGCCGCGTGGAAATCCGCCCGGACCGGCCGGGTCGTCAAGGTAAAGACGAACGGCTGATTCCGGAACCCGGCCCGGCGTCACTCGGAGGGCCCGAGCATCTTGGCGGGATCGACGGTCTCGTCGAACTCCTCCGCCGTAAGCAGGCCGAGGCGGATCGCTTCCTCTTTGAGCGTTGTGCCATGGGCATAAGCGGCCTTGGCGATGCGGGCGGCGTTGTCGTAGCCGAGCGTCCGGTTGAGCGCCGTGACCAGCATCAGCGATTCGTGCAGCAGCGCGTCGATGCGCTGTTCGTCCGGCTCGATGCCCACCGCGCAGTGGTCATTGAACGACCGCGCGGCGTCGCCCAGAAGCCGGATCGATTGCAGCAGATTGTAGATCAACACGGGTTTATACACGTTGAGTTCAAAATTGCCCGACGCGCCCGCCACGTTGATCGTCGTGTCGTTGCCGAGCACCTGCGCGGCCACCATGGTCAACGCTTCGCACTGGGTCGGATTCACCTTGCCGGGCATGATCGACGAGCCCGGCTCGTTGGCCGGGAGCCGCAGTTCGCCCAGGCCGCAGCGCGGCCCGCTCGCCAGCCAGCGGATGTCGTTGGCGATTTTCATCAGGCTGCACGCGACCGTTTTCAGCGCGCCGGACATCATCACCACGGCGTCGTGGGCCGCCAGCGCCTCGAACTTGTTGGGCGCGGTAACGAAGGGCAGGCCCGTCAGCTCGGCGATCTTCGCGGCCACTTTCACGTCGTAGCCCTTCTTCGTGTTGAGCCCCGTGCCGACCGCCGTGCCGCCCAGGGCCAGTTCAAACAGGCCCGGCAGCGCCGCCGTGATCCGCTCGATGCCGTTCGTGAGCTGCTGGGCGTACCCCGAGAACTCCTGGCCAAGCGTGAGCGGCGTCGCGTCCATCAGATGCGTCCGTCCGATCTTGATGATCTCTTGAAACGCCTCGGCCTTGGCCTGCAACGTGTCGCGAAGCGTCTCCAGCGCGGGCAGGAGGCGCCGCTGCACCTGTTCCGCGGCCGCGATGTTCATCGCCGTCGGGAACGTGTCGTTTGACGATTGCGACATGTTCACGTGATCGTTGGGATGCACGGGGTTCTTGCTGCCCAGCTCGCCGCCGAGGATTTCGATCGCCCGGTTGGCGATGACCTCGTTGACGTTCATGTTGCTCTGAGTTCCGCTGCCCGTTTGCCACACCACCAGGGGGAAATGGTCATCCAGCCGGCCGTCGATGACCTCGTCGGCCGCCTGGCAGATGGCGCTGCGCAGGTCGGGTTCAAGCAGGCCCAGCTCGAAGTTGGTCAACGCGGCCGCCTTCTTGAGAATCCCGAACGCGCGGAGGATCTCCCGCGGCATGGTTTCCGTGCCGATCTTGAAATTCTCGACCGACCGCGCGGTCTGGCAGCCGTAGTACGTGCCGGCCGGAACGTGCATCTCGCCCATCGTGTCCGTTTCAATCCGGTAATCCACCGCCGTGTCCTCCGGGTGTTTCAGGCTGTCCCGGCGCCGCCCTGAGTGCCGCCGGGAAGCGGAGACGGCCGGGCGCGCCGTTTACCTGAACGCGGACGCCCGCCCCATTATTCGGGCGTGTATGCGCAGGCCTATTTCGCCGCGGTTTTCATGGCCGCGGTCAGGGCCGCCATGCCTTTCTGGATGTCGCCAATGCGGTCGTCGCCGGCTTCGCGCTCGAAAATGTAGCTGCCGTCAAACCCCGCGCCGGCCAGAATGCGCACAAACGCCACCCAGTCCACCTCGCCGGTGCCAACCACGACTTCCTCGCCCCACTGACCCTTGACCTGCGTGCGTTTCGCGTCTTTGACATGCACCTGCCGCACATGCGGCGCGAGTTTGGCCACCGCCTCGATGGGGTCGTCCATGTCGTACAGGAGCATGTTGGCCGGATCAAAATTCACCGCCACGTTGTCCGCGCCGCGCCGTTTCATCTCGTCCAGGAACTCGAGCAGGGTGTCTGCGCGTTCCTGACCGGTCTCCATGAGCAATCCGGCCCCGGCCTCCCCGAACAGGCGGGCGAGCGTAGCCACGCGGCCGGCCAGCTTGTCGAAGCTGGGGTCGCTGGGATCATGCGGCAGGAACCCGGCATGGGCCATGACGTACGGGAGGCCCAGTTCCGCGGCCTTGGCCGCCGTGACCTTCGCCAGCGCCAGGTTTTCTTCCCAATGCTGGTCCGGCACGATGCCGCCCGTCCGCCGGATCGTCTCGGGCGTGGTGTAATCCTCGCCGATGGTGGAATACATGCCCGTCACAATACGGATGCCCGAGTCGGCCAGGACATCTTCCACGCCATCCCAGGCGCCCGGATCATCGCGGTGCGGCGTCAGGCCCAGTTGCACCCGCTTGAGGCCCAGGGCGTTCACCTTCTGTGCCAGGTCGTCCGGTCCCGTCGCCTGAAGCGACCAACTGCACACCCCGATCTGATCTGCTGTCTGAACTTTCACTGAACCATGCCTCCTTCCATCGCACACCTGCCGCTTCGTTGCAGAGACCGGGCCGTGCGCGCCGTGCAACGCCGGCATCATCGAAATCAGCCCGGCGCCCATCCTAGCCCGCTCATCGCGCGAACGCAAGCAGACGCCAGGAAGGAACACCTGGGTTCATTGCCCGAGAGTCAGGATTGTGTCTCCCCTGGTAAAGATGTCATGATGAACCCCACGGCGCATCACGTCAGTTTGCGCACACCGCACACCGTATGGAGGAGGGTTTTCCGTGTCTGTACGAATCACTGCATCGTATACCGGGGCCGTGCTGGCGGGCGCCAGCATCCTGCTGGCATCGTTCTTCAGCACGGCGCAGGAGCCATCCGGCGTCACGACCTTCTATGTCGCGCCCAACGGCAACAACGCGTGGTCGGGCGCCCTTGAAACCCCGAATGCCGACGGGACGGACGGGCCGTTTGCCACCATCGAGGCCGCGCGCGACGCCCTCCGGGCGCTCGAGCCCGGCGTGCGCCAGCAAGGCCCGATCCGGATTCTGGTGCGGGGCGGGGACTATCCGGTCACCGGGCCGATCGTGTTTGGCCCGGAAGATTCGGGCACGGTGGCCGCCCCCATCGCCTACGAGGCGTACCCCGGCGAGACGCCGGTCGTTCACGGCGGGCGCGTCCTGTCCGGGTGGAAGGCCGACGGGCCGCTGTGGACCCTCGAACTGCCCGAGGTGCGCGAGGGCGCATGGGGTTTCACGGGCCTCTATGCCAACGGGGAATGGCGGCAGCCCGCACGCACGCCCAATCCCGCGCACCCGGTCGGCGATTACCCCGAAGAGTCGGATTATTTCTACACCACCGGCCGGGTCACAACCACGAATCCCGACACAGGGAAGGAAGAGCCCAGCAAAGACACGATCCGGTTTCAGCCGGGCGACGTGCAGCCATGGGAGACCCTCCCGGACGCCTGGGTCGTGATGTTCCACTCGTGGAACACGTCCATGCACTTCGTCAAGACCCTGGACCTCGAGAATCACACGCTCGAATTCACCATCGGGTCGGGCTGGCCCATGGGCTACTGGCAGCCCGCCGGACAGCGGTTCTTCATCGAGAACCTCTTCGAAGGCCTCGACCAGCCAGGCGAATGGTACCTGAACCGGAAGACCGGCGTGCTGTATTACTACCCGATGCCGGGCGAAACGCCCGACACCACCGTCGTGGTCGCCCCGGTGGCGCAGCAGTTGCTCGTGCTCACGGGCAAGCCCGAAGAGGGGGCCTATGTCGAACACCTGGCGTTCCGGGGGCTGCGCTTCCACTACACCGAATACACGCTTCCCGCGGAAGGCTATCCCGGCGGACAGGCGGCCGTGGCGGTCAACGCCGCCGTAGAAGCCCGCGGCGCGCGCCATTGCCTTATCGAGGGCTGTGAAGTTGCCCACGCCGGCAATTACGGCGTCTGGTTCCGCGCTGGATGCCAGGACAACCGCCTCGTCCGGTCGGAAATCACGGATCTGGGCGCGGGCGGCGTGCGCATCGGCGAAACCGGCGACGCGCCTTCCGCCGCACTGGTCTGCATGCGCAACACCGTCGACAACTGCTTCATCCACGACGGCGGAAAACGGTACCGCGGCGCCATTGGGGCGTGGATTGGCAAAAGCTCCTACAACACCCTCTCGCACAACGAAATCTGCGATTTCCGGTACACGGGCATTTCGGTGGGCTGGTCGTGGGGGTTCCAGCCGAGCAGCGCCCATCACAATCTCATCGAGTTCAACCACGTCCACCACACCGCCAAGGGCCAGTTGAGCGATACCGGAAGCATCTACACCCTCGGGGTGTCGCCCGGCACCATCATCCGGAACAACATTTTCCACGACTCGATCTCGTATCCAAAGGTGTCGGGGGGCTGGGGAATCTACTTCGACGAGGGCTCGTCGTATATCCTCGCCGAGAACAACCTCGTCTACAACACCGTGAGCGGCAACCTGCACCAGCATTACGGCAAGGAAAACCGCGTCACCAACAACATCTTCGCCTACGCGCACGGGCCCCAGCTTCGCCGGTCGCGCGAAGAGGACCACGTCTCGTTCATCCTCGAACGCAACATCGTCTTTGCCAACAACGACGCCATGCTCGGCGTCCAATGGGCCAACGGCAATTACCGGCTGGAGGCCAACTGCTATTGGAGCACCGCCGGCGACGACCTCGATTTCGGCGGGCGCGATTTCCAGCAATGGCAGGCCGAAGGGTACGACGCGCACTCGATCGTGGCGGACCCGCGCTTCGTCGCGCCCGAACAGGGCGATTTCCGGCTCCAGCCGGACTCCCCGGTTCTGGCGTTGGGATTTCAGCCGTTCGATCTGGCCGAGCCGGGCCTCTACGGCGAGCCCGAGTGGGTCAACAGGCCCAAACTGATTGCGCGCGAACCCTTTGCCCCGCCGCCCGTGCCCGAACCCGTCCGCATCACGGACGATTTTGAACAGACCCCCGCCGGCGAAGCGGCCCGCGGCGCCTCCACGTCGGAGGGTGAGGGCGCCGCGTCGATTCGTGTCGCCGATGAAACCGCGGCGTCCGGCGCGCACAGCCTCAAGTTCACCGACGCTGCCGGTCTCACACACGCCTTCATGCCGTACATGCATTACGCACCGCGTCTGCGTTCCGGCGTGGCCGCCGGTTCCTTCGCGGGACGCTTTGAATCGGGCGCGGTATGCTTCCACGAGTGGCGCGACAACCGGTCGCCCTACCGCGTCGGACCCAGCCTCTGGGTGCGCGACGGGCACCTCTCCGCAAACGGGCAGGCCCTGATGGACCTGCCTCTCGGAGTGTGGGTGAGGTTCCAAATCGTGTGCCCGCTGGGAAACCGCGCCACGGGCGCCTACGACCTGACCGTCACGCTGGACGGACAGGAACCCCGGCGCTTTGAAGGGTTGCGGCAGACCGGCGAGGGCATTAAGCGACTCGACTGGTTCGGCTTCGTCTCGAACGCCGACGCCGAAACCACCTTCTACATCGACGACATCGCCATCCAGACACGGGAGGAATGACGGGAACGTCTGGTGGTCGTCTCTCGCGCCCTGGCATCAGAACGGCACGTCGTCCTCGCCGTCGTCCACGGGGCGGGTGTCGTAGGTATCGGGTTCGTATTCGCCGACGCCGGGAGGCGGCTCTTCCACGTTTCGGACCGCCCCGCCTTCAACGAGATCGCCGAACCGCTGCATGGGCTTGTCAAACAAGAGCTGCACCACGCCGGTGGGGCCGTTGCGCTGTTTGGCCACGTCGAGCCGGATCTTGTTCTGATGCATGTGCTCGGTCTCTTCGCCGGCCATGCGGGAGAGCATCAGCACGACGTCGGCATCCTGCTCGATGGCGCCCGATTCGCGCAGGTGCGACAGTTTGGGGACGCCGGAGTCGTCCTTTTCGGCCTCGCGGCTCAACTGCGACAACGCCAGCACGGGGACCTTCAGTTCGCGGGCCAGCCCCTTGATGGCGCGCGAGATCTCCGAGATCTCCTGCTGCCGGTTCTCGAGACGGCGGCCTCCGACGTTCATGAGCTGCAGGTAGTCGATGATGATCAGGTCCAGCGCGTGCTGCGAGGCGTGGCGGCGCGCCTTGGACCGCAATTCCAGAATGCTGATGTTGGGCGTGTCGTCGATGTAGATCGGCGCGGTATCGAGTTTTCCCGCGGCCACCTGGAGTTTTGAAAAGACCTGTCTGGCGAGGAAGCCCGTGCGCAGTTTGCCCGAGTCGATCTGCCCTTCCATGCAGATCATGCGCTGGACCAGCTGTTCCTTTGCCATTTCGAGGCTGAAGATGAGCACCGCCCGGGAATCGTGCACCGCGACGTGGCGCGCCATGTTGAGCGCGAGCGCGGTCTTGCCCACGGACGGCCGCGCCGCCAGAATGATCATGTCCGAGGCCTGCAGGCCGGACAGCAGCTCGTCGAGCCGGGCGAAGCCCGTGGCAATGCCCGTGATGCCCTTGTGCGACTTGATGATGCTTTCGATCTTCTCAACGGCGGGTTTCAACAGCTCCCCCACATGCTGGATGGGGTTGAGCTGCCGTTTTTCGGCAATGGCGAAGATGTCCGACTCCGCGCTGTCGAGAAGCTCGTTGACGTCTTCGCGCGCCTCATAGGCTTTGCCGATCACCCGCGTACAGACCGTGATCGTGCGGCGCAACACCGCGGCGTCAAGCACGATGCGGGCGTAGTGCTCGATGTTGGCCGAGGTGGGGACCGCGCTGGTCAGTTCGGCCACATAGCTGGCGCCGCCGGCCTCCTCGAGAGTCCCGTCGCGGTTGAGCTGGTACACCAGCGTCGTGGAATCCACCGCCGTGTCGCTGCGGTACAGCGACATCATCGCGCTGTAGAGATGCTGGTGCGCCGGCGCGTAGAACACCTCCGCGGGGTTCTCGCGCAGGATCTCGATGGCGGCGCCGATCGCGTCGGCATCGAGCAGCATCGCCCCAAGCACCGCCCGCTCCGCGTCGATATCGTGAGGGGGCGTACGATCAAAGACCGGGTCGGTTTTGGGGCGCGTCGCCACCAGTGCTTACTCCTCGGAGGAAGGTTCGCTGTCGGCGTCCTGCGGGGTGTGCGCGGCCGCCCCGGCGGGCTCCGGAGTCGCTTCGACCGCGTCGGTCGCGGCCGCCGCCTCGGGTTCCGCGGCGCTCACCCAAACCTTGATGTTGGCCGTAATGCCTTTCATGAGCCGCAGCGGCACCGAATAGATGCCCAGGCTCTTGATGGGCTCTTCGAGCTCGATCTGTTTCCGGTCGAACGTGTGCCCCAGCTCGTGCAGTTTCTGCGCGATGACCGCCGTCGTGACCGAGCCGAAGATCTTCTCGTTTTCGCCGGCGCGCGCCTTGATCTCCAGGGTCAGCCCCTCGAGGGCCTTGGCCGTCTGCGTCAGTTCCGCGCGCACTTTTTCCTCGCGCCGTGCAATGATCCGGCGCTGATGGTCCAGTTCCTTCGCGCTGCCCGAATCGGCGGGCACCGCCAGCTTCCGGGGAAACAGAAAATTGCGGGCGTAACCGTCTTTCACGTTGATCGTGGCGCCCATGTCGCCCAGATGCGGCACATTCTCACTCAGGATTACCTTCACGGCATCCACCTCCCTTAAGGTCTTCACATCAGCCGTCCAGCGGGCCGCCGGACCGGCTCCTCACGCGTACTTCAACTCACGCGCCGGGCGGGTCGTCGCCGCCGGGACCTTCGCGCAGCTTGTCGCGCATCGCCACGAGGCGATCCACCCTGCCGCGAAGCTCCCACCACGTGTCGAAGAGCCCGGCAAAACTCAACAGCCATCCCCCCGCGTACGTCAGGAACACCACCAGGGCGACCACGACGAACACGTGGGGCTGCATGCGGCGTATCGCGTACACCACGATGCTCAGCCCGTTGAGCCAGTATATCGCAGCCAGCCCGATCGCGGCATTCCACGTCACGGCCCGGAGCACATCGTTCGGGCTCCGCTGTTCCACAAACCACAGCACCGCGCACAGGATCGCGGGCCACACGAGCCACTCGGGCGGCCGCATCATTCCAAACGCCGTACGGGGACCCGGCAGACCGTGCCGCAACCGCACCCACGCGGACGTGACGCCGGCCGCCAGGGCCGCACATACGAGAAACGAGCCGAACATCAGCCCGACGCTCACGTCGGCCCAATGCTCCACCAGCATCCACCGGAACGCTTCATGCGCCGCCTGCTGGTCCGCAGCCGCTCCCGCCGTGTTCCGGGCCTGGGCCACCAGCATCTCGTACGAAGCCGCCGCCTGCCGCGTCCACCCATTCCACGTCAGGTGAAACACGAGAAGCGCCGCGAAGGCGCCGAACATCCAGGCCGCAACCGCGGCAACCAGCGCGCCAAACGTCCATTGACGCCGGATTCCCAACCCCAGCACGGCGCCCGCCAGCACAAACAGGCCATAGAAAAGGCCCGCCTGCACCCGCAGGCTCACCCCCGCGCCAATCAGTATCGCGCAGGCGATGGCCACGCCGCCCAGCCCATGGCGTCCGGTCGCCCAATACACGGCAACCAGCAACGCCAGCGGCAGCGGCGCCACCGGATTGGCCCCCGCCCACGAGAGCGCGGCACAGAACAGCCCCGCGCCCGCGAACGCCACGGTGTGGCGGAACACCGTCACCAGGCCGCCGGCCGCCACGCGCCCGCCCCGGTCAGTCCGCCACGTACGGCAACAGCGCAATCTGGCGCGCCAGTTTGATGGCGCGGGTCAACATGCGCTGATGCTGAGCGGTCGCTCCGGTGATGCGGCGGGGAATGATCTTCCCGCGTTCCGTAACGTAATGCTTCAGAAGATTCACGTCTTTGTAATCGATATATACGACCCGGTCGACCGTTAACCGGCAAACCTTGGCCCGGCCGGTGCCGCGCTTCTTTTTTCTGCGCTTCTTCGACCGTTTGCCCATTGCTCGTGCCATTGTGTCCTCACTCCTGGTTCAGAAGGGCTAGTGCTAAAACGGGACGTCGTCTTCGGGAATCGGCTCTTCAATGACCCGCGGCGCGGGTTTGCTGCCGGCTCCACCCTCCGAGTCCCAGTCCAGGGTCTGGATGCGATCTGCCTGCACCTCGATCTTGGTGCGTTTCTGTCCGGTGCTCTTGTCTTCCCACTGGTCGCTGCGAAGCATCCCCTCCACGAGGATGGGACGGCCCTTTTTGAGGTTTTCGCCGCAATACTCCGCCGTGCCGCGCCACGCCACTACGTCGACAAACAAAGTCTCTTCGCGGCGTTCGCCTTCCTTGGTTTTGTAATTGCGGCTGACCGCCAGCCCCATCCGGCACAACGGGGTTCCGCTTGACAGGTAACGCAGTTCGGGGTCGCGCGTCAGGCGACCCGCCAGGAAAACCTTGTTCAGGTCCGGCATCCGCAGATCCGACATCCGTCCATCCCTCCAAGCGTTGATGCGTTAATCGTCATCGGATGCAGCCGAGCGCGCGGGCCGTCTCCGGCGTCCGCGGTCCCGGTCATCGTCGTCATCGTCGTCATCGTCATCGTCACGATAACGTGAGGGGCGCCGTCTGCGGTTGCGATCATCGTCGTCGTCCTCGTCATCGTCCGACGACCGTGAAGCCGCGCCCGCCTGCAGCTCCGCCTGTCTGCGCTTTTCCTGTTCGACTTCGAGACGTAACGTGTGCTCGTCGAAATGGACCACCAGGCTGCGAATGATGTTTTCCGTAAGCCGGAAATAGGTTTCCAGCCGCGTGATGAACTCCGGCCCCGACTGGAACCGCAGCAACACGTAGCAGCCTTCGGTGCATCGCTTGACCTCGTAGGCCAATTTGCGTCTGCCCTGGATCTCCGAGCGCACGATAGCTCCGCCGTTGTCCGTGACAAGCGTCTCGACGTTCTTGGCTATCGTCTGGATCTCATCGTCCTTCACTTCCGGGTGGACGATGTAGAGCGCTTCGTATGTCCGCACTAGTATTCACCTCCTTTTTCGTAGATTGTTGCCAGAAGCATGAAGCGCATATCATAGCAAACAAATCCCCCCGCCTCAAGTTTCACCTCCCGCGCCGAACGCGCCGGGCCTGCCGCGGTACCGCGCCACGGCGGCCGGAGACGCTGCGCACCCGGCATTCCGGGGCCAGCCATCACAATACCTTACGCAGTCATGCGCGGTCAATTGTCCTTATATAGAACAATAATGGCAGAGGCGCACTGGATTCCGGGAATCTCCCGGGCTCCCGGGGCGGTCTCGCCCGAGCCCCCCCCGCGCGCGGCCCCGGCCGGCTAATAGCGCACCCAGGCCGGGTTGGCGATGACCAGTTCGGCGCGGCTGTTGCGCTGGGAATTGATCCCGATCAGAAGGACGGAGACCTGTTCGGGATCCAGGCGGCCATTCGCATCCGGACGCGAATGGGACGCCCAGCGCGCATCGTCAAACAGCGCCGTCAACCGTTGCGGCCCTTCGGCGCCCTCCGGCGGACTCAGCCGGGCGAGGTACGCGGCGCCCGTTTCTTCAATGAACTGCACGTTGATGGCGCCCCCGCCTTCCGCCAGATGCACGGTCACGGCGATGCCGTCGTCATCGGCGGCGGGCCGTTCGGCGGGTTCCAGGCGCAGGCGCGGATACGACCACGGGTCCCCTTCGCCGAACTGCATCGAAAACACCAGGGCGCCGTCCCCGGCGGCCCGGTGCGACATCGTGGCGCCCCCAACGATGTTGTCTTCCCAGCGGGCCGGGTCCGCGGCGCCTTCAACAGGCCGCACGTGTTGGGGCGCCAGGCTGTCTCGCGCGCCGATCAGCCGGAACGCCAGCACGGGTTTGCCGGCGGGCCCGAAGTCGCCCTGGATACGCAGCCAGTCGCCCAGCAACGCGGCCCGGCCGTTCGGGGGCATCGCCAGGTCCAGCGTCACCGGGATGCGCTCAAACGGCGGGATCTGAACCGGCTCGCCCGGTATTCCCACCTGCCATTCGGCCGGCGCGCCGGCCACGGCAAGGCGGCCCTCGACGGGTTCGCCGCTGAAGTTGTACACCCACAACGGGATGGCGGCCGGCTGGCCCGCGGTCAGCTCGTATGCCTGCGGCTCCAGCCGCGCAGTCTCCCGGGGAAGCTCGGCCTGCAGCACCACCGGCGACGCTGTCCCTCCGCGAAACGCCGCGACCGGCGGCGGGGATTCGAGCGCCAGGCCGTCGCATGCCCCCTCCGGGGTTACGATAAACAGGGTCCCCGGACCCAGTTCCAGGGCCGCCCCGGCCGCTCGTGTCCGGCCCAGGTGATCGAAGACCGCCACGGGCTCTCGCTTGAGAACGGGTGGCCACGCGACCGCGGCATCCGCCCAGGCCACGAGTACCTCGGCGGGCCGGCCGTCCGGCCGGGCGCGGAACACGTAGGCCCAGGCGTTGGCACGGGCGTCGAGGCAGAGGCGTCCCAGGGGCTGCGCGCCCGCAAGCATCCGCCCGGCCGCCGCCAGCGCCACGTAACCCGGGCGCGGGGTCAGATCATGGCGCAGCAGACCAAACTGGATGCCTCGTTCGTTGTAGTTGCCGAGAATGAAGAAAAAATGACGGTTCACGCCCGAATACAGGCTCGTGGCGTACGACTGCGCGATGAACCGGGCCTGGCGGGATTCGTCCTCGCGCGACAGATCGGCCTGGGGATCGGGGCCGGCGGCCTCCAGGCGTATGCCGCACTCCGTCAGCCAGACAGGCCGCCCGCTGGCGGCGTCACGCGGGCCCTCGAAATCCGGGAGATAATCCGCCGGCGCGTTGTAGGTGTGAATGTTGTATGTCTCGAAATAGGGCCAGACTTCATTCAGCAGGACGCCCTCGGAATGGTGCCGGGAGCCGCTGCCCGCGTACACGTTCCAGCACACCGTGAGTTCGGGGTCGCCCGCCTTGAACGCCAGAAACGCCGCCTTCTGCAGCGAACACATTTCATTGATGAGATGCCCGCCGAAGGGTGTGATGTTCGCCTCGTTCCACGGTTCCCAGGCCTGCACCCGTCCCCGGTAGCGCTCCGCCATGGTCTGGCAGAAGCGGTAGAGGTCGCGCAGGTCCCGCGGAAACCGCCCGCCCCCCTGGTCGCCGTCAAGGTCCGGATTCACGGCCCACGAGGGCGTGTGGTGGAATACCTGCAGCACGTTCAGGCCTTCGGCCGCCGCCGCGGACGCCGAGGTGTCGTATGAGGCGCCGTCTTGGGCGAAGACGCCCGGCGCGGTCTCGAGTTCGCCCCACGCCATGCGGTCGCGCGACCAGTTCACGCCCGCCAGAGCCGCCAGCGACGCGAACGCGCGCTGTTTGCCGGCGTTGTTCCGGGCAAACCACGCCATGGCCGTGTCAATGCAGACCGGCGAATCCGGCGGGGTCGGCGCGGCCAGGGGGGCGAGCACGGCCGCGGTGGTCCAGGCCGCGATCCCGCCGTCTGCGTCCAGGAATTCAATACGGTACCACCCGACCGGGAGAACGCCAGGGGACACCCGGCCGCCGTCGCCCTCCCGCGCGCCCTGGCCCAGCGCCTCGCCGGCCTCATCCAGCACGCGAAAACGGGTCCATGCCGTGTCCGGAGGCGCCGAAACCACCACGGCCTCTCCCGCGAGAAAGACGTTTCCGGGATGCCCGGGCAGGGGTTGCGGCACGGTGCGTTCCACCCGCGCGTCCGCCGTTTCCGGGCCCGGCGCGGCGTCGGCCGCGTGACCAACCGGCATCCAGCCGGCCGCCAGCACCAGCAGCGCGGCTCCGGCTCTCCACCAACCCCAGCATCCGCGGCGATGTCGCATATCCGCGTTCCTCTCCTGTCGCGTCTTCATGCCAGACCCAGCCCCAGCAGGCGATTGGCGTTTTTCCACGTGATCTTCTCGAAGGCATCCTCCGAGATCAGGCGTTCCGTTTTGAGCTTATCGAACCAGGCGACAATGGGCAGATCCTGGGGGTCGTTGGCGATATCGGTGCCCCAGAACAGGCGGTCCTGGAATTCCTCGAGGAACGCGCAGCCGAATTCCGGGTCGCGGCTGATGGCGTTGTAGCCGCTGCCCGCCGATAAATCGCCGAGGAGGTTCGGGTACGCGCGCATCAGTTCGACCACCCGGCCCGGCTCCACCGGCCCTTTCGGATAGGGGAGGCGCCGGCCGTCCTCGACCACATTGGCGCCGATTTCCGCCCAGAACGCCTGGGAATGTCCCAGAAACATCAAGCCGGGGAAGGTCTTCAGGACGTTTTCGAGCCGGGGGAGGCCGGGGTCGTCGAAGATCCCGTAGCACCCCCCGATCTCGGGGCCGATATGAAAGGTAAGCGGCAGGCCCGCGTCCTCGACCGCCTCGAACAGGTTCAGGCACCGGGGATCGTCGAACGGGAGGTTGAACGTGCATTCCCCCACGCCCTTGCACCCCATGTCCTTGAACGCGCCCAGCAGATTCGAGAAATCCGCGCTCGCGTCGTTCGTCAGGTACCGCGGATCGAGGTTGCAGAACGGAATCAACCGGTCGGGGTGCTGCGCGCAGAGCCCCACAACGTCTTCGACCGTCACCACGGTGTACCGGCATTCGGGGCTGACCCCCGCCATAATGCAGGCTTTGTCGATGTGTGCGTTGTCCATCATCTGGATCAGCGTTTCCGCGTCGGGATAGTGCGACCCGTTCGCGCGCGTGATCTCCGGGTGCCGCCGCGGCGACGCATGCACGTGAATGTCAATGAACATCAGATTCCCCTTCCCGTGTCTGTTGTCTGAGAAGCGACTCTCATCCCATGGGGCGTCAGCCCGGGGGTTATGCTATCATGTTTGGCGCATGAGCCTCACGGCGGGGCTCGGGCGGGGGATATCCGGTCGCCGGACGTGTGATGGGGAACGCACCGCTCTCTGCCGAAGGGGGAGACCGCGGCCCGGGTTCGGGCGCTGCTGGTGGACACTCCCGAGGCACAACGGGTTAGAAGGGGGCCCACCCTGCGTAACGGACCGCTCTGCGCGAGCCTCTCGGCCGCGGCGCTTACCGTGCTCGGCGCCGCCGGTGAGGCGCCGGCTGCCGCCAGCGAGCCGCTGTCGCTTCCCGCCGCCCTCACAGCCACCTCGGCCGCCCTGCTGGTGGTGGCGCTCGGACTGGGCATCGCCTACGTGCGCGTCCGGCGGCACGAACGCGCGGCCCGCGAGGCCGTGGCCGAGCGCGACCGCGCCATCCGCGCCATCCGCCTGGGCGAAGAACGGTACCGGGACCTGTTCAACAACATCAACAGCGGCGTGGCCGTGTTCGAGGCGGTTGAAGACGGCCGCGACTTCATTCTTGAAGACCTCAACGCCGCCGGGGAACGCATCGAAGGCCGGTTTCGCGAGGACATCCTCGGGCGCAGCATCACCGAGGTCGATTTCACGGGCGTCGGCGCGCCGCTGCTCGACGCGTGCCGCGAAGTATGGCATTCCGGCAAATCCGCGCGCCGCTACTTCTCGTCGAGGTCGTCTGCGCGCGGCGAACGCTGGTTCGAGTGTTTCGTGTACAAGCTCTCGACGGATGAGCTGGTGTTTGTCTATGAGGACATCTCGCCCCACAAGCGGGCGGAAGACGAAAACCGGCTGCTGGCCACGGCGATCGAGTACGCCGGCGAGAGCATTTTCATCACCACGCCCGAAGGCGTGATCGAGTATGCCAACCCGGCCTTTGAGCGCCTGTCGGGATACGCGCCCGCGGAAGCCATCGGCAAAACGCCCCGGATACTCAAGAGCGGACGCCACGGCGCGGCGTTCTACGCGCAACTGTGGGAGGCGCTGCTTCGCGGAGAGACATGGCGCGGCCGCCTGACCAACAAACGCAAGAACGGCTCGCTGTACGAGAAGGAAGTCACGATTTCGCCGGTGCTGAGCCCGGCGGGCGAGGTGGAGCATTTCGTGTCGATTTCGCGCGATCTCACGCAGGAGATGGAACTCGCGGCGCAACTCCGCCAGGCGCAGAAAATGGAGGCGATCGGCACGCTGGCGGGGGGAATCGCCCACGACTTCAACAACATCCTCGGCGCCATCATCGGGTTCGCCGAACTCGCCCTGGAAGACATGCCCGAGCCGACCGTTACGCGCAAATGCATTGAGGAAGTACGCAAGGCGGGCCGCCGCGCGGCGGAACTGGTCCACCAGATCCTCACCTTCAGCCGCCAGAGCGAACAGGAACGCCAGCCGGTGCAGATTCAGCCCGTCTTGAAGGAGGCCTTGAAGCTCCTGCGCGGAACCCTGCCCGCGACCATCGCGATTCAGCAGGAGATCGATCCCGAATGCGGCCGGATCATGGCCGACCCGACCCAGTTGCACCAGGTCATGATCAATCTCTGCACCAACGCCTACCACGCCATGCGCGAACACGGCGGGGTGCTCAGCGTCACCTACCGCAGGGTCGACATCGCGCCCGGCGAACCCGAGCCGGCGCCCGGCCTCGTCCCCGGAAATTACGCGTGCCTGTCGGTGTCCGACACGGGCAAAGGCATGAGCAAGGCCACCCTTGAACGTATCTTTGAACCCTATTTCACGACCAAACCGCCCGGAGAAGGCACGGGGATGGGGCTGGCCATCGTGCACGGCATCGTGCGCGGCCATCAGGGGATCCTGACCGTCACGAGCACGCTGGGCGAAGGGTCGACCTTCGAGGTCTATATCCCCTTGTACCGGCGCGAGGAAGATGCCGCGTTGCCCGAGGGCGCCGGCCTCGTCCGCCGCGCCCGGGGCGAGCGCATCCTGTTCGTGGACGACGAGGAGTCCCTGGCCCTGCTGGCGCGCATGGCCCTCGAACGCAGCGGCTACCGCGTGGTGTCCTGCACGAAGAGCCTCGACGCGCTCCAGCGTTTCGAAGCGGCGCCCCAGGATTTCGATGTGGTCATCACGGACCAGACCATGCCCGACATGACGGGGGAGATGCTGGCGGAGCGCATGCGGGCGGTCCGGCCGGACATTCCCATCATCCTGTGCACGGGATACAGCGAACGGATGGACGAGCGCCGGGCCCGCGAGGCCGGGTTCAACGGGTATCTGGAAAAACCCTTCGTCGACACCGACCTGAGCACGGCCATCCAGCAGGCGCTCGCCGACGCCCAGACGAAGGCGCCGTGAGCCCGCCGGCGGAATCGTCCGGGGCATTCGCACTAAAACCAGACGGAAACAATCAGCTCGCCGGAAGGACAGCTGTTCTCTATCTGCCCCAAGTCAGCGGATTCGCCAAAAGAAAATGCAGGTGTTTGCAGGAAACGGTGTTTTTCAACGTCTTTCCTGCGCAAGCAGGAATCCAGTAGGCCTGCAGGCGGATGCCGCGTGCGGTGTGGTGCAGCCGGACAAGATCTGGACCCCTGCTTGCGGAGACGAGGACCGGGGTCACAAACAACCCGTCTCACGAAAACTTTTTGTGCGGGGCGCATTAAGTGCGATTGCCCAGCGGAATCGTCCGGGGCATTCCGGCCCCGAATCCGCTATACTGCCGCCAACGTAAACCCCTGACCGGCGGCCGGCGCCGCAGGAACACCCGCTATGGCCAGACCCGTTCGCATCAGCACCTTCGCCGCCCCCGCCCTGCGGTTCCAGGACGGAGGGAAAGTCTTCGGACAGGAAGCGGTTGACCGCATGATCGCGTACTGGCGCTCGCAACTGGCCCAGGTGCTCCCCGGCAAACCCGACCTCGTCGTCCTGCCCGAAGCCTGTGACCGGTTCCCCGACCACAACAACGAGGAGCGGTTCGAGTATTACAAAGTCCGGGGAAACCAGGTCCGCGACGCCCTCGCCGCCCTTGCCAGAGAGCACGGATGCTACATCGCCTATTCGGCGGCGCGCGAAGTGGAGGACGGCAGCTGGCGCAACTCGACCCAGCTCATCGATCGCGCAGGCAACGTCGCGGGCGTCTACAACAAGAACCATCTCGTCATCGAGGAACGCACGCGGTGGGGCATCCTCTATGGCGCGGACGCGCCTGTTTTCGCGTGCGACTTCGGCCGCGTGGCCTGCGCGATTTGTTTTGACCTGAATTTTGACGAACTGCGCCTGAAGTATGCCGCCCAGAGACCCGATCTTATCGTGTTCTCATCAATGTACCACGGCGGGCTGATGCAGGCCTACTGGGCCTACTCGTGCCGCGCGCATTTCGTGGGCGCCTGTTGCGGCTTGCCCAGCGCCATCCTCGCCCCCACCGGCGACATCCTTGCCACGACCACCAACTACTTCCCCCACGTCACGGCCACGGTCAATCTCGATTGCGCGCTCATCCATCTCGACCACAACTGGGGCCGGATCCGGGCCATGCTCGACAAATACGGCCCGAAGGTGAAGATGCACGATCCCGGCCTCCTGGGCGCGGTCCTGATCAGCAGTGAGACTTCCGAATTCACGATCACCGACCTGGTCCGGGAATTCGAGTTCGAGCTGCTCGACGACTATTTCCAGCGTTCCCTCGACCACCGCCACGCCCCGGGAAACATCGAAGGCACGGCGGGGTGATCCTCTGAATCCTCCGTCGCGGGGAAGATCCAGCGCGGACGGTGTCTGTGAGCGCCGGAGAGCGGCCGCCGCCTGCCCGCGGTTTCACGCGGCGTCGTGAACGTGGATGGTGCGCTTGCATTGCCGGCACTGGACGGTCGACGCCTGCAGGCCCGGCGGGAGGTTGGTGGTCTCGCCGCAGGGGCAGCGAAACGTGGTCCAGGCGCCCGGCTGCCGTCTGACGACCAGGGGTTCCGGCGGCTCGTGCCGGTCGCGCGGGGGAACGGGCGGCGGCGTCTCGGCGGCGCGTTCCAGCGTGTTGCCAAGCGCCCGGGCCGCCGTCAACGCCGCGACCGGGATCACCAGTTCACGATGGCACCGCGGACACGCAACCTTGTCTCTCGTGAAATCGGGCGGAAGTTTCAGCCGGAGTCCGCACGCGCAGGCGAGAAACATGAACTTGTTCACGCCGCGCAGGGCGTCGGTAGCCTGACGCCACTGCGTCTTCCGCTGTTCGTGCTTTTCCTCGCGCCGTGCCTCAGCCTGGACCCCGGCCTCGCGGATCGCCGCGCCCGTGCCGGCGGCCAGGGCCGACGCCGGCACGCCCGCGGCCGCGCCCAGGCGTTCCGACGCGCGCTGATATTCAGCGAACGAGGCGGTTCCCGCCATGCCGCGGAGGATGCGAATCCGTTCCTCCGTGGGGGGATGGGTCTGCATGAGGCTGAACGCCGAGAGCCCCTGTTTGTAGGGATTGCAGATAAACATGGGCGCCGTGCTGCGGTTAAGACGGGCGAGCTGCTGGCTGTCCTGTTCGATGATCTCCAACGCGGATGCCAGGCCTTCCGGATAACGCGTGAGCACGGCGCTCTGCGCGTCGGCAAGGTACTCGCGCCGGCGCGACGCCGCGAGATAGATAAACTGCGCGAGGATCGGCGACAGCAGCGCAAACACCAGGGCCAGCAGCATCAGAAGCGCCTGCACCTGGTTGCCTTTGCCGTTCGAGGAGGACCGCGAACGGCGCCGCCCGCCGCCGGACGAGTAGAACATCCCGCGGACGTAGAGATCGGCAATTATCACGATCGTGCCCGCCATAATCCCGAGCATCTGCATGAACAGGATGTCGCGGTTGAGGATGTGCCCCATCTCATGCGCGACCACCCCCTGCAACTGGTCGCGGTTCAGCCGCGACAGAAGGCCCGAGGTGATGGCCACCGCGGCGTGCTCGGCGTCGCGACCCGCGGCGAACGCGTTCAGGGCGGAATCGTCGATGATGTACACGGCGGGCATCGCGCCCAGACCGGACGCGATGGTCATTTCCTCCACGACGTTGAACAGCTGGGGATGGTCCTGCTTCTCGATCTTGCGCGCGCCGCTCACCGCCATCAGGATCTCGCCGCCGTTGTAATAGGCGACGGCGGTCATGACGGCCCAGATGCCGCCCGCCACAATCACGCCGAACACGCCCCCGGCAACCGGGACCGGATAGACCCGGCCCCCGGCTTCCACATCCACCGAAGCCGGGAACAGGGCCATGCCGATGAAGAAACCCAGTCCCGCCAGCAGCAGGAACATGGCCGCGGCAAGACAGACCGATTTCCGCTTGTTCGCCCGTATGGCTTCCCACATTGGCGCCGGTATCCTCTCGAAAACAGCCCGGAAGAGTCTCCGGGCCGGTGTTCACGACCAGGCCGCGCTCCTAGAACTGCACCTTGGGCGCTTCGCGCGCTTCGGGCTCTTCCAGCTCGAAGAACTCTTCCAATGTGAACCCGAACATCCCCGCCACGATGTTGCTGGGAAACATCTGCACCTTGTTGTTCAGTTGCAGGACCTGATCGTTGTAGAACTGGCGTGCAAACCCGATCTTGTTCTCGGTCGACGCCAGCTCTTCCTGCAACGCAAGGAAATTCGTGTTGGCCTTCAGGTCCGGATACGCCTCGACAACGAGCCGCAGCCCGCCCAGGGCCTGGTTGAGCTGGGTTTCCGCCTTCGCCTGTTCGGCCACGCCCTGCGCGCTCATGGCCGCGCTGCGCGCCTGCGTGATCTTCTCGAAGGTCTCGCGCTCGTGTTTCGCGTATCCCTTCACGGTCTCGATCAGGTTCGGGATCAGGTCGTAACGCCGTTTGAGCTGCACATCCACCTGCGCCCAGGCGTTCTTCACCTCGTTGCGCAGCCGGACCAGGCCGTTGTAGATGCCGACCAGCCAGGCAATCACCCCGAACGCGATGACCACCAGCACAATCAGAACGCCAAGGATACTCATGGTGCGACTCACTCCCTGGTTGTGCCGCGCCCGGTCCGCCGGGACGCGGCCTGCCTGTCAAAACGGGATACGCCCGTACGATCAACCACGAGGCTCAGGTTCCGGGGACGTCCCCGGCTCCTCCGTATGATCTACAAAGACACCGCGCAAGAATTCGGATATTTCCCGTCCCCGCGCAAACCCGAGCGCGTGCTCCATCACCGCCGCGAGTTCGCCCCGGTCAAGAAACAGGCCGTGATGGCGCGGGCACCGGTCGTATACCACGCGGTCCCGGGCGCCAAACGCGGCCTTGACCATGGGCCGGTCGCAGGCGGGACAGGGCCGCCGGGCTTCGTCCGCCGCGATGTCTTCGCCGCCCGAGAGCAGCGCGGCCACCTCCGGCGCCTCCAGCCCCAGCAGGACCTCCAGCTCGCCCTCGTCCAGCCACACCCCCGCGCACGCGGGGCAGTAATCCACCTCCACCTTTTCGTACTCAAGCCCGATCATCGGCTCTCTGCAGACGGGACAATCCATGCGCCTTCTCCCGGATATGGCCCGCGCCATTCTAACCCAGAGGCCCCCGGATTACGAGATGGCGCGGCCAAAGGCAACGAATCGGCTAATCCCTCCACGGCGGTCGCCCACGCAGCTCAGATTTGCCCTCCGCGACGCCGGTCCGGGCGGTGCGTCCATCAGATCCACCCGTCGGCCGCCAGTCGTGCGGCCCCTGGGTCTGGCGCGTCCCCGCGCTCGGGCTATTCCTTGACGTGCCGCTTGATGTCGACAATTTCGCCCTTGAAGACATCGACGACTTTGGCGATGTGGGGGTCTTCCAGGGCCTGGCGCGCCAGCTCCGGGTTCACGTGGGCGGCGGCCGCGCGGGGTTGGGTTTCGCGCGCAGGCCGCGGGGCTTCCGGCACGTTTCCGTTGACCAGGGTCCGGTAGCCGGTCAGGTTGGCGGTCAGCGTCCGCAGGATGCGCTCGACCGCGGCGCGGTTTTCGGGGCGTTCGAGGTAGCTGCGCGCGTTTTGCTGGTCGCGGGTGAATTCGAGGAGGATGGTCTCGTTCTCGATGCCGGCGGGGGCCGCCTGACCGAGCCAGATGCCCAGATTGAGGTTTTCGGCGCCGGCTTCCTCCGTCACGCGCAGCCAGGCCTCGCGCATGTTGGATTCCGTGACGGTCGCACGGAAGGGGGCGGAGGCGGACTCATGCTCGGGAGACTGCGCCGGAGCCTGGTGCGGCGCCGGCGCACGCTTAGGGGGGCTGGGCGGACCCTCGCTCTTGCCGGCCCGCGCCGGTTCCGCCGCAGGCGGCGACGCGGCGGCAACGGGGCCCACGCCACCGGCGCCGAGCTGAACGAGTTTTTCGAGTACGGTGTCGATCGACACCTCGACGGCCACCTTCGACACCCGGATCAGGAGCGTTTCCAGCGCGATCCGCTGCGCAAGCTGCGAATCGAAGCCCTTGGAAAGCTCCGCGAACTGCTCAATCAACTGGATGAGACGCGTCAGGGCAAAGCGGTCCGCCCGCTGCTGCATTGCCGCGAGTTCATGCCCGGGCAAGGCCAGCAGTTCCTGGATCCGGGTATGGGCGGTCTTGCACACCAGCAGGTTCCGGAAATACCGGATGATGTCCTGAACAAACTGGGAAAGGTCCTTGCCCGTCGCCACGATGTCCTCGACGATGCGGAGCTGCGTGGCGATGTCCTTGTCCAGCATGGCGTCGCACAGCGCGTTGAGCTGTGCCCAGTCGACCAGGCCGAGCACTTCGAACACGTCCTTGAATGTAATCTCCTGGCCGCAATACGAGATCAACTGTTCCAGGATGCTCTCGGCATCGCGGATGCCCCCGTCCGCCGCGCGCGCGATGGCCAGCAGCACCTCGTCGGAACAAGTCACCTGTTCCTGGTCGAGGATGCGCCGCAGCAGGGTGCAGATGTCGTCCTGGCCCACGCGGCGAAAGTCGTAGCGCTGGCAGCGCGAGATGATCGTGGCCGGCACCTTGTGCGCTTCCGTCGTCGCGAGGATGAACACCGCATGGGCAGGCGGCTCTTCGAGCGTCTTGAGCAGCGCGTTGAACGCCGATCCGCTCAACTGATGCACCTCGTCGATCACGTAGATCTTGTAACGCGATGAGGAGGGCACCAGACGGACATTGTCGCGGATCTGGCGGACATCGTCGACGCTGTTGTTGGAGGCGCCGTCGATCTCAAGCACGTCGATGTTGCGGCCCGCGGCGATGGATACGCAGTTCTCGCAGGTCCCGCAGGGATTCGCGGTCGGGCCGGGGGACGACAGGCAGTTGAGCGCCTTGGCCAGGATGCGCGCCGTGGTGGTCTTCCCGATGCCGCGCGAGCCGATGAACAGGTACGCGTGGCCGATGCGCTGATTCTCGATGGCGTTCTGAAGGGTGCGCGTGATGTGCTGCTGGCCCACGACCTCGTCAAAGGCCTGGGGCCGCCACGTTCGCGCCAAAACCTGGTAGTGCCCTTCCGCCATGACCACCCTCGCCTCCGCGGCCGCACGCCCCTGGCCTGCGGCCGCTTCCAAGTGCCCCCTGTGCTTGCGCCAGGAAAACAAAAAATGCCCGCGCACCCACCGTCGAACGCTTACCCAGAGCGGCCACGGGGCCGTTGACTCGGGCCAGGCGTCCCTACAGCACACGAGAAGAACCGCCTGCGGCTGCTTCCGTCAGGACCTGACCGGGTTCAGCAGCTTCCCGTTGAGTAGGACCCAGCCGTCAGCGCCTCGTACCCCGCGCCTGACCAAAAGGTAAGACGCCCTCGGGTGGGAATTCGACCTCGCTAAAGCGGATTGCGAGTGCAGGACACCGCTAACTTCCCGTCTAGCGCGGGCAAACTCAAAATCTGCGCCAAAACAGCGTAACACTCACTTTAGCATTCATCGCCGGGGCCAGTCAATTTACCCCCGGACGAACCCTTCCCCCGGTATGGGTTCGCGGAGGCCCGGTCCCCGGGATACGGGGGCCTCGCTCCAGTTGCGCCTGCCGCCCGACGGGGATATGCTGACCCCGGTTGCGCGATTCCTGCCTCAGCGCGGTCCGCTGAGCCCGCGCGGGGACTATCCATGGCGAGAAGGAGAGGCTACCCATGAAAACGCACCTGTTCCTGGCCCTTTCCGTGGCCGTCAGTCTGGGCATTTATGCGGCCGAGCCGACGGCCCTCAGCGTGTGGGCGCCCCCGCCGCTGGCCAAGGTCTTGCGCGACGCCGTTCCGCCCTCCGAAGGGCCCGGCCCGCTGATTATCGAAGGCGCCCGCAACGAAACGGCCAGCGCGCAGGCGGCCGTGCGCCCCGCCGCGGATGTGGCGGCCGCCCGGGCATCGATCTCGGACCTCGTCCACCGCAAAACCGGCGCCGTGATTCCCGCCAGCGCCGTAACCCTCCAGTGGGAACGGTATATCGCCATCGATCGCAATACCACCGGGATCCCGGGCGACGAACTCGTTGCCACAGCGCCCAACAGCATCCCGGACCCCTTCTGGGAGGCCGCAACCATCCCGCTCCAGGCCGGTGAAACCCAGGCGGTGTGGCTCGAGGCGGCCATTCCGGCCGACGCCGCGCCCGGACACTACGACGGGACGCTGACGGTCACCACGGACGGCGAGACCGCCCAGTTGGCGGTCGCCCTGCATGTCTGGAACTTCGCCGTGCCGGACGAACGGCACCTCTCGGTCGTGAACTGGTGGCGGTTTCCGGGGCTGGGGTTTGACGGGCGGTTTGAACCCTATTCCGACGCGTACTATCAGTTTCTGGGGGAATGCTGCGCGTTTCTCGCGGCCCATCGCCAAACCGACATCCAGTCGTCTCTGAACGAACTGATACAGGAGGTCCCGGGCGCCGACGGCAAGGTGAGCTACGACACGTCGCGGCTCGAACGGTACGCCGCTACGGCGTTCGAGCACGGCATCCGGCAGATTCATCTGCACGCCGTGGGAACGCGCACCGGAAACCACACCGATCCCGCGGGCCGCATCGAACCGGTTGCCGCGGCCATGAACCGCCTGCCAGCCCTCGAGGCCGTGATACAACAGCGCCAGTGGCAGGGCCGCATCGCGGTCAATATCTCCGACGAACCGTTCATCCATCACGAACAGTCGTACGCGGCCGTGGTCAGCCAGGTGCATCAGCTCGCGCCGAGCGTCCGGGTGATCGAGGCGGTGGAAGCCGAGTTTTTCGGCGACCTCGACATCTACGTGCCCAAACTGAGCCACCTCAACCTGTGGTATCCCAGCTTTCAGGAAGTGCAGCGCGAGGGCAAGGAACTCTGGTATTACACCTGCTGCCACCCGGTCGGACGCTATCCAAACCGCTTTCTCGACCAGTCGCTCCTGAAAGGGCGCGCGTTGTTCTGGATCAATTACCTCTATGACCTCGACGGGTTCCTGCACTGGGGCCTCAACCATTTCTACGGCGACGACCCCTACACGCAGGAGGCCATCAGCCACGGTCTGCCGCTCGGCGACCGCGCCGTGGTCTACCCTGGCGAAACCAAATACCTCGGCTCGCTCCGGTTCAGCACCATGCGCGACGGATTGCAGGATTTCGAGTACCTCTGGCTGCTTGAAGACGGCCTGCGGCAACTCAAGGAGCGCGTGGGCGCCGACGCCCACTGGCTCGATCCGCGCCAGCGCTCCCTCGAACTGTGCCGCCGGGTGGTGCAGTCGTTCTACGACCACACGCGCGACCCCCAGGTGCTGATGGAGACCCGCCGCCTGCTCGCGTACGAGATCGAAGCCCTCGCCGAAGCCCCGCTGCTGGTGGTCCAGACCTCGCCGCCCGAAAACACCTTTGTGCCCGCGGGACCGCGAAACATCGGCGTGCGCGGACTGGTCGCCCCCGGCGCCGCCGTGACGATCAACGGCAAACCCGTGCCCGTCCGCGACAGCGGCTATTTCTGCCAGGCCTGGTTCATGCCGGACAACCAGCCCGTCATCACGGTTGAAGTCAACGAAAATGGAGCGCACCGTTCGGTCTCGCGATCGTTTATACTGGAGCACGAATAAGGGCGAGCAGCCCCCCGGACCTGAGGGAAGAGTGGATGGCATACGATCCGGAAAAATGCGCCGAATTGCTCCGCCTGGAAGCCGGCCTGCTGCTGGAGCGCTCGGGCCTCGCGCCCACGCTCCACGGGTACGGACAGGTCCACCTGACGGGCAGCTACGCCCTCGATCTTATGGCGTGGCGCGATGTGGACATTCAGCTCGTGCTCTTCGAAATCTGGGATCCCCTCGATGCCTTCTTCGCCCTGGGCCACCAGATCGCCAAACAGCGCGGCGTCATTCGCATGACCTTCGGAAACCACCTCCGCAAGCCCGCCCCCAAACTGCCCGGCGGACTCTATTGGGGCGTCCGCATGATCAACCCCGACAACGGCGAGGAATGGACTCTCGACATCTGGGCCGTGGACGACGCCCACGTCCAGCAGAACAACGGCCTCATGCAACGCATCCGCGACGCCCTCGACGGCCCGTCGCGCCGCCTGATCCTCGACATGAAACACGCCCTCCTCACCAAAGACGGCCGCACACCGCCCCTCAGCGGCATCCCCCTGTGCGAAGCAGTGCTGTTCGAGGGCCTGCGCGACGAGACCGCCATTCGCGACTACCTCCGCCGGCAGGGGGTCCTGGGCGTCTGAGGGGAGAAGCAGAATGGACAGGATTTACAGGATGTACAGGATTCTGGAACCGGATCTTTCCCGCCATCGCTGCCCGGCCGTCTCTCTTTCGTTCTTGATATTTTGACTTAAATAGTATATTGTCCATCAAGACATTGGAAAGATGGAGCCTGGGGCATGGCCGTCCTGATGTAATCTTGTCAATCCTGTAAATCATGTCTAATCATCCTATCGACATCAACGCATTGACGGAGAAGATCATCGCGTGCGCGTTCCGCGTTCATTGCGTGCTCGGGCCGGGCTTTCTTGAAAAGGTCTACGAAAACGCCTTGCGGATTGAATTGGAATTAGCGTCGCTGGACGTCGCGCAACAGGTTCCCATCCCGGTCATGTATCGCGACCGCCTGGTGGGCGATTTCTACGCCGATCTCTGGGTTGAATCTCGGGTGCTCGTGGAACTCAAGGCCGTACGCGCCCTGGGAAAGGAGCATGAAGTGCAGCTCGTCAACTACCTCCAGGCAAGCGGGGTGGACGACGGCCTGCTGATCAACTTCGGGCCGTCGGTGGAGGTGAAACGCAAGTTCAAGACCTGGAAACCAGGGACGAACGGAATCCCGGCATCCCCGATACGCCGGGATTGAGGGCCCGGAACGCGAGAACAGGAAACGGACGGGATTCGTACAATTCTTGGGGCCTGATCTTCCCTGCCATCCCTGCCCGGCCGTCTCTCTTTCGCTCTTGGTCTTTTTACTTGAATACCATGTTGTCTACTCAGCAATTAGAAAGGCGAAACCTCGTATGTGCTCGTCTCGATAGAATCCTGTCCGCAGACGGGTGCGTTCCAGGTCGCCGGAGTGATGGCGGGCGCCTGACGTTTCTTCCCTTTTCTATGCGGAGCGCGTCCATTACAATACCGGGCAGGCCGAGTGTCCAGACAACCTATGGGGAGGGCGGTCCATGACGACAGACACACCGGTTGAAGGCTACTCCAAAGACGAGCGCATGTGGGGCATGATTTGCCATCTCGCGGCACTGGCGGGATTCGTGGGGATTCCGCTCAGGAACGTGCTGGGGCCGCTGATCGTCTGGCTCATCAAACGGGAAGAGTTCCCCCTGGTCGCCGACCAGGGCAAAGAATCCCTTAACTTCCAGATTTCCATGACCATCTACGGGGTGATCTGCATTCCGCTGATGTTCGTGGTGATAGGGTTCCTCCTGGGGTTGGCTCTGCTCATTGCCGACGTGGTTTTCATCATCATCGCCGCGATGAAAGCCAACGAAGGCGCCCTGTACCGGTATCCGCTCACCATCCGACTGATCAAGTAAGCGGTTTCAACTGCGGCGGGAAACCTTGCGCCCCGGCGTCCGTTCGGCCGGACCAGCCGGACCGGTCTGGCCAGAGAGACCGGTCTGACCGGAGGGCGCCGGCGCCAGGGTACGTTTCCGCCAGAGGGTGTGCCATGCGAGACTCGCGATTCCGACCTGAACTCCGGCGGCTGCCGGGACTGTTGTTCGTCGTATTAACCGCGGCCGCCATGGCCGCGGAGGAACCGGCCCCGCCGCCTCCGTCTACCGTTGTCATGGTCCCCATGCGCGACGGCGTCCGCCTCGCCACGGAGATCTACCTCCCCGACGGCGGCGGCCCCTGCCCCGTCGTGCTGGCCCGGAGCGTCTACGGCCGTGGATTCGGTCCTCAATGGGGGCCGGCCTGGCTCGAAAAGGGCATCGCGTTCGCCGTCCAGGACTGCCGCGGCCGCGGGGACAGCGAGGGCACCGACATGGGGTTCTTCGCGGATGGATGGGGCGAGGCGCGGGACGGCGCCGATACGGTCGCGTGGCTGCGCGCGCAGCCGTGGTGTAACGGCAAGATCGCCACCCAGGGAGGGTCGGCACTGGGCATCGTGCAGATTCTCGCGGCCCCGGCCACGCCCTGGATCACATGCCAGGGCATCGTTGTGGCGCCCGCCTCGGTCTATGGCCGTCTCACCTACCAGGGGGGCGTGTTCCGCAAAGAGATGCTGGAGGGCTGGCTGGCCGCGCAGAAACTCCCGCACGTGCTTGAACTGTGGAAGGCGCATCCGTCGTACGACGCCTTCTGGCGCGGCTTCGACGCCGAGAGCGCGGCGGACCGGGTGACGGCGCCCGCCGTGCATGTCGGCGGCTGGTGGGACTGTTTCGGGCAAGGCACCCTGGAAGCATTCATGTCGCGCCAGTACGAGGGCGCGCCGCCGGCCCGCGGCAATCAGAAACTCATCATGGGACCGTGGCTGCATGGCGTCAAACGCGATCCCGGCGACGTGACCCTCGCGGAGAATTTCGACGACGTCGACTTCAACAAGTACACCCAGCGGTTCTTCCGGTACTGGCTTCTCGGAGAGCAGAACGGCATCATGGACGAGCCCGCCGTCCAGTATTACACCGTGGGCGACCTGTCGGACCCGGGCGCGCCGGGCAACGAATGGCGGACCGCCAGCGACTGGCCGCCGTTTCCCACGAAGGCCACCCCCTTCTACCTGAGCCCGGACGGGGCGCTCCACGCCGAACAGGTCGCGGACAGTCCGGGCGGCCTTACCTTTATGTATGATCCCGCGAACCCGGTGCCGTCACTGGGCGGCGCCACGTTGCTCCACAAGCCCGGGGTATACGACCAGCGGCCCGTGAGCGACCGGCCGGATGTCCTCAAATTCGCCACCGAGCCCCTCTCCGCGCCTCTCGAGATTACCGGGCGCGTGACGGTGCGCCTGTATGTGTCCACCGACGCCCGGGACACCGATTTCACGGCGAAACTGCTTGATATCTACCCGGACGGCCGCGAAATTCTCATGCTCGACGGCATCCAGCGGCTCAAATTCCGGCACGGTTGCGAGTTGCCCGACTACCTGCTGCCGGGAGAGATTGCCGAGATCGAGATCGACTTGTGGTCCATCAGCCTGATCTTCAACACGGGCCACCGCATCGGGCTGCACGTGTCGAGCAGCAACTTCCCCCGGTTCGAGGTTAACCCGAACACCGGCAAGGATTTCCCTGTCGAAGGCGAGCCCATGGCCGTCGCCGCGAACACGGTCTACACGGGCGTGCGCCATCCCAGCGCGTTGATACTGCCCGTCGCCCCTTAGTATGATTCGGGCCATGAACGACGAACACCGCACAACGCTCTGGTGGACGGGCCTGACCGCGGAGAAGGTCCTGGGCATCGTGTTTGTCCTGGCCGCGGCGCTCAAGGCGTGGGACCTCGAGGCCTTCGCGTTTCAGATTCGCTATTACCATGTGCTCACGGCCCCCGGGGCGCTTATGGCCGCCGCCGTCGGATCGGTCGCGTGGGAAACTCTGCTGGGGGTCGCGATGCTTGTGGGGTTGCGACTTCGCGGGTGGACCTTCGCCGCCGTCGCCGCCACCCTCGTGGGATTCACCGGGCTCGTGCTGTATTCGTGGTATTTCTATGACCTCGAGGATTGCGGCTGTTTCGGCTCGCTGGTGCCCCTGGGCCCCGGCGCCACCACCGCGAAGAACGCCGTGCTGCTTGTCCTGACCGCGTTGGCCTGGTACGGCCTCCGGTCCGGTCACACCCGCATTGAGGGCGCCATCTGGCAACACCCCCTGCTGAAAGGCGCCGCAGTCCTGGCCTCCAGCGTGCTGGTGCTGGTCGCGGGACTCTTCCACGCCTCGTTCGAGCAGGTGGGCGGAAACCCCGGCGGACAGGACGGGCCCACCCTGGTATTCAACGTTGAACACGAAGGGCAGGTCTACGACACGTCGCAGGGGGAATACCTGATCGCGTTCCTCAGCGATACCTGCGACGAATGCCGCGCCGAAACCCCCCTGCTGAACGATATGCTCTATGTTGCCGAGTTTCCCACCGTTATCGCGTTCATGTTCGTCGAAAGCGAGGAATCCCTCAAACAATTCCGGGAACTGGCCAAGTTTCCCGCTATCCAGATGGATACCCTCAAATGGTCGCAATACATTCATATGGCCCCTCCGAGGTTCTATCTGGTCCGCGACGGGAAGGAACTGGCCCACTGGGACGAACATCTGCCCCCCCTCGAGGAGATCCTGGCCGTCCGTGACGCTTCCTGACCCGGCTGGCCAGCGGACCGGTTCTGTGGTAAACTCATGAATAAAACTACGTTAGGGGATTGTTTCGTCGTCTCTGGCGGGGAAGTGAATAGACGAGGCGGGGTGTCGTCTATAGGGGTGTAGGAAACCGCACGCGCCGCATTTTTTGGTGGCGTGCACTGGAGATCGAGACGATGCGAAACCGAGGGATGTCACTCCTCGAATTGCTGATTATCCTGGCGATCCTGGGATTATTCGCGGCGATCCTGCTGCCCGCCCTGGCCCACGCGAGGGGCTTCATGGCACGCGCGGACTGCGCGGCGAACCTCAAACAGCTGGGTCTCGCCAGCGCCATGTTCGCTGACGAAGACGCTCAGGGCATGTATCCGGCCCTCTACGCAGCCCGCACGGCGCTTATGGCCGAGACCGGCGCACCGGCCGGGGACAGCGCGTTTCTGGTGCTGCCCTGCCTGAATCCCGCCGATCTCTATCCGGAATACGTCACCGACGCGCGCGTTTTCGTGTGCCCCGGCATCGCCGCGGAACGCCCGATCGACAGCCGCTTCGACGCAGTCGTCGATGCCACCGGGCATTTGCAGGAGACGCACGGGCTGGGGCTTGCCGCGCGCAGCTACATGTACCTGGGTTGGGCCGTGGACGGCATCTCGGCCCAAGACCCTCAGGAGTCCCTCGAAATGCTCGGCGGCCCGGCGGACCTGTCGGCGCCCGCCCAGTTGGTGCTGGGTGTCGGGCCGGTTCTCGATGAGGTCAGGCGAACGGAAGACCCTGCCCGCGCCGGCCTGGATATCCCGGTTCCCGGCGGTCTGGGCACCAATGGCGGCGTCCTGATCCGCCGGTTGCGCGAAGGCGTCGAACGGTTTGGCGTTACCGATATCAACAGCGTTGAGCCCGCTGCAAAAGCCGAAGCCGCCATCTGGGTGCTTGGCGACCGTGTGGCCGCGCCGGAGAGCGACGGCTACGCCTATGGCGCCAATGTCCTGTTCAAGGACGGGCACGTCGAGTTCGTGCCCTATGGCGCGAAGGCCCCGGTGACCGCCGGCATGGCCCATTTCCTCGATACGGTGCATTAACCCGCACACCACCCGCAAAAACGCCTCCTCCGCCCCCAGGAGGAGGCGTTCCCCTTTTCCTCCCTGCAACGGCGGCATGGTCGTGGTCGATCACATGGTCGAGGCGCGCACGGCCGGGATTCAGGACGCGCCCCCCCGGCTCTGCTATGACCTGCTCGATGACCGTTTTCCCGGGCGTGCGAGGAGATCGCCCGGGGCGCCGGTTTCCCGCAGGTGCGTTCTCAGGCGGGGTCCCCGGTCGTGCGCCGGTCGTCCATTTGCCTTTGCCCCCGCGAGTCCGTATCTTATGCCCGCATGGGACGAGATACAGTTCGATTCAGATGCCACAGCTGCGGTCACTGCTGCACGGATGTAGTCTGTCTGCCTACGCCGTGGGACGTGATCCGGATTGTGAAGAACACGGGCGAATCCCCGTACGACTTTCTGGAATTCCTGGGCCCGGACGAGATCTGCGAGGTCGACGACTCCGATCCTACGTGGCTCGAATGCGGCGGCAATCGCTACCTTATGGCGCTCAAACGGGGACCGCACGGTTGCTACTTCCTCGATAAGAAGACCCGCTTCTGCGCGATCTACGAGCACCGGCCGATGCTGTGCCGGCTGTACCCGTTCAAATTGCAGGAGACGCGGGACGGAAAGTTCAAAGGGTTCACCCTGCACGCCGACGTGGGCTGTCCCCGTCACCGTGACGGCGTGGTCGCCACGAAACCCCTCTTCACGCTGTACCGGCAGGATTGCGGCAACCAGAGGGATTACGACGATCTGGTCCGCGTATTCAACCGGCGCGAGTATCCCGGCAAACAGCCATCGGATTTCATTGGGATGTTCATCGAGGTCAAATGAGCACGATTGACGTGACCATCGCCTGCAGCGGTTCTTCGCTGGAAGAAACGGTGGCGGCGCTGGAACACATCGCGCCCCGCCTCCGCGAATGCCGCGTCCGCGCCGAGTTCCTGGTCCTGCTCGCCGGGGGCGAGGCGGGATTGCCGGACCAGGCGGGCGGGTTCCCCCTCCGCGAGGCGCCTCTCGAACGCCCCACCTGCGGCGATGCCCTGCGGGCGGCGGTTCGCGAGGCACGAGGCGACTGGCTCATCACGCTCGAAAATCCCAGTCCCCCGGACGCCTCCCTGGTGTTTGGCTTCTGCCACCGGCGGAACCAGGCGGACCTGGTCATCGCGTCGCGCTACGTCAGGGGCGGCGCCTACAGCATGCCCGGGCTGCGCAGCGTCATCAGCAGAACCTTGAACCGGCTGTACCGGATGGCCCTGTCGCTTCCCGTGCATGACCTGTCCTCCGGCCGCCGCATGTACCGCACCAGCATGCTCCGCCGGGTGCCCATCCAAGGCGACGACTACGACGTCCTCATGGAAGTCCTGTTGCGGTTCATGTCCAAGGGCGGCAGCGTCGAGGAACTGCCGTTTCACTATGAATCGACCCGGTATCGCCAGGAACCCGGCACGGCGTTGCGGCTGGTTCGCAGTTCGCTGCGCACCCTGAAACGGATGCATGCCCTGCGCAACAGCATCGATTTCCCGGACTACGACTACCGGGCCTACGACAGCCGCATCTGGCTGCAACGCTACTGGCAGCGAAAGCGGTTCCAGATCATCCGGCGCTTCACCGACGGACCGGGGCGCATTCTCGACGTGGGGTGCGGCTCCAGCCGCATCATCACCACCCGTCCTGAGATGTTCGGGCTGGATATCAACATCAACCGGTTGCGGTTCCTGCGCGACAAGCTCCCCAGACGGCTCCAGGCGACCGCCGGCGCCCTCCCCTTTGCCGACGAACATTTCGACACGGTGCTCAGCTCCCAGGTCATCGAGCACACGGCCGAGCTCAACTGCGTCCAGGAGGCCGCGCGCGTCTGCCGCACGGGGGGCCTCGTCGTGATCGGCACGCCCGATTACAGCACGTTCTGGTGGCCGGTCATCGAGCGCCTGTACGCGCTGGCCCGCCCGTCCGCCTACGCCGACGAGCACATCATGCATTACACCCACGCCTCGCTCACCCGGGAGCTGAGGCGGTGCGGATGCGAGATCGAGGAATGCGCCTACGTCGGCGGGGGCGAGCTCATCGTGAAAGCCGTCAAACGGCGGCATCTGCCGAAGGGAGAAGGGCTGTGCAGTCTGCGCCTCAACCGGGATTGAGCCTCCGCGCTCCGCAAATCGGGTATCCCGGGCGCGGGAACCGCCCGGGGTCGACGCCGTTCCGGAGCCCTGTTTTTGGCCCGATTTCGAGTGATCTGTTCACCAAGGTATTTAAACTAATAAAAACCGACAAAACGTGATTTTTCGGGCTTTCTCCCGTTGACTTCATTTTGGAGCCGTGCTATAGTCCGATTGGTAGTGGGAACCGAAACGCAGATGCAGGGATAAAGTTGGGGAGTCGCGTGGGAACTCAATCGGGGAGATTCCGTACCCTCGCTTTTCTTGGGTAATTTGTGTCCTTTTACACTCGCGGGAGTCCGAACTATATGAAGAAGTGGACGGTGATGATGATCCCCCACGGTAAAGGGGCGACTCGCAATCTAAGCCTTTCTTCCTTTCATATCTGGGTCACGGTCGCAAGCTTCTGTGTTCTCGCCTTTGCCTCCACGTTCACGTTCCAATTATACCGCACGTCGCTGGCGCGGGTGGACGTCCTGGAGCGGCAGACCTTTCAGTTGCGCACCGCCACACGCGGGGAGGTCTCCCGGCCTGTCGAGGGCATCTCTCCCGAGGAACTGGCGGCCATCGAGAGCAAGTACCGTGAAGATTACAAGAAGAGCATCGATTCCATTACAAGTAAATTGAACCGGCTGTACGAGCTGGAATCTCAGATCCGCGAAGTGCATGACCTGCCCGCCAAGGTGCGGTCCTCGTCGGACTACATCCGGGACGGCGTCGGCGGCGTCGGCGGCCCTCCGGCCGACCTGAGCGAGATGGTGACGCCGGGCGACGACGAGCTCACGCGGCCGTCAAACTGGATTTACGGCCTGTCGCAGCCGTCCGCCGACCTCATCATCCAGGAAATCAACCTGCGCGTCGCCAGCCTCGAAGAACTGCTGACGGCCACCGCCGAAAAGCGCGAACGCATTGCCTGCACGCCCAACATCCTGCCGACGCTTGACGCGCGCCGCCGGATCAGTTCACGGTTCGGCAACCGCAAGGATCCCTTCTCGAAGCGCCTGCAGTTCCATGCCGGCCTCGACATCTCGGCCACGCCCAAGTCTCCGGTGCTGGCTACCGCCAAGGGCACCGTGGTAAAATCCGAGCGCGACGGCGATTTGGGCAATGTCATCGAGATCGACCACGGGAACGGGTTCCGGACGCTTTACGCGCATCTGAACAAGCTCCTGGCCAATGTCGGTGACACGGTCACGCGCGGCGACACGATCGGGTTGCTGGGCACGACGGGCCGCAGTACCGGCTACCATGTCCATTACGAAGTCTTCAAGAATGGCAAGAACATCGACCCCGAAAGCACGGTGGTTAACTGAACATGCTTGATTCCGGAAGAAAGAAGACCTACAACGAGACGAATGTGGTCACGATTATCGGCCAGGGCACGACGGTCATCGGCGAACTGAAGTCGAAAGGCACCATTCGCATCGAAGGCGTCATTTCCGGCCGTGTCCAGTGCGAAGATACGATCGTCGTGCAGGAGACCGGCCGGGTGAAGGCCGAGATGATCGCGGGTCAAATCATCATCGGCGGCGAGGTCGAGGGCAACGTGTTCGCCCACGACCGCCTCGAAGTCACCTCGAAAGGCAAGCTGCTGGGCGACATCACCGCGCCGCGCATTGCCATCGCCGAAGGCGTTCTCTTTGAGGGCAAATGCCAGATGAAACCGCCGGGCCAGATGAAGCCGCCAACGGGCGAAGCCCCGGCCGCCCCCGGACAAGCGCCCCACCCGCAAGGATAGGCCGCGCGGCGAGCGGCGCCGGCGCACCGCCGGCGCTGGTTCCCATCGGCAGGTTTTCCTCATGACACCCACAAAGCCCGCACGCGTTGTTGTCGCCATGAGCGGGGGGGTGGACAGTTCTGTCGCGGCCGCCCTGTTGAAAGACGCCGGTCATGAGGTCATTGGCGCGACCATGCGGCTCTTTCCTGCCTGCGACGGGGTCGCGGAGCCGCGGGAACAGGCCATCGAGGATGCCCGCCGCGCCGCCGCCCGCCTCAGCATCCCGCATCATGTCGCGGAACTTGCCGGACTCTTCCAGCGCCAGGTCCTGGACTACTTCCTCGACGAATACCGGCGCGCCAGGACCCCCAACCCCTGCGTCCGGTGCAACCAGCGCATCAAGTTCGGGGCCTTGCTCGACCAGGCCCGCGCGCTGGGGGGGGAGTTTCTCGCCACGGGCCACTACGTCCGCCTGGCCGCCCGCGAGGGCCGGTACGCGGTCTGCCGGGCCGCCTGCCGCGAGAAGGACCAGAGCTACGTGCTGTCGGGGCTGAGCCAGGAACAGCTGGCACGCGTGGTTTTTCCGCTCGGAGACCTCACCAAAGACGAGACGCGGACGATTGCCCGCTCGCTCGGGCTCGACCTCGCCGACAAATCCGACAGCCAGGACATCTGTTTCCTGGAAGGCGGCGATTACCGGGGCTATCTGGCCCGGCAGGGCGCGTCCGGCGGGCCGGGCCCCATCGTCTCCGCCTCGGGAGAGGTGCTCGGCACACACACCGGCCTGGCCAACTACACGGTCGGCCAGCGTAAAGGCCTGGGCATCGCGGCTCCCCGGCCCTATTACGTGCTGCGGCTGCTTCCGGAGCGCAACACGGTGGTGGTGGGATTCCATGAGGAGACCTTTGCGAAAGGCCTCACGGCCAGCGGCGTCGTGTGGTCGGGCATGCCGCCGCAGACCGCCCCGTTCGAGTGCCACATCCAGATCCGCTATCGTCACGAGGCCGTATCCTGCACCGTTACACCCGCTCCCGGCCGCTTTTCCGCGGTGTTCCATGCGCCGCAGCGCGCCGTGACGCCCGGACAGTGGGCGGTTCTGTATCGCGGCGACATGGTGCTCGCGGCCGGGACCATCGACACCTTCGAGTAGGTTCCGTTGCATCCGGCCTCCGGTGCTGCTAGACTGCGGCAAAACCGAACCCCAACCGCGAGGAACGCCATGTTTATCAGAGTCATCGTCCTGGCCGTCCTTTTTGTGATCGGTGCATCGCTCACGACCGCCTACGGCGCGGAACGCCAGATCACCACCTCCGCCAAGAACCACAACCTCGACAACAACGATAATTTCTCGCCCGATGGGCGTTTCCTGTGCTACGACACCCGGGAAACCGTGGGGTCCGGCATCGGCAACGGCCAGACCATCGAGAAGGTCGAGCTCGCCACGGGCGAGGAAACCATGCTCTACCAGCCGGAAAAGACCCTCACCGGCGACAACGCGGCGCCCGGCGTGGGCGCGGTCACCTTCTGCCCTGTCGCCAACAAGGTCGCGTTTATTCACGGTCCGCTCGTGGAAGACGTGGCCGAACGCGGGTATTACGACAAAACCAACCGCGTGGGGGCGGAAGTCATTGCCGACGGCAGCCAGCGGCGCGTCTGGCTGGACCGGCGCGACGTCGCCACCGGCCGCGACACCCTCCCCGGCGCGCACCGCGGCGGCACCCACCGGCACGAGTATTCCTTTGACGGCAAGCGCGTCGGATTCACCTACGACGACGCCCTGCTGACCGAATACGGCCGCACCATCGGCATGCTGGCGCCGCATCCCCAGGCGCCCGAAGGCGCGACGCACTACTTCGCCCTGCTCGTCCGCGTCGCCCCCAAAGACACGTCCAGGCCCGGCGAGCTGGAATCCGCCAAGAGCGATTCGTGGATCGGCCGGGAAGGCCTCATGCGCGGTTTCATCGGCACCGTCCGTGAACCGGACGGCTCCTTCCAGGAGTCCCTGTTTGTGGTGGACGTGCCCGCCAACGTCGACGTGACCACCGCCGACAGCGGCGCCGCGGACCGCTATCCCTCGCCGCCCACCGGCGTCACGTGGCGCCGGCTCACCCATACCTGGGCCGCGGGCAACGTGCGCGGGACGCTCCAGGGCGACCGCATCGCGTACTACGCCAAAGCGGCTGACGGCGCCCGGCAGGTGTTCATCATCCCGTCGGACGGGTCGGATCAGAGCGACGAGCCCGCGAAACGGCCTGTTCAGGCGACGCATTTCCCGGGCGGCGCGGGCGACGGCATCCGGTGGCATCCCAGCGGCAACTCGATCGCCTGCATCGCCGACGGCGGCGTCGCGGTCACCTGCGTGGTTCCCGGCCCCAATTTCGGCAAGAGCGTCTTTCTGACGCCCCACGGCGATACCGAACGCTCCGACCTGGTCTGGTCGCCCGACGGCTCGGTGCTGGCCTATTGCAGGGTCGTGCCGACGCTCGGCGCGGACGGCAAACCGGCCCGCAATTACAAAGGCGAGGATTTCAGCCAGATTTTCACGGTCGAATTCCCCGACGCCAACCACGACGGCATTGCCGACACGCTGAAGTAGCTGAAGCGGGGTGATACACCGGGCAAGGCGGGCGTGTTCACCGCCAGACAATCCAAACGCGGGCCCTCGGGCCCGCGTTTCTACTTGGCGAGACGTTCCGTTGCCTCACGTGGCCGCCGTGACGGCCCGGAGCCTTACGGTCTGACCTCCTCGACGATTTGCATCAGGCGGCGGCCGTACTCGGTATAGGTCGAGTAGAGCTTCTCTTCACTCGTGGTGCGTTCGCCGGTGTGGATGATGGCCGCGAGGTGGGGTTCGATCGACAGCCCCCCGTCGTATCCGTTCGCCAGAAGATCGCCGACGATCTCGCGCACGCAGCCATCGCCTTCTCCGCAATAGACGTAGTGGTCCTCGCCGTTCACTTTCCGGATGTCCTTGATGTGCACATACACGATGCTGTCGTACACGGCCTGGTAGTATTCCCAGGAGTTCTGTCCGTAGCTGACGGGGTTGCCGGTGTCGAACACGACCTGGAGCGCCGGACTGTCGACTTCGTCGAGGAGGATGTTGCTGTTTTCAGCCGATTGGCCGCCCCACCCGCTGCAGTTTTCGTGGGCGAGGATGATGCCGCCGTCTTCGGCCATGTCCGCGAGCACGCCCATGCGCCGGATGGCCTCGTCGCGCCACGCCGGTTCCGGCAGGGGATGGTTGGGGTCGTTGGGGTAACTCATGACGCGGATAAACGGGCAGTTGAACCGGTGCATGCGGGGAATGGCCCGTTTCAGGTCGTCGATGTCGATCTGCGGGTCGCAGGTGATGGGCCGCGACCAGTTGGCGATGGCGCTGCCGAAACACGACACCTGCATGCCGGCGGCCGCGAGCTTTTCATGGACCTCGTCCAGCTTGGCATCGGAGATGGCGGTGATGTTCTCTCCGTCCACCAGGCGCAATTCCATGTGGTTCCACCCCAGTTCCTGGTGCGCCCTGATCTGTGTGTCGATGGTCTGGCCGGATTCGTCCGAGATGCCGGAATAGAACATGGTGAACTCCCTGCGGGCGCGCGCGGCGCCGGCGTTGATTGTCCTGAATATGTGGCCGGTTGTCGCTGCAACCCATCGTACCCCAGGGCCCCGGATGCGTGCAACCGGGAGGGACGGTCCGCCGCGCCGTTCAGGCGTCCGGCAGACGCGGCACGCAAAAAACCGGGCGGCATCCGCTCGAATGCGGCGCCGCCCGGCATATACGATCCGGCAGACTTCCGCCTGCGCTACCGAAGGCTGGCTTCGCTCCAGGAAACCGCGTGGGGCGCGGTCGCGGGCACCGTAACCGCCGCTTCGGCTTCCGCGGGAAGCGCGGCCGCGGGCGCGGCGTCGGGAATGCCGAAGCTGAGCAACGCGCTCAGCACAATCAGCGCCACCGCCACGCCGACAAGAATACGCAGGCTCTGGCGGATGTTCAGCTTGGCGGCGTACTTGCCGATCAGGCTGGGCATCAGGATCGCGCCGAGCAGGCCGATGCCGAAGATCAGGCCGAACACGCTGCCCGACGTCTCGGTCTTGTTGAAGGTCACGCCGACAAGGGTCGGGAACATGGGCCCCAGCACAAAGCCGGTCAGAATGGTGGCCCCAATGCCGACCCCGGCCGACTTGGCGGTGACCATCAAGCCGATCGAGACCACGGCGACCACGGCGAGCGCCGGCACCACATACAAGGACACGTGCGCCGGGATGGTGAAGGCCGCGATGAGCCGCGCGATCATCAGCGCGATCCAGAACCCCGACAGGATCGTGCCGGCCTTCTCATCGGACATTTCGTGGCTCTTTAGATACGTCGTGACAAAGCCGGCGAGCGTCGTCTCGAGGCTCATGTAGCAGAACAGGGCCAGGCCGCCCGCCCAGACGCCTTTCCGGCCGAGCAGGCCGAGCGCCTGGGTGATCTTGAACCCCTCGGGTGGCGCCGGGAAGGTGCCAAACACCGCAAAAATGACCGGAATCAACAGGATCGCGCCGATAATCCCCACGGTCTTCTTGTACCCGAGTTTTCCGAGCAGGGCCGCGATGATCAACGGGGTGATAAACGCGCCCGCACCGAAGAAAACGTTGAGGAGGTTCGACGCCGCCGCGTTGTTTTTCCCGCCAAACAGCACCGACGGTCCAAGCGTATTGCCGACCGTGTTGACGCACATGGCCGCGAGCCCGAGCAACAGACAGGCGACCAGCGCGCCCTGGTAGGTCGTGGCGCTCGCGAGCAGCCACAGGCAAATCGCGCCCGCCACAAATCCGATCAGGGCAATCACCCTGAACCCCAACTGGTCAGTCAGGGGGCCGATGAGCAGCACAAACACCAGGCTGCTGAACATCAGCGCCGAGATCAGCTGGCCGACCTTGGCGTCGTCAATCTTCAGCTGCTCCGCCAGCTTCAACTTGACGCTGCCCAGAACGGAGAAGCACACTCCGAGGGCAAACACACCTGAAAATGCGGTCAATATTACAGGATCCATGACGTTCTCCTTCCCCTGTGTCCCGATACAGGACCACCCCCCGGGACCGGTTGACGGAATGGGTCTCCGCACCCGCCCCCGCGCGGGGCAAACGTATCAGCCTTCCGGCGCACCGGTTCTCGGAGTCGTCCGAGACCGGGTCCCCTGTTCCTTACGATGGTACCTTTCGCCGCGCTGCGCGTCAAGGCCGGTCAGCCAGCTCGGCCATTCGCGGTAGGGATGGCCCTTGCGGGCCACCCCCCGCACAGATCCCGGCGAGCGGCATTACCGCACCGGGCTCC
>ENA-UOUL01000564-UOUL01000564.1-bioreactor-metagenome-genome-assembly--contig:-NODE-564-length-62061-cov-15.067308_pt1 | contig 62061 bp, 56 predicted proteins | sample MGYA00249838_ERZ747220 | MGnify/ENA primary metagenome ERZ747220 (study PRJEB28778, sample SAMN05720191) | bioreactor metagenome | isolation source: Anaerobic biogas reactor | place: USA:Washington... | reverse complement strand
CAACACCCAGAAGGAAGAAAAAAGAAACCCCGTGTTTTGCCGTGTCTGTCGGGTGTCAGCTTTGCCGAATGGGAGTATGCTTGCCGCGCAGGGACGATTACGATTTTCCACTTCGGCGACGATCCTTCGCGTTTGGAGGATTATGCCTGGTTCCGCGACAATACATGGGCTGTAGGTGCGAGGCACCCTCATCGCGTGGCGCAGAAGAAGCCGAACGCGTTTGGTTTGTTCGACATGCACGGCAATGTCTCGGAGTGGTGTCAGCCTGGCGTCGTCGTCTCATCCGTCATGCACCGCGGTGGGAACTGGGAGAGCAACGCATGGTCCTGTCGATCGGCGTGCCGCTATGGGAACTTCCGTGACGGCCGGAGCCATCGCATGGGCTTCCGCGTGGTCAAAGACTCTCCTACCGAGTAAGCAACAAGGCAACGTTCAGCTTCCTTTGGCCAGCGCCGCGCGAGTCTGGCCGCCTTCCATTGCCAAGACCGGGGCCGGCACCTGCTGAGCCACGGCCGGTTCGGCTGACCAGGACCTTTCGCCCCAGTGCTAAAGGTCACTTTGCGGACACAAATACGATTCATCGCCCGATCACATCTCGCGAGCTGACGATTTTACACTTCAAAGAGAGCGAAGCTGATCAGTTTGTGGGTGATGCGATGGCTGACTGCTAAAGAAAACGTCCCCCAGCCCCCGGCCGAAGCCGGGGGCCAGGAGCCGTCTGACGTGATGGTCTCCGGTTTCAGCCCTGCCACTCTCGGCAGTGGCCGGTACAAAAATCGCACATCCCACAATGGAAACCCGGCCGGTAATTGAACCGGCCGGTGTCCACAGCATCGAGGTACTCGCGGATCACGGAGAACAGCCGGCGAAAGTGGGCGTCCGTGCGTGTGGGGTACCCGTGGAACTCAATCTTGGGCGTCTTGGTTTTGATCAAGCTCCTGATCTCCAGGCCGGCCTCCGTCCGCTCGGACAGTTGCCGGAACAGGTAGGCGTAGCTGGTGAGCTGGATCTCGTGGAAGATCTCCAGGGGCTCGCTGCTGCGGGCCGCCGTCTTGAAATCCGCTATCACGGCACCTCCCTGGCCGCCGACGATCAGGTCGATCACGCCGAGCAGCGGGATACCCAAGTCCTCGCCCGTCAGCGGATCGACCAGCGGGGCCTGTGTGGCCACCTCCACTGCCAGAGGCTTCTCGTCCTTGGGGGCGTACGCGATGTAGGCCGTCACCAGATCCGCCGCCTGCCGCTGCAATGCCAGCTCAGCGTCGGTCGAATCGAACGTCATGTTCTCGGCGTCGATCGTCGGCCCCCAGGCTTCCAGCATGCGGCAGCACACGTCGGCCGGCTCCAAGGTCACGCCCAGGTGGCGATGACGGTAATACTGCTCCAGCCCGGCATGTACGACCTTGCCCAGGAACAGGCTCGGTGTCGTGGGCTGCCGGATGCCTTCCAGGTACTGGAGCTTGAAGGCCAAAGGGCAAGTGAGCCACTTGCCCAACCGGCTGGGGCTGATGTACTCCCAGACGCCGCCCTGGCGGGTTTGCAGGTCGTCGCGAAACAGCGTTTGGGTGGTCATGGCGTGGGGGTCCCTCCCAACACTGCGTCGAGGTCGATCTCGCCGGCCTTGATGCCCTTGAGGGCGTCGATCAGGCCAGACGCCTCCAGGCTCGTCAGGCTGGCGACGGGCTTGCAGAACATCTTGTTGGCGAGGGCATCGAGACGGCGGACGCCGAGACCCTTGATGTGCCCAGCCAACTGCCGGACGTAGGTCATCTGCTTCTCGCTGGCCGGGTGTCCGTTGCCGCGGCCACTCCCGTTGGTGCCGTTGCCGCTGGCGTGGCCATTGCCGTTTCCGTTACCGTTCCCGCTGTGGCCGTTGCCATTGCCGTTGCCGCCGACACTTGCGGTGGTCGCGGGCGGATTCGTGGCAGGCGTCGCTGCCGGGGCGGCTTGATGCCGCGCCAACTCCTCCTGGACCGCTCGCCGGCAAGCGTCGTACGCGTTGCGGGCGTGCCGCTGGAACGCTTCGGGATCGGTCTGTAGCAACGCTGCGTCCAGCTCAATATCGACGTTGCAGCTCGCGCCCAGACTGCCATAGTCGGGCAACCCCAGCTTCTTGCTGAGGCCGATGTTCAATCGCAAAGGCATGTTGAACTCCTTGTGGTGGAAAGTGGTGCTCAGGGGTGAAACCCGGTCCGCTCGGGGACCGGGCTTTGTGTCAGGATCGTTGTGCTCGGCCGGATCACACACCGACCTTTTGCAGTTGCTTCAAGGAGGCCAGCGTGGTCTGCACCAGCCGGGCCTCACGCTTCTGTTGCTTGAGGCTGCGGATCAACTCGTTGGCCTGGACGATGGCCGCACGCAGGGCATCACGGAACGCGATGGCCTGCTCGATGGGTGACGGCCGCTTGGACGCAGACGAACGCTTGACTTTCGTCACGGGTTTCTCGCCGGTGGACGGGGATTGGGAGATCGGTTCGGACACTGCGGTCTTTCTCCTTCTGGGTTGTGGATGCCCGCTCGTGTCGTCAGCGTGTCGCTGGATCGACGCGATGCGGATCAAATCGCGACTACTGGGGATTGGCGACTCAGGGCTCAGGAGAGCCCAGACGTACTGCCGGCCGCCGCCGTCGCAGAGCACGGGTTGCTCACGGCCGTAGAAATGAACATCACGGAAGCCAAGCCGCAGGGCGCGCAGCAGGTACTCACGGTTCGAGTTCACCATGATGGCATCGCCTTCGAGCCGCGAGTTGGACAGCGCCAACTCCGTGGCACGCGACTGGTCGGCGGCCCGGCCGCGAATCAACACCTGGCCGTTCAGGTCCAGGGTGATCGGGCAGTTCGTGTTGTCGTCGCACGGCAACCGCGGCAGGGCGTCGTTCAGAAAGTCGCCGTCGCTGTCCGCGATGCGAAGATGCGAGGTGGCCGCAGTTGGATCGCCGATGTGGCGGCTGACATCCGGGAAACGCGATTCCTTCTCCAGACGCAATGACATGGTCCACGGCCCGATTCGGAATGTCAGCCAGTCCTCGGACTTGCCGACTTGAATCGGCTGATCGCCAGGCAACTCCCGACACCCAAAGACGCCGGAGGCCGGGACCAGCAAATCCTCCGACCACGGGAAAGTGAAGCCAGCCTGTACCAACGCCTGTTGGCCATCGGTGGCGACGATCTTGCCGCTGCTGCCGGACAGCTGCACGCAGCTCAACGCGAAACGGTGCGGCTGCTGGTCCGTGGTGGCCGACGCCTCCCGTAACGCGAGCCACAGCCCCGGCTCATTGGTGGCGAACGTCTCCGGCAACGACGGGCACGCCGGCAGCGTGTCGTCCGGGGCCGACGTGGCGAACTCCAGGACCACGGGGACCTGCTTATCAACCCAGGACGCAGTGACTTTGTCGGTGGTGGTGAAATCCAGTTGGACCGGATCGGCACGGCCGCCTTCGGAGGCGTCAAGCAGTTCCAGCGGCGCCAATGCTTGGACGGGTTCGGTCCGCTGCTCAAGTTGATACTCCACGGCCGCGTGATGGCACATGCCGCGCACACGCAGCGTGTTGCCATCGGCCAGGAACAAGGCCCGCGGCCCGTAGCCGCCGCACGCCTTGCCGATCCCGGCCCGACGAAACACGGCCCGCAGTTGGCGGGCCAGCAAACGACTGATAATGGTCAAGGTGGAAACTCCTGTGCAAATGGGCGAAAGGGAAACGCCGCATGATCCGTGGCTCACACGCACACGGGCCGGCGCCGACGACGGGACGGGCGGACGGGGTGCATGCCGTGGACCTGATCCCAGTCAATCCACTGCGGCACGTCGGTCGGCTCGGGGTCAAAGTTCACATCCAGTGGGTCGGCGAGGCCGAAGCCAAGGCGGCTGATCTTGACCGGGGATTCACCGGTGACGGCGGCGACGGCGCGGTTGATTTCGGCTTGGGTCATTGCTCGCAGGGTCCTTTCTGTGCAGCGAGGGAGTGGGTAAAACGCTGCAAGCCCGCCGAACCTAGGCCAGCGGGCCTGCGTCAGAACAGAGGTCCGTTGGCTTCATCAAACCCGAAGGAATCCCACGCTATGCAGGACAGCCCCTGGGTAAAAGAGTTCCCCGGCAGCATCACGGTCTGTGATGCCGATGGGGTTATTTTGGAAATGAATGGCGGTGCCGCAGACACTTTTGCGAAGGACGGCGGCCGGGAGCTGGTCGGCAAGAACCTGCTGGATTGCCATCCAGAGCCGTCCCGCAGCAAACTGCTTGGATTGCTGGCATCCGGGCAGTTGAACGCCTACACGATCGAGAAGGGCGGCCAGAAGAAGCTCATCTACCAGGCACCCTGGTACGTGGACGGAGAGTACCGGGGACTGGTCGAACTCGCCCTACCGCTGCCGGACCAGCTGCCGCACTTCGTCCGTGACAGTGCATGAAACGGCGGCCGGCTGGAGCCAGTTCTGCTCCAGCCAGTCGCATTCTGCGGCCAGGGCTTCGCTACGGTGGACGAAAGGCCCCAACTTCGGCCCGGACACCGGGAAAAGATCCGCCCACCACAGCCCGGCCTCATCTGGTTCCACGTGGGACGCGCGGCGGATTTCCAGCTTGCCGAGCAAGGTCAGGTCTAGGGCTTCGTCATAGACACACCGCAGCGAACCGTCCGGTCGGATCACGATGTTCATGGCATCCTCACTTGGGCCGGCGGAGGATGTTGCGCCGCGGCCTGTCCACCAGAAGCGTATCGAGCACGTTCTCGACCTGGGACAACTGGGTGGCAACCCGCTGCCGCACGCCCTGGCTGTCCCGCAGCGTCTGCGGCTCCACGCCGCGGACGATTTGCTGGCACTGAGCAACTAGGGCGTCGAGCTGATCATTCGAGCGGACGTTCAGCGACCGGAACCGCTGAAAGAACTCGGTCAGGTTGGTGATCGCCGAGTCCCTGAACACTTTCGGACGACTATCCGTTTGGCCGGTCAACCTCTCGGTCAGGTGCGTGACGAGCTGTTGCAGCTCCTCCATGAACGCCTGCTCCGCCAACCGCACTGCCTCGTCGAACCGGGCAGCGACCCGCTCGGACTCCTGCCGGTAGATTTCGGGGCTGAGCTGTTGCAGGTAGTCGGGCGGTTCCACCGACGGATAATCCCACGCAACCTGGAACAGCCCCAGCAGGCTGGCCGGATAGTCCGCAGGGCTGAACAGCGATCCCAGCCGGCCGCGGGCCGCCGATTTCAGTTCGGCGTAGTGTTCGTCCAGTTGCCGGACGGCTTCGTCGAGTTCACCCTTGAGCGTCTCCATCTGGGCGGCGAACTCCTCGATCTGGTCTTGGCGGATCAGGCGGACGCCGGGTTCCGGGTAGGGCAGGCTCATGCTTTTCCAGAGCGAGATGATCCGGCCCTTCACGGCGGTCACGGCCTTGAACTTCTCATGCCGGGTGTCGAGCAGCTTCTTACCCGCGGACAAGAAGGCACCCTCAGCCCCGAACGCATCGGCGGCCTGGGACCTCTGTTCGGCGGTCAAGGTCTTGCGGGTGCCGAACCAACTGAGCGAAACGCGGACTGCCGCCATCGTCGTGCGCAGCCGCTGCGACGGCGAAGTGGACGGGCGGACGACGGGTTCTTCGAGCAACGTGGTGGTCATGGAACGATGTCTCCGTGGCTGTGGGTTGGAGTACAGGGGTCTTGGATGCGAAATCAGAATGTCCGGGCCGGACTCAGCGCGGACTAGGCCAATGCCAAGTGGCCGGAGTGGCGGGCCTGGTCGGCCCATGTGTAGCGGATGCCCAGCCCCTGGACCTTGTCGGGATCGTCTCCCCGGAAGTGCTTGCCGGCCCGGTAGCGGCCTTCGAGGGCCAGGGCACAGGCATGAAGGTCGGGGTGTTCTGCCGCCAACTCGGCTAGCTCGGGCTTCTTGCAGGCCGGGCAGTAGAAACAAGCAGACTTGACGGGCACCGGCAAATTGGCATCGGCGATCAACCGCTTGCACGCCTCCCGATCCAGCTCCCAATCCATGAGCGGGTACCAGTAGTCGTACTGCGGATCATCACCGCGGTCGGCATAGCGGCGGCGTTCTTCACCGGCCTCAAAGCCGATCAGCTTCCGCACCCGACCACCGCTGCCCCAGCAGTCCTGGGCAGGCAGCCAGTGCTCGACCACTCGGTCTTGTGGCATCCGCTTCCACTTGATGGAACAGCCCTTCTTCCGAAAGGCCAGACTGGGCAGCGTGAAGTTGCTCCAGCAGTTGCCGTACAGCGTGTCGTAGGGAGCGATGGGCGGGATGTAGCGTACGACTTGCAGGTCCGGGAAGTCTACGTCCCGGAGCCACTGGCGGATGATCGGGGAGTAGAGGTACGTGTCGGGTTTCTCGCCGCCCGTGTCGGCGAACAGGATCAGGTCGGGCCGGATGCCGCGCTGGTGCAGGCCGACCAGCATGGCGGTGGAATCCACACCCATGCCGTAGGCGACGACCAGGGGCGGCTTGCCGGGCGCCGCACTGTGGAACAGGTTGAGCTGTTGCATCGTGTGTCCTCAAGAAACACAAAAAGCCCCGGTGGCCGGATGACCATCGGGGCTCGGTGCAGGAGTGGTTGGCGGCGGCGGGTCCGGCAGCGGCTCCATCACCGCGTCCAGCCGTTTCTTGAACTCCTCCAGGTGCTCGGGCTTGCCGGCGACGCCGTGCCGTATGACGGCCAGGTCCAGCCACGAGGCCAGCTCATGGTCGCCGAGCAGCATGGCAGCCGAGAGCATCTGGTGGGCCTTCCCGACGCCGATCGGCAGCTTGGGTCTTCGGGGGCGTGGGAGCCGCGGCCTGGGCGGCGGCTTGGGCTTCGGCTTGAGCAGTCGCCGCGGCCAGAATTCGATGGTCATAGGTGGTACTCCTTGGGCTGGGGACGGCGCGTCTGCGCGCAGCGGCGTCAGCGCCGGCCGTAACAGGCAGACAAAGACGGATGGACGAGGGAAGAACGAGAGGGCAAGATGGCTGCGTCAGTCGAGTTCCCAGTCGGCCCTCAACGCAGCCAACGTGGCAAACCGTTCGCAGCCGATGAGGTCCGGCGGGAAGATGGCTTGCAGAGCGACGAGATAGGCGCCGTCATGGCGACCGAGGTAGATGCCGAAATCGCCATCCCGCACGTCGTCACCGCACGGGTAGTGGCGGCCGATCCGTCGCACCTTGAGCAGGTACGAATCTTCGGCGCCGAAGTCAGAACGATCTTGCCGGGGCTTGAGCTGTCCAGTCATTGGCGTGGCCAGCGCGAAGGCGAGGGCCTGCCTGGCGGCGTCGGTCGAGATGGTCATGGCGGTGTCCCCTCTGTAAGCACAGTGATCTCGCCGCCGGGGACCAAGCCGTGGCGGCGCAGCAGGTCTTGAACGTCCTGGCACACGTCGCAGCAGCTCCGTACCTTCTTGGGATTCCAGAACTCGCGTCCTCCACCATCCATGTCCAGATAGAGCCGGGCCTGGATGCCGAAAACGATCTCCACGAGGGCTTCACGCGGCAAGGCTTCCGCCGACTTCAATGTTGAAACGGCGACCGCTGCGCAGGGTGGATCGTCAACGCAGTTGAGCTGTTCGCACAACGCGTCGATCTCGTCCGCAGACAGCGGTTCACAGTCGGTGAAGTGCGGCAAGGCCCGTAGGGCCGCGTCCTTCCCTTGCGCCAGCGACTTCTGGAAACATCGCAGCGCCGCCAGCACGGTGGCCAGTTCACGAGCAGACAAACGGTTGTTGATCACAGAGCACTCCTTGTTGACTGGCGGCGTCGATGGCGGCCTCGACATCGGTGCCGGCCACTTCGTTCATGGGCGCCACAGGGAAGTCGCTCACACACGCTCGGCAGGGACCATCGGGCAGCGGGACATCGACGATGCCGGGGTCGCCGGGACACGCGCCTTCGGCGTCCCAATCCACGACGAGCACCTGGATGCCAGGCACGGAGCAGAAAACGTCCTGCACCAAGCCGCCGTTCAGACTGATGATGACTTGGGGTCTGGGCATAAGTGGTCTCCAAGAAACGGAACACGCCGGCACCCGATCCCGGAGGACCAGATGCCGGCGCGATAGGGAAACAGATCAACGCCTGGGAAGCCGCCTTCCGTTGGCTGTTCCCGTCCGCGACTCCTCCGCTGTCTGTGCTTCGTCGAAGGGCAGCGGCAAGTACGATGATGTCCGGCTACGGCCGTAGTTCACATCGTTGTTGCCTGCTCTTGCGGCGGCGCCTTTGACTGACCGACTCCGCAACTCCCGCTGGAGCCAGGCACGAAAACCCTGATCGCGAAACTTGCGGAGGGTCGCCTGCTGAGTGGCCCGGGCGTGCTGGACGAAACGCACGTACTGCGGGTTCTGCCGGTAGGCCCAGCGACCGCAAATCGTCCCATGCACGGCCAGCACCGTGTTCAGCGTGTAGATCAGGGTCTGGACACCGGCCCGAGGCCAACTCGTCGGCCGATACCCAGTCAAATGGCCGGCCGAGCGGGCCTCGTCAGCCAAGGCGTCGATCAACTGGCACAGTTCGGCGACGGAAACCGCGTCCCGCTTGGCCAGGTGCCTGCGGGCGTGCAGCGAACGCCGGGCGCTATGTGGGGCGTAACGGACTTCGACGTATTCTTGGCTGCACGATCTCCAGCGAGAGCCGCGACGATGATGCTCCAGGTCCAGCGCCAACGTGCGCAACGTCACGTAGTAGCCATCTTCGGCCGGAAACAGAGTGCGGCAGTGTGGTACGTCCGTGCCCGCCAACCACACCGGCCCGGCCGCCTGCACGGCGGCTTGGACCTGCTCCGTGAGCCCTTCCTCGGCGGAGACGACCGGCATCGGCAAGACCAACAGGCCGTAACCGCTGTAGCTGGGCAACTTGTCCAACCGGGAGGCGTCGGGCAGGTACCGCCGGTACGCATCGGGCACCGGCCGAAGCTGCTCGAAGTAGGCTTGCACCTGCTCCGGGCCGTCGATGAACACAGCTTCGTGTGGCGGCTTGGCCAGCAGCTCCTCTTGGTCGGTGCTGCTTCTCCAATACTCCACGTCCGGCTCGTACAGTCGTTTGGCGAGGAAGCAACCCACGGTCTTGTCGCTCTGGGCCATAGACACCTCCGGGAACGGAAAGCAGACGCCGGGGGGAATCCCCCAGCGTCTGCGGGGAAGCGCACGTGCTTGGTGGCCTGAACCGGCGTCACGCGGGCAGCGACTTGCTGTTGAACGTGGGCAGGCCGGCAAAGTAGTCCTGGAACTGGCCTTGCAGCGTCTGGTACAGTTGCCGGCCGGGCTCGGTCTGCTGCAACAGCACGTCGGTCAGATGGGCCTTGGCCTGGCGCTGCACGTAGGGGATCTCCGCCAGCTTCTTGCGCCAGGCGATCAACAGATCGGTCTGTTGCTGGCACGTCTGGCGGCTGGTCTGGAGTTCCCGCCAGGCTTGTTCGGGCTCATCGCCATCCTCGGCCATCTGCGCGAGCGTGATCTCGAAGTTCAGTTCCACCTCGTCGGCGTAGGTGAAGCCGCCGTAGCCGCTGGGGCGTTTCTCGGTGTAGAACTTCGCGTCGGCAGTGACCGTCGGCAGGCCGTTGTCTTGCTCGGTGTGGGTGACCTCGCACTGGAGCTGCAATTCGCCGCGGAGATTCAGGGCGCGCCGGGCCTGCTCCAGGTGCGGTTGGGCGCTCTTGGCCCAGCGCTCGGCGGCGCGGTGGGCCGCTTTCTGAAACTGCTGTTCGCAGGCGGCCAGTTGCTGCTTGGCCGTGGCGCAGACCTGCTCGCCGGCGCGAATCTGGTCCATCACGAACCGCTCGAACTTGGCACTCACGGAGTCGATGAGCCCCTCCGGGCCGACCGGCAGATCGAGTGAGGCAGTGATAGCCGGCAGGATCTGCGGAGCGAGAATGGCGGGGACAGTGGACGGCGACGCGGCAGCGTGGTCATGCTCGGGCAACGGCTGAACGGTCCGCGTGGCCTTGCGGGCGGAAGCGCGCGTGGAGTGACGGGATCGGCGCGCAGTGCGATTCTGGGTTCGTTTCATGGTTTGCTCTCTTTCGTGGGAAAGGAAGGTGGTTGGGGGTATCTGACCGTCAGCGGGGCAAAGCAGACTGTCCGGTCGTGGTCAATCGCGCGGCACGTCGATCGTGCTCCGTTACGACCGACACAGGATTTCCGGGAGAACGAAATCCGTGCCGTCACCCGACACTCCATGCAGCGCACCAGCGTCGTTTCCCTCCGCGTCGCGCGCCGGGTACACGGTGGTGCCGTCATCCAGCACCATGGCCACGCCGGTGAAGCTCCACATCTGACGCTGGCACTCGTCGGGCGTGAGGTAGCGGACTTCCACAATCCGCCGGTTCAGGAGGACGCGGCGGGCCTCCTGATTGCAGGCGTCCATGAACTGCTGGTGTGTCTTGCGGACTCGTTGGTTCATCGAACTGTTTCCCTCTCTTGCACGTGAAGGAGCCGGCAGTCTGCCCGGCACCTATCGCCAGGTGGATCACTTGGGTGGATGCGGCTCTCTGGCGGCAACGATCTCAAACGGTGTCAGCGGTGGCACAGAAGGCGGTAGAACCCGTCGCAGCCTCTTGACGGCAGCTCGCAGCGCCGACGTGGCACGCTTGGTCTCGCCGCCTTGGACAAGCTGGAGCGTCTTCGTCAGGGCTCCTTCAAGGTCGGCCAGCTCGGCCGCCCGCACGATCGCGTCGCCCGACCGATCTGTAGCGAGACATACCTTTCCGGCGCCCGGCCGGAATTCGACCCGTTCGGGCTCATACTCATACCGGCCCTCGGACTGCCGGGTGAATGGGATGTGGTGTTCTTCGAGGAACTTCTCCAGCCCATCGAACTCGCCCCAACTTGCTTCGTCGTCGCAGAGCCAGAGCAGAGGCACACCGTCGGCGCTGTCCACGACCGCATTCGTGAGGTCGTTCGCATCCGCAGGATGAAACTGAGCATCACCCCATGCGAGCGAGACGCCGGCATCCGAGATGGCAGCGCAGAGGCCGGGGACCAGGGAGGCGGCAATCTTGCCGCCGATCCAGATTTCGGCCGGGATGCGATCAGACATGGACCTCCTCCTGCGTGTAGAACCCGCCGTCGGGGTTGGGCGGGTTTATAGCGCGGTAAGGGTTATCCGCGAACAGAACAGCCAACGGGACGAATTCGGCGCTACCCCCGGCCAGCCGATTGGCGGCGCAAACCACCGCGACGGGCGAACCGGTGGCGACGGATTGACACTCCAGCAGGGCGGCGTCCCCGGCCAGCATCGCCCGACGCAACGTGTCGAAATTCTGCTTGTCACCCGTGGAAAGCGGCATCGTTCAACTCCTCATGTGTGGATGCGTTGTCGGTTGAATCTTCGGCATCGGCCAGCGGCAAATCTTCAACCAGCGGAGGTTGCCGGCTCGCCCAGCACACCCGCGCAGCTTGGCAGCCGTCGCAGGGACACAAGGCCCGATGCCCAAGCGGCAGACCATACGGATCGAGCATGACGAAACCTCCGGGATGAATGAGCAATCGGACGATAAAGCGGTCCCGTCAGGGCGAGCGCCCTACCCTCCGGCCGCTGCGGGCGCCGGCTGACCGTTCGCCGCGAGTTGGGCGAGATCCGGGAATCCGGCAACCGGCGACTGGACCGTGTTGCCGAACACGGATCGCAGGGCCGCGACCTGCTGGGCGATGCTCTCGTTCCACTGGCCCACCGCGCGGGCCAGGGCGGGGACATCCTGGCACTGCCAGAAGTCCCCCTCGTCGTACACTTCATCCAGGATGCCCAGCGACTGGGCATGCCGGAGCATGGCGATCACGGCCAGATGGCAGCGAATGAAATTGGGCACGCCACCGCAGTCGGGCCGGCTTGCATACTCAGTCTTGCAGAAGCTGCCCCAGCACCACGGCCCCAAATGGGTACGGATCGTCCGAGGCACCCAGCGGCCGACTTCGATGGTCGCCGGATACCGGCACAGGCCGAAGTTAGACTGTTCACAGCCTTGCCCCGGCCAGGTCGAGAACGCGATGACGTGCAGCGGGTCCACGGCATAACGGCAGTCTTGGTCGCGCGGATCGGGCACGAGCTGGCGGGCCTGAATCAACAGCCAGCGGTGAGGAAACTGGTCGTCGTGCTCCTGGAAATGACACTCGTTGCCCTGCAACTCAATGATTTCGTCCACGCTCTCGAAGGGCAGGTCGAGGGCGCGGCTGCGGAGCCTGCGGATCAGGTCCCGCACCTTGGTTGGGCTGCGCGTGGTGGCGCGCAGGCTGTAATGGATCGTCAGTCCCATGAGTGATGGTCCCTTCTGGGGTTGGGTGTTACAGGTGGTTGCCGATGGCATCTACGGCAGTCTCGATGCCCTCGATGTAGGCGGGCGAAGTAATGTCAACACCGGCACAGGCGTGTGCCAGGATCAACGCTTCCAGGCCGTCGATGGCGGCATTGAACTTGCGAACGAGGGTTCCACGTCCAGGCGCCTTGAGTTGGCTCGTGATGGAGCCCAGGCCGGGTGAGTCGGGGCTACACTCTTGATCCAGATGCACGGTGATCCCGAAACAAGGCAGGTGAATCTGTTGGCCACGAAACGTCAGCTGTTGGTCATCGGGGTGGCGAGTGCCGTCCGCGGCCCCTTGGTCTCGTCTGTGCTGTTTCATTTCGATCTCCAGGGCTTGGCCGGCGTCTGTTGAGCGATTAGCGTCTCCAAGGTGGCCAGCGTTACGTCGCGAGTCGTGATGTAGATGTCGGTGTGTTTGGGGATGGTCAGCCAGGCGACTTCGATGTCCGTGCGGCGCGAACCGGGGACACAGCGCAGGATCATCTGGTCACATTCCGTGCGGTGTGGCTCAAGGGCCGCCAAGTCCGCGGTAGGTGGCAGCACGGCATGGCCATCACGCTCGAAACCATCCGACCAGTCTTTGGCCTCCTTGGGGTCGCCGAAGGCCGCTTCGCACGCGCTGATGAGGTCGTAGTCGAAGAACTCGGCGATGCGGCCCCAGAAGTACAGCTCCCAGAGGTCTCGGTCCCGGCGCCGTGCCTGCTTGGCGAGTTCGGCTCGGCGACGGGTCAACTTCACTAACGCTGGCGTCACCTCGACTACAGCGCAATCGCAGTCGGCGTTGTACTCGGAGTTTGTGCTGTCCGTCTGGAAGACGAGTTTCATGGTTCCTCCTCACGTCTTGTAAGCCTCAGCCACCGCGCAGCACCGCGCGGGCAGGAGCGACGTGGTGTCACTCCTGCCCGGCGGTGCGGCCGGGGTGAAAGCGTCAGTTGTTGAGCGGATTGCGGCTGACCTTCCGCCGCGCCGTGGACTTGGCACCGTTGCCCTGGTAGATGCCACCACGGTCGGCATCCAGGCACCGGCCGCCGGCCCAGCTCCGCAACCGTTCGACCGACTCGGCCGCGGTGGCCGAGACCGGCACGACGTTCTGCGCCGCCTGCACCAGCGGCACATCCAGCAGCGCCGCCAGGCGAACGCAGGCTCTGATCTCAGCGCCAGACCACTGCTGGTCGTTGGGCAGCTTCTGGTCCGGGGCCAGCTCGAACTGGCGCAGGTACAGGTCCCAGATCGCCCGCTTCTGTTCACCGCCGGGGAAGTCCAAGAAGAAGATCGCGTCGAAGCGTTCCGCGCGCGCAAACTCCGGGGGCAGCTTGCCCACGTCGTTGGCCGTGCAGACCACGAACACGTCGGACTCGTGATCGTTGAGCCAACTGAGGAAACTGCCGAACATGCGTGAGGACACGCCCGAGTCCGTCTGGCCGGAGTTGCTGACGCCGGCGAACGCCTTCTCGACCTCGTCGATCATCAGCACGCACGGGGCCATCGCGTCGGCGATCTGCAAAGCCTGGCGGGTCCGCTCCTCGGTCTGGCCAACCAGGCTGCCCATCAGCGTGCCTACGTCCAGGATCAACACCGGCCGCCCGGTTTCCTTGCCCAGGCACTTGCAGAACTGCGACTTGCCACAGCCGGGCGGCGAGAGCAGCAACACGCCGCGCGGCCGCTTGAGCGGGTTGCTGCGGCTGGGCTGCAACAGTGCGCGTTTCGTGAACGCCTTCAACGACGCCAAGCCGCCCAGGCTGCTGAAATCCTCCGTGCCCCGGTACAACTGCATGAGCCCGCTTTTCTTTAGCGTCTGGCACTTGAGGTCCCAAACCGCGTCGGGCACGATGCGGCCGTGCCGCACGAGGCTCAACGAAAACGCCGACTCGGATTCGTACCGTGTCAGGCCGGCCGCCGCGTCCAGCAACATGTCCAGTTCGCTGCCTTCCGGTAGTTCGCCGTCCACGGTGGCAATGCCGCGCGCGATCTCGTGGAGCTGCTCACGGGCGGGCAGGTCGTGCTCCAACACGACGAACAGCTTCTCCAGCTCAACGGGGATCTGGACCACGGGGGAGAGGACCACGACGAACGTCCGGTTCTGCTTGCCCTTGGCGATCTGGGCGGCCAGGGCCTGGATGATCTCGGGGCTCGACAGGAAGCGGTGAAAATTGACCAACACCAACAGGGACGAGCTGTCGGTCGAGCCGAGCGCGTCCAGGGAGCGGATGGCGGCCAACGGGTCGTTGGTGCCCGTATCAACGCTGACGCCGTCTTGTTGACGGTTCAGGGTTAGCCCCTGGTTGACGTCCCAGACGACCAGCCGCCACTGTTGGTCGCGGCACATCCGCGCGATTTCGGCCAAGGCGTCTTCGTGTTCGTGGGACTGCACCCACAATCCGGTGAAGCAGGCCGAGACGAACTCGACCAGTCGTTGGGAAAGTGACACTGGATGTCTCCTTGATGGTGTAGAAAAAGGCGATGGAAAGTTGTCTATGCGGGGGCAAGCGGGCTATGCTGCTCCGTGGCGCGCTGTCGGCGTGACAGGCCGTGGATCAGCGATTTGCCGAGGCGGCCCCAACAACGAAGGTGGAACACGATGACGCAGTCCATTGCGGGCTGGACAGCCTGGACGCTCCTGATCGCCGCCACGACGGCAGCCGTCGGCGCCGACACTACCTTGCCGCGGGTCTTTTGCCTTTCGCCACAGGCGTTGGCGCAGGCCAAGGCCCGAGCCGCGGCGAAGGATGAAGCCCTGACGCCGGCCTTGGAAAAGCGGCGCAAGGAGGCGAAGTCGGCCATGAAAGCGGGGCCGTTTTCCGTCGTGGATAACGACCTGGTGCCGCCCAGCGGTGACAAGCACGACTACATCAGCTTTGGCCCGTACTGGTGGCCCGATCCCGCAAAGAAAGACGGCCTGCCATACATCCGCCGGGACGGCGAGGTGTACCCCGGCAGCCAGTCGGGCGGTTCTGATTCGCCGGCGTTGGGCAAGATGACATCGGCGGTGTACACGCTATCGTTGGCCTACTACCTCCTGGGCGACGAGGCATACGCCAAGCATGCCACGGAATTGCTGCGTGCCTGGTTCCTTGATCCCGCGACGAAGATGAACCCCCATCTCGAATACGGCCAGGGGATTCCCGGCCGCGTCGAAGGGCGCGCCACGGGCATCATCGACACGGTCGGATTGACACACGTGGTGGATGCGGTTGGCCTGCTGCGGGGCTCACGAAATTGGCAGGATCAGGACCAGGCAGGAATGGTCGCGTGGTTCACCGCGTACCTGGAATGGCTGCGGACCAGCAAACACGGCCGAGAGGAGAGTGCGGCGAAGAACAATCATGGTACGTGGTACGACGCGCAGGTCGCCGCGTTTGCGCTATTCACGGGCCAGGACCAAGTGGCCCGAGAAGTGATTGAGGTCAGCCAAAAGAAACGGATTACCCGACACGTCGAACCAGACGGACGGCAACCCGCGGAACTGGCCCGGACGAAGCCGTTCGGGTACTCCACCTTCAATCTCCAGGCCCTGTTCACCCTGGCCACGCTGGGCCAGACGGTGAACGTGGACCTGTGGCGATACGAAACCGAAGACGGCCGCAGTCTGCGGAAAGCATTGGACTTCCTGGCAGACTACGCGGACCCGGAGAAGGCGTGGCCGTACAGGGACCTCAAGTTCGACCGCACGCTGTTGATTCCGCTCCTGCAACAGGGCGCGGCAGTGTACGGCACGGCATATCAGCAAGCGTTGGCGAGACTGCCGGCAAAGCAGGTCGCGGAAAGCCGAGGCCAACTGACCTACGGTCGCTGAACCGCAGTTCAGCACCGTTGCCGTTGTTCCTGCTCGACCGACTGGACGGCGTGAAACTCCGGGGTCAGCCGCTCCTCGGTGCGCTGGCCCAGGGCCTTCTCGATGAACCTGCTGGCCTCCCGGCAGGACGAGCCGGTGAAGCCCTTGGTGGTGACGGTGGCCTCACCCTTGGGCGACACGATGATTTCGATGGTCTTCATCAGGCGGCACCTCCGTTGACCTGGATGGTCAGCTTGATGGACCCGTCGGCAAGCTGTTGCTCAGTGCAGGTGTTTCCCCGGCGCCTCGCCTCGATCTTGGCCTTCTCGACAGCGTAGCTTTGCAGAAACTGATCGAGCTTCGCCTGCTCGCCCCAGTGGCCCTTGAAATTGTCGTAGTGGACTTGGCCGGTGCTGCAATCGCAGACGGCCGGGTAACGCCATTTGGGCAACACCACGGCGAGCCCGGTGGCGGAGTTGGTGAACAGTCTGTGGGTGCCCTGGACGGGCTGAGGCAGGCCCAGTCGCTGGCATGCAGCACGCACGGCAGCCGGGTCCCGGATTTCGCATTTGATGGTCACGACGTGTGACAAGGGATGGCTCCTTCTCGAAAAGGGGGAGTGTCAGAACGGCATGTCAGTCGCGTCCGGTTGCTCGTCGGCTGTAGCTTCGCCGGGAAGATACTGGCCAGCGTGGTTTGTCAGCGCCGGCGCCGGCCACAGGGCCGGTCCCGGTAACAACACGGGCCTTTCGGCCGTCAGCTCAGTGACCAGCAGCGAGGCAACGGCAGCGTCATCGGGTTCGGTGCGGCTCATCATCCTGATGACATAGACGCAGATGATCAGGGGCAACAGCGCGGCCAAGATCAACCCGACGGTCTGGATACTGGACGCGACGACCGGATCTCTGTGGCGTTGTGCTGCGATTTGCTTGCGTTCCTGTTCGAGCTGCTCACGGCCGGTGTCCACCGCGGCCCGCTGCTGATCGAGTTGGCTGCTCAGCCGTTCCTGCGCCGCGATCATCTCTGCTCGCGATTTGGCATCGCTTTCGACGAGCTGCTGGGCGGCCTGGGCCAGCTTCGCGCTCTCCTCGACAACGGATTGCGATTGCCTGGCCATGGCTTGGTTTTGCTTGGCCTGCTGATCAACACTGTTCCGGGCAAAATCAGCCAGCCGCTGATCACGAGTGTCAGGTGCGGGGCCACATCCGATCGTGTTCAGCAGTGTCAGCAGGACTGCGCTCATCAGGGTGCGACCGGTTCGTCGGGTTTGATTCATGGGCAGATCTCCAATGGGCAAAAATGCGAGCCAACAACGCCTGCAAGGCTCGTCGGAGCCTGAACTCTTTGGCCCAGGCGAACGTGAGCAACACGGCCAGCAGCGCGCTGGCCAGGACAACGGTGCAAGTCATACGGTGGTTCCTTGAGGGGTGGTGTAGAAACGGCGATTACGCCACGGCCTCGCCTGGCGTCACGTGCCGCCAGCTCACCGGCGGCACGTCTGGGCTTCCCGCGAGGATCGTGTCTAGGCGAAGACCGGTTCCCCCAGATACTCCTGCCACGAATTCTCGAACTCGCGCCGCAGTTGGCTGATCCGGCCGGCGCTGACGCAGAACTTCCGGGCCGCCGTCTTCGTGGCCTCACCGGTCGCCAACGTCTCCGCGATCCGACGCTTCTTTCGGGGCAAGGTGGCGAACCACAGCCCAATGTCGATCCTGGCTGCCGCCGTTTCCGCCGGGCCGGCGTGGCGATCTTCAATCAGAATCTCGCGCCATGCGTCCTCGTCGGCGTCGTAATGATCCAGGCGTTCGACGACGACTTTCTTGCGCCGTTGGCAGTGCGGGCTCAACACGTCGCGGACGTTCAACTTGCAGCCGACTTTCCGACCATCGTTGACCTGGGCGACGCCGAAGCGGGCCAACGCGCTCGGGTAGGCGAGATCGAGCTTGTCGAGTTCGGCGAGCCGGGCAATCGCGCAGCAGGCGTTGCACACAACCTCCTGAATTGCCTCCGCGCGTGCATCAGGGCGCAGGTGACGAAACGAGATCTTCGCGTGAGTCACGATTGCGGGCAGCATCCCGACGAACACTTGGTGCCACGTCGGCTTCGGCGTGGAAGGAGCAGCGGTACGAACCATGGGCGATCTCCTGGAAGCTGGGACCGCCCGTGTGGGGCGGTCGTGTTGAGACACGATCCGCCCCGCACCATGCGAGGCCGGACGAGACGCCGACGGGCGCGAAGCTGGGCGCGCCCGCGGCACAAACGCTGAAAGCCCCAATGTCGCCGCGAAAACGGCGAATTCAGGGCTCTTGGGGCCGAAAAATGGAGGTGCCGATAGCTATCCGTCCCCTCCACAGTGATATGCCGTGTTTTTTCTTGTTGTTAAGCAGTCGTGGCCGCGTCTGCCACCACCTGGTGACGATCCAGCGCATCGTCCACCGGGGCCGTACCGGGCCATGCCCGACAGCCTAGCCTGCCGGTAGAATCCGGTGGTGGAGGGCGAGGACGCGATGCGGATTTCGTTCGATCTCGACGATACGTTGGTCTGCTACCATGCCGGCGTCCCGCAGGAGCCACGCCTGCATTGGTTCCTGCGGCTGTTCATTCACGACGAGCCGCTGCGGCAGGGTACGCCCGAGCTGATGCGTCAACTCCGGCAACGCGGCTGGGAGGTCTGGGTGTATACCACAAGCAACCGTAGTCCCGCCGCCGTGCGCCGCTGGCTCCGTTGGCACGGAGTTCTCCTCGACGGGATGGTGAACCAGGATGCCCACGACAGGCATCTGCGTAGGTCGCCACAGGACCGGCCGCCCAGTAAGAACCCAGCCGCCTTCGGCATCGACCTGCATGTCGATGACTCGGACGGCGTGCGGATGGAGGGCGAGCAGCACGGATTCCAGGTTGCGGTCGTGACGCCTGACGACCGGGACTGGACAGCCAAGGTGCTCTGCGCGGCCGATGAATTGGCGCGACGTGGCGACGGACGTTGAATCGAGTATTGACGTGCCGTCGAACGGACGGTGGATTCGGGGGTTGGAGATTGTAAGGAGACGCCCTACGTGGCAAGATCACCGACCCGCACCTGGTACGTGTACATCCTGCGGTGCGCCGACGGCTCGTTGTACACCGGCATCACCACCGACCTAACCCGGCGCACCCGGCAGCACAACGAGGGGACCGCCTCCCGGTACACCCGCAGCCGTCGTCCGGTCAAGTTGGTGTACCAGGAGCGCCAACGCGGCCAGAGTGCGGCGCTGAAACGCGAGGCAGCGATCAAGAAGCTGACACGGCGGCAGAAGTTGGGGTTGATCCGGGCAAATCGACGGTCATCTCGATGCTGCTGACTCTGGCCCGCAGTGAAGGCGGGTGGAAGTTCAGCGACCTCCCAGCCGGTATAATGCGTCGTGACGGCCACGAGGTCGGTGCCATGTCTCGATCACGAATCCTCAGACCAATTGACGTGCTGACGATTGTGGTGCTCCGCCAGCCGCCCAAGTCTACGTTGGCGGAGTCGTAGGAGAAGCGGTAGGCAATCAGTGTCGTTGGACAAACAAGAAAGGGACGAACGAATGGAAAGCAACAGGAATATGCCCAGTCGCATCTGCGTGACATGGCTTGGAGTCGCGGCTTGTGCCTTGATTCTGCTCTCCTCGCCATCGGCAGGTGCCGAGGAACAAACGGCTACCGCGCCGAACGCAGCCAGCGTGGCGAGTCCCGCCAAGGACCTAAAGATCTTCTCTGGGGAGAAGCGGCTGTTTGCCAGCTACGGCCCCTCCACGTCGATGGGCTATCCGGCCCGGTTGCAGCGGAAGTTCTACCGCTACACCGGCAAGAGCGGGACGGACTGCCCGCTGCAAATCCACAATTACTCGATTCCAGGTGGGCAATGGCGAATGCCCGGCTGGGTCAACTGCAAGCCTTCCCAGAACAATCCCAGCAAGTGGGAGGCTTTCCGCAGTGAACGCTACCTCACAACCGTGCAGAAATTGGTTAAGGACAACCCCAGCACGCCGGTGATCGTCATGGCCATGAACAACACGGGATACGCCTGCATCCCGAAGGACCGGATCATGGGGCCGGGAGATGCGGAACACATCGACATGGCGATCAAGTTCCTGCGGACGCACATCAAGGCCATTCTCGACGACGGGGCGGCACTGTACGTCCTGTCGCCCAAGAAATACTGGCGTGATCTAGACGATCCGCACGAATGGAATCGCAACGAGGAACGGTATGCCGTGGCCAAGGTGGCAGCGGAGAACAATCCCCCGTTCATCTACGTGAAAGGTGTTTGGGAGGACACCGCCAAGTACAAGGACACTGCCTTGGTGAAGGATGGCCATCATCCCACACAGTTTGGCGACGAGATCATCGCCAGTAAGTTCTTCCGGGCCATGCTGGAGCACGATGGTCTGGCGATCCCGGCATGGGACCAGGAAGAGGTTGACGCCGTGCGGAACGATCTCAAGTGCGTGCCGTGGAAGCCGTAGCGTGACGGATGGAGGCTCCGATGACGAAGAACTTCCCCAGGACGGGAAAGAGGGCACGCCCGAAAACCGCAGTGAAGGGCAAACGCTACCTCTGCGCCAAGTGCCGCAAGCGGAGCCCGAAACCTGTAAAGACTCCTGCACCCTGGTACTGCCCGGCCTGCCTCAAGCAAGCCGAAGCTCTAGCCCAAGCAATTCAGTCCGGTGGCCAGGACGACGAGCAAGACCGCACCCGACAAAGCGACTAAATCAACAACCGAGGAACGAACCGATGTCACTCATTGACGACTACCTGTCTGGCCCCCAACTACTGCGACAGGCAGTTGCCGGGATGAGCCGCGAACAACTTCTTGCCCGGCCCATTCCCGGCAAGTGGTCCACGTTGGAGGTCATCTGCCATTTGGCCGACTTCGAGATCGTCGGTGCTGACCGCATCAAGCGGGTGATTGCCGAGAATGAGCCGACGCTGCTCGGTGGCGACGAGAACGTGTTCGCCGCCCGACTGGCCTACCATGAACGGGATGCGGATGAAGAACTCCTGCTGATCGAGACCGTCCGCAAGCAGGTGGCAAGGATTCTCCGCACGTTGAAACCCGAAGACTTTCAACGACGCGGCATCCATTCGGAAGCCGGGCCTCTGACGCTGGAAGGATTTGTTCAGCGCAGCATCAAGCACATCCCGCATCACGTCCGGTTCATTGACGAAAAGAGAAAGGCATTGGCCCAACCATGATCCGCCTCACCACCATCTTGATCCTCGCCTTCCCCATGCTCTCCACAGCCGACGACCGCCTCCCTCAGCCCGACTATCACCGTCAGCCCGGCGATCCCGAATGGCTGGCCAGCGTGGTCCAGTTCCACGGGCATCTCGGCCCAGCCGTGGTCGCCGGCGCGAGGATCGGCATGATCGGCCTGCATGCGGTCGAGGCGAAGGGGTACTTCGATGTCGAGGTGACGTGCGAAGGACCGATGGCCAAGCCGCCGCAAGCCTGTTTCCTGGACGGCGTGCAGGTCGCCACCGGGGCCACAATGGGCAAGCGTTCGCTCCACTGGGTACAGGCCGACCAAATCCTCGTGCGGGTGAAGAACACCCGGACCGGCAGGATCGTTGACGTTCGCCCGACGCCGGCACTGATGGAGCTACTGGCCGCGTTCAAGCCGCAAGTGAAGGCCGAAGCGGGGCATGGTCCCGGGTCGAAGGCTGACGATGAACACTTGGCAGCGGTGGCCCGGAAGATCGCCGCGATGCCGGACAAGGATGTCGCTAGTGTGCGGTGGTGGCGGGAAGGGGAATGAGACCTCGCGGTCACTGGAAAGGCGAAGGCGTGGAAATCGGAAGACTCACAGAATCCGACCTTACGGCCCTGGCGGGATTGTACAAGCAATTTTGGGGTGAGGACTCTTGCCTGGAGAAGATGCGGGCGACATTCCGCAGGCTCAAAGAGCGCCCAGATTACATCTTCCTGGCAGCCAAGGACAATGGGCGGCTGGTCGGTTCCGTGCTGGGAATCGTCTGCGAAGAGCTGTACGGGGAGTCCGTCCCGTTCATGGTCGTTGAAGACGTCATCGTGGATGCCGAATGGCGACGGAAGGGCATTGGTTCTGCGTTGATGTGCGAACTGGAAAGCCTCGCCGTGGAACGCAACTGCGGCTACGTCATCTTCGTCACGGAAGTCGAGCGGACGGATGCCCAGCGGTTTTACGAATCACTCGGCTATAAGCCGGATGCGTACCGGGGGTTCAAGAAGCGTCTGCGGAAGCCGGGGCAGTGAGGCCGCCGTCCCATGACCAGTGCAACCCCCAAACACTTCGATGTCCGGTCAGCCCGGAACGCCGAGTTCTTCCGGTCGGATCGTCCCTGGGCAGCGATCTCGATCACCTCCGGCCACGAGCACCCGGTGTTGAGCGAGGTCAATCGGGTGGGGCTGTTGCGGCTCGTGTTCGACGACATCACGCAGCCCGACACACCCAGGTCGTTCACGCCGGCCCTGGCCGCCGAAATCCTGGATTTCGTGGCCAGCGTGTGGGATCAGGCCGACGCGTTCCTGATCCACTGCGACCTGGGGCTGTCGAGATCGCCGGCCGTCGCGGCGGCCCTGTCCCGCATCTACTACGGCGACGACGGGCCGTGGTTCGAGTTGGACTTCCCGAACCGCCTGGTCTACGACGTGCTCGTGGCAACGCACTCCCGGAGATAGGAGCCCCGGGCCACATGACAACATCCGGCGGCGGATTTTCATGGGGTTCAGACCAGGGGCAGCGCGGTTCCCACAGCTTTCGGAAATGCCTACTTCAACGACGGAACGAATGGGAGCGAAGTTCTACCGGATTGGCCCTCGTTCGGGCGTGTACTCCTCGTCGTCGCGCATGACGTTTTCGAGCTGCCGCGTCTGGCGGCCCCGATCGACAATCGGTGTGCGGACAGCGTGAAAGTGATTTTTGTAGACCAGCGTGTCCGAGGCCCGCACACTGATGCCCACGCCCACGGCAGACAGGCCGACCCAGTTGTCCTGGATGACGTTGGCCAACATGCGCGGCGGCCCGTCCAGGCCGGTGCCCGGTTGCTTGCCCAGGTCCATCGGAATGACGTTGATACCGGCCAGCAGGTTGCTCCAACCGCCGCCCCAACGCCAGTTGCTGCCGTACTGAGCGCCGCTAAACGGGACCGTGCGTAGGATCTCGTTCCCAATGACGCGATTGCCGAAGTTCGCCCAAGGCAGTGCCGGCTGATCGGTCTCCGGCATGCGCCCGCCGGCCCCTACAACGATCCCGCCGCCATCCGACACCCGGCAGTCGCGGATCAAGTTGAAGAAGTCGGGGGCTGTTTCATGGGCACCTGCGTCGGCCGCCTGGGCGTCCGGATGCCTGGGGCCGTGGGCAGCGGCCAGCACGTGCCGGATCGCGGCCAGTCGGCGGATGTTCACAGGCGGGGCCTATCGTGTGGGCGTCCGGATGCCGGATTCTGGCCAGCGACTGACGCTCACAGGCGGGGCCGGGCAGCATGCCGGAGTAGCTTGTGGGACACTGTGTCCCACAAGCTACTCGGTGGCTCGGACCAGCATGGCCGCAACCCCGTGGCCAGCCCCTACGGGATCGCGGCCAGACGGCTGACGCTCACAGGCGGTGCCGATCCTGTGGGCGTCCGAATGCCTGGGGCCGTCGTAGTCGGCCAACCCCGTGGCCAGCACCTGCCGGATCGCGGCCAGGCTACGCTCACAGGCGGGGCCGATCGTGTGGGCGTCCGGATGCCGGATCGCGGCTCAGCCAGCTTGCGGCTCGCGACTGCCTAAAAAAGTGGCAGCCCCGTCCGTGACGTTCGACGCCGTGACTGGCTGAATTGGCCGAGGTCAAGGTCAGATTACTGAGAGTCGGAGGGACGACGGGCGCTTGTTGCGGTTCGCCAAACGGAGCCGAAGCGGCTGCGAGTTCTTCTGGACGAACTGACGCACCAGAAGCGGCGGCAGGTGCCCGACCGGATCGTCCCTGACCCAAGCCGGCGAGAATCGCTGTATAATGCCGCCATGCGCATCCCCCACTCGCTGCTGTCACCCGCGACGCTGCGGGCCGTTGTCGCGGAATTTGTCACCCGCGACGGCACGGACCATTCGCCGGTCGAGCGGCGCATCGAGACGGTTCTGCGTCAGCTCGACGCTGGCCGGGTCGAACTGCATTTCGACGGCGAAGCCCAGACCTGCCACATCGTTGCGGTGGAAGGGAATTCGTCAGGGCGCGGTGGGGCTGAATAGCGGCGTCAGGCGAAAGGCCGCGGAAACGGCTGGGATGATTGCGGGTTGCCGTGCGCAGGGGAGCGAATCCCGCCTCCCGGCGTCCACGCTGATTCTGGGCCGCAATAACGCCTCCGCGCCGAAAGCATGGCATTTTGCCCGTCCAGGCCGTTCGGACGCGATTTAGCACTCTGCGGCAAGCGCCACGTGCGGGCGGAAGGGGCAAAGTCGGGGCGAGGCTGGGGGCGAATTGGCGGGGCAGGGTCCGGGTATTGGGGATAAGTTAATCCAGTCTGTGGTAACCAGGGGACAATTCCGTCCGTTTCCCGGCCAGGCTGGTTGAAAACCGATTCGGTGGGGGGTAGGTTACGGCCTTGGGTGCCGTGCGGTCTAGCTAACCGCACGGCTGAAATCGGTTTGCGGGGCGTTCGTATCTTACCCGACAATCGTGACGGATGCCCCGCAGGCCGGCCCGTGGAACGCGGAGACTGGAATGCCCACGCCCAACATCACGCCCGGCAGTATCGTGAGCGGACCGACACTGCCGGAGTCGATCGAGGTGCTTGCCGTCGTGCCGATGGGGCAGTCGCTGAAGGTGATCGGGCGCGGGCGGCGGAGCGGGCAGACGTATGATCCGGTTCTGAACCCGCAGCAACTGGCCATGCTGGCGGTGTCCGCGCAGCGCGAGCCGTTCGACGGGGACGCGCGGCTGTTCCGGCTGGGCATCGAGGCGCATCGGCTGGGGCTGGCCTACGAGTACGATCCGTTCTTTTCGCTGTCGATCGCCCGCGTCGATCCGCTGCCACACCAGTTGGATGCGGTCTACAACTACTTCTTGCGATTGCCCCGTATCCGGTTTCTCCTGGCCGATGATCCGGGCTCCGGCAAGACGATCATGGGCGGGCTGACTCACAAGGAACTGAAGGCGCGGGGGCTGGTCAAACGGGTGCTGATCGTCGCGCCCGCGAACCTGACGTTTCAGTGGCAGCGGGAGATGGCCGACAAGTTCCGCGAGAAGTTCGAGATCATTCGGGGGGCCACACTGCGGGCGAACTACGGCCAAAATCCGTGGCAGGAACACGATCAGGTCATCACGTCTGTGTCCTGGGTGTCGATTGTCGAGGATGCCCGCGAAAGCCTGCTCCGTTCTCGCTGGGACCTGGTCATTGTCGATGAATCGCACAAAATGAGCGCCCGCTCCGAGGATCATACGACCTACGCCTACCGGCTCGGGCGTGAACTGTCCAAGATGACCGACCACTACTTGCTGATGACCGCCACGCCGCACAAGGGCGACCCGGAGCACTTTCGGCGGTTCCTGGCCCTGCTGGACGCCGACGTGTACGGCAGCATCGAGAGCCTGCAACAGGCGATGCGCGAGCAGGATGCCCCGTTCTACCTGCGCCGGACCAAGGAAGCGCTGGTCACGTTTCCCGACCCGGAAACAGGCGAAGTCAAGAAGCTGTTCACCAAGCGCGAAGTCCGCAGTGTCGCCTTCGACCTGGACGGCGAGGAACTCGACTTCTACGACGAGTTGACGCGATACGTCGAGGATCAGTCGATCGCCGCCGCGGGCGACCAGTCGGCTCGCGGCCGGGCGGTCGGGTTTACGATGGCCATGCTCCAGCGCCGGATGGCGTCGTCGGTCTACGCTGTGCGCCGCAGCCTGGAACGGATGCGAGACCGTCGCCAGAAGATCCTGGCCGATCCTGAAAAGTACCGCCGCGAGCAGATCGAACGCCGCATCCCGGACGACTTTGAGGACTTGGACGAAGAAGAGCAGCAGGAGATCATCAACCAACTTGAGGACGAGGTGCTGTCTTACGATCCGGCGATCTTGCGGGAGGAAATCGCCGAACTGGCGCGGCTGATCGAACACGCGCAGCAGATTCAAGGCCGGGATGTCCAGTCGAAGCTGAACAAGCTGCGGTCGGTCCTGACGGAAGAAGGCATCTTCTCGGACCCGCAGATGAAGCTGCTGGTGTTCACCGAGCACAAGGACACGCTGGACTACCTGGCTGCCGACGGCAAGGACGGCCGTCCCTTGGGCAAACTCCGTGAGTGGGGCCTGACCGTGACGCAGATTCACGGCGGCATGAAGATCGGCGACCGGGACACGCCGGGCAGTCGCATCTATGCGGAGCGGGAATTCCGCGACAGCGCTCAGGTCTTGGTTGCCACGGAGGCGGCCGGCGAAGGCATCAACCTGCAATTCTGCTGGCTGATGGTGAACTTCGACATCCCCTGGAACCCCGTGCGGCTGGAACAGCGAGTCGGCCGCATCCACCGCTACGGCCAAGAGAAGGACTGCCTGGTCTTCAATTTCGTGGCCCAGAACACCCGCGAAGGCCGCGTGCTGCGCAAACTGCTGGAACGGCTGGCGGAAATCCGCAAGGAACTGGGCACCGATCAGGTCTTCGATGTGGTGGGCGAAGTGTTCCCGGCGAACCTGCTGGAAAAACTGCTGCGCGAGATGTACGCCCGCCAGACGGACGAGCACAAGATCCAGGACCGCATCGTCCGCGACGTGAGCCCGGATCGCTTCCGGGCCATCACGGAATCCGCCTTGGAGGGACTGGCCAAGAGGGAACTGAACCTGTCCGCGATCGTCGGGCGCAGCGCGGAGGCCAAAGAACGCCGGTTGGTCCCCGAAGTCGTCGAGCAGTTCTTTGTCGAGGCGGCGCCGGAGAGCGGGCTGAATCCCAAACCGGTGAGCGGAAAAGGGGACAGGTCCAATTTGCCGGAACGGCCCGGAGGGTGCTGCGCACAAATTGGACCTGTCCCCTTTTCCGCTCACGTGTACCGCGTGGGCAAGGTGCCCAAGAACCTGCTTCCCATCGGCAACGCTCAGGAACACCGATTCGGCCGGCTGGGCAGGGAATACGCCCGGATCATCTTCGACAAGGAGCTGCTGAAAGCTGATCCCAACGTCGAATGGGTTACGCCGGGGCATCCGTTGTTCGAGGCCGTGCGGGCCGACGTGTTGCAGCGGGCGGACGACGATCTCCGGCGCGGGGCCGTGTTCTACGACTTGCATCGAACCGAACCGGCTGTGCTGGACGTTTTCGCAGCCTCGATCAAAGACGGACGGTCCAACACGCTCCATCGTCGGCTGTTTGGCATCGAGACCTTAGCGACGGGCCAAATGGCCGTGCGCGAGCCGACTTACTTCCACGCCATCACGCCGGCCCCGTCCGGTACTGCTGGACCGAGCGACGATTTCCCGTTGCCTGGCCGGCAACTCGTCGAACAGTTCCTGTATGAGCGGGTGCTTCAGTCGTGGGGCGAGCGGGCAGGCAAGGAACGGGCGGCCGAGGTCGAACGCATCGCCCGGCACGTACAAGTCAGTCTGGACGCTCTGATTGACCGGCAGAACCTCCAGTTGGCCGAATACTGCAACCGGCAAGTCGAGGGCCAGACGGTCCAAGGGCTCGATGGCCTGATCGCCCAAGCCGAACAGCACCTGGACGACCTGAACAGCCGGCGCGAAACACGCCAACGCGAGTTGGAGTTGGAGCGTCACTGCGCCGTGGCCGACATCACGCATCTCGGCCGGGCCTGGATCGTGCCGCATCCGGAGCGGACCAATCCGCAGTTGGCCCCCATGATCCGGGACGATGAAATCGAACGCATCGCCGTGCGCGAGGCCATCAGGCACGAAGAAGCCCGCGGTTGGGTGGTCGAAAGCGTCGAGACGGAGAATCGGGGCTTCGACCTGATCTCCCGCCGCCCCCATTTGGAAGATCCGAAGACTTTCATCGAAGTCCGATTCATCGAGGTGAAAGGCCGGGCGGGCGTGGGCGTCATCGCCCTGAGCGACAACGAATACCGGACTGCCACGCGATTGAAGAACGACTACTGGCTGTACGCGGTGTTCAACTGCGCCGGCACGCCGCAGCTGCACGCGGTGCAGGACCCGATCCGGCTAGGCTGGCAGCCCGTGATGGCGGTTGAACACTACCGGATTGGACCGGAATTGATTCGGGGAAGTGGATAGCGCAAAAAGTAAGGGGGTGTTTGGCTCGGTGAACCTTGCGGTTTCTCCCGAGGACCCTTTACCCCCGTTTCTTTTGAACCAACGACAGTAAGTATCGAGCGGGAAGAGAAAAAAATCAAGTGGGGTTCCGATGTGGGTGATTCCATCAGATCGGTTGCCAGCTGCACCATTCGAGCCGCATGAAATGCTGTTTCTCGATTGCTGGTATGGCTTTACGCACGAGCGGTCGCTCGATTCGCACCGCGTCAGATGCCTGAATGCCCGCACGATCTTGCGAGAACTTTGTGACGAATTGGAAAGCGGCCGCTTGGATGAGCCCGAATTCTGCGGCATTTGCGAAGAGGCACTCTCCCTCTTGCAGAGCGACCCCGTTGTGGCATCTGAATTCGCCAAGAGCTACGCAATTGTAGCCCCACTTTTGAAGGAACCACCTGCACTTTCTGGCAGCAGCCAAAAGAAAGACAAGCCGGATAACGAGACGAAATCGCGCAATCTGCGGTTCGCAGCCGCCGATCTGGCAGCCGCTTTGGAGTCTCGCTACTTCCCCGTCCTTTGCGAGCGACTGAGGCTGGCGACTGAACAAAAAGACGTGGATCAGATCGAACTGCTTACAAGGGCCATTCTCAGCGATTTGGTTGCACGAGGCTGGACGCTCCGCGAGCTATTCAAATGGCACGGCAAATTTCTGGCGAACGATGGACGCACGTTCACAGAGAATCTCGATTTCATGCTTCAGCTGCTCAATCGGCCCGCCGGTGCTTTCAGTGCCACGCTCCGAGTAAGCGGCGGTAGCACCATTCGTAAGGTCGCGACATTCGGCTCCTTTACGCTATCGACCGACGTGGCGCACGCCGTTGACAAGCCGCACGAAGAACGATTTGCAGCATCCGACGAATACACCACCTTTGCAGAAGGTGTTTTTGAGTCCGTGGACTTCATGTCGGCCGCGATCATCGCTCACGACGAGTTGGAGCCGCTCTTGGATGCCCTTCGCTTCGAGTACGAACCACGGCTGCTGCAGATCGACAAACGGTGTCTTGTTGTTCGCCGCAGTGACAACCGCAGAATCCTCGTGCATGTCACGAACCCAGTCCCGAATCCAGTGGAATCGCTGGACGAACATGGATTCGAGGCGTTTACCAAGAAATTGGCCTCAACTCTGAGTTCCGCGACGTTGACGAAGGAGTCGAAGAACCGCATTGAAACGGGGACACCTCCACCGCCGATGACGAAGCCGAACCGGGGGAGGGCGACGACGAGGAATCTTCTGGTAGCGGCACGGCGGGCGCGGGAGGCTTCACGCTCGAATACGACGCCGCAAGGAAGATCGCGCAGGGGCTGGGCGTCCACCTGGAGCAGATCGAGTCGGTGGTCGAGGTCAAGGGCGACAAGGCACGGCTGCGGGCAGTGGCGGACCGGACACGGCACCTGTTCGGGAAGGACGAGGCTGCGCCCGCGGCGACGCGGCGAAAGAAGAAGTCCCCACAGAAGACGCTGTTCGCGGAACTCGACGAAACCGAAGCCGCCGAGGGCGGCTGGTCCGAGATGAAGGGGCCGCCACTGGGCGAGACGGTGCTCGACCGAGTGCATCAGGCCATGATCCTGTTCGCTGCCGGCCGTACTGAGGCGATCAAGCGGTTCTTGGTCGAAGACGGCGCCGGTGCGGACGCCCGCTTCTGGAAGCTGGCCCAATCGCTGTCGGCGCTGTACCCTAAAGATACCGACGAAAAACGTTGGGTGGACGGCGTGTTGGCACGGAAGAAAGGGTGGGGGTTTTAGGCAGCGTTCGAGATTGTTGCAGTTGCCGGTGTGGCACTTAGCCCAGAACAACGTTTGGAGCAGTGGGATGACAGACGAAGAAAGATTGCTTGAGCGAATTACCGTGAATCCGGAGATCTTCGGGGGCAAGCCCATCATCCGCGGGCGGCGACTGGCCGTCGAACACGTGCTGGGGATGCTCGCGGCGGGCGATACGCCAGAAACGGTTCTGGAGGGGTATCCTTGGCTCGAACGGGCTGATATCCAAGCGTGCTTGGTCTACGCGCGTCGGGTGGTCGGAAAGGAGCGGTTTGAGCCTCTGCTGGTGGGGTCGGCCTGATGAAGGTGCTGCTGGACAGTTGCGTGTGGGGCACCTTTCGCTGCAGACATGCTTTCAGCTCCTTGTAGAAACTCGCTCGCAGGATGGCACTTGTCGAACGGTCAAGGCGAGTGCCGTCAAGGCCCTGGGAGCAGAGCGCGATTCGCCAGACGCGGCCGATTCGCCCGACCGGGATTCCCTATCCGCAGCGGCTCACGCAGACATCCCTCATCCCTCATCCCTCATCCCTCCTGGGTTAAATCCGTCGTGGAGTTCCCAAAGGTTCAGTTCCCAGTCGTGTCCCTCGACGGCCAGTGCCCCGACATAGCCCGGCCCCGGCGTCAATCGACGCAAGGACCAGTCAGCGCACTGTCGGTCATCGCCTCCGGGCGTCAAAAAAAAGTTGCCCGAAGCATCCGGCTGCAGAGAGACGCTGAAGTCATGCAAGGGAACGGAGAGGCCCTGGCCCCACGCTTTCACGTAGGCTTCCTTCAACGTCCACAGCCCGAAGAAACCGTCCAACTTGCACTCAGTGCGCAGCGTCCTCAATTCTTTCCGTTCGGCAGGTGAAAAGAACTGCTCGGCAATTCGCTCGAAATCGGCCACCAAGCGGATCTGCTCTACGTCGACTCCGACTTCGCGTCCCCTGGCGACGGCATACATCACGAGTCCCTGGGAATGGGACAAGTTGAAGCGGAGGCCCGCTTGGTCGCTCGACGGCGCCAGCGCCGGTTTGCCGTGAGGATTGTCCGAGAATCGAAGCATCTGAGGCGCTTCCCGAAGGTAACGCCCGAGCAGCACCCGCAGCAAACCGTGAGCGACCACGAATCGCTCGCGGTCGGCGACGAAGTAGAATCGGTTCGCCCGCTCCTGCTCGGCAGGCGAGAGGATTGAACTTAGATCTGTGAGTGCGGAAGTGTGCTGCGCGACCTCAGCTCGCCAGACGTGGACTTGGCCGACTGGCAGCATCAACTCACGCGGCGGTCGTCGCCAGACTGTTGCACGTCCGTCCGTGCGGCCGTTGTCAAGGGCGTCATGTCGTTGGGCAGTCATCGGTGCCTCTTGCTGCCGTTTCGAGCCGGGATTTGCGTCCATCTTCCGTCGTCAGTCAAGGCATCGCACCGGGCTGCTTATACCGGTCTTGCGGTTTGGGTGGGTTTTCCCCTACAAAAGTCCAAAAATCATAAGGGTTTAGCACCATCTTCCCGGCTTGGCAAAGTCCCTTCCATTGGGATTGGGGCCGTCTGTCCGCTAGAACGGCACAATCCTACGAGACAGTACTGGATAACTTGGCTCTCTCAGTTATCATACTCTTCCCAAATTGTCACCGAACGATTAAGATAACTCTTGCACAACACTCCGAGCGTGCTAGACGTTTGGTGTTGTTTTAGCGACTCAGAGGATGTCGAGCAATTGGAAGCCGCGATACGGTCTGTGGCAGGGCGACCATGCAGCACATGAGCCAAGCACCCACCCAACGATGCCAGCCCAAAAGCGACGTCAAGCGACAAAGCACCATGTCCACGCTGGTGGATTTGTTGCACAACCAGGCGGCCACGCTGGGCGAGAAGGTTGCGTTCCGATTTCTGCCCGGGGCTGGGCGGGACGAACTCATTTTGACTTACTGCGACTTGCACCGCCGCGCGATGGGGATCGCGGCTGAATTGCAGACGCGGACCGTACCGGGCGACCGGGTGCTGCTGTCGTTCGCGTCAGGGCTGGAATTCGTGGAGGCGTTCTTCGGGTGCCTGTACGCAGGGGTCGTTGCCGTACCGGTGGCGCAGCCGGGCCGCCGCCGTCCGGTGGCGGCGGTTCAGGCGATTTGCAGGGCCTCCAAGCCGTTGCTGATTTTGGGTACCGCGGAGCAGGATGAAGCCGGGGCGACCTCCACCGCCGACTTGTCCCTTCAGCTGCAGTTGCCCTGGATTGCATCCGACCGGGTGCCCACGCAGCGGCTTGGTGATTGGCGCGATCCGCAGATCGGTCCGCAGCAGACCGCTTTCCTGCAGTACACGTCGGGCTCGACGTCAACGCCCAAGGGCGTGATCCTGAGCCACGAAAACGTGCTCTCGAACGCCGCGCTAATTCAAGAGGCATTCGGCACCTCGGTGCAAAGCAGCGCCGCGTTCTGGTTGCCGTTGTACCATGACATGGGGCTGATTGGCGGCGTCATCCAGCCGGTCTACTGTGGCGGGACGAGCACGCTGCTGGCGCCGGCCTCCTTCTTGCAGCGTCCCGCGCTGTGGCTGGAGACCATCTCGCGCACGCGGGCCACGATCAGCGGCGGTCCGGACTTTGCCTTCAACCTGTGCAGCCGGAAGGTGACCCAGGCGGAGCGCGTGCGGTTGGACCTGAGCAGTTGGGAGGTGGCCTTCACCGGCGCCGAGCGGATCAGGCCCCACACGCTGGAGCAGTTTGCGGAGGCCTTCGCCCCGTGCGGATTCCGCACCGAAGCGTTCTTCCCCTGCTACGGACTGGCCGAGGCGACCTTGATGGTTTCCGGCGGTCCGCGCGGCGTGGCCCCGACGGTGATTCACGCCGCCGCTGCCGCGCTGGCACAAGATGTGGTTCAGGAAACGTCTCGTGACGACACGAACGCCCGCAGTCTTGTCGGATGTGGCAGGAGTCTAACCGGCCAGCACGTGGTGATCGTCGAACCCGAGGGCTGCCGGGCCTGCCCGGACGGGCGGATCGGCGAAATCTGGGTGCAGGGCGACAGCGTGGCCGCCGGGTACTTTGACAATCCTGGAGCCACGGCCGACGTCTTCGGCGCGCGCCTGGCCGACACCAGAGAGGGACCGTTTTTGCGGACCGGGGACTTGGGCGTTCTGCGCGACGGGCAGTTGTTCGTAACGGGACGACTCAAGGATCTGATCATCATCCGCGGCCGCAACTACTATCCCGAAGATATTGAGCTGACCGTCGAGGGGGCGCACCCCAGCTTCCGAGCCGGACATTGTGCTGCCTTTTCCGCGGAAATTGCCGACGAAGAAAGGCTGATCGTCGTCCAGGAAATCGAACCGCGAACCCGAACCTTGGACAGCGAAGCGGCGTTTCAAGCGGTTCGCCAGGCGATTGCCGCGGCCTTTGAAGTCGAACTGTACTCGATCGTGTTGGCCAAGGCGGGGATCGTTCCCAAGACGACGAGCGGCAAGCGCCGGCGAGCCGCTTGCCGCGATTTGTTCTTGCGGGACGCGTTGGAAGTCCATGCCCGGTGGACGGCACAGATCACCAACGGCCATCCCCATCCGCTGATCTCCAAGTGTCGCGGCACCGTGTACGCGCCCACGGCGAAGGAAATCGAGGATTGGCTGGTCCAGCGGATCGCCGCCAGAATGTCCTTATCAACGTCGCAAGTCCAAGTGACCAGACCGTTCCTGGAAATGGGCATGGGTTCGTTGGACGCGATGGAAGTCGCGGCCGACTTGCAGACCTGGCTCGACCGCCGTCTCTCGCCCACGGCGATCTACAACTACCCCAACATCGCGTCGCTGGCGAATTGGCTGGCCAGCCCCGCTGCCCAAACGATGAAGTCCCCCAGTCCTACCCCCGCGGTCACATCGCTGGAGGACGACTTCGATCCCGATCGTTTGCTGAGGGATGTGCAGCAATTGAGCGAAGAGGACATGGTGGCGTTTATCAGCCAGGAACTGGCGCGCCAGAGCCAACCGATGGAGAAGCGCGACCGGGAGCCGGTGGGTTGATGGGGTTGCTGGCCCCCGAGGCCAGCGCCGCGTCCCAGGCAACGCCGTGCTCCACCAGCCGGGCCTTCTTTCCATCAGCCCGTTTTCTCTCGTGCTTCCGCTTGTCTCGTTCTTCCGGTCTACGCCGGTTGTAGCGACCGTTTTGCATCTACGATCTGGCGTTCTGCGAGTGGCACAGATTGGGCTATCGGCGTGGGTGAAAAGGTTGCCAAGCCGATTCATGTTAACCATACTTCATTACCGCCTGATAACAGTGGGATTTGGGCAACATGGTTACGGCAGCGGCCTTGGTGACGCAACGTCTTTGTGGGCATTTGCTTATATCTTTCCCGCGGCATCCGCGAGCCGGGAAAGTCGGACATGATTGCCCATAAACGAGCAACCAGTTGCCTTCATGAATCGATGTAGCTTGGGGATGCTTTGGATCACGCGAGCAAGCAACGCGTCGGACACTCGGCGGTCGCTTCACTTTGGAGGACGCCGCGCCCCACTGAGGTTGAATCTACAAATGCACCTCGCAAGACGGGAGGTCTAATGACCACGGAAAGCTCGACAGAAGGCCTGACGCCCCTGCAAAACGCGGTGTACCTCTTGAAGCAAGCCCAGGCCAAACTGGCGCGGTACGAACGGGCACGTTCGGAGCCGATTGCCGTTGTGGGGATGGGCTGCCGTTTCCCTGGCGCGGAGAATCCATCCGCGTTTTGGTCCCTGTTGAGCGGCGGCGTCGATGCGATCCGAGAGATTCCCAGCGACCGTTGGAGTCTGGATGACTATTACGATCCGGACACCTCGGCGCCGGGAAAGATGAGCACTCGCTGGGGTGGATTCCTGGATCGGGTCGACGAGTTCGACGCGGATTTCTTCGGCATCTCACCGCGGGAGGCGATTCGAGTTGATCCCCAACAGCGGGTGTTGCTGGAGGTCGCCTGGGAGGCGTTGGAGAACGCGGGAATTCCGCCGCTCTCGCTGGCCGAATCGCGCACGGGCGTCTATGTCGGGGTGATCAGCAACGATTACGGTCTGGTGCAGTTCAACGATCTGACCGACATGGACATGTTCTCGGGAACCGGGCTCAGCCATGCGATCACCGCGAACCGGTTGTCGTACGTCTTGAACTTGCGTGGGCCCAGCGTCGCGTTGGATACCGCTTGTTCGTCCTCGTTGGTCACCGTGCATTTGGCCTGCCGAAGTCTCCGCGAAGGCGAGTCGGATTTGGCGCTGGCGGGAGGCGTCAATCTGATGCTCCATCCCATGATGACGATGGCGTTAAGCAAAGCGCACATGATGTCGCCGGACGGCCGCTGCAAGGCGTTCGACGCATCCGCCGACGGCTACGTCCGGGGCGAAGGCTGCGGCCTGATCGTCCTCAAGCGTCTCCGCGACGCCCTGGCGGACGGCAATCGCATCCTGGCGGTGGTGCGCGGGACGGCGGTCAACCACGATGGGCGCAGCAACGGGCTGTCGGCACCGAACGGCCCCGCCCAGGAGGCCGTACTTCACGCGGCCCTGCGCGACGCCGGCTTGACGCCTCAGGACATCGGCTACATCGAAGCGCACGGGACCGGCACCCGGTTGGGCGATCCGATCGAGATCGAAGCCCTCATCTCTGCGTTGTGCAGTGACCGCAACCCGGCGTCACCGCTGATGCTGGGGTCCGTCAAGACGAACATCGGGCACTTGGAGAGCGCGGCGGGCATCGCCAGCCTGATCAAGATCATTCTGATGCTGCGGCACGGGCAGGTGCCGCCGCACCTGCACCTGCGGAATCTCAACCCGCTCTTGGCGATCGAGAATTCGCCGATTGTGATTCCCACGCAACTGACCCCTTGGACCACCGACGGCACGCCACGGCGGGCAGGCGCGAGCTCGTTCGGCTTTGGCGGGACCAACGGTCATATCATTCTGGAAGAAGCACCGCCACCGAGCGCGAAAACGTCAACCAAAGCCGGTCGGCCGGAGCGACCGCGGCACATCTGGACGATGTCTGCCCGGTCGGCGGAAGCTTTGGATCAACTGGCGGATCGCTACAAGGCATTCTTGAGCGAGCAACCGGAAGATGCGCTCGCGGAACTGGCCTTTACGGCCAACACGGGCCGGACGCACTTTACGCATCGCGCCGCTCTGGTGGCGGATTCGGTTGCCGCCATGCGGGAGAAGCTGTCAGGGGTGACGTCGGAGCCGCTGCCGGCAGGCGTGCGGCGCGGCGTGATCGAACACAACCATGAGCCGCAAATTGCCTTCCTGTTCACGGGCCAGGGGGCTCAGTACGCGGGGATGGGACGAGTTTTGTACGAAACGCAGCCCACGTTCCGCCAGGCGCTGAATCGCTGCGCGGCGTGCTTGGACCGTATCTTGGACCGGCCGCTGCAGTCGTTGCTGGACCCGCAGGCCGGTTCGTTGTTGGACCAAACGGGCTATACGCAGCCCGTGATGTTTGCCTTGGAGTATGCTTTGGCCTCGCTGTGGCGCAGCTGGGGCGTCGAGCCGGCGGTGGTGATGGGACACAGCGTCGGCGAGTTCGCCGCCGCCTGCATCGCCGGCGTCTACGAACTGGAAGATGGCCTGCGATTGATCGCGGAGCGGGCCAGGCTGATGCAGTCCCTGCCCGCCGGCGGGCTGATGGCGGCCGTCTTTGCTTCGCCGGAGCAGGTCGCGGAACACCTGGACGCTGCCGGGACGGAGGTCTGCATCGCGGCCTTTAACGGTCCTCAGAGCGTCGTCATTTCGGGAGCGGACGCCGCGGTTCGCGAGGTGCTCGCGGCCTTGGAATCACGAGGCTTCAAATCCAAGACGCTGGTCACGTCGCACGCCTTCCATTCGTCTCTGCTGGATCCGATCCTGGGCCCGCTGGGCGATTTCGCGGCCTCGCTGCCCAGCCAGCCGCCTCAGATCAAGCTGGTCTCGAACTTGACGGGGCAAGTCGCGGATGAGGGGACGTACGCCGACCCCGGCTACTGGGTCCGCCACGCGCGCTCGCCCGTCCAGTTTGTCGCCAGTATGCAGACGCTGGCGGATTGCGGCTGTGACGTTTTCCTGGAAATCGGCCCCAGTCCCACGCTGATCGGCATGGGCCAGCGCTGCCTGAGCCGCGAATCGTTGCGCTGGCTGCCCTCCCTGCGTCCGGGCCGCGACGACTGGCAGACGATGTTGGAAAGCCTGGCCGAACTGTATGTTGCCGGCGCGCCGATCGACTGGATCGGATTCGACCGGGACTACCCGCGGCGGCGCCAGGAACTGCCCACGTATCCGTTCCAACGGAAACGCTACTGGGCAAAGTCGGCCGAGCAGAACCTGGAGGTCAGCGTGTCTGCAGTCCGCGGCGGGCGTTCGCTGCACCCGCTGCTGGGCCGCCGTTTGGCGGCGGCGGTCTCGGATCACGTGTTCGAATCGCCGTTAGCCGCGAATCGGCCGCCGATTCTGGCGGACCACAAGATCCAGGGCGTCGCCATCATGCCGGGAGCGGCCTACGTAGAGATGGCGTTGGCGGCCTCGGTGGCGGCGTACGGCAAGGCTTGGGATGTGTGCGAGATTGCCCTCGTGGAACCGTTGCTGCTGGACAAACGGGCGAAAACCGTGCAAACGATTCTGACGCCCGACGGCGACCAGGCGGCGGCTTTTCGGATTGTGAGCCTGGACGGCGACGGGACCGAGGCCGAGCCGTCGTTCACGACGCACGCGGTGGGCAGGCTGGAGGCTCCGGCCACGGTGACGCCGCAAGCCATCGACATCGCCGCACAGCGGGCGCGGTTCACCGATCCGCCGTTTGACGACGCCTGGCGGATGGAGGCGTTGCGCAAGTCGGGCTTGGAGCCCGGCCCTTCGTTCTGCTGGGCCAAACTGCACTGGTGCCACGAGCAGGATGCCTTGGCAGTGCTGCGCGAACCGCGGGACAGCGATCATGCGGCCGGCTACCACGTCCATCCCGGCTTGCTGGACAGTGCCTTCCAATTGTTGGGGGCCGCGCTGCCCGACGCCGGCGCTGGCATCGATGCCTACGTCCCGATGACGCTGCAGCGGTTGCGGTTACACGATCGCGTCGAAAAGCCGGCTTGGTTCCTGGCGACGATCACGTCGCTGCAACGCGATGTGGCGACCGGCAACATCGTGTTGACCGACCCGGAGGGACGCGTCTTGATAGAAATTGAGGGGCTGCGGCTGCGGCGCGTCCCGCGCGACTGGCTGGCCCGTTTAGTCGCCGAACCGGTCCAGGACTGGACGTACGAACTGGCGTGGCAGACGCAGCCCGCGCAGATCGACACGGTCGACGGGGTGGCCGCCCAACTGGGGCGCTGGCTGATCTTTGATTCCCAGGACGGTCTGGGAGCGGCGTTGGCTCAGCGGTTAGAAATGAAGGCCCAAACCTGCCAGGTCATTTCCGCCGGAGAAGCTGAAAGCCGGCGGGCCGCGGTGCGCGAGTACCTGGCGGATGTCGCCGCGCCGGCGCGCGGCATCGTCTATTTGAGCGGGCTGGACGTGAACGGGCAGGCGCGCGGCGAGGCCCCGGATTTCGGCGCCGCCCGCAACTATGGCTGGGGTGGCGTGCTGGATGTGGTGCAGGCGGTCTCCGAGGCGCACATGGCCCAGCCGCCGCGGCTTTGGATCGTGACGCGAGGCGCCCAGGCCGTTGGCGACGCCGCGCAGCCGGTGGCGCTGGTCCAATCGCCCGTATGGGGTCTGGGCCGCGTGATCGCCTCCGAGCAACCGGAACTGGCCTGCACGCGGATCGATCTCGATGCCGCGCACGCGGCGGAGGAAGCCGACCAGTTGGCCGAGGAAATTTGGTTTGCCGGCCGCGAGGACCAAGTCGCGTTCCGCGGCGGCGAACGGTTCGTCACGCGGCTGCGTTCGGCCCATCACGGGGCGGCGGGCGAATTACAGGTTCCCCGCGGCCAGCCGTATCGTCTGGAGATCATCTCCCGCGGCCAGCTGGATCAGGTCGAGTTGAACCCAGTCCCGCGGATGTCGCCGGGACCGGGGCAAGTCGAGATCCAGGTCCGCGCCACGGGGCTGAATTTCCGCGACGTGCTGAATGTCATGGACTTGTACCCCGGTGACCCGGGACCGTTGGGCGGCGAATGCGCGGGCGAGGTTGTCGCGGTCGGAGAAGGGGTCGAGCACGTGAAGCCCGGCGACGCGGTGATGGCCTTGGCTCCCGCCAGTTTTGCCAGTTATGCGTTCACGCTGTCCGAATTCGTCATGCCCAAACCGGCTGCGTTGAGCTTCGAGGAAGCGGCCTCAGTCCCGATTGCGTTCCTGTCGGCCTATTACGCCCTGTGCCGGCTGGGCGGAATGAAAGCGGGAGACCGCGTGTTGATCCATGCGGCCTCCGGCGGCGTGGGCCTGGCAGCCATCCAACTGGCGCGGCAAGCCGGTGCGGAGATCTTTGCGACCGCGGGCAATCCGCGGAAGCGCGAGTACCTGCAGTCATTGGGCATCCAGCACGTGATGAACTCGCGATCGCTGGACTTTGCGGACCAGATTCTGCAAGCGACCGGGGGCCAGGGCGTCGATCTGGTGCTCAACTCGCTGACCGGTGAGACGATCGCCAGCAGCCTGTCCGTGCTGCGGGCTGGCGGCCGGTTTTTGGAGTTGGGCAAGACGGACTTGTGGGACCAGACGCGGGTAGATGCTTTCCGGCCGGGCGTGACGTTTCACGCCATTGCCTTGGACCAGATGATGGCGCAGCAGGCGGATCTGGTCCGCGAGCTGATGCGGGAGGTCGTGCCGCTATTCGAGGATCAACGTTTGCAGCCGCTGCCCTTGCGCAAGTTCCCGATTCGGCGCGTCGTCGACGCCCTGCGGCACATGGCGCGGGCCGAGCACATCGGCAAGGTGGTCATTGAGGCGGAGACGCTGACGGGATTCGAGCAGACGTTCTGGCTCCGCGAGGACGGCTCCTACCTGGTGACCGGCGGGCTGGGCGGCCTGGGGCTGAAGGTGGCTCGCTGGCTGGCTGAGCACGGCGCGCGGAACCTGGTTTTGGTCGGGCGGTCTGCGCCGTCGGACGAGGCGGCTGCCGAGTTGCAGGAGATTGAAAAGGCGGGAGTCCGCGTGACGGTCCGCCGCTGCGATGTTTCCCGCCGTGACGACGTGGCCGAGTTGCTCTCTGCAATCGGCCAGGACTTGCCGCCCCTGCGCGGCATCTTTCACCTAGCCGGCGTCCTGGACGACGGCGTGTTACGCGAGCAGACGCGCGAACGGTTCGACCGCGTGCTGGGGGCCAAGGTGCTGGGCGCCTGGCACCTGCACGAGTTGACGGCGGACGCGGCGCTGGATCATTTCGTCCTGTTCTCCTCGGCGGCTTCGCTGTTGGGTTCTCCGGGACAGGGCAACTATGCGGCGGCCAACGCCTTCCTGGACGCGCTGGCCCATCACCGGCGGGCGGAGCAGCGGCCGGGCTTGAGCGTCAACTGGGGCTCGTGGGCCGAGGTCGGCATGGCCGCCCGGCTGCGCGAGACGCAGGGCAGCCGCTGGTCGGAGGCGGGCTTCGGCTGGATCGAGCTGGACCGGGGACTGCACACGCTGGAGGAGCTGTTGCTGGAGGATGCGACCCAGGTCGGCGTGCTGCCGGTGAACTGGGCGAAGTTCTTCGAGCGCATCCCCGTGGGCGCCGAGCCGGCTTGGCTTGGCGATCTGGCCCGCCAGACGCGTGCCGCCCACGGCGCCAAAGCCAGCGGGCCGCCCGTGCTGGCGGAGAAGCTGAAGACGGTGACCCCGGCCGAACGCGTGGAAGTCGCGACCATGTACATGCGTCAGCAGGCGGCCCAGGTCTTGGCGATGGACGAAAACCATCTGCCGGACGCCCGGCGGCCGTTGAACGAATTGGGGTTCGACTCGCTAACCGGGGTGGAGTTCGCCAACCGGGTGCAGCGGGCGATCGGTCACCATTTGAATCCCACGTTGTTGTTCGATTACCCGACGCTGGAGAGCCTGGCGGGTTACATCGTGCGCGAGCTGCTGCACTTGGAAGCGGGCCCAGCGGGACCGCCGGCAGCCGGGGAAACCCCGGCCGGGGAAGCGGACCGCGAGCAGACGGCGGACGAGGTCGAAGGGATGTCGGACGAAGAGATCAATGCGATGGTCGAACAGCAACTGGGCCGCCTGCAAACCGGAGCAGAAGGTCAGGTGGATCTGGCCGGTGTGTCGTCGCCTGGCGGCGAGGCCGAACGGGCGGGGCTGCAGCCGTAATCGTGCGGCCTTAGGCGGCAAACAAACGCGGGCCGTGCTGCCCGCCACGGCGCAGACGGGCAGGAATGCACGTCCAACGAGATCGATCGCAGCAGGACAAAGAATCGCGGAACCGTAGTACGATGGCCAAGCTTGACGAACGGCTGGCGAAGATGACGCCCTTGCAGCGCGCCATGTTCGCTCTGAAGGAAACCCAGGACCGCCTGGAAGCACTCCAGCGCCGGCTCTCGGAACCCATCGCCATTGTCGGCATGGCATGCCGCTTTCCGGGCGAGGTCACGGACCCGCGTTCCTACTGGCGGCTGCTCTGCGACGGCGTGGATGCGATTCGCCAGACGCCGCCGGACCGTTGGGACGCGGACGCCTGGTACGACCCGGACCCGGCGGCACCCGGCAAGATGAATACCCGCTGGGGCGGATACCTGGACCGGATCGACGAGTTCGACAACCACTTCTTCGGCATCTCGGACCGCGAGGCGGCGCGGCTGGATCCGCAACACCGGCTGATGCTCGAACTGGGCTGGGAGGCGCTGGAAGATGCCGGGCTGCCCCCCTCGCGGCTGCGGGGCACGAAAGTGGGCGTGTTCGTCGGGATCTCGCTCAGCGACTACGCGGTGCTACTGACGAGCGACGTATCCCAGACCGACGCCTACGTCGCGGCGGGCACCTCGCTCTGCCTGGCCGCGAACCGGCTGTCCTTCTGCTTGGGGTTCCAAGGCCCCAGCCTGGTCCTGGACACGGCCTGTTCGTCATCCTTGGTCGCCGTCCACTTGGCTTGCCAAAGCATCCGCCAGGGCGAGTGCGAGGCGGCGCTGGCTGGCGGCACCAGCCTGCTGCTTTCGCCGATCGGAACCGTGAATTTGACCAAGGCCGGCTTCTGTGCCAGCGACGGACGCGTGCGGGCCTTCGACGCGGCCGCTTCGGGCTACGTCCGGGGCGACGGCGCCGGGCTGGTCGCGCTCAAGCCCCTGTCGGCCGCCCTGCGGGATCAGGACCCCATCTACGCCGTGATCCGGGGCAGCGCCGTGAATCAGAACGGCACCAGCAACGGCATGACGGCTCCCAGCCGCCCGGCACAAGAACAAGTGCTGCGCGAAGCCTACCAGCGGGCCGGCGTGTCGCCGGGGCAGGTTCAGTACGTCGAGACGCAGGGCACAGGCACCCGGCTCGGCGACGCCATCGAAGCGCTGGCCTTGGGCCGCGTGCTGGCGGAGGGTCGGCGCGCCGGCAGCCGCTGCGCGATCGGCTCCGTCAAAACCAATTTCGGGCACCTGGAAGCGGCCGCGGGCATCGCCAGCCTGATGAAAGCGGCGCTGGCCGTGCAGCAAGCGCAACGGCCGCCCAGCCTGCATTTCCGCACTCCGAATCCCGACATTCCCTTCGATCAGTTGCCGCTGGAAGTCCAGCAGCGGCTGGCGTCTTGGCCTGCGGCAGACCACCCCCGGCTGGCGGGCGTCAGCGCGCTCGGGTTCGGCGGTAGCAATGCCCACGTGGTGCTGGAGCAAGCTCCGGCCGCGCCCCAGACGACAGCGGATCGCAAAACTCAACGGCCGGCTTTGCTGCCCCTGTCGGCGCGAACCGAGCGGGCGCGTCTCGCCTTGGCCGAACGCTATCTGCAGTTCCTGCAAGGCGATCCGCCGGCGTGGTCCGATGTGTGCTTCACGGCCGCTCGGCGCCGAGACCATCACGACTGCCGGCTGATCCTGCTGGCCGACTCCAACGCCGAGGCGGCGACGTTGCTGGAGCAATACGTCGCGGGAAGTCCGCACTCCGACCGGCCTGGCAACGTAGGTTGGCTCTCCGAGCCAGCCAAGGTCGGCTCGGAGAGCCAACCTACGGATGTGTTCTGCGGCCGCAAGCCGTACGGGCGCGACCTGCGCGTGGCGCTGCTGTACGGAGACCGGACGGACGGCTGGAACCCGTACCTGACCCGCTTGAGCGAATTGGCGTCCGCGGTGCCGGCCACCGTCCAGCAGCTGGACGCCGCCTGGAGTCGCGCGGTAGGCGGCGAACTGGCCAGGATCTGGCAAGAGGCCGCAACGTGGGCAGACCCAGCCACGGCGGGGCCGGCGTTGGTCGCCGGGCAATTGCTGCTGACCGCTTGGTGGCGGAGCGTGGGTCTGACGCCAGCCCTCGTTGCCGGGCAGGGCTGGGGCGAATTGGCGGCGGCTTGCACCGCAGGGATCTTGAGCGCCGACGACGCCCTCCGCCTGGCGGCCGCTGTCCGCGCCAACTCGCCGGATGAAGTCCAAACCAAACCAGCCTCGTTGCCCTTCGTGTCGCTCCGCGACGGTCAACGTCATGCCGGCCCGGACCTGGGCCCGGCACATTGGCAAGCGTGCCGGCAGCCGATGGCGGTCCCCGCCGACGTGTGGCAATCGCTGCGTTCCTCGGACGTGGATGGGTACTTGGAACTTGGCCCGGCCAGCTTGACGGCGGCCTGCGGCGATTCGGACGCGGGCGCAGACGGCGACCGGTTCGCGCTGGCGTCGTTCCGTGGGCCGGCCGGGGAGCAGACGGCGCTCATGCGGACCGTGGCTCGGCTGTATGCGGCCGGCGTCGACTTGGCTTGGGAGCGGCTGGCTCCGGCCGACGGGCGCTGCGTGCGTCTGCCGACTTATCCCTGGCAACGGCAGCGGCTGTGGGCTTTGCGCAAAAGCTGGGCCAATCTGGGGCCCGACGCGGCCATCGGACCCGGCGAACTCTCAGCGGTCCAGCCGTTGGCGGGCGAGCACGGCGTGCCGTCCGCCGGCGAGCAGCGGCGGCCGCGTCCCGACTTGACCTCGCCCTACGTCGCGCCGCGGACGGAGACGGAACGGATCCTCGCGCAGGCCTGGTCCGAACTCCTGGGCATCGACGGGATCGGCATCCACGACAGTTTCCTGCAATTGGGCGGCCACTCGTTGTTGGCCGCGCAGGCGATGTCGCGGATCGGCCAGCAGTTCCACGTCGCGCTGCCGCTCCGCGAACTCTTTGAAACGCCGACGATCGCCGCTTTGGCAACCGCCATCGAGGCGGCCCAGCGGGACGCCGGTGCGTCCGCGTTCCACGCCATCGTCCCGATTCCACGGGACGGCGAATTGCCGCTGTCGTTGAATCAGGAGGCGTTGTGGTTCCTCGACCGCTTGGAGCCGGATCGTCCGACCTACATGCTGTATCTGGCTTTGAACGTCAGAGGGCCACTCAACGTTCCCGCGCTGGAGCGTGCCTTGCGCGAGATTGGCCACCGGCACGAAGTCTTGCGGACTACGTTCCCCGAGCGGGACGGAGCCCCCGTTCAGGAAATCGCGCCCGAGGTGCCCGATTCCGCGATGGCCATCGATCTCTCCCACCTGCCCGCCCCGGAACGGGAAGGCGAACTGCGCCGCCGAATCGCGGAGGAAATGGGGAAACCGATCGATTTGCAGCGCGGTCCGCTGGTTCGCATCGCCCTGTTTCGGCGGGGTGAGAACGACTACGCCGCGGTGGCCTGTACGCACCACATCATCCACGACGGCTGGTCGATGGGCGTGTTGCTGGGCGAGTTGGGAATCCTCTATCCGGCTTTTGCCGCGGGACGCACCGTCCAGCTTCCGGAACTGCCGATTCAATACGTCGACTTTGCGGCCTGGCATCGCCAGTGGCTGCGCGGCGAACGACTCGAGCGGCTGCGGAGCTATTGGCGCGAGCAATTGGCGGGCGTCCCGCCGCTGGAGTTGCCGACGGACTTCCCACGTCCTTCCATCCGCACCACGCGCGGCTCGACGCGTCCGTGTGTGCTGTCGCCGGAGACCAGCACGGCGGTGCGGGACTTCTGCGGCCGCGAGGGCGTGACGCCGTTCATGGTCCTGCTGGCCGCGTTTCAAGTCCTGCTGAATCGTTACAGCGGCCAGGACGACTTTGCCGTCGGGGTGCCGGTGGCCAACCGCGGCCGGCCGGAGACGCAAGCTCTGATCGGCTATTTCGTGAACGTGGTCGTGTTGCGGGCCAACCTGACGGACGATCCCAGTTTCCGCCAAATCGTCGCTCGCGCCCGACAGATCGGCCTGGACGCCTTCGAGCGTCAAGAGATGACGCTGGACCAGGTCGTCGACGCCGTCAAGCCGGCTCGCGACTTGAGCCGCAACCCGTTGTTCCAGGTGATGTTCGCGCTGCAGAATCTTCCCTTGCCCCAGCCGCCCGACGTCGGACTGGAGATCACGCTCCTGGACGACAGCCCGGCCCCGCCGTCGGCGAACTTCGACTTGACGCTGGAATTGTTCGACCGCGCCGACGGATTCCAAGGCGGCTTGAACTTCAGCACCGACCTGTTCCGCCCGGAAACCATCGATCGCATGGTGCAACAGTTCCAGGTGCTCGTCGCCGCCGCGGTGGGAGCGCCGGATCAGAGAATTTCCGCGCTGCCGCTGCTGACCGAGGATCAGCAGCGGGCGATCATCGTCCGCGGGAACGATACGGCCCGTGAGTACGACCGCAGCCGCCTGGTGCATCACCTGTTCGAGACGCACGCCGCGCAGCAGCCGGACGCCATCGCCGTGGTCCTGGACGAACAACGTTGGAGCTACGGCCAACTGAACGAACGGGCCAATCAACTGGCCCACTATCTGCAGCGGCAGGGTGTCGGGCCGGAAGTGCGCGTGGGAACTTGCCTGGACCGTTCGCCGGAGTTGATCCGGGCGGTGCTGGCCGTGATGAAAGCCGGCGGCGCTTACGTGCCGCTCGATCCGACTCATCTCCGCACTGCCGAAGAGCGCATCCAGTACGTCTTGCAGGATGCCCAAGTGTCGCTGGTACTCACGGATTCAGCCTTGAGCAGCCAGTTGAATCTCGGCGACGCAAGGCGGATCCTGGTGGACGGACCGGCTGCGGACGAAATCGCCCGCCAAGGCCGGGAGAACGTCGCCGGAGCCGCCACGGCAGACCATCTGGCCTATGTCCTGTACACCTCCGGTTCCACCGGCCGGCCCAAGGGGGTCATGGTGACGCAGGGCAATCTGCTGAACGCTTACTACGGCTGGGAATCCGCTTATCGGCTGGCCGATGACGTGCGGTCTCACCTGCAGATGGCCAGTTTCGGATTCGATGTCTTCGCGGGCGATCTCGTCAGGGCGCTGGGTTCCGGCGGCAAATTGGTGCTCTGCCGGAAGGAGATCCTGCTGGATGCGGGCCGACTGTCGGCCCTGATCCGCCGGGAACAGATCGACGGCGCAGAATTCGTGCCGCTGGTTCTGCGGAATCTGGTGGAGTACCTGCAGGAAAGCCGCCAAACGCTCGACGACATCCGGCTGGTGATCGCCGGATCGGATGCCTGGTATGCAGCCGACCATCGGTCTGCCCAGCAGGTCTTCGGTCCTCGAACGCGGTTGGTCAACTCCTATGGACTAACGGAAACCACGATCGACAGCACCTACTTCGAAGGAGACGTCGGCGAGTTGCCCGATCACGCCCAGGTTCCGATCGGCCGACCGTTTCCCAACGTCCGCGTCTACGTGCTGGACTCGCTCCGGCAGCCGGCGCCGCCGGGAGTCGCGGGCGAGCTGTACATCGGCGGCGACGGGGTCGCACGCGGCTACGTGAATCCGCAACAAGACGCAGAACGGTTTGTAGCGGATCGGTTCGCCGATCAGCCCGGCGGCCGGCTCTATCGGACCGGAGACCGCGCCCGTTGGCGAGCCGACGGCCAGTTGGAGTTCCTCGGCCGCGCGGACCAGCAGGTGAAAATCCGCGGGTACCGGGTCGAGCCTGGGGAGATCGAACAGGTGCTGCGCGAGCATCCGGCGGCGGCCCAGGCGGCGGTCGTCGCTCGCGAGCGGACCTCCGGTGATTTGCGGCTGGTGGCCTACACGATCGGCGCGGGAGACGTGGCGCTGGACGGCGGCGAGTTGCGGGAGTTCCTGGCGCAACGGCTGCCCGAGTACATGGTCCCCTCGGCGTTTTTCCCGCTGGACGACATGCCGACGACGGCCAGCGGCAAGATCGATCGCCAGCGATTGCCGGCGCCAGACTGGAGCCTGGCTGGGACGGCATGCGAATTCATCGCGCCGCAGACTGCCGCCGAACGGCAATTGGCGGGAATCTGGCGCGAGATTTTGGACGTCGAGCAGGTTGGGGTCGGGGACGACTTTTTCGATTTGGGGGGAAACTCGCTGCTGGCGTTGCGTCTGGTGTCGCGCGTCCGGGCGGCGTTCTCCGTCGAGCTGCCGCTGGTCACCTTGTTTACGGCGCCGCGACTGGGCGATCTGGCTGCCCGGATCTCGGCCCTGCAGCACAGCGGCCCGGTGGGCGAAGTGCTGCCGTTCTGGATCAACGAGATGTCCACCTCCGGCCTGCCTTCGTTCAACGGCAGCCGGTCGTTGGTGCCTTTGCGAAGCGGTGGTTCGGCGACGCCCCTGTTCTGTCTGCACGGTCTGGGAGGACACGCCGTGGTCTTCCGGCCACTGGCGGAGGCTTTGGCCGCCGGGCGGCCCGTGTACGGGTTGCAGGCGCTGGGGCTGGATGCCGGCCAGACGCCGCACGAGTCCGTCGAAATCATGGCGGCGCACTATGTCCGGGAAGTGCAGGCGGTGCAGCCGCACGGTCCTTACCTGCTGAGCGGCTGGTCGTTGGGCGGGCTGACCGCGTTGGAAGCGGCGCGGCAACTGGCCGCAGCCGGCGAAACGGTGGCCCTGGTGGCCCTGTTGGATTCCTATCTGTCGCTCAGCGACTTTGCAGGACGGCGGCTTGATGAACAAGCCGCGCTTCGCTGGCTCGCTCCGCACTTGGGTTTGCGGGTCGCGGAATTCAAGCGGCTGCCGCTGGACCGGCAGTGGGAACGGATCGCCGAGCAAGCCCACTCGGTCCACGGGATCGGCCTGCCGGAAATCCGGCGTTTGGCGGCCGTGTGCCGGGCCCAACTGTCCGCGGCCGCCCAGTACCGCCCCCAGCCGTACGCGGGCCCCGCGGTGCTGTTTCGAGCCGGCTCGCGGCGCCGATTCGCCGAGCGGCGCTGGCGGTCGGTCTGCCCGCAACTGCACGTCGAGCAGGTCCCCGGCAATCACTACAGCATGTTGCGGCAACCGCAGGTCGCCATGTTGGCCCAGCGATTGGAGGACTACCTGCGGCAACATCAGGACCAGGAAAGCTGAGGCCCAACGTTCATGCGAGTACTGCTGTTTCTCTTACGCGCTTCGTGGCAGATCGTGTTGCTGGCCGGTGGGGTGGGCGCCGTGAGCGGCGTGGCCAGCGTCGGACTGGTGGCGCTCATGCTCCGCACGCTGCGCGCCCCCGAAGCCTCGACACCGGCGATGATCCTGCTGTTCGCCGCCCTGTGCGTCGTCATCCTGGTGACACGGATTGGTTCTCAAGTGCTCCTCGCGCGGCTCTCGCAAATGAGCATCTCGCGGATCCGCGTGGGACTGTGCCGCCGCATCCTGGACGCCCCGCTTCAACACCTGGAGGAAATCGGCTCCCATCGCCTGCTGGCGTCGTTGACCGGCGACGTCACGACGATCGCGCGGGCCATGAACGGAGTCCCCTCCCTGGGCGTCAATCTCGTCATCCTGGCGTGCGGCACCGTCTATCTGGGATGGCTGTCGCCAAGCCTGATGCTGGCTTCCGTCGGGTTTGCTCTGCTGGGCGTGTCCAGCTATCGTTACTCCGCCCGCCGTGCCAAGAAGTACGTCACTCGGGCCCGTGAGGCGCAAGACGGCATGTTGAAGCAGATTCGCAGCTTGATCGAAGGAATCAAGGAACTGAAGATGCACCACCGTCGGCGGCGGGTGTTCGACGAGCAGGTCGAGCGGGCGGACAGCCTGGTGCGGGAGAGCCAATTCCTTGCGGACTGCTTGCTTCAAGGGGCGATCATCGGCGGCCGCTTGTCGTTTTTCATCGGCATCGGTCTGCTCTTGTTCGCCTGGCCGCGATTCCAGCCTATCGACGCACCCACGCTGACGGGGTATGCCTTAACCATCATGTACCTGATGTCGCCGCTGGAACAGATGGTAGCCTGGCTGCCGGTTTGGAATTGGGCGACGAATTCTATCGCCAAAATCGAACGTCTGGGCTTGATGCTCGATGAAGCGGCCGGGGAAAACACCGAATTGGTCCCCGTCCCGCCTTGGGACGAGTTGGAGTTCCGAGGCGTGACGCACGCCTACCGGCGCGAAGGTCAAGCGAATGGTTTCACGCTGGGCCCGTTGGACTTGACGATCCGAGCCGGTGAAATCGTGTTCGTGATCGGCGGAAACGGCAGCGGCAAGACGACCTTGGCCAAGCTGCTGACGGGTCTCTACTGGCCGGACTCGGGCCAGATCTTCCTGGACGGCCAGCCGCTCTCCGACGGCACGCGCGAGGGCTACCGGCAACTGTTCTCCGTGGTGTTCGACAATGCCGCGGTGTTTGACACCCTGTGGGGCCTGGAGGCCGCCGATCTGGACCAACGAGCCGGAGAGTACCTCCGCCAGTTGGAACTCGACAAAGTCGTGACGGTGACCGGCGGGACGTTTTCCACAACGCAGCTGTCGCGCGGCCAGCGCAAGCGGCTGGCCCTGCTGACGGCCTACCTGGAGGACCGGCCGGTCTATCTGTTTGACGAATGGGCGGCGGACCAGGATCCGGTGTTCCGCCGGGTCTTCTATCTGCGTTTGTTGCCCGAACTGAAACGCCGTGGCAAGACCGTGATCGCGATCACCCATGACGATCGTTACTTTGCATGTGCGGACCGCGTGGTTAAACTCGAAGAAGGCCAGGTCGTCGAGGCTTTTCTGCACGAGTTACAGGCGGAGCAAGCCGCTCCAGTGGCATAAGGCAAGCGCCAGGTGAATCCCATGAAAACGATACTGAGCCTGCTCATCCTCGCCGCGGTGGCGGGAATCGTCTCTTTCTCGCTGTGGCCCGGCGGCTTGCGCGAACCTCCGGAATTCCGGACGCTGCCGGTCGCGCGCGGCGACTTGCTGATCGCGGTGAGCGCTACCGGCACCGTCGAACCGCTCGAGACCGTCGACGTCGGCGCCCAGATCGTGGGCAGCATCAGAAGCTTCGGCCCCGACGCCAACCGGCCGGGGAAGACCGTCGATTACCGCTCGGAGGTGAAGGCGGGTGACGTCTTGGCCCAACTGGACGACCTGCCGCACCGTGCCGAACTGGACAGAACGCAAGCCTTGTTGAAGCTGGCCGAAGCGGAAGTCAAACGCGCCACCGTACGCCGCGACCAGGCGGAGCGGGACGTGCGCCGCGCCGAGCAGTTGCGGGACACCATATCGGTCGGCGAGGAGGAGGGAATCCAGGCCGAGTTCGAAATCGCCAAGGCCGACTTGGCGATGGCGGAAGCCAGGCGGGAGCAAGCCAGGGTTGCCGCGCGGCAGGCGGATATCAATCTGGGCTATACCACCATCAAGGCCCCGGTCGACGGCGTCGTCATCGACCGCCGCGTGAATGTCGGCCAGACCGTGGTGGCCGGGTTGAATGCGCCCAGCCTGTTCCTGCTGGCCAAGGACCTGCGGCAGATGCTGGTCTGGGCGGCGGTGAACGAGGCCGACATCGGCGATATTCATATCGGGCAAAAAGTCACCTTCCAAGTGGACGCCTACCGGGAGCGGACGTTTACGGGCAAGGTCTCCCAGATCCGCCTGAACGCCAGTCTGATGCAGAACGTCGTGACCTACGGCGTGGTGATCGACGTGGAGAATACGGATGGCGTGCTGCTGCCCTACATGACCGCCAAACTGCAGTTCGAGGTCGCCCGCCGCTCCGGCGTCCTGCTGGTTCCCAACCAGGCCCTCCGCTGGCAACCGACGTGGGAGCAAGTTTCGCCGACGTCCCGCGCCGGCCTGACACAGCCTACGGCGGACAAGACGCGGAAACAGGAAGAAGATGACACCAGCCTGGAGGACGACTCGGAACCGCGCGTCGAAGCCGAAGGGCCGACGGTCTGGGTGATCGCGAAGGACGGTTTGGTGCGCCCCGTGACGCTTCAGACCGGCCTCACGGACGGCATCATGACCGAAGTCACCGGCGGGGACCTCGCGGAGAACGCCGCCGTGGTCGTCAATGCTCCGCGGAAGGCCAAGCCGGATTTCGTGTCCAGCTTTATCGACCAAATCACCAATCCCAAGAAGAAGAATTAACCGGCGCAGGGCGCGCATATCCCGCCGACCAGCCCGTGGTGATCCTCCATGCCGTTGATCGAACTGCAACACATCGACAAGACCTATCACATCGGCGACGTGGACTTGCCCGTCCTGAAAGACGTCTCGCTGTCGATCGAGCCGGGCGAGTTCGTGGCCCTGATGGGGGCTTCCGGTTCCGGCAAAACGACGCTGATGAATCTGCTGGGCTGCCTCGACCGGCCCACGGCGGGCTCGTACCGCTTTGACGAACTCGAAGTGACTAGGCTCTCCCGCACGCAACTGGCGCAGCTCCGCAGCAGCCGCATCGGCTTTGTGTTTCAGAGCTTTAATCTCCTCCCGCGGGCCACGGCGCTGGACAACGTGCGCATGCCCGCGGCTTACGCGGCGGACAGCCGGCCGCTGCGCCGCGTCTCGCAGCGCAGCCGGGAACTGCTGGCGATGGTGGGGCTCGAGTCGCGGTTGGACCACACCCCGTCCCGCTTGTCCGGCGGCGAACAGCAGCGAGTGGCCATCTCGCGGGCACTGATCAACCAGCCGCGGATGCTCTTGGCCGACGAACCGACCGGGAACCTCGACTCCCGGACCGGCAAGGAGATCCTGGAGCTGTTCCGCCGCTTGAACACCGAGCAGGGGATCACCATCCTGCTGGTGACCCACGATGCCGAGGTGGCCCGCTGCGCGGACCGCGTGATTCGCCTGGTCGACGGCCGGATCGTGGAAGACGTCCGCACCGGCCAGGCGGTCCAGGCAGGCTCGGCTGCGGCCGCGGACAGCCGGACTGCGGCCCGCCCCTTGCGGCGCGCCCGCAACGATCTCCGCGTGGCCGCCGGCGCCGTGCGCATCGCCCTGCAGGCATTGCGGCGGAACGTCATGCGGACGCTGCTCACGATGCTGGGGGTGATCATCGGCGTGGCCGCCGTGATTACGATGATGGAAATGAGCCAAGGCGCTTCCGAGGCCATCCAGGTGACCGTCACCAACATGGGCGCCAACACCTTGGTCGTCAGCCCCGGAAGTCCGCGCGGAACGGCAGGATTCGGCGATCGGGTCAATCGGCTCACGCCCGAGGATGCGGTCGCCATCGAACGCGAGTGCCCGGCGGTCATCAGCACGGCGCCGGTCGTCACCGCGCGCGGACAAATCGTTTACGGCAACCGCAGCTGGAACCCCATCTACATGACCGGCAGCACAGCGGCCTTTTTGAAAATCCGGAACTGGGCTCAACTGGATCTGGGCCGGCCGTTTACCGACCGCGAAGTGCTCAGCGGCAGCAAAGTCTGCTTGCTCGGCAAGACGGTCGTGCGGGAGCTGTTCGGCGACCGCAATCCTGTCGGCAAGGAGATCCGCGTCAAAAACGTTCCCTTTACGGTAATCGGCGTCCTGAGCGAGAAGGGCGCGAACCTGTTGGGAACCGATCAGGACGACATCCTGCTGGCACCTTGGACGACGGTGCAGTATCGGTTGAGCGGGACGGCCGGGACTCCGGCCACCGTGCGTCTGAGGGGCCTGGAACGTTCCTTGCCGGGACCGACGCTGGCCGAACGGCTGCCCGGCATCAGGCCGTGGACCCGTAGCGAGAGCATTCAACAGATTATGGTCAAGGCGAGTTCTCCGGAAGCCCTGGCCGCGGCCAGTTCCCAAATCACGCGGTTGCTCCAGGATCGGCATCGCTTGGAGGATGACGAAGCCGATTTCCGGATTTACGACATGGCCGAGGTCTCCCACGCGCTGGAGCGGACGATCCAGATGCTCTCCGGGCTGGGCGTATCCATTGCCGCCGTCTCGCTGATCGTCGGCGGCGTCGGGATCATGAATATCATGCTCGTGTCCGTGACCGAACGGACGCGGGAAATCGGCCTGCGGATGGCGGTCGGCGCCGACGCCCGGGACATTCTGCGGCAGTTCCTGGTCGAGGCCGTGGTGCTCTGCCTGATGGGCGGCTTCATCGGCATCGCCGTGGGACGCGGCGGTTCGATCCTCGTGGGCGCCATGATGGGCTGGCCCTCCCAGACGTCCCCCGGCGCCGCGGCCGTGGCCGTCCTCGTCTCCGTGACCGTCGGCATCACCTTCGGTTACTACCCCGCCTGGAAAGCCTCGCGGCTGAATCCGATCGATGCGCTGCGGTATGAATGAGGCCCGATACCCACTGACCTTGAACAAGACGGGCATTCGCCCGACAGAGGTTCACAAGTGCTCGATATGCCAATACAATCCCTGTGGATCGGCTCGCGACTGTCCGTGATGGAGCAGTTGACGATCCGGTCGTTCTTGGATCACGGTCACGTTTTCCACCTCTACACCTACGAAGACGTGCAAGACGTCCCGGCCGGAACCGTCGTCAAGCCAGGCATCGAGATCTTGCCCGAACAAGAGATCTTCTGCTATCAGAGCGGCTACGGAAAGGGGAGCTTCTCCGCTTTTTCCAACTGCTTTCGGTACAAACTGCTGTTGGAGCGAGGCGGTTGGTGGGCGGATTTGGATGCCGTTTGCCTGAGACCGCTCGATTTCTCCAACGATTACGTTCTGGGGTACGAGCGGGAACCACTGGGCGAATGGCACGTGGCCGCGGGGTTGATCAAGGCACCCGCGGGCAGTCCGATCATCGAGTTCTGTTGGGAACATGCGCGGACGGCAGATCGCGCCCAACTCTATTGGGGCAAAATCGGCCCTCGTCTCGTTGCGGAAGCGCTTGCCGAAGTGAACATCCCCGTGCGGATCCTCGATCCGCACGCCTTCTATCCCATCGATCACTGGCAGACCTGGCGTCTGGTGCGCGCGCGACAGGTCCCAAGAAACGCTTACAGCATTCATCTCTGGAATTCAAAATGGCGCCGCGAAGGCCTGTGTCCCGACGCGGTCTACGATCCGCGCTGCATCTACGAACAGCTCAAACGGAAACATGGTGTCGTGTCGCCAGCGGATGCTGCCTGCGCCGGTCCGGACTGGCGGAAGATCGCCCGCAGTTGGCGGCGGCGAATGATGTACGCCGTGGCCCGCGGCACGCTGACCTGTGGCGGACTCGTACGAAAGAGGATACCTGAGCGCCGAGGAGGAGGCCGATGCTCCCGAATTTCCTGATCATCGGCGCTCCCAGTCTCTTTCAAACGGGCGCCGCTCAGCATGACGATCAAAGCGGGGACGAGGCTGCCATTCAGCTAGGATCGGTGAACTAGACTATCATGCAACTGCCTGCCAAGACGTTAGTGTACATCGCCTCGACGAATCGGTCGGGATCGACACTCTTGGGGAGCCTTCTGGGGATCCATTCCGGGCTGTCAATGGTTGGTGAATTCCATCATCTGCACAGCTACCTCAACCAGGGAGCTTATGGCCGCATCTACGACTATCGCTGTTCCTGCCGCGAGAAAGTGTCCGATTGCCCATTCTGGCGGGCGGTCCTTGACGCTGCGGGACTGACAGACCGGACAGCCCTGACCAGGGTCCGATCGGGCACTTCCAGCGTTCGGCGCAACCTGGCTTACCCATGGTACTGCGTGGCTGGTGAAGCTCGGATCGCCAAGGACCTGCGGCGCGAACTCGCCCGGAGCGTCAACGCTCGCCAGGCAGCGGACACGTGCTACCGAATTCTCGACAAGGCTTGCGAAACTTCGGGACGCCAGGTTGTCGTGGACACCTCCAAGCGGGTGGAGCAAGCTTTGGCGCTCATCCACTTCAAACCAAGCGATTGGGCGATTCGAATCGTTCATCTGCTGCGCGATCCGCGAGGCAACGCCGATAGTCTCGTTCGAAGGGCCCGCGAGAACGGCGCCAAAGGCAGCTTCAGCGGCGCCTGCTTGTATTGGGTGCGGGAGAACCGGCGGTTCCTCGTCCTCGGGCGCCAATTGGGCGCCGAGGAGTATTTCCTATTGCGTTACGAGGATCTCTGCTCGAAACCTGAGCAGCATCTCCGAGCCATCTGCAGCTTCATTGGGATCGCCTACGAACCGCGGATGCTGGAGGGGAATCCCGTTGTGATGCATGATATTGGCGGAAGCCCTCGTAAACTGGACTATGACCAGGGGATTCAGATTCGCCTCGATGAGCGTTGGCAAGGTTCGATGACGCCTTGCCGAAAGTTGGCCTATGCTGTCATTGCCCGGCGGCTTGCACGCCGGTTTGGATATCAGTACTGAAGTTTTGCAAATTTGAGATCCGTAGCCGCTACGTGGCACGCTCAAATAAACAACATGAGGTATTTTGTGGCGGTTTTTTGGTAAGAATTTGACTCGTATAGGTGGTTTGACAGCTGCCGTTCGTAACCACGATTCTGCAATTTGCAAAACTTCAGTCAGTAGCCAGATAGCCAGCGATTCTATGCACGTCATGACGGCCCGACCAAGGGCCCGTGTTCATGTTGAAGCACGCGGGGAATCGGAGTAAATGAAATGTCACAACGTACTGTGATCCGCGTCCTTTGGACGGGTGGATTTGATTCCAGCAATCGAATGGTCCAGCTCTCACGGCGGCAGGTGTGCATTCAGCCGTACTACCTGTCGGGCAACCGGCGATCTAAACAACGGGAGCTAAACAGCATCGCAGCAGTTGCCCGAGACATCCAGGAGCACCCCGACACCGTGTGTACGATCTTGCCCCTTATAACAGTGCGTTTGGAGGACATTGGTCCTGACAGGGAGATCACCGCCGCCCATCGGAGGCTGCGGAGAGCCACGGAAATCGGCTCGCAGTACGACTGCCTGGCCCGTTTCGCCAAAACGGTCGCGGGGCTCGAACTTTGCCTGGAGAAAGCGGAAAGCAGCAAGGCTCTGAATTGCATTTTGAAATACGGCGCCCTGAAACTCGAACACGAGGTCCTGAATGATCCGTACTGCGTGATCGACAAGGATCGCTCGAGCCAAGACTTGATTCGCGTGTTTGGCGCGTTCCGCTTCCCGGTGATCGACAAGACGAAACTCGAGTTGGTCGAAGGCTTCCGGCAACTGGGATTCGAGCAGACGATGCACAAGACTTGGTTCTGCTTCACACCGGTCAACGGCGAACCTTGTGGGGCGTGCAATCCGTGCAGGTCGGCGATCGAGGAGGGCATGAGATTCAGATTCACGGACGCGGCACTCAAGCGTTACGGCAATTGGACGCGGACATGGCTTGCAAACAAGACGGTACGAGGCCTGCTCTCCAGGTTGCAGCTTCTCGAGGTGGCAGACTTCCTCTGGAAGCAGTGGGCGAGGCGGAGGAGGCCGTCATAGAGCGTTCGTTCATTTCTTCCTGCCCACGTGCCGATGGTTGCGCTGCCCATGGCCGTAGCGTTCTGGAATAGGGCTGCTCTGCAGGCGGCCTGCGATCAGCCTCGCGGCCGGGTTTGCTTCGTCAAGAACAAATACGCGTTCTTGCACAGGGTGAGGATGGTCGTATTTCGAGGCGTCTCGTTGATTCCGCGGCTTTTAATTTGCGGATATCTTTCGAGAAAATCGGCCAGGATAAAATCCTCCGGGTAGACCCCGGTCTTGTCTTTTTTTTCGCCGCTGGGCAGTTCGTAGTAGTAGCGGCATTTGCGAGGGCCTGGGCCGAAGCAGTAGGAGAATTCGAGCACGACCCAGCGTCCCTCGCCGTCGCGCACGAAGTCGTAGGCCATCGACTCAAAGCCGTTCTCAACGGAGATCCGGTGGGCCAGCCGGACGCACTCGAGGTCGAGATCGTCCAGGTACTCTTTCAAGCCGGAGCCGGAGGCGCGAAAATCGCCCGGGCGATTGTTGCGGCGAAATCCCATCACCCGGTTGCCGATGACGACCATCCGCAGGTCGCCGTCGTTGTTCGGGCAGAACTCCTGGAGAATGCCGGGCAGCAGGACTTCCTCGCGGCTGCGGGCCAGACGCACGCGGCTGGCAGACGCGCCGAAAGTCTTCTTCGCCACCAGGGGGAACCGCAGCCCCGTCTCATCGAGGAACCGATCGACGTCGTCGCGCGACGCGACGAACGCCGTCCGCGGCGCCGGGTACTGCTTCGACTGGAGCAGTTCCATCTGCCTCCGCTTGTCGTCGTAGAAGGAATACGTGTGAAACCGCGGGTAGATCCGGCCGCCACAGTAGTCGTCCAGCGCTGCATAGACGGGACGCATCCGGCGCAGGTCACGAGGGTGATGGCCAAAGCGGCCGATCAGGCCGTCGCTCGCCGTCATCGGCAGATCGCGGTAGTCGCGTCGGAGGAGATCAACCGTGCGGAAAGGAATCCCCGCCTGCGCCGCCTGCTCCGCGAAACGCCGGCACCAACGATCCAGACGGTAGATTTTGTCCTTGTGGATGTACAGCAAAGCGGGCGTCTCCTGGTAAGCACTCACTGGCACAGGTCCCAGAAATCGGGCGGCTTGCCACAATAAGAAAGGAACGCCTTGGTGTCATCGCGCAGCTTGTCAACGACGCGATCACGGAGGTCCGCCTCCCAGGAAGGACGGGACAGCGGTTTCTCGACTGCCGCTGGGACAACCGACGTCAGAAAACGCCGCACGGCTCTGGCGGGGTTCGAGTTAGGGAGGCATCGGAGGAGCACACCCAAAGGAGTCGGGACGCTCTTCCTGGAACTGACGTTCAGTCGCTTCTCCGCATCCGGTATTTCGATCCCGGGATCACCGCCGAGAAACCGAAAGCAGCCGGACAAGATGATCTGGGGCTGTGCCTCAAGGTCTTCCAAAAACACAACGTGGATCTGGCGATCCGGAAATTTTTCCCGGTACACGCTTAACCTTGCCCAGTAACAGCTCGTGTCGACGAAGGCTGGGTTGGCACGCACCGAACGGCAAAAATCCCGAAAGATGCGCACTTTTCCGCCTTGGCGCGAGCCAAACGCACCGTACGACGCGTAGTCCATCCAGATCGATTCGATCCGCCGTATGGGATGCCGCACGCAATAGATCAGCCGGGCATCGGGGAGATGTTGTGCAATTCGCGATGAGGCCACGACGTCCGACAGGGAACCCGTGTACCCCGTGGTCCCTTCTCCCCTCAGTTTTTTGTCACGCCCGGGTTCAAAAAGCGATTCATACCAGGCGAGGCCCCTTTGGTAGATTTCCTCGCGCGAAAAGAACGCCGGCTCCTTGGGGGTACACATGAACACGTCTGGGTGCTGGGCAAGCAGGTGGCACAGCGTCGTCGTGCCGCACTTCGGCGCCCCAATTACGATGAAGTTCGGTAGCACTCGCCTGCTCCTTGGTCGCGCTTCACGTCGTTGTCGGGGCGATCGCACTTTGCGGCGTGCACGTCGAGAACGCGTCGCAGGGTGCTTCTTTGACATCTCTTCGGCCCCGGACCGGGCGGCCGGTCGTCAACGCCTCCTCCACGATCTCCGCGGCGCGGCTCGCGCCACCGGCCGCGAGGATCGCCTCCCCGACGGCCCGGGCCCGCTGCCGGAATGAGTCTTCGGTCAGCACCCGGTCGATCAACTGCCGCACCTCCGCGGCCGTGGCGTGGCTCGACGTTCGCAGCCCTACGCCCGACCGCTCGATCCGGGAGCCTATGCCCGGCGTATCTCCCCGCTTGGGAATCGCCACCATGGGCACGCTGCGGCAAATCGCTTCCAGCACCGTGTTCAAGCCCGCGTGCGTGATCAGCAGGCGTGCTTTTTCCAGCAGCGCCAACTGGGGCGCGAAGTCGACCAGGAGCACATTCTCCGGGGCCGGGCCTACCCGCTCGCGCAACGAGGCTTTTTGGTCGTTCCACTTCCCCAGGCTGAAAACGAGCTGCGCCTCCAGGCCGGCGCAGGCCGCCAGGATCGTCCGCAGAACCGACAGTTCGGCAGCGTTGACCATGCTGCCCAACGAGGCGAAAATCAGGGGCCGCCCGTCCAACCAATCCCAGGGAAACGCCGGATCGTTAAGGACCTCGCGGTTGCTGGCCAGCGAGCCGATGTAATGGAAAACGTCCGGAAGCTCGCGGCGGGGAAAATCGAATTCGGGACACAGCTGCGACACTTGGGCCAACGGCGACATCGAATCGTTGGGGTTCCGGAAAGGGGAAAGACGCCACGCCCGGCGACGGCGATTGACGGCCGCCAGGGTCGGCCGCATAAACCAATGCCAAGCGGCGTACGCGCAACGATTTCGCCGCAGTGCCCGGCCGTCTTCCGCGTACGGGAGATGCGTATACGGCGGCGGAACGGCATCCTCTTCATGCCACATCGTTCCCGAACACACCGTGACAAAGGGCAACCCCAGCCGCTCCGCGACACTCCCCGCGGCGACAATCGTGTGGTCGATGACGATGCCATCCGGCTGCAACTCGTCCAAGGCCGGCGGAAGCAGCCGGAGGGCGACCTCGGCCCGCCAGCGAAACCAATTCCTCAAAGCAATCATCCAGCCCGAGCCGGCCAGAGAAAAGGCGAGCCACATCGGCACCGACAATCGCTTGCGGATGCCGTCCGTGTTCAATTCGAACAGGGGGAGACCCAACTGCCGTGCGATCGCTACCGCCCGCGAACCCGAGACCATCGTCACGCGATGCCCGCGGCGCATCAGTTCCACGCCCAGCGGACCGTCGGACAACAGATGTCCCGCGTCGTCGGGGCAGATCAGTGCGTAATGAGCCATGCGCAAGAGGTCCTGCAGATCCGTCGCGCCAAGGGACGGAGCAGCGGCGAACTGCACGGGGCGCGACGGCTCTCGTGGCGTGCCTGACGCTGCCGCGTGTTCCGAGAACAAACGCTACTTCCAGTCTAGTTTCTCCCGGCTCAGACGCAAGCCGCGTCCGCGAAAACCGAGAATCTTGACTCATCCGCGAGGCGAGCCTACCGATCCGTGGGCGAAGGCACGGCTTCGGCGGGCGCGGGTAACGTCTCGGCAGCCGGCATATCCGGCAGAGACGGTTCCATCGGTATCGCCTCGCTGGAGATCACTTGGACTTCCCAGCCGCCGCCCAACGCCCGGTACACTTGGATCAAGCCCTGGGCGACTTCGCCGTGTGCCTGGGCCTGGAGGTCTTGCTGCTGGACTTTCGTTTGCGTGATGATCGAGATTTGGTTTGCGTCGGCTCCGCGCAGTTCCCTGGCGGCCTCGATTCCCGCCACCGCTCGTTGCATGTGGGCGACGCTTCGGTCGAGGCCCGCGGCCCGCTCTTGGGCCCGCAGGAACCGCACCAGGCCGCTTTCCACTTCGGCATTCGCCTGTAGGACCATGTTCTGGTAATTCGCCAGCAACTCGCGGAAGTGGGCATCCTGCGCGCGGACGTTATTGAGTATCCTCCCGTAATTCAGGATGTTCCAGCGAAATGAAGGACCTGCGTTCGAATTGAATGCCCGGGAGGCATTGAACAGCTGATCGAATTCCGGAGACGAATAACCCAGCGTGCCGGAAATCGTGATGCTGGGGTAGAATTCCGCCGTGGCGATCCCGATTTGCTCCGCTTGCGCCGCAACCTGACGCTCCGCGCGGCGGATATCCGGCCGCCGGCGCAGCAGGTCGGCCGGGATGCCTACGACGATCTCTCTCGGAGCGGTCGGAATCGGACCAGGGCGGATTTCCTGCAGCACGTCTCGAGGCGGGATGCCCAGCAACACACACAGCCGGTTGCAGGCCAGCCGGAGTTCGATTTGCAGTTGCGGGACGGCGGACTCGGTCTGGGCCAGAATGCTCTTAATCTGCTCGACATGATATTGCCGCGGCTGTTGGAGGCGGCGTTCCGGCCGCGGATCTCCGATCTCGTGCAGTTGCCGGATAATCCTGACGATCTTCCGCTGCTCGGCGATGTTCTGCTGCACAAATTCAATGCGTGTCTGGAGGGTACGGATGTGAACGTAGGTGGCGGCGATGTCACCCAAGAGCGTGACCAGTACTTCGTCGTACCCGGCGGCCGATGCTTCCAGGGTGTGTTCCGCCGACGCGACCGCGCGGCGGTATCGCCCCCAAAAATCGAGTTCCCAGCCCAGGCTGAAACCATCGCTCCACTGGTCCACGAAGTTGCCTTCACTCGTCAGGATGAAATCATATGTTCCCTCTGGAAGCGGGTTTCCCGGACCAACATAAGCGGTAATCGGGCTCGGAGGACCGACAGGTGTGTTCGCGCGTCGGAAGCTTCCCGATGCATACTGCGATTGCGGAAACAAGTTGCCGCGTGTGATCCCGAGTTGGGCTCGGGATCGCAGCACGCGGAAGCCGGCTTCGCGGAGAGAGAGGTTTTGGACCTGCGCGTTGGCGATCAGTTCGTCCAGCACGGGGTCCTGAAACACGCTCCACCAGCAACTTAAATCCGCTAGGTCTTCCCGCAATCGACCATCCGCGTCATCGATCCACCGTTCGGCCGTTTCCCCCACCGGCAGACAGTAACTCGGCCCGACCTTGAAACCGTTGTGGATGTACTCGTGCAGACCAGTGCATCCGCTCAGCGACAGCACGAACGCCGCCAGCGTGATCGCGGTCGAGCGAGCCCTGGTCGAACGCAGCATGTCGTTTACCCCACGGTTTGAGAGAAGCCGAATTTCGATGGAACATCTGCAACGGATTTTTCCCTAGAATCGGCACCGTTGGAAAAGCAACTACAATCGGTTTCCCCGTCCCGTCCAAACACGCATTATCGCGCATCTTTTCCCAGTTGCCCCATCTTTACGCCGTGATTGGTGGCCATGAACCAAGAAGCCCGGCTCTTTCCGACAATGCCGGCCTCTGCAACTAGTGCGGCGTCCGATCTAAATATTGGGGGCGCGATGGGTGAGCGGCCCGGCGCTAGCCGCCGGTGGCGTCCGGAACCGGCGGCTAGCGCCCAATGGCACTCACTTTGGCGTTTCGGGCAGTGGATTTTCTTTTTTCTGTTTCGCTTTTTTGGCGGAAATTTTCG
>ENA-UOUL01000562-UOUL01000562.1-bioreactor-metagenome-genome-assembly--contig:-NODE-562-length-62158-cov-6.180748_pt1 | contig 62158 bp, 57 predicted proteins | sample MGYA00249838_ERZ747220 | MGnify/ENA primary metagenome ERZ747220 (study PRJEB28778, sample SAMN05720191) | bioreactor metagenome | isolation source: Anaerobic biogas reactor | place: USA:Washington... | reverse complement strand
ATGATGTCGGCCGCGGCGGCGAACCCCACGATGCTCGCGAGGTCCTCGCTGCCGCTGCGCAGGCCGCGCTCCTGGCCGCCGCCGAGCAGGACGGGCGCCACCTGGACGCCCTTGCGGACGTAGAGGGCGCCGAGGCCGCGCGGACCGTAGAGGTCGTTGCTCGAGAGGCTCAGCAGGCTCACGGGGACGGTGCTGGTGTCGATCGGGACGAGGCCCTCGGCGGCGACCGCGTCGCTGTGGAGGGCGATGCCGGTGCCGTCGAGGAGCTCGGCGATCTCGGCGATCGGCTGGACGGTGCCGATCTCGCTGCTCGCCCACTGGAGCGAGACGAGGATGGTCTCGTCGGTGATGCGGGCGCGCAGCTTCTTGGGGCTCACGCGCCCGTGCAGGTCGATCGGCGCCCGCGTCACGCGGAAGCCCTGCTTCTCGAGGTACTTGCCGATGTTGAGCACGCTGATGTGCTCGGCCTCGCTGATGATCACGTGGTCGCCCTTGCGCCGGTTGCGCAGGGCGTAGCCGACGATGGCGAGGTTGCTCGCCTCCGTGGCCCCACCGGTGAACACGATCTCGCGCGGCTCGGCGCCGAAGAACGCAGCCACTCTGCCGCGTGCCTCTTCCAGGGCCGCGGTGGCGACGTCGCCGACGCCGTGCAGCGAGGCCGCGTTGCCGAACTTCTCGGTCAGGTAGGGCAGCATCGCCTCGACCACACGGGGGTCGACAGGCTTGGCGCTCTGGTAGTCGGCGTAGACGACCCCGGCGCGGCGCAGCGCCTCGCCGGGATCGCTCAACGTCAGTGTCCGGCTGGTGTCGTCGGCCATGGCCGCCTCAGAACCACATCGTCGCGTCGGCGTCCAGGGCGAGATCGTTGAGCGTGGCGGCGCCGACGATCTTGACGCCGTCGATGAGCTCCACGGTCTCCCAGCCGAGCATCTGTTTGCTCGCCTCGCAGACGTAGACGGTGACGCCCATGTCGATGGTCTTGCGCAGCATCTCGGCCACGCTCGGGAAGCTGCCTACCTGCATCTCCTCGGCGGCGCCGGGCTTGAGGACCGTCAGGCCCATGCCCAGGTAGTACACGGCGGCGTCGAGGCCCATCGCCTTGGCGCTCTGTGCGAGCACGAGCGGGGAGTACTGGCGCTCGGGGGCGTTGCTGGTCTGCACGTAGAGGATGGTCTTCTCGTCGGCCATGGGTTTCCTTTCTCTCTGCTACTTCAGCCTGCGAAGGAGGATGCGGAGCTCGACGCCGTCGTTCTCGAGCGAGACGACCTCGTGACCGGCGCGCTTGGCGAAGCGCTTGAGATCCTCCTCGGCGGCGGGATCGTCGGCGATGACCTCGAGCACGTCGCCGATCTCGATGGAGTCGATGCTCTGGCGCGTCTGGAACAGCGGCTCGGGACAGTAGAGCCCGATGCAGTCCAGTGTGAGGGCCGGCTTCTCTTCTCCTGCCATGTGGGATCTCCCTTCGCGGTGGGTGGAGGCGCGCCGGCGCGCGGCTCCGGTCGGGCATATACCCGACCGTCGCGGGTGGTATTCCCTCGGGGACGACCACTCGTCCCCGCCTGAAGCGACGCGCCGCGCCGCCGGCGGCCGCCGGGGCGCGGAGGAGACAGGGCGCAGGTATCATGGCCGGGCGGAAGGCCCGGCGGCTCGCTCCCCTGGAGGACGGCATGGCGCACACGACCACCGACAAGCTGGTGCTGGCGCTCGACACCGGCACGACCAGCGCGCGGGCGCTGGTCGTCGACTCCTCCGGCGCCGTGCTGGCGAGCGCCCAGCAGGAGGTCGGGCTCGACACGCCGCAGCCGGGCTGGGTGGAGCAGGACGCCGAGGAGCTGTGGCGGGCCCAACTGGCCACCGCCCGCGCCGCGCTCGAGAAGGCCGGCGTGCCCGTCGCCCGTGTCGCCGGCATCGGTATCGCCAACCAGCGGGAGACCACGGTCGTGTGGGACCGGACGACCTCGAGGCCGGTGGCGCCGGCCGTCGTGTGGCAGGACCGTCGCACGGCGGACGATTGTGAGAGGCTGCGCGGCGCCGGCGCCGAGGCTGTGGTGCGGCGCAAGACCGGACTGCTGCTCGATCCTTACTTCTCCGGCACCAAGCTGCGTTGGCTGCTCGACCACGTCCCCGGGGTGCGCGAGCGCGCCGCGGCCGGCGAGCTCGCGTTCGGGACCGTGGACACCTGGATCGCGTGGCGCCTCAGCGGCGGCCGCGCTCACGTGACCGACGCCAGCAACGCCTCGCGTACGCTGCTCTACGACATCCACACCGGCGGCTGGGACGATGAGCTGCTCGGATTGTTCGGGGTGCCGCGTGCGCTGCTGTCCGAGGTGGTGGACAGCAGCGGGGTGGTCGGTGAGTCGGACCCGGCGCTGCTGGGCGCCTCCCTGCCCATCGCCGGGATGGCGGGTGACCAGCAGGCCGCCTTGTTCGGCCAGGCCTGCACGCGGCCTGGCATGGGCAAGGTCACGTACGGCACGGGCTGCTTCCTGTTGCTCACCACCGGCGAGCACCCGGTGACAGCCCCGCCGGGCCTGGTCAGCACGGTGGCGTTGCAGCTGGACGGGCGGCGCACCTATGCGCTCGAGGGCAGCGTCTTCATCGGCGGGGCCGCCGTGCAGTGGTTGCGCGACGGACTCGGCATCGTCGGCAGCGGCGCCGAGGCCACCGCGCTGGCGGAGAGCGTGACCGACAGCGACGGCGTCGTCTTCGTCCCGGCGCTGGCGGGGCTCGGCGCCCCGTATTGGGACCCGTACGCCCGCGGCGGGATGTTCGGCCTCACGCGAGGGACGACGGCGGCGCACCTCGCGCGGGCGACGCTCGAGGGGATCGCCCTGCAGGTGGCCGACCTCTACCAGGCCGAGGCGGACGGCGCCGGCGTGGCCCCCCAGGAGGTGCGCGCCGACGGCGGCGCGGCGGCGAGCGACCTGCTCCTGCAGGTCCAGGCCGACCTGCTCGGCGTGCCCGTCGTCCGCTCCGGTCAGCCGGAGGCGACGGCGCTCGGCGCCGCGTGGCTCGCCGGGCTGGCGACGGGCGTGTGGTCGGGGATCGAGGAGGTGGCCGGGCTCTGGAGCGCCGGCGCCACGTTCCTGCCGCAGGCGGGGGCCGCCGGCGACCTGCGCCGGCGCTGGCGCGCGGCCGTGGATGGGGTGCGGGGGTTCGCGCGCGAGACCCGCTGACGCGGTCCGCGCGTCCCGGGTCGGCGAAGGCCGGCGTCCTGCCGGCCCCGGGGCGCTCCGTCCTCAGAGCCTGTCGGAGAAGAACACGCGCCCGGCCCGGGGCCGCATACAGTGGTCGGTCCACATGTCGGGGTTGTAGCCGCCGGCCGACACCAGGGCGACGATCTCGCCTTCGCGCACGTCGGGGAAGGGGAGGTCGGTCCCGAAGAGGTCGTTGCCCTCGTTGATGTTGCCGGCCAGCGTGACGACCTTCTCGTGCGGGGCGCGGGCGCGGGCGGCGAGCACCGCGACCACGGGCCTTCCGTAGATGAAGGGGTCGTTCATCACGTTCCAGCCGGCGTCGAGGCCGACGAACGTGGTGCCGAGCCGGTCCTCCACAGTCACGACCTCGGCGAGCAGGACGCCGGAGAGGTTCGTGAGGAACTCGCCCGGCTCCACGCCGATGTCCAGGTCGAGATGGCCGAAGTGCGCCGCCAGGATCTCCGCGTAGACCGCCAGGTCCAGCGCGGATTCGTCGGGGAGCAGCGGCGTGCCGAGTCCGCCGCCGGCGTTGATCTCGACGAGCGGACAGCCAGCCTCGAGCAGCCGCTCCGCCATGCGCGCCACCGGCACGAGGGCGGCGTCGTAGGCGGGGAGCTCCTCGCCGAGGATGCCGTTGGCGAGGTGCACGTGGACCGTGTCGACGACGAGGCCGTGACGGCGCGCGGCCGCCACGGCCTCGTCGAGATCCTCCTCGTAGATCCCGAACTTGGTGGGTCCGCCGCCGCTGTAGAGGCTCTCGGCACGCCCACGCATGACGCCGGCGCGCGGGTTCAGCCGCAGGCCCATCCGGCGTCCGGGACACCGGCGCCCGAAGCGCTCGATCTGCGTCAGGAGGTCGACGTTCACGTGCACTCCCGTGGGCGCGATCACGTCGAGGTCCCGCTCCGAGAGGTTGGTGCCCGTGTAGCTGATCTCCGTCGGCGTGAACCCGTTGTCCAGCGCATGACGCAACTCGGCCGGAGAACAGACGTCGACGCCGACGGCGTCCGGTGAACCGGGCGGCGCCAGCGTGCGCAGCGCCGCGAGGACCTCCGGCGCATGCAGCGCCTTGAGCGCGAAGCGCACGCGGGGACGCAGGCCGGCGCCGGCCAGTGCGTCGCGCAGTGCGCGGGCCTGCTCGGTGACGCTGGTGACGTCGAAGACGTAGAGGGGCGTGCCGTGTCGACGGGCGAGCTCCTCGGCGTCGCGTCCCGCGACCGTCAGGCGCTGGCCCGCCCTGCGCACGCCTTCGTGCTCCCAGGGGAGTTGTCCGGGCGCAGGGATCATGACCGCACCCTACATGCTCCCGGCGACGCGTGCCAGACGCGGCCCCGGCGGTCGCCACCCCGAGGCGGAGGCTCCGAGTCGAACGCCGCCTCCCGCGCGCGTCCGCGCGGCCCGACGTCGGCTTGCCTTCGCCGTCCCGGCGAGGAAGACTCGCGGTCGCGTGGGGTGAGCTCGAGGATGAAGGAGGGGCCGCGTGCGTTCGGGAGCCGATCTGGCCGTATGGATCATGGCGGGTGCGGGCGTCCTGTTCACGCTCGGCTCCGTCGCCACGTGGGCGGCAGGCCGCCGCGCCGGAGCTGTCGCGCTGGCCGTCGTCGCCGGCGTGGACTTCGCCTTCGCCATCTCGCTGCTCACGCGCTAGGATGGCGCGACCGCCACACGGCGGGTCGATCAGGGGAGTACGATGGGGCCGTTCGAAGAAGACGAGTCACGGCCGGAGGATGAGGGCTCGGCGCCGGGATCGGCCGGAGTCTCGTCTCGCTCCCCGAGGTCCGATGCCGGCTGGCTCCGTCGGCTCGGCGTCGCCAGCTGGTACCTGATCGGCATCGTCCTCGTCCTGCTCGGGCTCGCGTACGTACTGCATCAGCTCGCGACTTTGGTGGTGCCGACGCTGTTCGCAGTCCTGCTGGGCGCGACCTTCCTGCCGGTGGTCGACTGGCTCGAGGACCACCGTGTGGGTCGCGCCTGGGGCGCGCTTCTCGTCTCGGTCGGCATCGTCATCGGGGCGGGGGCGCTGGCCGCGCTCATGACCGTGGGGGTCGTCCATCAGTGGTCCACGATCGAGGGTCAGATCCAGGACGCCGTGGACTGGATCAACAAGACGCTCGCCGACCTGAGGATCGACCCCGACCTGATCAACTCCGCCAAGAGGACCCTCACCGGCAGCGCCGGCAGCTGGGCCAAGGGCATCTTCGGCGGTGCGCTCCAGGGCATCAGCTCGCTGGCCACCTTCGCCTTCGGGGCCTTCATCGGCCTCAACATCCTCGTGTACGTGCTCGTCGGCGGACGTGAGATCGGCCGCTGGACGTCCCGGCATCTGGGGCCGGTGCCGCCCCAGGTCGGCTACGCGATCCTCGCCAACAGCGCGCGCTTCCTGCGCGGCTACGTCTGGGGCAGCACGCTGATCGGGTTGTTCAACGGCGCGGTGGTCGCAGTGGGAGGGCTGATCATCGGCGTCCCGCTCGCGTTCACCATCTTCGTGGTCCAGTGGCTGACCAACTACATCCCCATGTTCGGAGCGTTCATCGGCGGGGCGTTCGCAGTACTCATCGCGCTGGGGACGGGCGGTGTGAAGGACGCGATCTGGATGCTCGTCTTCGTGCTGGTCGCCAACGGCCCGCTGCAGACGGTGGTCGCGCAGTTCGCGCTGGGCGCGTCGCTGAAGCTCAGCGGCCTGGTGGTGCTGTTCGCCACGACCGCCGGGGCGATCCTGGCCGGTGCGCTCGGCGGCATCTTCGCGGCGCCGCTCGTCAAGATCGGTCTGGACGCCTACCGCCAGCTGCACGCCGCCGGTCTCTTCGCGGACGGCGGCGCCGGCGTCGGAGGGGCGGGGCCGGCGGGGTCCGATGCGGATCTGTCGCCGGCGAGTCCGGGGGTCGCCGGCGTCGACGGGCCTGTCTGACGCCGGCACGCGGTCCACCGCCTCTCGTGGGTCACGCGCCGTCGGTGCGGACCACGGGCGATCCCGGCCCGCGCCGCGTCACCGGACCGTCGAGCCTTCACCGTCGAGCCACTGCCGCAGGGCGGCCTCGACCGGCTCCCGGCCGGCGTCGACGCGGGCGTCGAACCGTCGTGGCCGCTCGCGCACGGCGCGCAGCTGCGGCGGCACGCCCACGCCGGGCGCGAGGTCCACGACCCTGTCGAGCAGCCCGAGATCGTCGACCACGCCCGGCACCGGCTCCCCGGCCGGCACGCCGGTGAGGCCGCGGACCACGTCGGCGGCGAACTTGCTCCAGTGGGCGGTGGCGGCGATGAGCACCGGTGTCCCGTCGCCGAGCCGCTCCGCGACCTCCCAGGCGACGGCGGTGTGGGGATCGAGCAGGTAACCCCGCTCGCGCTGCACGCGGCCGATCACCCGCAGGCAGGTGTCGTCGTCCACCCAGCCGGGCGCGAACGACGTCCGCAGGGCGGCGTGCGTCCCGGGGTCCACCTCGAAACGGCCGGTCGTCGCGAGCCCGGTCATCCATCGTGCCACGCGCGCCGCGTCGCCCGTCAGCTCGAACAGCAGCCGCTCCAGATTGGAGGAGATGAGGATGTCCATCGAGGGCGACGGTGTCTTGACGAGCGGGCGGGCGGCGATGTCGTAGACCCCGCTCGAGAGGAAGTCGTAGAGCACGTGGTTGCTGTTGCTGGCGCAGAGCAGACGACGGACGGGAGCCCCCATGTCACGGGCGTACCATGCGGCCAGGATGTTGCCGAAGTTGCCGGTGGGCACGCACACGTCGATGGCGTCGCCGGGAGCGACGGCGCCATGAGCGACGAGGTCGGCGTACGCGCTCAGGTAGTACACGACCTGTGGGAGCAGGCGGCCCCAGTTGATGGAGTTGGCCGAGCTGAGCGCCAGGCCGTGGCGCTCAGCCAGTTCCGCGGCGAACGCCGGGTCGTCGAAGACCGCTTTGACCGAGCTCTGGCAGTCGTCGAAGTCGCCGCCGAGACGGAACACCGTGAGGTTGTCGCCCGGCTGGGTGACCATCTGCAGCTCCTGCAGCGCCGAGACCCCCGCGTCCGGGTAGAAGACGCAGATGCGCGTGTGGGCGCGGTCCGCGTAACCGTTGAGCGCCGCCACGCCCGTGTCGCCGCTGGTCGCCACCAGGATGAGGTAGTCGAGCTCCGTCGTGCCCCTGGCGTGCGCCTGTTCCAGCGCCTCGCTGAAGTAGAGCGGCATGCACTGCAGCGCCATATCTTTGAAGGCGAGCGTCGGCCCGTGCCACAGCTCGAGCACGTGCCGCCCCGGGGCGACCTCGCGCACCGGGGCCACCTCCGGATGGTCGAAGCCCGGGCCGTAGGCGCGCGCCGTGATCGCGCGCGTCGTCGACGGCTCCACGTCGAGGCCGAACGCCTCGTAGACCGCAGCCGCGCGCCTGTGGTACGGCAGGTCCGCCAGGGCGACGATCTGCGCGACGGTGAACGCGGGAAGACGCTCCGGGACGAACAGGCCGCCCCCGGGGGCGATCCCGGCGAGGACGGCCTCGGTGAAGGTGCAGGGCTCCTCAGTCGCGCCGCGGGTGTCCCGATAGCGGATCATGGCTTCGGGATTCTACAGGACCACGGTCCCCCGGCGCGCCGCGGCATCCCCGCCGAGCCGTGCCGGCACGGTCAGCGAGGCGGGTCTGTCCGGAATCTCAGTCCGCCGCTCCGGGATCGCCGGCGTCGGCTCCGGCCCGTGCGTCGGGCGGCGTCACGGTGATCCTCAAGGGGTCCACTCCGGCGGCGGCCAGCGCCCGCGCCGACGTCCGGGACGGGACGGACAACCCGTCGAGCCGGCGATAGAACCACAGGCGGAGGCGGCGCTGCAGTCGCGCGCCGATATCGGCGGGTCGGCACGACGGCCGCAGGTCCCCGGCCTGCACGACGCCCGTCAGCGGCAGGTGCAGCAGCCGGGCCGCGGCGAGGGCCACCAGGCCCTGCCCCGCCGTCGAGTCCGTGTGCACGGCCGTGAACCCCTCCTCCTCGAGGTAGTCCACGATCTCGACCAGCGGCGGCACGACCCAGCGCGGGCCGTCGCCGTCCGGCGACGGCCGCCAGGCGAGCGCGCGGAAGTCCACGGCGTGATCCGGGACGGGCTCGCCGTCCACCGAGCAGGTGATCAGCGTCGCGTCCCTGTCGTCCACCCTGGCAGCCTCGCCTGGTGGCAGGGCGCAGGTCGCGCCAGGGCCCACCGCGGACGGTGCCGCGGCGCACAGCACTGCGATCTTCTCGCGGCGGTCGCCGTGCTCCCCGAGGAAGTGGGTGCGGAGCGTCTCGAGGAGCGCCCGGTCGCGGCTCTGGAAGCTCCAGGCGAAGTAATAGGGGATCTCCAGGAAGGCGACCATGCCCACGGCGGAGAGGCTCTGCACGCGTTGTCTGAACGTCTGGCGTACGGTGGGGTCGAGCAGCGCTGTGAGGTGCATGCCCATCACCTCGTCGGCGAGCCGCTGCGCCACCACGAACAGGCGGCGGTTCAGCTCCGTGACGTCCACGGCGTTGATGCCGCGAGGGTCGGCCACGAGGCTGCCGATCTCGCACTCGAGGAGGCTCTCCCAGCGCGGACCCCGGGGGTCGCCGGCGCGGTACAGCCCCGGGGCGACGCTGCGCACTCCGCGCAACGTCTTCTCCAGGACGGGGACGTCGCGGCCGATGCGTCCGAAGCCTCTGCGCAGCAGCCGGAGGCCGCGTTTTTCGTCCTCGCGTCCGTCCAGCCGAAGCAGGTCGCGGATCTTCCAGAACGAGGCGGAGTAGATGCTGTGGGCGAGCAGGCGGGCGTCGCCGTCGGCGCCGGCGGGCTCGCAGTCGCCGGCGGCGACCGCCCGCAGGAAGCCCTCCGGCGTGCCGTCGCCGCCCGCCGTCGTGTAGGCGCTCGCCGCGAAGAGGCCGCTGTGGTCGTCGGAGCCGCCGGTGAGCGCCTTGCGCCACGGGGTCTCGCCGTACGGCTCGATGCCGCGGCGCTCCGCCATGGCCTCGAGCTGCTCGCGCGTGAGCCGGCCGGCGACGGCCCGCAGCAGGCTGTTGCTGAGACCGGTACGCGCGCCGTTGCGTCCCTCCAGCACGTTGAACAGCAGCAGCATGCGCTCCACCGAGGCCGGCGTCAGCCTGCCGCTCATGTCGAACAGAGGATGGGCGAGGTAGTGCGTCACGCCCGCCCGACGCAACAGGGCCACCAGGTCGTACACGTTCGCTCTCGCCTGGTCGGCGGCGGCGAACGTCGTCTCGTCGATCCCGAGCGCGACCACGTGCACGCGCACACCGTCCTCGGGGAACCAGCTGTCGAACTCGGTGCTCAGGAACGTGCCCGGGAGGTGCGCGATGGCCAGCGATCCAGCCAGGGTGTTGTGGTCGGTGATGGTGACGAGGTCCATGCCGCGGGCGCGCTCGGCGTGGTAGAGCTCCACGGGGTCGGTGAACGACTCCGTGCTGCGCAGAGCCCGCATGCGCGCGCTGCCGGAGACGGCGGAGTGTCGCGAGTGGACGTGGAGGTCGACCTTCGTCGGCGGCATCAGCGCCTCGCTCTCTCGCCCCGGTGGGGCGAGGCGCCGCCGCCCGGTGGGTCCCGCTGCGGGGCACGAGGCGCGCCGTCGGCGATGAGGCGGGCGGCCTCGTCGGTCACGAAAGCGGGCCAGGACGCCGGGCGGCCGTGCTCCAGCGCGACGACCGCGTCGGCTTCGTCGGTCAGCTCCCCGATGTCCGTCGCGGGCATATCGGCGGTCGCCAGCGCCGCCCGAAGCTCCGGGGCGGCGGCGGGGTCGCAGCAGATCAGCAGACTGCCCGAGGCGATGAGGCCCAGCGGGTCGGCATCCAGCAGATCGCAGACCCTGCGGGTGGCGGCGGAGACCGGGATGCGCTCGCGATGCACGAGGATGCCGCGTCCGGTGGCCGCGGCGAGCTCGCGCAGGGCCGTGGCGAGGCCGCCCTCGGTCACGTCGTGCATGGCGTGTACGCCTGAGAAGCGCCCGGCGATCCGCGCCTCCTCCGACACGCTCGTCTCGTGCGCCAGGGCCCGGCAGGCATCCAGCTCGTCCGGGCTCATGCCCAGGGCGCGGAGCCGCTCGCCGAGCTCGTCGGCGAGCAGGGCCGTGCCCTCCATGGCCAGTCGTTTGGTGAGCAGCACCCTGTCGCCCGGGCGCGCCGAGCGTTTGTCCTTGAGCTCGTCGCGGCTGACCGTGCCGAACGCGGCGAGAGAGAGCACGGGCCGCGTCACGGCGTCCGTGAGTTCGGTGTGCCCTCCGACGAGCGTGACGCCGGCGTGACCGGCCGCGTCGGCCAGCTCGCCGAGCACGCTCAAGGCCTGCGACGGCGTCGTCTCCGGCGGCAGCAGCACGGTCGCCAGCAGCCAGCGCGGGTCGGCGCCGGCGGCGGCGAGGTCGTTGGTGTTGACGAGCACCGCAGCCGCACCCGGCCGGCTTCCGCCGAGCGTGATCGGGTCGCCGTGGGCGACCAGCAACTCGGCGTGCCGCAGTTCGACGGCGGCCACGTCCTCGCCGATCGCGGGCGGCACCACCACGGCCTCGTCCCCGCCGGCCAGGCCGTCCAGGAACCCGGCCAGCAGGTCGTTGGGCAGCTTGCCCTGCGGGAGCGGGAGCCCGAGTCGCACCACGTCCCGGAGGTCGGGCAGGCGACCGACGACGAAGTCGCAGTCGTCGGCGTCGGGCTCGTCGGCCTCGCCGCCGTCGACGGCGCCGTGATTGGCGAGGTAGGCCGTCACGGCGCCGGCCGCCCGCCCGGCCCGCATATCGAGCAGGAAGTCGCCGACCACCAGCACCTCCTGCGGCGCCACTCGCATGATCGCGGCGGCGTACAGCACGCCGTCCGGCGCCGGCTTGGGCGCGAGAGCGTCGTCGTCGCGGGTCACGACGACGTCGAGATCCGTCGCCGAGAGGTCGCCGAAGCGTCGCAGGGCACGCTCGACCGCGGGCCGCCCGTTGCGTGTCAGCACGCCGACCTTGAGCCCCTCGGCACGCAGCCACCGCACGAGCTCCTCGGCGCCTTCGTTGGGAGTCGAGGCGTCGGCGGCGGCGAGCTCGAACGCCTCGAGGGTCCGGGTGGCCGCAGCGCGTTCCTCGCCCTCCGGCAACGCCAGGATCCACTCGAGCACGAACTCGTCCGGCGGGCAGCCGACGGCACGTTTCACGGCGCCGAAGTCGAGCGCGCCGGGGTGGGTCAGGGTGCCGTCGAAGTCGAAGAGCACGGCACGCAGCCGGAACGGCGGCACGTCCGTCACAGCCGCCTCGCCCTCGTCGCGGTCGCGCATCAGAACCTCATCGGGGGCCGTCCCGCACCGCCTAGTCCGCGAAAGCCTTGAGGCACACGTTCGTCCTGGGCAGGCTGAGCGTCAGGTCCTTGAGCCTCCAGCGCTTGGCGCCCACGTAGCTCTGCCCTCTCGAGGCGCCCGTGGCGGCGAAGACGACCCTGGAGTTGCCGAGGGGGATCCTCCTGCCGCGCTCGACGGCCAGCGGGTACGAACCGTCCGGTGAGGCCAGCCTGATCGCGACGACGAACTTCCTGCCCTTGACGACTTTGAGCGGCGTGCGCAGCCGCACGGTCGTGTACCCCGGCAGGGCTGAGACGCCCTTCGCGCGGCGGGTGAGCTGTTTGAGACTGGGGCCCGCCCACACCTCGTACGGCGTGTCCGACGAGAGCGTGTAGAAGCCTACTGCCCTGATCGGTCGCCGCGACGCCGCCGTGAAGCGGTTGGCCGCCCAGACCGGGCCGCCGTCCGGATAGCCGACCCGCCCGGTCACGCCCAGCTTGTCGTGTCCGTAGTTGCGGGAGTAGTCGCCGATGTCGGCGACGGCGGCGTAGGAGGTGCAACCGCCCCAGGTGCCCAGCCCCATGTCCCGTGCGAACGCCGCGTCGTAGTACGACACCCAGAGATAACCGTCCGAGCCCCAGTCGGCGCCCCAGCTGTTCCGCACCAGGAATGCGCCCGGAGCCGGCGGAGGGCCGTACATGCCTTGGAACCGCTCCGCCGGATAGGCGTCGTCCCAGCCGACCACCGCGACGCCGTGGTTCTCCTCCCGCTCCTCCGGCAGGTAGTGCGTCGAATGCGTGCCCTCGTCGTCGACGGCGGTGTCGAAGGCCGCGTCGTCCCAGCACATCCCCACGCTCAGGGCGCCGTTCTCCATGACCAGCCCTTTGACGAGGTCGTTGTCCAGGGACGAGCGGCGGCCGGGGATCATGACGACGCCCTGGACGTGCCGGACCGTCTTGCCCCGCTTCGGCGTGGGGGCGCGGTAACGCCCGTAGGGGTCGTCGGTCTCCCGCACGGGACCCGCCCAGCGGGCGAAGTACGCGACCGCCATGAAGTCGTAGCCGCCCCACGCGTAGCGCTGCGTCCTGGTCGACCAGAAGCCGCTACGCCTGACGAGGTCGTTCTCGCTCAGGTCGGTCGACCGGCCCTGCCTCTTCAGGATCGCCGATTCCAGCGCCGCGACGTTGGCGAACGCCCAGCAGGTGGCGTCAGCGCCCTGGTCCTTGACGGGGCGCGTCACCAGGCCGGCCTCGACGAGGCTGTAGCGCGCCGGGAGCATGGCACGGGCGGCTCTGGCGCCCGCGTTCCTGCTCACGGAGACCTCCACTGGACTGGGCAGGCGCCCGAGACCCAGCGCCACCTGCGGGTCGTGCAGCGCTTCGACGAAAGCCGGGTTGAGCGGACCGAGCTGGGGCGCCGTCGACGCCCACACGGTGGCCGGCGTCGCCAGGGCGGTGAGCCCACAGGACGCCGCGACGGCGACCAGCGCGATCAGGATGTGGCGGACGGTCGTCACCCGGGGCCTCTTTCGACGGCGGTCTGTGCGGACGGTCGGGGCTGCGGCGAGGCGTTGCGCTGCGCGAATCCTAGCCTCGCCGGCCGTGTGGCGCATCCCGCGCCGCCACGGGCGGCGCGCCGGCCGGTCTCCCGCCTGCACGATGGACCGCCCCCGGTCCGCGGCTCAGGTCACGGGCCGCCCGCCGAGCGTGCGCGTGAAGATGACGCAGGCCGCGGGGCCGGTGAGCAGGCCGATCAGCCCGCCGATGCCGTACCAGCCGAAGCTGAAGCCGCCGATGCTGAAGCTCGCGTGCCCCCAGATCTCGGTGCTGGTGTCGACGAAGTTGGTGTAGATCGTCACCAGGGCGATGAGGATCGCCGGCGCGCACACGGCGACCAGCACCCCCGTGTTGCCCCGGATCCGGAACGGCCGCTCGAGGTCGGGCTCCTTCTGCCGCAGGCGGATCGCGGCGATGAAGATGAGCAGGTAGTAGAACATGTTGAGCAGGACGTCGATCACGACGAGGCTGGCGAAGGTGCCGATGATGAGTACGAGGTTCAGTCCGGCGAGCAGAAGGATGGAGACCCACGGGGTGCCGTACTTGGGGTGCGCCCGGTTGAGCCACTTGGGCAGCAGTCCGTCCTCTGCCATGGAGTACGCCGGCCGCGCGCCGCTGGTCAGGTATTCCTGGTACAAGGCCAGGTTACTGATCACCGCGGCGCCCAGCATGATGTAGCCGAGCACCGGGCCGCCGAGCGCCTTGGCGGCCTCGACGAACGACGTGCCTCCGGTCGTGGTCCAGTCGCTCCAGTCGCCGACCCCGGCGAGCCCGGCGAGCGTGGGCAGGAAGTAGAGCGCGGCGGTGATCGGCAGGGCGATCATGAGCGCCTTGGGGATGATGCGCTGCGGCTCCTCCATCTCGCCGGCGATGGTGGACATGGAGTCGTAGCCTGAGTACATCCAGACACCGAGCGCGAGCCCGTAGTTGAGGCTGCTGAAGAGCGACTCCCCGGGCGGGATGAACGGCTGGAACGGCGTGCCGTGCCAGTTCGCGAACCCCAGCACGATCAGCACGAGGAACGGCGCGACGATGATGACCACGAACACCAGCGAGCTGATGGCGATGATGTTGAGACCGCGGATGTTGGCGTACGCGAACACCGCGACGAGGACAGCGCCGATGCCCCAGAGCTCCCAGCCGTTGAGCTGCGGCCACCAGGTGGCCACGTACCCCTGGACCAGGGCGATGTAGACCGCCGAGTCGACCCATTGGCACGTCCACGCCCACCAGCCGCACTGGAAGCCCCAGAACTTCCCCAGCGCCCGCCGGGTCCACTGGTAGTAGCCGCCCTCCTCCGGGATGGCGGAACCGAGCTCCGAGCAGACGAGCGACATGGGCAGCGCCCAGACGACGGGCAGCACCAGCAGCAGGATGAGCGTGAGGCCCGGGCCGGAGCCTTCCGGGCCCACCATGTCCTCGACCCCGAAGGCGCCCGACGAGACGAAGATGAAGATCATCGCCACGGCGGTGAAGAGCGGGATCCGCACCCGCCGGAGCTGCTGTTCGGCCATGTCCTGTGCCCCCCTGGTGGCCGGGCGCGGGACGGTCCGACCGTGGCGTGATGGTCGTGTCAACGGCCGCCGCGCGCCGGCCCTGGGCCCGCGGCGGCCGCTGTCGAGCGTCTCAGATCGGCAGTTCCTCGTCGGCCGGGAGGTCGACCACGCCCCACGGCGCACCGTGTTCGGGCATCAGCTTCAGGAAGGGCTCCGGGTCGATCTGCTCGGGGGCGAAGACGCCCGCCCCGGGGGCCAGGCCCCGCACCAGCATGATCGCACCGCAGGCCGCAGGCACCCCGGTCTGCCAGCCGGTGCCCTGCACGCCGTGCTTCTCGTAGGCCTCGTCGTGCGAGGTGATCTGGTACATGTAGCGGCGCACGCGCTTGCCGCCGATCGTCCCCTCGGCGAGGGTGCCGACGCACACGGAGCCGTGCATCTTGCCGATCAGGTCGACCGACTTGGGCAGGCGCGAGACGAGGAGATCGAGGGGGCGGAACCGGGCGCCGCCGAACTCGATCTCCTTGTTGTGGGCGAACCCGAGCCGGCGCCACGCCAGCAGGAGGTTGGCCCAGTCGGGGTCGAGGGCGATGAAGAAGTCGGCGTTGCGCAGGCCCTTGTCGCCGAGGAACAGCGGCATGAGCTGTGACTCCTCGTGGTCGATGTTCCAGACGGTCAGCTCGCCGACCGGCTCCGGGAACGTGAAGTCGAAGCTCTTGGAGAGCGGCGTGCGGCGGATGACCTTGCCGTCCTCGAACGCGTGCGGCGGGAGGATCAGGCACTCCTCGACCATGGTCGTGGGTGAGAAGCTGGGCGCGTAGTCCACGCCCTCAGCGGTGGAGTTGTCGCCGTCGAGCACGGTCAGGCGCTCGACGGTGTCGAACTCGTCGTACAGGGCCCGGGCGAAGACGTCGCTGGCGCCGGGGTCGATGCCGAAGAAGACGAGGCCGGTCAGCCCCGCCCTCCTGAACTCGTCGTGGAGCGCGAGTTCCTCGTCGACGTCGGCGGTGCCGACCACATCGCGTGGCCCGGCGGCGGCCATGTCGAGGTAGTGCGTGCCGGCCTCGAGGCAGGCGGCCATGACGTCCAGGTTCACCTCGGGGATGAGGCCGTTGATCACGAGGTCGACTCCGGCGAGCGCCTTGACGAGCGCCTCCTTGTCGTGGACGTCCAGTTGGAGGATCTCCGCCTTGCCGGCGGGGAGCTTGCCGGCGACCACCTGCGGTCGCGCCGGGTCGATGTCGGCGAGGACGACCTTGTCGACCTCGGGTACGCTCGCCACCGTGCGCGCCGTCACCTCGCCGACGGAACCTACGCCTAGCTGCAGTACTCGCATGACAGGGGATCCCTCCTCCGTGGCGCGGGCCCACATGGCCGCGCCGTCGTCGTTACTCGGCATACTCTCACTTCCGGCCTCGTGGTGCAGGGGAAGTTCATCAACGAACTTGACAACACGGGTGTCGAGAACTTCAACATATGTGACAGTTCTCAGGAGAAGACGACATGGCGTACCTCAACGTGCAGAGAACCGCGCTCCGTCTGGGGGTCGCCCCGCACACCGTACGCCGGTGGACGGCCGCCGGGCTGCTCCCCTGCACGCGCACGGCCGGCGGCCACCGTCGCATCCGCGAGGAGGACGTGGACGCGTTGGCGCAGCGGCTCGGCGACGGCCGGCACCTCGAGGCCCGCCGGGCCCGCGAGCGCGAGGTGGAGACGCTGCTGGATACCTCGCTCGCCCTGGTCGGACGGCTGGAGCTGCCTGACCTGCTGAGGGAGATCGCCGGGCGGCTCACCCTCCTCATGGACTGCGACTTCTGCGCGGTCTCGACCTACGACCGGGCGGCGCAGTCCGTGACCATGCTCGCCGATTTCGACGCGCGTGGCCGCCGGCTGCCCGACGCCGGGGCGTACCCTCTGTCGAAGTTCCCGTTGACCCGGCGCGTGCTCGAGGAGCGGGAACCCGCCGTGGTCAACGTGGGCGACCCCGCTGCCGACCCGCATGAGTTGCGGGAGCTCGTGCGCGAGGGGGACAAGAGTCTCCTCATGGTGCCGCTCGTGTACCGCGGCGAGTCCATCGGCCTCATCGAGCTCATGGACCACGTCCGCGAGCGGCGCTACTCAGGCCAGGATCTGCGCATCTGCACGGCAGTGGCCGGCCAGGCCGCCGTGGCGCTGCACAACGCGCAGCTGTTCGCCGCCACACGTGCGGCCACGCGTGAAATCGACCGTCTCTGCCGACAGCTGGACGGCGTCGCCGACGCGCTGACCGGCCTCACGGCGGCGGTCGACGCCGCCGACCTGCTCGACGCCACCGCGCGGGCCGCCTGCGAGCTGGTCGAGGCAGTGAGCTGCGTGGTGAGCGCGGGCCGCCTCACGGCCGGTCACGCGCACGACGTGCGCGAGGGCAGCGGCGACACGCAGGCGTGCATGGACGACGACGAGCGCGGCGACGCGGCCTGGTCCGGGAGCGTCTCCGGCGCCGAGCTGCTCACCGTCCGCGCCGCCGGCCGCGAAGGGGTCGGGATGACCGTCGCATTGTCGCGACCCTCGCGGCGCGGCGAGGCGGACGTGTTGCGCCTTCTCGCCACCGGCGCAGCGGCGCAGCTTCGGCGGATCGGCTGAGGGGCGTCCGCCGGGCGCGCCCTGCCGGCGGCGCCTGCCGGGAGGCGTCAGTTGAGCCCGAAGCGGTGCATGTCCTGCTCGCCGGCGCCGAAGTAGTGCGCCGTCTCGTGCAGGACCGTGATGCGGATCTGCTCGGCGAGCTCGTCGTCGTCCGGGGCGTCACGCTCCAGGTTGCGCTGGAACAGGTGGATGACGCCCACGTCGGGTCCCGGGCCGAGCACGGACTGGTCGGGCATCGCGAGGCCGTGGAAGAGGCCGAGAGTGCGCGGATCGAGCCCCTCGAGCACGAGCGCCTCCGAGGGACGGTCCTCGACGAACACAGGGACGTTGGCGAGCCGCGTGAGGACCTCGTCCGGGAGTCCGTCGAGGGCCTCGGCGGCGAGTCGCTCGAACTCCTCGCGCGTGATGCGTGACTCCGGACCGTCGTTGGCCTCGTCCAGGCGAAGGGTGGCGAGCCACTCCTTCGCCATCCCCTTCGCGTCGCCCTTCTCCTCACAGGCGCAGCCGAGCAGGTGGCGCGCGTCGGCTTCGTCGAGCGGGTCGAGGGGGGGCCCGGCGAGCAGCTCGCGCAGCAGGCGCGCGGCCTCGCCGGGCTCGCCGAAGTCGAGGTAGACCTCGGCCGAGCCGAGCCAGGGCTCGGGGTCGTCGGGATCGGCCTCACTCCAGCGGTGGTAGGCGTCGAGCGCGCGCTCGGGCTCGTCCTGTTCGCGCGCCAGCACCGCCTCCACCTCGAGGACCGCCGGGTCGGCGGCGTCCAGGTCGCGCGCCGCGCGCAGGGCCCGCCTCACGGCGCGCAGGTCGCCGTCCTCCAATGCGTCCCAGGCGTCGTCGAGGAGGCGCTCCAGTTCGGGGTCCAGACCAGCGTCGTCGTTCATGGCGCTACTGTACCCCGGCGGACCCTCCCGGCCCAGCGGGTCCCGTCGCGCTCGGGCATGCCTCCGCGCGCCGATGGAGCGGGCTTCGCCGCTCTGGTATAAGCAGGGCGTGAGTCCCTCCGCACGCCCCCGCACGCACAGGTCGCCCGCAGCCGTCAGGCCCGCGCCGCTGCTGCTCGGGGCCGACTTCGGCAAGGTGACCACCTCACTCGCCGTGGGGGAGCTCGATCCGGACGGTGGGGTGCGCGTGGTCGAGACCCGGGCGGAGCGCCATCTCGGCGACCCGCTGGGACCGTTCGTCACTCTCTATCGGGAGTTGGACGTCGACCGCGTGGCGGGGATCGCCGCCACCGGCGTCCACGGCGGTCGGCTGGGCGCCCCCGCCGTGGGCGGCGTGCCGGAGGAGATCGCCATGGAGCAGGCCGCCGCCTGGCTGTACCCGGACGGGCCGATCAACGTGGTCCGCATCGGCGGCGGCGGGTACTCGGTACTCTCGCGCGACGCGTCCGGTGCAGTGCGCTACGACGCGAACGAGCGGTGTTCGGCCGGCACGGGCGAGACCGTGGAGGGCCTCTGTGCCCGCCTCGGCCGGTCGCTGGACGAGGCCGTCGCCCTGGCCGAGGCCGCGCCTGACGGCGTGACCGTCACCAGTCGCTGCGCCGTCTTCGCCAAGAGCGAGCTCACCCACTTCGCCAATCAGGGGGAGTCGCACGGCCGCATCTTCCACGGGTTGTTCGAAGGGGTCGCCCGCAACGTGCACAGCCTGTACGACAAGGGCAAGACAGAGGGCCCCGTGATCCTCGTGGGGCACGGCGCCCTCATCGCTCCCGTCGCCGCCGCCGTCGCCCGGCTCACCGAGGCGTCGCTGGAGGTCGCCGAGCAGGCGGCCGTGTTCGAGGCGCTCGGTGCGCTGCGACTCGCGGCGGTCCAGGTCGCCGACGGCGCACCGGAGGCGCGCTTCCCGTCCGATCCCCTGGCGCTGGTGCGGCCGTCGGACGGCCGCATCGGCCGCCTGAGACCGGCTGCGACGGCTCCGGGCTCCGTCGTGCGGCTCGGCGACCCACCGGATCCGGGTGCCGGCACGGCGCCGGTCGTCCTGGGTCTCGATCTGGGTTCCACCGGGTCCAAAGCGGCGCTCGTGGACGCGGCCTCCGGCGCGGTGTTGGCCGGTGTGTACCGGCGCACGGAGGGCAACCCCGTCGAGGCGGCGCAGGCGCTGATCGCGGAAGCCGGCGAGATGGTCCGCAACCCGGTGGTCGCCGTCGGCCTCACCGGCTCCGGGCGCGACGCCGCTGCGGCGGTCTTCCGCGCCGCCCTGCCGGGTCTGGGGGAACGGCTCGTGGTACAGAACGAGATCGTCGCTCACGCGGTCGCGGCTGCCGAGCTTGACCCTGACGGCGGTCGCAGCCTCTCCATCGTCGAGATCGGCGGGCAGGACGCCAAGTTCATCAACGTCGAGAACGGGCGCGTGGTCGACGCCGACATGAACCGGGTCTGCAGCGCGGGGACCGGCTCGTTCCTGGAGGAGCAGGCCGTCGCCCACGGCGTCAACGACATCACCGAGTTCGGACGCCTGGCGGCGCGCAGCGAGGGTCCGCCCGACCTCGGCCAGACGTGCACGGTGTTCGTCGCCGACGTGGCCGCGGAGGCCCTTCGCGACGGTTTCAGCCGGGCGGACATCTTCGCCGGCCTGCAGTACTCGGTGGTGCGCAACTACCGCAGCCGGGTCATGGGGCAGCGCCGGCTGCTCGACCGCGTGTTCTTCCAGGGCAAGCCGGCGACCGACCCGGCGCTGGCGCGCACGCTGGCGGCCGTGCTGGAGCGCGAGGTCGTGGTGCCCGCCGATCCCGGCGGCATGGGCGCCGTGGGAGTGGCGTTGCTCACCGCGCGCAGCGTGAACGGGGTCGAGGCCGAGCCGGTGGATCTGGCACGCGTGCTGGACACCCGCGTCGCCGGGCGCCGCGAGTTCCAGTGTGGCGACCGTGACTGCCTCAACCGCTGCCGTCTCGAACTGGCCGAGGTGGCTGTGGGCGGCGGGGTCGAGAGGGTCGTCAGCGGCGGTCAGTGCCCCAAGTACGACGCGGTCTCCGCGGCGGGGGAGAAGCTGCCCAAGGATGCGCCCAACGCGTATCGGGAGCGCGAGACGCTTCTCGCGACGGTGCTCGAGGCGGACGCCGCCGACCGGCGTGCGACGACGCCGGACCGGCCCCGCGCCGGCGGAGCTGACGCGCCCGGCGCCGGTCTCACGGTGGGGCTCCCCCTGGCGCACTATCTCGTCGACACGTTGCCGTTCTTCCATACGTTGTTGCGCCGTCTCGACTGCAGGGTCGAGGTACTGCGCCCCGAGCGGGGAACGCTCGCCGAGGGCGACCGACGGTGCGCGGCTCCAGGGGCGTGCGCCCCGGTGAAGCTGCTGCACGGCCTCGCCGACGCACCGGTGGATGTCCTGTTGGCGCCGATCTTCGTCCACCTGCCGCTGCCCCACGCCGGCGCGCAGACGTACACGTGCCCGATGGCCCAGGGCGCGCCGGACATGGTGGGGCGCGCGCTGCACGCCGAGGGCGCGCGGACCCGGGTCCTGCGCCCGGTCCTCTTCGAGAAGGAGGGCGACGGGTTCGAGACGCCACGGGTGCGGCGCTCCCTCTGGCGGGCCGTGCGCGCGCTGGCGCGGGCCGCGGGACGGGACCCGCTCAAGCCGGCGGCGTTCGAGGCCGCCTACGCCGCGGCCCTGGATGCCCAGTGGCGGTTCGAGGCGGGTCTGAGCGACATCGGCCGGCGCTCGCTGGCGTGGGCGCGCGCGCACGGTCATCCGGTCGTGCTGATCGTCGGCGAGACGCACGTGATCCACGACGTGACCCTCAACGCCGGCGTGCATGAGCTCGTGGCGGCCAACGGGGCCCTGCCGCTGCCGGTGGACTGCTTCCCGACGCCCGACGAGACCCCGCGCCTGCGGCGCGTGCACTGGGCGAGCGCCGGTCAGACGCTGCGCGCCACGGCCGCCGGCATAGCCGAGGGCGACGTGTTCCCGCTGCTCCTCGGCGCCTACGGTTGCGGCCCCAACTCGATGATCGAGCACCTCTTCGCCGACCTGGCCGAGGACTGGCCCCACGCCGTGCTGGAGAGCGACGGTCACGGCGGCAAGGCCGGATACGTGACCCGGGTGCAGGCTTTCCTGCACAACGTGCGGGCCCACCACGCGGCCGACGGCGGCTCCACCGCGGCGACAGGCGCCGGTCGTCCCGAAGGCGCCGCCGCGACCGGGGCGGCGGATGCAGCCGCCGTCACCGTCCTGCGGGAGCGCCTCGCCCGTCTGGACCGGGACCTGCCGCACAGCCTCGACGCGGGGTACGAGCGCTTCTGCTTCGGCCACGTGGGTGGCGGCCTCGGCCGTCACCTCGCGGCGGCGATGCGCGGCGCCGGGTTCGACGCCGTCTACGTCGGCGAGCCCGACGCCGCCGCCCTGCGCGTCGCCGGCGCCGCCTGCTCCGGCAAGGAATGCCTCCCCTATCAGCTCATCTGGGGCAGCTTCGCCCGGTTCCTCGAGGAGGAGGCTCCCCGCCTCGACGGGCGCCGCGCGCTCTTCCTCAGCGCCGGCAACGGCTTCCAGGCCTGCCGGGCCCACCTCTTCCCGCTCACCGAACAGATCTCGCTCGAGCGCCTCGGTCTCGCCGACAGGGTCGAGGTGGCCGACTTCAGCCTGGTCACCGGGAACGTCCGCATGATGCCGGTGGCCTGGATCGCCCTGGTGGCCGTGGACCTGCTCAACATGCTGCGGTTCCACAGCCTGGCCGACGAGGCCGAACCGGGGGCGGGCGACGCGCTGTTCCGTGAGTATTCGGATCGGCTGGAACAGATGCTCGGGGAGCCCCGGCCGGACGGCGGCGTCCTCGCCCATGTGGCCGGCGCACTCCGTTTCTGCGGCGCGGTGGAGGCGCTTCTCAGTGAAGCGGCGCGTGCCTTCAGGGCCCTGCCCCGTGATGCCGCGAAGGCGGCGGACGTGCGTGACGTCTACCTCTGCGGCGACCTCTACCTGCGCGTGGACGAGTGGGGCAACGACCGTCTGCAGCACAAGCTGGCCGCCCACGGGCTGCGCGTGATCTTCGAGCCCTTCGGCGCGTTCTTCGAGCTGCTGCAGTTGCGTCAGATCCAGGACGGGGTGCCGCTCCGCCGGCGTCCTGAGAAAGAGGCGACCCTGGCGACGATGCGCTACGTGGTCGGCCGTCTCACCCGGGCCGTCCGGGCCGAGCACCCATGGGTTTTCTGGAACGACGTGCGCGCCGTGGACCGCGAGAGTCGTCGTCTGGTCGCTCCGTACCCCTTCGGGGAGACGATCCCCGCGGTGGGCGGCGCGCTGCTCACCTGGCGCACGCAGCCGGTGGACGGCGTGGTGTCGGTCGCGCCGCGGGGGTGCGGGCCGGCCCTGGTGGCGGAGGCGCAGCTCCGGTGGGAGGCCGACCTCCCGGCCCTGTTCGTCTACAACGACGGCGACCCGATCGACGAGGCCCGGCTGGCCGGCTTCGCCTGGCGACTACGCAGTCGTCCGGCGCGCCGCACCGGCGCCGCGGCGCGGTGACCCCGGTCTCATCCCGACGGCAAGAGGAGGCCCCGATGGCGACCTACCTGAAGCAGGCGACCCCCCCGGCCGAGGCGGATCTGCGCGCCGTGCGGGACACGGTGACGGAGATCCTCGAACGCGTGCGGACGGACGGCCTCGCCGCCGTGCGTGAGTACTCGCGCCGCTTCGACGGGTGGGACCCGCCGTCGTTCAAGGTCGGGGACGAGGAGATCGCCGCGGCGCGGAGCAAGCTGGCGCCGGAGGTGCTCGCCTCGCTCGAGTTCGCGCACGCGCAGATCCGTCGTTTCGCGGAACTGCAGCGCGACAGCATGCTGGAGTTCGAGGAGGAGACGCTCCCCGGCGTGATCCTGGGCCAGAAGCACATCCCCATCGCCAACGTGGGCGCCTACGTGCCGAGCGGCAAGTACCCGATGCTGATGAGCGCGCAGATGAGCATCCTCACGGCCAAAGTGGCCGGTGTGCCGCGCGTGGTGGGGTGTGCGCCACCGTTCGAGGGGCGCGGCGTCTACCCCGAGGTACTCTGGTCGATGCACCTGGCCGGTGCGGACGAGGTCTGGGCGGTAGGGGGCGTGCAGGCGCTCGCCATGCTCGCCTTCGGCGTGGAAGGGCTCGCTCCGGTGGACCTCATCGCGGGGCCGGGCAACATGTACGTGGCCGAGGCCAAGCGGCAGCTCTTCGGACAGGTGGGCATCGACCTGCTGGCCGGACCGACCGAGATCCTGATCGTGGCCGACGGGTCGGCCGACCCGGAGGTGCTCGCCGCCGACCTGCTGGGCCAGGCCGAGCACGGCCCCACCTCGCCGGCCGTGCTGGTCACCACCTCGGCCGCCGTCGGCGAGGCGACGCTCGCGGAGGTGGAGCGCCAGCTGCCCCTGCTGCCGTCGGCGGAGGTGCTGCGCGAGTCCTGGGGGGCGCTGGGCGAAGTCATCGTCGTGGCCGGCCGCGAGGAGGCGGCGGCCGTCGCCGACCGTTACGCGCCGGAGCATCTGGAGGTCCACGCCGCAGATGCGGACTGGTACGCCGACCGCCTCTCCAACTACGGCACGCTGTGCGTCGGCGAGGAGGCGACCATCACCTTCAGCGACAAGGCGATCGGCACCAACCACACCCTGCCGACGGGGAGGGCCGCCCGCTACACGGGCGGCCTCTGGGTCGGCAAGTTCCTCAAGACGGTGACCTACCAGCGCTGCACGCGCGCCGGCGCCCTTGAGATCGCGCCGCACGCGGCGCTGCTCAGCGACGCCGAGCTCATGCCCGGTCACGCCCGGTCGGCCCGGGTGCGCGAGGAGAAGTACAGGCGCTGATCCCGGGCCGGCGCGCGGGCGAGACGGTGTCCGTCGCCCGCCGTATGATGGCGGCATGGGCAGGGAGTCGGCACGCGGTGTGTGGACGCGTCTTGCGGTCGTGGTCGCCTGGTCGGTCGCGTTCGCGCTCGTGGAGGCGATGGTCGTCTACTACCTGCGCCGGTTGTTCGGCGTGCAGTACGACCTGCGCTTCTCCCCTGCCGGTTTCCACTTCCCGCGCGTCTACCTTCTTCACGAGCAGGCGCGCGAGGCGGCCACCATGGTCATGCTGCTGGCCGTCGGTTTCCTCGCGGGGAGGACGTGGTGGCAGAGGTTCGCCTACTGGATCCTCGCCTTCGGCGTATGGGACATCGCCTATTACATGTGGCTGTGGGTGCTGCTCCGCTGGCCGTCCTCGCTCGGCGACCGCGACCTGCTCTTCCTGATCCCGGGCGAATGGTGGGCGCCGGTCTGGCACCCCGTCCTCGCCTCGTGCGTGTTCATCGCCGTCGCGGTCCTGATCCTTCTCACCACACGTCGGGCCTGATCGTCGGCCTCGGGTCCGGCGCCACCGTGTCGCGGTTCCTCTTCCCGCCCCCGGGGTAGACCCGGGGCACGGCCATTCCCTCTCCGAGGAGCGCGACATGGACGACGAGCTCAAACCGACCAGCCCGCCGGGCCGGGCTGATCCACCGGACCGCGGGGGATCCCGCGTGGTCGAGCGCGTGATCACCCCACAGGCGGTCATGGAGGGTGCGGGCGTGCGGCTCATGCGGAGCATCGCGACACCGACGCTCGATTACGTGGACCCCTTCCTCCTCTTCGACCACTTCGGCTCAGACGAGCCGACGGATTACCTGGCGGGCTTCCCCTGGCACCCGCACCGCGGCATCGAGACGGTGACCTACATGCTGGCCGGTGAGGTGGACCACCGCGACAGCATCGGCAACGCCGGGAGGATAGGCCCCGGCGACGTCCAGTGGATGACGGCCGGCGGCGGCATCATGCATGAGGAGATGCCGCAGCCGGGGCCGGACCGGCGTATGGGGGGATTCCAGCTCTGGGTGAACCTCCCGGCCGAACTCAAGATGTCGCGTCCCCGCTACCAGGACGTGGGCGCCGCCCAGATCCCCGAGGTGCGGCGCGACGACGGCGCCCTGATCCGTGTGGTGGCCGGCGAGGTGGACGGCGTGCGAGGCGCCGTGAGGGAGATCTACGCCGACCCGGAGTACCTCGACGTCGCGCTGCCGGCCGGAGGGAGCTTCGTGCAGCCTGTGCCGCGGGGACACACCGCGCTCGCCTATGTCTTCGTCGGCGAGGGCCGTTTCGGTGTCGCCGGGGATCTCGGGTACCGCGGCGAACTCGACGGCGTGCTGCTCCCGGCCCCGCGGATGGCCGTGTTCGGCGACGGCGACGTGGTGCGCGTGGTGGCGGACACGTCGCCCGTCCGGTTCCTTCTCGTCAGCGGCAAGCCGCTCGGCGAGCCGATCGCGCGCTACGGCCCGTTCGTGATGAACACGCGCGACGAGATCAGGCTGGCGCTGCGCGATCTGCAGGACGACACCTTCGTGTGGCGCGACGACCCGGCCTGGGAGCGGAGTCGCCGGACCTGGTCACCGGGGACCGCGTCGCGCTGAGAGAGGCGCCGGCCGACGCCGGAGCACGGGATGCGGCGCGCTCACGCCCGCGCCGGGTCGGCGCGGCTCCCGGCCCGTTCCGGCTGCCCGCGCACCGCCACATCGGCGACCACCGGCCAGTGGTCGGACGGCAGCCGTCCGCCGGGCCGGGTCCGGTCGATGCGCGCGGCCAGCACCTGCCAGGCTCCGTCCGCCAGCACATGGTCGATTCGCGTGCCGTCAGCCGTGCCGTCCCAGGCGTGGTGGGTGGCGGCGCCGGGTCCGCTCGCGCCCAGGTGGGACAGGGCGTCGGTCAACCCGCCGGCGAGCAGCAGCGCGACGGCCGGGTCGGCGACGGTCGCGTTCAGGTCGCCGACCACGAGCCACGGGAGCGGGGGGTCGAGCCAGGCGAGGAGCGCCTCGGCGCTGTGCCGCCGTGAGGCCGCCGAGGCGCCGTCCCAGTGCACGTTCGCGGCGCCGAAGGTCCGGCCGGTCACGAGGTCGGTGAAACGGCAGAGAGTGGCGATGCGAGGCAGCGCGTTGCCCCAAGAGCGGCTTCCCGCGATCTGCGGCGTGTCCGAGAACCAACGCACGGTCCACGACTCCAGACGCAGGCGCTCCGGGCGGTAGACGACGGTGCAGCGTTCGCCGCGGCGGCCGCCGTCGTCACGGCCTGCGCCGACGCCGGCGTAGCCGGGCAGCCGCCGCGCCAGCATCCTCTCCTGGAGAGGGCGCACCTCCTGGAGCCCCACGAGGTCGGCATGGAGCCCCGCGATCGCGGCCGCACAGGCGCGGGCGCGCAGCATCCAGCTGTGCCGGCCGTCGCGGCCGTACATGGTGCGGACGTTGAAGGACGCGACCCGCAGGGCGGCCGGCGCCCCTGGTCGGGTGCCTCCCCGGGTACTCGCGTCCTTCGTCACGTGACTCCGTCGTGCACCGCTCTCCATCGTTCCTCCGTCCTCGAGCGCAGGATACAACCCGTCGCCCGCGGTTTGACTCGACAGCGGGAAGAGCACACCGTAGACAGACGATGGAAGCTCATCTCCAGACGATGCCGGCGCGCGCCAACCCGGTGCCCCCGGGCACCAGGGTGCTGTTCCTGGGGCACGCGTCCACCATCATCGAGATGGACGGCGTGCGTCTCGTCACCGACCCGGTGCTGCGCCGCCTCGTGGGTCCGCTCTACCGGCGGATCCCACAGCCGCTCTCGGGCCCGCTGATCGATCCTGACGCGATCCTCATCTCGCATCTCCATCTGGACCATTACGACCCCAGGTCGCTGCGCCTCTTCCGTCGCGACACGCCTGTCCTCGTACCGTCCGGCGCGGGGTTGTCGCTGCGCTGGAGCGGGTTCAGGGAGGTGCACGAGCTCAAGCCCGGGGAGCGGTTGCGCCTCGGGCCGGTCGAGATCGTCGGCACGGAGGCCAAGCATCGCGGCACCCGCCACCCGCTGGCCGCGCGGACCCCGAGTCTCGGCTACGTGATCTCGGGGTCGCACAGCGTGTACTTCGCCGGCGACACAGGCTTCTTTCCCCGCATCACGGAGGTCTGGCCGCGCCGCCTCGACGTCGCCCTGCTGCCGATCGCGGGGATCGGCCCGTTGATGCCGGAGTTCAAGCACATGAGCCCGCGACACGCCGTCAAGGCCATGGAACTGCTGCGGCCCCGCCTCGTGGTGCCGATCCACTGGGGCACGTATCATCTGCCCGGGACGGCGCTGCTCCGCATGGGGCCGGACTTCCATCGTCGGGCGCCGTTCGTGTTCAAGGCGCAGGCGGCGGCGCTCGAGCCGGACGTGCACACCGTCATGCTGCGACCCGGGGAGACGCTCTCGGTGGAGGATGCTCTCGAAGGGCATGCCGCACACGCCGCGCTCGGCATGGCGGCGTCGCCGACACGCTTCGAGGCCGAGTGGGCGGGTCCCGGCGTACCGGGCGACACGCCGTAGCTCCGGCGGGCGGGGCCGCTGCGGAGGACAGATGGACGGACAGAGGAGTCTCTGGGGATGAGCAGGAGGAGGTCGATGGCCAAGGAGGAGAGCAGTGTGCGGATCGGAGTGATCTCCGACACGCACGGCTACCTCGATCCGGGGGTGCTCGAGGTCTTCGCCGGCGTGGACCACATCATCCACGCCGGGGACGTCATGGACGCCCGGATCCTCGCGCGGCTCGCCACGCTCGCACCGGTCACCGCCGTCGCAGGCAACATGGACGAGGGCAAGCTGGGCAGACTGCCGCGCGAGGTCGCGGGCAGAGTGGACGGCGTCTCGTTCGTCGTGGGACACAAGCGCAAGCGCCTTCTCAAGCGGCTGGCGCAGGGCAAGATCGACGGCTTCGGCAAGCATGACCTGCCCGGACTGGTGGTGACCGGCCACGACCATCTGCCGGCGGTCGAGTGGGTCGACGGCACCCTGTTCCTCAACCCGGGGTCGGCGAGCGCTCCGCACTACGAGGACGACGATCCCACCGTCGCCGTCGTGGAGTCAGGCCGCGCCGGGCTCGACGTGCGCTTCGTGCGGCTCGCCCGACGGGCCGGAGAGGGGAGCTGAGATCGCCATGAAGGCACACACGGTCTACAAGACGTTCCACGTTCCGGAGAGACGCGCGTTCGTGCGTATCACCGAGGACGTGCAGCGAGCCGTGGACGAGAGCGGCATCCGTGAGGGCATGGCGCTGGTGGCGGCGATGCACATCACGGCGGGGGTCTGGATCAACGACGACGAACCGGGTATCCAGGCTGATGCGCTCGAGTGGCTCGACAAGCTCGCGCCGCCGTCCTGGCGCCCGCCGGCCAACGACGTCGCCCGCCGGCTGCTGCCCGACCCCGGCGACTACCGTCACCATCGCGGCGGGTATGAGGACAACGGCGATGCGCATCTCAAGAACCTGCTGGTCCATCACCAGGTGATCGTGCCGGTCACGGACGGGCGTCTGGACCTGGGTCCGTGGCAGGCCGTCTTCTACTGCGAGTTCGACGGAGGCCGCGCCAAACGGCTCATAATCAAGGTGCTCGGGGAATAGTCTCCCCGGCGGCGGCCGCCTCGGCCGCGACGGACGAGGGGGTGGCATGGACGACTATCGCAGCGATCCGGACAGGCGGCCGGAGGTGGTGGACGCGACCGTGGTCGTGGCCGGCGGCAGGCAGGCGGCGCGTGGGGCCTGGGGTCTCGTCCTCGCGGTCGGCATCGTGGCCGTCGTCTTCGGCGTCCTGGTCCTGGCCAACCTCTGGGCCAGCCTGCATCTGGTAGCCGTCTTCGCCGGGCTGTTCCTGCTCTTCGCCGGCATCCTGCAGTTCTTCATCGGCAGCGGGGCGACGACGGGCCGCGTCGTCGCAGGCGTCGTCGCCGTCGTCGCCGGCGTCTCGCTCATCGCGTGGCCCGGGGCGTCGATCAAGACGGTGGCGGTGATCGTCGGGCTGGCGTTCCTGATCAGCGGTGTCTCTCTCGCGGTCGCTGTGGTCACGGCGCGTGGCGAGGGTCGCGGCGCGGTGGCGGCTCTCGGCGCCGTCCTCGCGGTCGTCGGTCTCGTGTTCATCATCTGGCCTGGTCCCACGGTGACCCTGCTGATGAGCCTCGTGGGCCTCGCGGCGGTCGTGTTCGGCATCTCGGCGATCATCCAGGCGCTCTCGCTGCGCCGGGCCGTCCGCTGACGCAGCGAAGCCGGGCACGGCCCAGCGGCGGCGACCGCTGACGCGGGGAAGGCCGGCCGCCGTCGGCCGCCGTCAGTCCGCGGCCGACTCCTCCGGCGCGGGGGCGCCGCCGGCGGGCCCCTCGGGGCATCGTCCTTCGCCGGTCCCGCGGAGCCGCTCCCCCTCGATCCCGTCGCCGCGCCGGAGCTCCTCCTCCATGCGCCGCCCGAGACGGCTGCGCTGGCCCAGGTTCTGGACGACGAGGGCGACCACCGTGATCAGGTAGAGCTGGCCGAAGATGGCCTCGAGCGCCGCCGCCATCCGCCCGACGCCGGCCGCCGCCGTGAGGTCGCCGTAGCCGGTCGTCGTGATGGTCACGAAGCTGAAGTAGAGGTAGTCCACGACGGGGGTGTCCCTGGCGGCCGTGTCGAGCTGGGCGAAGAACTGCTCACCGCTGACGACGGCGATCAGCCCGTACACGGTGGCGAAGAACATGGCGATGAGCAGGTACACGCACACTGCCCCGTAGAACGTGTCGAGGCTGATCACCGGATGGTCGACGAGGCGTTTGACGATCGCCGCCGGCGCCACCACCACGAGCAGGATCGTCAACAGCTTGTGGGCGAGCACCCCGAGGTCGTCGCTGCCGGCGAGCATGAGGACGACGGCGACCAGGGCGAGCAGCGGGATGAGCGCCTCGGCGAGGCGCAGGACGCGCCGCCGGACCTGCGCGGCGCGCAGCGCCAGCCACGTGACGGCGGCGAAGAGGAGCGTCGAGAGGACGCGGCCCGCCTCGCCGTCTCCCGTGACGGCGACGGCGAAGTACCCGGCAATCAGCAGCAGGAGCAGCAGGCCGAAGCTGTCGGCGAAGCGCGGCGAATCCTCGAGGAGACGCCGCCGCCTGACGGGCCGGGGAGTGGCGGTCCTGTGGCCGGTCTCATCCATGTCAGGCGCGACTGTACCTCAGAGCGGCGCCGGCGGGAACGGCGGCCGGGAGGAGGTCCGGGACGCGCCGGCTCGCAGGGCCGGCGCAGGCAGCCCGTGCACAGGCCCGGCCGGACGCGGCGCGGACCTCGCTCCTGTACACTCTCCGCGAGGTCTCCGGGAGATGTACGAGGGCAGTCACAGACGACGTCACACACGCGCCGACCGGGCGCGTCGCCGCCGCGCGGCCCGGCGTCGCCTCGCCCTGCTGATCGTCGTGGTGGTCGCTGCAGCGGCCGTCGCAGTGGCCCTGCTGCACGGGCGTGGTGCAGAGCGGACGCGGGGCGGCGTGCCCGCGGCCCGCGCGACGGCGACGGGGTCTCCCGCGCCCTCCTCCATCGCCAGTCCGCCGCCGAAGGTCTGGGTCGCGAGCACGAGCCGCCCGGTCCGCGTATGGGTCGGCGGTGACTCCATGGGCGGCGAGCTGGGGTTCTCCCTGAAGCCGCTGCTCGCCGCCGCCGGCCCCTTCAAGCCGGTCACTTTCTACAAGGAGTCCAGCGGCATCTGCCGGTACGACTTCTTCGACTGGCAGAAGCAGATGGAGACGGTCTCCCGGACGGTCAAGCCCGACGCCGCCGTACTGATGATGGGTACCAACGACACGCAGTCGGTCGCCAAGGACGGGGAGTGGATCCCGTACGGGCAAGTGGCGTGGAAGCGGGCGTACGAGGAGCGCGTGGGCGACATCATCGACACCCTGCTGGACGGCGGGGCACGGCGCGTGTACTGGGTGGGCATGCCCATCATGGGCGAGGGCTGGCGCAACTCGCGCATGCGGCTCATCAACAGGGTCTTCCGCAAGCAGGCGGAGAAGCGCCCCGGTGCGGAGTTCATCGACATCTGGGACCTCTACACGACCACCGACGGCGCGTTCGACCCTTCGCTGCGGCTGAACGACCAGGTGCACTTCACGGTCGCCGGCCAGGAGACGCTCGCCGAGAGAGTCATGGAGGCGATCATGGACGACTGGCTGCCGTCCGGTCTGCCGGCGCCGGCCGCGTCGCCGTCGGCGAGTCCTTCGGTGGCGGCCCCGGGGGCGCAAGGATGAGGCCGACGCCATGACCTCGTTCCTCGCCCTCCTTCCCGGTCACGTGCTCGACGACGCGAAGCGGCCCTTGTTCCTGCTGCTCTCCGGGTTCATCGCCACGTTCCTCGTCGCCCGACTCAACACGCGGCTGACGCGCCGCCACGGCCGCTCACACCTGCGTATCGGCAGCGTGGTCACCCCCGGCGGCCTGCACGTGCATCATGCCGTGTTCGGCGTCATCGCCATGGTCGTGTCCGGGACGCTGGCGTTCGCCCTGCGGTCGGGGAGCCCGTGGCTCGAGCTGATGGCCCTCGCGTTCGGCAGCGGGGCCGCACTCACGCTCGACGAGTTCGCGCTCATCCTCCATCTCGAGGATGTGTATTGGGCGGGAGAAGGACGCAAGAGCATCGACGCTATCATTCTCAGCGTGACCTTCATGACCCTCCTGATCACCGGGCTGTTGCCCGCCACCTTCAACAGTCTCGGCGATCACATCACGCTCTCGCGCTGGGTGCTCGTGATGCTGATCCTCAGCGGCGTCCTGTTCGTGGTCGTCTGCTACCTGAAGGGCAAGCTGTTCGTGGGGACGGTGGGGATCTTCGTTCCGCCGGTGGCGTTCGTGGGCGCCGTCCGCCTGGGCAAGCCGGGCTCACCGTGGGCGCGCTGGCGCTACGGGGCGCGCCCCGCCAAGCTCGAGCGGGCGCGACGCCGCGATGAGGGCTTCCACCAGCTGTGGGAGAGACGCAAGAACCGTCTGTGGGACGTCATCGGCGGCAAGCCGCACCACGTGCTGTCGTCCCGTGACGGGGCCCAGAGGTCGCACGATGCCCTTCTCTCCGGCGGGGCGGCGGAGGATCCGGGCGGCCCGCGCGTCTAGCGCCACGTCCGGCGGTCCGCATGAACCGGCGCTGGCGACCGGACGTCCTCATCTCTAGACTGGGGGCCTGACGCCGCATGCTGTTCCCGACCATCACATTCGCGGTCTTCTTCCTGTGCGTGTTCATCGGCAACTGGCTGCTGATGCCGCGCCCGCGCCTGTGGAAGCCGTTCATGCTCGCCGTCAGCCTCCTCTTCTACGGCTGGTGGGATTGGCGCTTCGTCTTCCTGCTCCTGCTCAGCGCGCTGGTCAACCAGGCCTTCGCGCAATGGATCGCCGCCCGGCGTCGTCGCGGTGCGCGGTCGGGCTGGGCGCTGGCCGCCGCGGTCGCCGTCGACCTCGGCGTCCTCGGATGGTTCAAGTATTACGGTTTCTTCGTGACGTCGGTCGCCGGCGCCCTCGGCGCGCTGGGCCTGAACGCCGACCTGCCGCTGCTGCGCATCGTCCTGCCGCTGGGCATCTCGTTCCTCACCTTCCGCGTGCTGAGCTACGTGATCGATGTCCACCGCGGCGCCCTGCAGCCGGCGTCGCTGCTCGACTTCTCGGTCTACGTGGCGTTCTTCCCGTACCTCGCGGCCGGCCCGATCGCCCGCGCGTCCGAGTTCCTCCCGCAACTGCGGGGCCCGCGCGACCCCAGGGACCTGGACACGGGGCGGGCCTTCTTCCTCATCTTCGGCGGCCTCGCCAAGAAGATGCTGATCGCCGACTACCTCGCCACCCACGTGGTCGACGGGGTGTTCGCGACGCCCGGGCAGTACTCGTCGCCGGAGGTGCTCCTCGGCATCGTCGCCTACTCGGTGCAGATCTACTGCGACTTCAGCGCCTACTCCGACATCGCCATCGGCGTCTCGCTGCTGCTGGGCTTCCGGTTGCCGGACAACTTCGACCGTCCTTATGCCGCGCGGTCGGTGCAGGAGTTCTGGCGGCGCTGGCACATGACGCTCTCCCGCTGGTTGCGCGACTACCTGTACATCCCGCTGGGCGGCAACCGCAGAGGCACCGTGCGGACCTACGTGAACCTGTTGGTCACGATGACCCTGGGCGGCCTCTGGCACGGGGCCGGCTGGACCTTCGGCTTCTGGGGGCTCCTGCACGGATGTGCGCTCGTCGTCGAGCACGTCCGCCTGGACGGTCGCCGGCGGCATGCGTTGATCGTGCAGCAGCAACGCAGGGCGCTCGCGGAGGAGTCGGAGGCGCTTCTCAGGACGGCGCCGCCGGGGGCGGCTGTCGGCCCGGCGGCCGCGGGACCGGCCGCCACGGCCGTCTCCATGGGCTCCAGCGGCGCCTCGCCTGTGACGGTCTCCGGCCCACCCCTGGAGTACGATCGTCGGCCCTGGCCCGGCACGTGGCTTCCGTGCCTCGGCACGTTCGTGTTCGTCACGTTCGCCTGGGTCTTCTTCCGTGCGGACGGCTTCAGTGCGGCGCTGGCCGTGCTCGGGCGGCTCTTCCAGGAGTGGGGCTCGCTCGGGGCCGCGGTCACGCCGGCCGCGTTGCTCGCCGTGGTCGCCGGCATGGCGGTCCACTATGTGCCCCGGTCTGTCTGGGAGCGCGGCGAGACAGGCTTCTCCACCCTCAATCCGGTGGCGCAGGGGGTCCTGCTGGCGCTCGGGTTCATGCTCCTCGACGTGCTCGGCCCGGTCGGTCCTTCAGCCTTCCTCTACTTCAAGTTCTGATGGGGCGCGACGTGAGGAGACGGGATCGGGCAGAGCGGGAGCCGACGGCCACGCCGCGTCGCCGCACCGCCGGCAGTGCCCTGACGGCCATGGTCGTGGCTCTGGCGCTGGGGGCGCTCTTCAACGCCGCGGCGATGAAGAAGACGGCGCTCGACATGCCGTTCGGCGCCGCCCGCGATCTGCGGCTCGCGCTGGTCGGCCCCTTGGCGTCGCTGAGCCACTGGTCGCTGCTCGACCGTCCGGCTGAGTGGACGGCCCTGGCGCTCGGCAAGCCGCGTCCCGGGCCGCCGCCGGCACGCGCCGGGTCGCAGCCGGCGGCGGGTCAGGACGACGAGGCCACATCAGGACGACCCGACGGCAAGCCGGGGAAGACGCTGCAGGAACGCCCGCTTCCGAAGCCGTACAAAGGCCACCCGATGCGTCTCTACATCGCCGGCGACTCCATGATGGGGCTGCCCGGCATGGCCCTCACGAACCTGGCGGGGAAGACGAAGCTGGTCAAGACCCTGCTGGACTACCGCATCTCCACGGGCCTCTGCCGGCCTGACGCCTTCGACTGGCCCGCGCAGCTGAGGGCCCAGGTCAAGGCGTTCCACCCCGGCGCCGTGGCGGTGATGTTCGGCGCCAACGACAATCAGGGGGTCGAGACCCCGTCGGGCGAGGTGTATCAGTTCGGCAGCCGCGGCTGGAAGAAGGAGTACCGGCGGCGCGTCGAGGAGGTCGTCGCGGTGCTGTACCGCGGCGGCGTCCGGCGCGTGTACTGGATCGGACAGCCCGTCATGCCGGACTCGTCCTACGACGCCCAGGTCCGGCTGATCAACGAGATCTTCCGCGGTGTGGCGGAGAAGACCACCGGGGTGCACTACATCGACGCCTACAGGCTGCTCTCCAAAGGCGGCCGGTACACGCAGTATCTGCCGGATGCAGGCGGCGCGATCGTCCAGGTACGCGAGCAGGACGGCGAGCACCTCACCTACGCCGGCGGCCTGATCGTCGCCCAGGCCGTGCTCGACGCGGTCGAGAGCGAATGGTTCCCGGACGGGGGCGACGCGCGCCGGACGCCACCTCCGGCCTCCCCGAAACCGACGGGCGCGGCGACGCCGGAGGGCTGAGGCGGCATCACCGCGGCGGGACGGTGCCCGTAGAGCGGTCCGGGGCGTCATGGAGTCGGCGGACGTACCCGCCGGGCTTCGCCTCCCGCCGACGCTGGTGTAGCATCCGCAGCCAACAGGCGGGGTCGTCGTGCCGGCCCCGTTGTCCGGGGCGACTGGCAGGCCACTTCGTGCTCTTCCCGACCATCACGTTCGCGGTCTTCTTCCTCGTCGTGTACGTGGCGAACTGGGCGCTCATGCCGCGTCCACGACTGTGGAAGCAGGCCATCATCGTCGCCAGCTGCGTGTTCTACGGGTGGTGGGACTGGCGGCTGATCTTCCTGCTCCTGGGCGCGACGCTGGTCAACCAGGCGCTCGGCGTCCGGGTGTACCGGGCGGCGGGCGGGCGGGGCGGCCGACGGACCGCCGCCCGTCCCTGGCTGATGCTCGCCGTGGCCGTCAACCTGGCCACGCTCGGCGTCTTCAAGTACTTCGACTTCTTCGCCCTCAGCCTGAACGGCGTGCTCGCCGCCTTCGGCCTCGGAGCGCCGCTGCCGCTGCTGCGCATCGCCCTGCCGGTCGGCATCTCGTTCCTCGTGTTCCGCATGCTGACCTATGTGATCGACATCTACCGCGGTCAGCTCATGCCGGCGCCGGCGCTCGACTTCGCCGTGTACACGGTCTTCTTCCCCTACCTGCTCGCGGGGCCCATCGCCCGGGCCCGCGAGTTCCTCCCCCAGCTCCGCGTGCCGCGCGACCCGCGCGCGGTGGATTCGTCGCGCGCTTTCGTCCTGATCCTCGGTGGCCTGGTCAAGAAGCTGCTGATCGCCGACTACCTCTCCACCCACATCGTCGGCGGCCTCTTCGCCTCGCCCCAGACGTACTCGTCGTGGGAGACGTTCTGGGGCATTCTTGCCTACTCGGTGCAGATCTACTGCGACTTCAGCGCCTACTCCGACATCGCCATCGGCATCGCGCTGCTGCTGGGGTTCGAGCTGCCGGACAACTTCGCCGCCCCCTACGCGGCACGCACGATCCAGGATTTCTGGCGCCGCTGGCACATCACCCTGTCGAGCTGGTTGCGCGACTACCTCTACATCCCGCTGGGCGGCAACCGCAAGGGCCGGGGACGGACGTACGCCAACCTGGTGCTCACCTTCCTGCTCGGCGGACTGTGGCACGGGGCGGGGTGGACGTTCGTGTTCTGGGGGCTGCTGCACGGCGTCGGGCTCGCGGTCGAGCGGGCGCGCATGGACGCGCGTCGCTCCCGGGGTCTGCCGGAGCCGGGCGCCACTGCCGGTGGACGGGCGCTCCAGCATCTCGGGGTGTTCGCGTTCGTGAGCCTGGCCTGGGTGTTCTTCCGCGCCGAGTCACTCGGCAACGCCGTCGCCGTGCTGTGGCGTCTGGCCGCGGGGCTGGGCTCGCTCGGGACCGCGGTGACGCTCCCGGTGATGGCGCTCTGCGTGCTCGGCGTCGCCGTCCAGTACGTGCCGCGACGCGGCGTCGAGGCGCTCGAGGCCGGCTTCAGCCGCATCGGCTGGGCGGGTCAGGGGGTGACGCTGGCGCTGGCCCTGTTCCTGATCGACATGCTGGGGCCGGCCGGATCGGCCGAGTTCCTGTACTTCAAGTTCTGAGCGGACGGCGGAGCGGATGGACGACACATCGTGGCGCGAGGGCGAGGACCCGGCCGGCGACGGACGTGAGAGGCGTGAGCCGGCAGGGCGCTACCGCACGGCCGAGGAGTGGGAGGAGTGGCTCCGGCCCGAGCGCCCCCAGGGCGCTGAGGCCGGCCGCCGGTCGTCGCGCTCACGGGCGGCGCGACGACGGCGCTCCTCGGCGGGCGCCACGCTGCTCGCCATGCTGCTCGGCTTCTTCCTCGCCGGGTTGCTGGACGCGCCCAATCTGCGCAAGGACGTCGAGGCGCTCCCGTACGGGGCGTCGCGCACGCTGCGGCTGGCCCTGCTCTCGCCGATGACCGGGCTGAGCCGGCTGGTGCGCGCCGACGCCGTGAGCGCCGGCCTCGCCGCCGCTCTGGGCCGCGGCGAGGAGCGGCACCACGCCCGCGCCGAGGTCGGCGGAAGGGGGAAGAAGCCGCTTTGGCCGCGCACGATCACCGCGCGCAAGCCGTTGCGCCTGTACATCGCGGGCGATTCCATGGACCAGGTGTTCGGCTCCTCGCTCGTCAACCTCGCGACGGCCACCGGGCTCGTCAAGGCGAGGAACGACTACCGGGTGTCCAGCGGCCTCAGCCGGCCGGACTACTTCGACTGGCCGCAGCGTCTCGTCGACAAGATCGTCGACTTCCGGCCGGACGCCGCCGTCGCTCTCTTCGGCGCCAACGACGCCCAGAACGTGCTCTATGAGGGCAGGGTCCTCAAGGTGGGCACCAGGGCGTGGCAGGAGGTCTACGCCCGGCGCGTGGGAGAGGCGATGGACATCCTCGCGGAGAACGGCAGGCGGGTCTACTGGGTCGGTCAGCCGATCATGAAGGACGCGGGGTACCGTCGGCGTATCGCGATGATGAACCACATCTATGCGGCCGAGGCCGGGAGGCGCCCCGGCGTGACGTTCGTCAGCACCTGGCGGGCGCTGGCCGGCGAGGACGGGTCGTACGCGGAGTACCTCGAGGACGAGGACGGCAGACAGGTGCTGATGCGGGCCCCCGACGGCATCCATCTCACGCGCGCCGGCGGCGACCGTATGGCCGCCATCGTGCTCGACGTGATCCGGAGGGACTGGGGCATGGTCCCCGCCGCGTCCGCCCCGGCGCCCTGAGCTGCGCGGTGCGCCGAGCGGTCTCCGCGGGCCTCCGGACGCGGCCCGCGAAGCCGCTCCCGTCAGCCGGCCGCGATCAGGGCGACGCCGACGAGGGTGGCGACCGCTCCGCCGACCTGGTGGGTCGCGATGCGTTCCCGCAGCACCACGAACGCGAGGAGCACCGTGACGACCGGGTACAACGTGCCGAGCACGGCCACGATGCTGAGGTACCCCTGGGTGGTCGCCAGCGCGAACAATCCGTTGGCGCTGGTGTCGAACACGCCGACGGCGGCGATCAGCGGCAGTGCCGTGCGCGTCAGCGCGACCCGGGGGCGCAGCAGGAGGAAGACGAGGCTGAAGACGAGGGCGGAGGAGAGGCGTCCGCCCAGCATGGCCCAGAGCGGATCGTAGCGCGCCGTGGCGTCGTAGGCGACGAGGGTGAGACCCATGCACACGGCGGCGAGGAGCGACAGGGCGACGGCGCGGCGGCGCGCCCCCGGCGACGGCCGCGGCGCGCCGCCGCGGGCCACCCGTCCCACCGGGAGCCCGGCGACCGGCGCGGCGACGCCGCCCTTCCCGTCGCGGCGGGCGGGTTCCACGGCCACGAGGATCGCGCCGGCGGCGGCGAGGGCCACGCCGACGAGCTGGATCGCCGCGGGGCGCTCCCCTGCGGCGATCCCGACGACGAACGGGATCACCACGTTGGTCGCGCTGATGGGCGCGACCACGCTCATGGTCCCGATCGCCAGCGCCTTGTAGAAGCTCGAGATGGCCCCGACGCTGGCGACGCCTCCGAGCGCCACCGGCCAGACCGCCCACCACCCCGGCCAGGCGTGGCCGGCGGCGAGCGTCACCAGCGCCGCCCCGAGCAGGCCGACGACCTGGCTCCCGATGATGACCGCCCAGAGGCTCGCACGCCGCGTGCTGAAGCCGCCGAGGAAGTCGCCGGTGCCCCAGCAGAACGAGGCGCCGAGGGCGAGAGCGATGCCGAGCATGGCCAGAGGCTATCACGGGGTGGTGTACCCTCGGCGTATGACCGGGTCCGTCGACTTCCCCGAGAGCGATGCCGCCCTGCTCGCCCAATGCGACGTGCAGACGTTCCGCGCCGGCGGGCCGGGCGGCCAGCACCAGAACGTCACGGACAGCGCCGTCCGCCTGGTCCATCGGGCCACCGGTGTCACCGTGACCTGCAGGGCGCAGCGCAGCCAGCATCTCAACAAGCTGGATGCGCTGCGCCGTCTGCGCATCAAGCTGCGGCGGCTGAACGAGCCGGCGCCGCCGCCACGTCGCCCGACCAGGCCGTCGCGGGCGGCCTCCGAGCGCCGCCTGGCGGAGAAGGCGCGGCGGGCGGCCGCCAAGCGTCTGCGCCGGCCGCCCCGCCGCGACGACTGACCTGGCCGTCTCCCCGGGAGCGCGGGCTGAACGATGCGCCGGCCTCGCCCTCCGGCCTGTACCGACGCGGCGCTGTAGAGTACCGCCCATGACCGCCTTCATCGGGATCCTGCTGGTGGCCGTCGTCGCCGGCGTGTTCGGCAGCATGCTCGGGGTGGGCGGCGGCATCATCATGGTCCCGGTGCTCAGCCTGGCCTTCGGTGTGCCGGTCAAGGCGGCCATCGCCACCAGCATCGTCTGCGTGATCGCCACCTCTTCCGTGGCGCAGTCCAGTTTCGCCGCCCGCGGCATGACCAATATGCGCCTCGGCATGTTCCTCGAGGTCGCCACCACCGTCGGCGCGCTCGCCGGGGGCATCACCGCCGTCCTGATCGACGGCCGCGTCCTCCAGGCGTGTTTCGCCGTCCTGCTCTTCTACGTCTCCTGGCAGATGGGCCGCCGGCGCCACGACGTCGTCCCCGTGGAGGGCCCGGTCATGCCCTCGGCCTATTTCGATCCCGCCGAAGGCCGTGAGATCAGGTACGGGGTCCACGGCCTGGCCACCGGTTTCACGCTGTCGTTGGTCGCGGGCAACGTGTCCGGGCTGCTCGGCGTGGGCGGCGGGGCCTTCAAGGTGCCGGTCATGAACCTGCTGATGGGCGTGCCGCTGAAGGCCACGATCGCCACCAGCAACCTCATGATCGGGGTGACGGCCGCCACCAGCGCGGTCATCTTCTACGGACGCGGGTACGTGGATCCGCGCTGGGCGGTGCCGGCCGCCCTCGGCATCCTCGTGGGCGCCCGTCTGGGCCCGCGCCTCGCCATCCATCTCCCTGCCCGCGTCCTCGTCGTCGTGTTCGAGGTCGTGCTCATCGTCTTCGGGGTGCTCATGCTGCTCCGTGCCCTCCGGGTGGGGATATGAAGCAGTCGCCTCCGCACGAGATGGACGCCGTCGAGCGCATGGTCAACCGCGTGCTCGGCGCCGGCGTGGCCGTGTCCGTGGCGTTCATGCTGGCGGGGGTGGTCCTCGTGGTCGCGCGCGGCGGCGGCCTGCCGCCCCACGCTCCCTCGTTCCGAGAGCTCGTCCCCGGCCTCGGGACCGCCGACCCGGCGGCATATCTCTCGACCGGCCTGCTGGTCCTCATCGCCACGCCGTTCGCGCGCGTGGCCGGGTCGGTGATCGTCTTCGCCCTGGAGCGGGACCGTCGTTACGTGGCGTTGACGGCGGTCGTGCTGCTCGTGATGTGCGCCGGAGTGCTCCTCGGCAGAGCCGGCTGAGACGCCAGCCGCTCCGGCGCGGCGCCGGTCACATCCTCACGCGCTCGCGCCTCTCGGCCCCCCACAGCACGACCGTGTCCCTGCCGTCCGCCTTGGCCTGGTAGAGGGCCTTGTCGGCGAGCTCCATCAACTCGTCGAGGACGGTCGCGTCGCGCGGGCAGGTGGCGACGCCGATGCTGATCGTGACGTTCGCCTCCGTCGGCAGGCCGAGGCCGGTGTACCGCGTGTCGCGGAGGGTCCTGCGCACGCGCTCGGCGACGAAGTACGCGCCGTCCCCGGGCGTGTTGGGGAGCAGCACGGCGAACTCCTCACCGCCGTGCCGGGAGCAGACGTCGGGTTCGCGCAGCGTGTCCTTGACGGCGTGGGCGACGGTCTGCAGGACGCGGTCGCCGGTGGCGTGGCCGTAGGTGTCGTTGAAGTCCTTGAAGTGGTCGATGTCGATCATCAGCACGCTCAGCGGCTGCTGGTAGCGCAGACTGCGTTCGATCTCCTCGCCGGCCCGGTTCATGAAGTAGCGCCGGTTGTAGAGGCCGGTGAGGTGGTCGGTCACGACCTGGCGACGGATGGCGTCGTACTTGTGCGCGTTGGTCAGCGCGCTCTGGATGTGGTTCTGGAGCGCGACGAGGATGTCGTCGGTGAGCAGGTCCACGTACGAACCGCTGGTCGAGGCGGCGAGCAGGGCCATGTCGCCCACGTTCTCGATCTTGACCGGCACCACGACCTGATGGCTCATGGTCTGCGGGTAGAGCGAGCAGCTGTGCCCCTTGGTCCTCGTGATCTCGCCGGACGAGACCGCGGCGCGCACGGGGCAGTCAGGCGTGTAGGCGCAGCAGTCGGACGACGGCGCCGGAGCGAGGATCCCCTGGGTGCCCTCGATCGAGAAGGCCCTGGTCTCGGGGTCGAGCAGCAGGAGCGCGGCCACGTCGGCGCGCAGGAACGAGCGGCTCCGCGAGAGGACGCGCTCCACCGTCTCCCGGTAGGGCAGGGCCGCGTTCATCTCGCGTCCGAGCACGGCGACATCCATCAGCTGCCGGTTGAGCGACTGGGCGCGCATGAGGTCGTCCATGATGGCCTGCGAGACCCACTCCTTGTCCTCGGACGCCGTGAACACGGCGATGAGCGCCTCGACGAGGCGTCCGAGCTCCCTGACCTCGTCCCGGTAGTGCGGGTCGCTCTGCTCGTAGTCCCCTCCGAGCCGCCGTCGGGAGCGCCGGATGAGGCCTTCGACCGGGCGGTACACCCAGAGGTCGAAGGTCAGCACGGTCACCGCGAACAGGGCGAGACAGACGATCGCGGCCTGCCAGACGGAGCCGACTCCGACGACGTAGACCAGGAACGCCAGGGCAGCGGCGAGCGCCACGGCCACCACGGCGGTGGTCTTGAGCTTGAGGCTCACGCCGCGTCTGTGGGTGAGGCTCTCGCCTCGCATCTGCTCGGGTCGTCGTGCCGTGTCAGCCTCGATCCGTGGGCGGGTCGCGTCGTCATCCACGGTATCGGCAGATGCCTCGAGAGCATGATAGAGGACGTCCGGAGACGGGGGCGCGGCGGTCGCCGGCCCGTGCGGCGGAGGCCGGCGGTCAGCCCTTGAAGCGGTTCAGGACGCGTCGGTCGCGCGTGGGACGGTGGACGGCGCGACGCTCGCCGACGCGCCGATCGCGCAGGTAGTAGGGGCAGACGGCGCAGTAGCAGCTGCAGGTGAGCCGCGTGTCGACGTCGGCGACGCAGATGAGCGGGGGTTGGGGAGCTGTGTCGGGGTCCTTCACGGGCGCCTCATGTGAAGGGTACGCCGCCGGGACGCCCGCTCCTGCCCGGCGTCGTCGAGGTCGGCGACGCATCCTCTCCGCGGCGCGCCTCAGGAGGTCAGATGCTCTTCGACCACCGACAGGACGTGGGCGATGCGGAACGGCTTGGTGATGTAGCCGTCGATGCCGACGTCGGTCGCACGCTCCATGTCGGTGGCCATGGCCTTGGCGGAGAGGCCGAGGATGACGATGTCCTTCGTGGACTCGTCGGCCTTGAGTTCGCCCACCGCCTCGTAGCCGCTCACCACCGGCATCATCATGTCCATGAGGATGAGGTCGGGATGGTGTTCGCGGGCCAGGTCCACCGCCTCACGCCCGTTCACGGCCTTGTGGACCGTGTACCCCTGGGCCTCCAGAGACATCGAGACGATGCTCAGGATGTCCGGGTCGTCGTCGGCGACCAGTATCGCGTTCGCCATCTGCTCCTCCCTCAACTGAACTTGCCGGCCGCCAGCGGGTCGGCCGGCTTTGTAGATATCGGCATCGTGAAGATGAAGCTGGAGCCCTTTCCCAGCTTGCTCTGCACGCGGATCGTGCCGCCGTGCAGCTCGACGAGCTCACGGACGATCGTGAGGCCGAGTCCGGTGCCGCCCTGGGAGCGCGTCGCCGACGAGTCGATCTGCGTGAACCGCTGGAACACCTTGGGCTGGTCCTCCTTGGCGATGCCGATGCCGGTGTCGTTGACCCAGATCTCCACCAGTCCCTCCAGGGTGCGTGCCTCCACGCTCACGCTGCCGCTCTCGTAGGTGTACTTGATGCCGTTCGTGATCAGGTTGAGAAGGATCTGGTTGAGCTTGGCCGGGTCGGCCCACACCAGCGGCAGGTCGGTGGGGAGGAACGTGGAGATGCGGATGCGTTTGTCCTGGGCCCGCGGCTTGACCACGGGCAGGACGCCGAGGAGGGCCGCTCGCAGGTCGACGGACTCGAAGTTGAGCTCGAGGCGGCCCGCCTCGATCTTGGTGAGGTCGAGCACGTCGTTGATGAGACTGAGGAGCGTCTCTCCGCCTTTGAGGATGCTGTCCACGAACGCGGTCTGCTTCTCGTTGAGCTCGCCGGTCATGCCGCTCAGCAGCATGTCGCTGTAGCCGATGATGGACGTGAGCGGCGTGCGCAGCTCGTGGCTCATCGTGGCCATGAAGTCGCTCTTGAGCTCATCCAGGTGCTTGAGCTCCTTGTTCTTGCGCGCCAGCTCCTCGTTGCCCTGGATGTTGCGCACCACGAGGGCGACCTGGTCGCAGAGGGCGCGGAGCGTCGGCACCGCGGCGGGCGGCACAGGCTCGTCGGGGCGATGCAGCAGGCAGACGACGCCGAGGACCTCCTGCTTGGCCTCGAGCGGGGCCACGAGGAAGCCCCGGAAGCCGTCTTTCTCCATCGCCTTGAGCAGTCGCCCGACCCGGGGGTCGGTGACGGATTCGTAATGCGTCGCACCGGCCCGGGCGACGTCGACGAGGCCGAGCTCCTTGTAGCGCCGCACCGCCTCCGCACCGACGTCCCCCTCGATCCCGCGTTCCTCGAAGTCCCCACTGTTGGGGTTGCGGACGAGGGCGAACCCGCTGTCCACCGCGGTGGCGCCGGCGATCTGGGCCAGCGCGTCGGGGATGAGGCCGTCCAGGTCCTGATGACGGAGGAACACGCGGCTGCTGTCGCTCAGGAGGAGCAACTGGTCGTTCGTGACCCTCATGCGCCGCAGCTGCTCCTCCATGTGGGTCTTGGCGCTGGAGAGCTGTTCCGAGCCGCCGATGAGCGCCTGGGCGAGGCGTCCGCTGAGCAGCGCCACCAGCATGAAGGCGGCGACGTGGAGGAAGACGGTGATCAGCATCCAGTTGGGCGGCACCTGGATCTCGTCGACGAGGGCCGAGACGTCGAGCCAGCCGACGTGCTGCAGCTCCCAGACGGTGACGTAGGCGACGCTCGCGACGCCGGCCGCCGCATAGGGCGCCCAGACGGGCAGGAACACGGCGGAGAAGACGATCGGCCAGACGTAGAAGATGCCCTCCGCGCTGAGCGCGCCGCCGGCGAAGACCACACCGGCGGTCACCAGCACGAGGTCGGCGGCGACGATGATCGCAGCGGCGATGCGCGTCGACAGCCGCTGCTCCATGATGTACGCGGGCAGGTTGGCGACAGCGACGATCCCGAGCCCGACGAGGATCTCCGCTCCCACCAGGCCGTGATCGTCCATCTGCACCCACAAGACGCCGACGAGCAGTGCGACGGTGAAGAGGACGCGCATCCACATGGCGTCATGCAATTGTCGGCGCAAGTCCATCAGACAGGCTCGCTCCCTCGGGCTCGCTCCTTCGGCGCGCTGGTAGAGTATTCTATGCCGGGACCCCGGAATCCGCCCTCGGGACGGGTATTCGCCGGGGCCGCCGCCAAGCCCGCCGAAAGGAGGCCGCGCCCCGTGTCCGCTCCGCGTCTCGTGCTGTGCGGTGTGGAGCCCGGCCCCGCCGTCGCCCTCGCGGCCGGCGCGCTGCTGGCCGCGTTCGCGGAGGAGCGCGGCGTGCGGCCCGTGCTCCTGGGGGCCGATCTCCCGCTGTGGCGGCTCCTGCACACGCTCGCTTCACGGGCGCCGCGGGTCCTCGACCCCAAGCTCGTCGACGACGCCGTCGCCGGAGAGCTCTGCCAGGTCTGGGAGGCCGACGTCGATCTCACCCTCGTGGTGGCGGTCGAGCCCGCGCTCGACCGCTGGGAGGGGGTGGAGGGGTCGCGCGCCGTGGACGTCGCCCACTCGCTCGACGCCCCGCTGACGCTCGTCGTGGACGCCTGCGACAGGGGAGCGTCCGCGGCCGCGGCCGCCTGCGGCACACGGATGCTGGCCGACGGCGCGGAGTACGCCGGTGTCCTGGTCGTGGGAGGCGCGGACCCGGGCGGGGATGACGACCTCCGTCGCCTCCTCGAGGAATCGTGCGGGCTGCCGGTCCTCGGCTGGATCCCGCCGCGGCTCAGCGGGCAGTTCATCCGGCAGTACGAGGGTGGTCGTGACGGACTCAGGCTCCTCGGACCGCCGCCGGTCGGCGGGGGAGACGCAGCGCTCTGCCGCGAGGCGGCCGTCTTCCTCGATCGCGAGGGGCTTGCGGCCGCCGCGGCGCGTCGCGGCTACGTGCCGGCGCGGCCGCGGCGGCGGCTCGTGCCGTCTTCCGCAGCCGGCGGCCTCACCCTGGCCGTCGCCTGGGGCCCGCCGCTCGAGCCCCCCATGCTGGACGCGGCCGACATGTTCAAGGCCATGGGCGTGACGCTCGCGCCCCTGCAGGTGACGCGCGACACCGGCCTCCCGGAGGGGGCGTCGGGCCTCCTCATCGCGGGCCTCCTCGACGAGGATCGGCTCGCGGCGTTCGCCGCCAACGAGGCGCTCAAGGCCGCGCTCCGGGACGCCGTCGTCGCAGGGTTGCCCATCCTTGCGCTGGGCGGCGGCGCCCTGCTTCTCCTGCGTCGCCTCGCCGACGGCCGCGGCCGCGCGTATGAGCTCGCCGGGGTGCTCCCGGCCGAGGCCGAGGTGCTCGAGTGGTACGGACGGCCGCGGTATGTGGACGTCGTGGCCTCCCCCGACAATCCCTATGTCTCCGGCGAGCTCACGCTCTGCGAGCTCTTCGACCTCGAGTTCCTGACGCTCCAGCAGGACAAGTCGGCGTGGCGCCTCGGAGGGCGGGGTGAGGAACGGCGGGCGGAGGGCTTCGTGCGGGGGCGCTGTCTCGCGACGACGCTCGTCCCGTCGCTGCCGGCGACCCCGGGCCTGGCGGAGACCTTCGTGGCCGCTATGCGTCCGGCGCCGGACGCGTGAGTCCGTTCTCCGTCGACGCCCGGCGACGAGCCGGGCGATCGAGGCTCTCCGGGCTGGAGCGTCGGCTCCGTTCTCCACGCGGGCTGGCGGTCCTGACGCTGACGACCGTCGGCGCGGCGGCCCTGGTGACCGTCCTGATGAGAGCCGCCGGCGTCCCGGGGTGGGACGACGCCGCCCACCTCTACAAGATCATGCTCCTGCGCGACGGCGACTCCATCTTCTGGGACACGTACTGGTATGGCGGCGGTTACGGCGCGATCACCTACGGCTTCGTCTTCTACTGGCTGGCGCAGTACGTCCCCGGCAAGCTGATCGCGATCCTGGCCGCCGGGGCCGTCCCGGTGTCGTTCTACCTGTATGTGCGCGACATGTGGCGGATCGACGACCCCTGGCCGGCCTGGGGCTTCGCGCTCGTCATGACGGCGTATCCGGCCCACGGCCAGGACCCTTTCGTCCTGGCCCTGGCGCTCACGCTCGTCGGGCTCGCGCTGCTGGCCCGCGGCCGACCGGTGTGGGCGGCGCTGCCGGTGTCCGTCGGCATCTTCGCCAACCCCATGGGGCTGGTGGTCGTCACGCCGTTCGTGATCGGCGACCTCATCGTCCGGCGCGAGGCGCGGCGGCGATACCTGCTGTGGATCGCCGCCCTCGCCCCGGCCGTCCTGCTGCGTCTCGCGGTCGGCCTCGCTTTCTCCGAGCCCGGCGCGTATCTCAACGAGACCTCCCAGCTCCTGGTCTTCGTCGGCTTCGCGTTCGTCGGCGTGGCGCTGGCCGGAGTGAACGCGGCGCACCCGCGCCGGCCGTTCCTGGTGCTCTTCCTCGTGTACGCGGCCCTCTGTGTCGGCTCGTTCATCACCCCCGGCAGCCCGTTGGGGAACAACATCGGCCGCTTCTTCATGGTCTTCGGGCTGCCGTTGCTCCTGCTGCTGCGCCACACGCGGCTCAGGCAGCCGTTCCGGCACGGCGACCTCGCGGTGGTCGCGATCGCCGCCTTCGCGATCCTGCAGTTCGCCACCGCGGCGAGCCATTTCTTCAACGCCGTGGAACGGCCGCAGACGACGCGGGCGTACTTCGCCCCCGCGCTGGCGGTGGCGGAGGACCTGCGCGATCCCGACTACCGCCTGCACGTGGTCGCGCTGCGGCGGCATTGGGAGGCGCTCTACTTCCCCGAGGCCGGCCACCCCATCACCCGCGGCTGGTACCGGCAGGCGGACGCCATCCACAACGCGTTCTTCTACGCGCCCTATGACTCCGACGAGTACGTGAGCTGGCTGCGGAGCATGGGCGTGCGTTACGTGTTCCTGCCGCTGCAGGCGCCGCTCGATCCCTGGAGCCTGCCGGAGGCCGGGCTGCTCGAGGGCTCGTCCGCGTTCCGCCTGGTCGCGCAGCCCGGCGAGTGGCGTGTGTACCGGCTGGTCGACGCCGAACCGATCCTCGTACCCGAGGCGGCCGGGCCGGGCGGCCCGGCGCGCGGCGACATCAGCTTCTTCGGGCACGAGCGGATCATCTTCAGCGTCACGGCGCCGGGCGTCTACCGCATGAAGGTCACGTCGTCGCCATATTGGGTGCTCGACGGTCCGGGCAGGGTGGAGCCGCGGCGTGACCGGTTCATGGACCTGCACCTGAGCCGCGCCGGTACGTACACGCTGCGTTTCGAGGTCACTCCCGCGAAGGCGCTCGACAGCCTGGCCGGCAGGTTCCGGCGGTGACGGGCGTCCACCGCCGCGTCTCTTGAGGGTAGAATGCGCCCATGCCGCGCCCACGTCTTTCGCCGGAGGTCTTCGCCCTCCCCGTCGAGCGCCTGCGGGAGGGCTACTACTCGGACGCCTACTTCAACGGCGCCAAGCGCGTGCTCGAGGCGAAGGACCTGCACCCGCGGGTGACCATGCAGATCTTCCAGAAGACCGCCGGAGCGGTGCTGGGCGGCATGGACGAGGCTCTCGCCATCCTGCGCCTGTGCTCGGGGCGCTTCAGGACCGAGGGCGGTGAGCGTGTGTGGGTGGACGGTTGGGACCGGCTCGTGGTGCACGCCCTCCGTGACGGCGACGATCTCGCTCCGTGGGAGACGGTGCTCACCATCGAGGGCGACTACAGCCTCTTCGCCCACCTGGAGACGGTGTACCTCGGCGTGCTCTCCCGGCGCACGCTCATCAGCAGCAACGTCCGTCGCGTGGTCGAGGCGGCGCGCGGGAAGCCGATCCTCTTCTTCCCGGCGCGGTTCGACCATTACCGGGTGCAGACCGGTGACGGGTACGCCGCCCACATCGCCGGGGCTATCGGGGTCAGCACCGACGCGCAGGCATCGTGGTGGGGCGGCAAGGGGATCGGCACCGTACCGCACGCGCTGATCGGCGCGTTCGGCGGCGACACGGTGGCCGCCACGGCCGCTTTCGCCGACCTCCACCACCCCGAGATCAACGTCACCGCATTGGTGGATTGGGACAACGACTGCGTCGCCACCAGCCTCGCCTGCGCCCGGGCGCTCGGCGAGCGGCTCTGGGGAGTGCGGCTGGACACGAGCGAGACCCTCGTCGACCGCTCGCTCTGGGACCGGATGGGGACGTTCCGTCCCAACGGTGTGGCGCCGGAGCTGGTGCGCGCCGTGCGCCGGGCCCTCGACGACGAGGGGTTCCAGCGGGTCCATATCGTCGTCAGCGGCGGGTTCGATGCCGAACGCATCCGGCGCTTCGAGGAGGAGGGCGTGCCCGCCGACGCCTACGGGGTCGGCAGCAGTCTCCTGCGCGGCAACACCGACTTCACTGCGGACGTGGTCCTGCTGGAGGGGCGGCCGTGCGCCAAGACCGGCCGCCGACACCGTCCGAACCCGCGGCTCGAACGAGTGACGTAGGCCGAACGGCCGGGTATCTGACGCTCATGGAGACCGACGCACGACAGCCCCGCCGAGCGGTCATCGTGGTCGACATGCTGGTCGGCTTCTGTCGCCGGGGCAACCTGTACAGTCCGCGTTACGAGCCGGTCGTCTCACGACTGCAGGCCCGCCTCGCGGAGGCTGAGGCCCGGGGCGAGTCCGTCGTCTTCCTCGCCGACAGCCACCTCCCCGACGACCCCGAGTTCGCGATGTTCCCCAGTCACTGCGTCGAGGGGTCCGGTGAGGACGAGGTGGTGCCCGAGCTCAGGGGGTTCGCAGACCGCGGCACGACGGTCACCAAACGCACCTTCTCCGGGTTCCACGAGACGAGGCTGGACGAGGTGCTCCGGCGCCTCGCCCCGGACGTCGTCGAGGTGGCGGGCGTGTGCACGGACATCTGCGTGCTGCACACCGTGGCCGGCCTGCGGGCACGGGGTCACGAGGTGGTGGTCCGGCGCGACCTTGTGGAGACGTACGACGCCCCGGGGCACGACGCGGAGGAGTTCAACCGGTTCGCGCTCGCCCATATGCGCGACGTACTGGGCGCGCGCGTCGAGTGACGTCCGCGGAGCGGCGATTCAGTCGCTCGAGTGCGGCGAAGTCGACGCGCCGTCGTCGAGGAGGTCGACGAAGCTCTGCGCGCGCCGGCCGGTGGCGGAGGCGGGGTCGAGGTCGGCGGCTCTCTGCCAGTGACTCCTGGCTTCGTCGACCCTCCCGTCCGAGAAGCAGAGGATGGCCAGCGCGAAGTGCGCCTCCTGGTCGTCGGGGTGCTGCTTGAGGACGGCACGGAGCGCGGCTTCGGCCTGCTTCGAGCGTCCCTGCGCATGCCAGACCATCGCCCGGCCCGTCTGCCCCGCGACGTTGTCAGGTTCGATGTCGAGCGCCTCGTCGTACGTCTGCTCGGCGTCGTCGAGACGCTGGGCGAAGAAGTAGGCCTCGCCCAGGTCGAGCAGCACGCGCACGTCGCCGGGGTCCTCGGCGCGGCGCGCCTCCAGGTCCTTGAGGGCGACGTGAGGCTCTTCCGTCGGATCGCCCCCGATGGACGGGTGACCTGCCGGCAGGGCGCCGGCCGAAGGCTCCCCGGATGAGCCGGCGCCCGCCTCCCCGCCGCCCGTGGTCAGGCCGACGGCGACGATCGCGACGGCCGCGGCCACGGCGACACCGACGGCGATGAGGGCCAGGGATCGTGTCACACTCGTCCTTCCGTGGAGAGTCGCTCCGCGAGAGCGTCCGCAGGATAGCATCGGGTCGTCCCGGACGCGACCGCCTTTTGCCCGCAAAGCGGCGATATCCGAGGGGGATGCGGCCGGCTCTCCGCAAACCTTAACGGGCAGTTAACATCATCCGTCCCACGCTTGACCCCGAGCGGCCGGCGACGGTACAGTGAACAAGACTGGAACAGTCCGGTCTTCACCGAAGGACGGCGACCATAGGGCTGCAACTCACACGAGGGGCCGAATACGCCATCCGGGCGATGGCCTATCTGGCGGGCCACCCGGAAGGTCATGTCGCCTCGCTGCACGAGATCGGCGAGGCGCAGGATATCCCCGAGAGCTTCCTCGCCAAGATCCTCCAGAGCCTCGTGCGTGCGGGCCTCGCCGTCTCGCAGCGGGGCGCGCACGGGGGCTTCGCCCTTGCGCGCCCGGCCTCCGAGATCACGATGCAGCAGGTGATCGAGGCGGTCGACGGGCCCATCTCGGTCAACCGTTGCGTCCTGAGCCCGGACGACTGCGCCCGGAGCGCCTCGTGCGCGCTGCACGGATCCTGGCTGCGGGCGCAGGCGCAGCTCATGGACGTGCTGGGCTCCGTCACTCTCGAGTCGCTGGTCCCGCAGCCGGCGCCCGCCGGCTGACGACCCGCCCTTCCGGTCGGCTCAGTCCTCGGGATATCCCGCGGGATGGGCGCGCATCCATTCCCAGGCGTCCGCCACGGCGTCCGCGAGGCTCCGTCGCGGACGCCAGCCCAGGCGCTCCGCCGCGCGCCGGTTGCCGGCCACCAGTACGGCCGGGTCGCCGGCGCGGCGCGGCGCGGACTCCCGTCTGAGCGTCGACCCGGTGACCTCCTCGACGGCGTCGAGTACGGCCCGCACCGAGTCGCCGCTGCCCGTCCCGAGGTTGAACGCGCCCTGCACGGCGGGCAGCGCCTCGAGCGCGGCGATGTGCGCGTCGGCGAGGTCGGCGACGTGCACGTAATCGCGCACGCAGGTGCCGTCGGGCGTCGGGTAGTCCTCGCCGAACACCCGGATCGACGTGCCGTCGCGCGCCGCGCGGAGGGCCAGAGGGACCAGGTGTGACTCGGGGTCGTGGTCCTCGCCGCAGGCGCCGTCGGCGCCGCAGGCGTTGAAGTACCGCAGGGCGGTCGCGCCCAGTCCGTCACGCTCCCTTGCCTGCCACAGCAATTCCTCGGCGGCGAGCTTGGTCTCACCGTACGGGTTCGTCGGTGCGAGGGCATCGTCCTCGTCGATCGGCGTGCGCTGCGGCGCTCCGTAGACCGCGGCCGTGGAGCTGAAGACCAGCCGGTCGACGTCCGCCGCACGCGCGGCAGCGAGCACCGCCGCCGTCCCGTCGACGTTGACGCTGCGGTACCGCGCCGGCTCCGCGACCGACTCCGCGACCTCCGCCAGCGCCGCCATGTGGACCACCGCCTCACAACCGCCCTCGAGAAGCGCGTCGCGCACGGCGTCGGCGTCACGCACGTCGCCGTCGACGAGCGGGACGCCGCCGGCGACGGCTGCCCGGTGTCCGCGCGACAGGTCGTCGTAGACCACGACGTCGTGGCCGCGCGCCGTGAGGCGCGACACGATGACGCTTCCGATGTAGCCGGCGCCGCCGGTGACCAGGATGCGCATGGGGCGATGCTATCAGGTGGCGGGAGCCAGACGCGGCGCGGTCGTCGTCGTCCACTCCGGTCCGAGTGCGTCGGCGCGGACGGCCGTCTCACGACGGCCGTCCCCTGCGACGACGAAGCGCCCGGCGGGAGCCGGGCGCCTGCGCGTCGCCGCCGGTCCCGGCGGCGTGGTGTGTGGCCGGCGGCGCGACCGCGCCGCGGGTCTCAGCCTCAGCCGAACGGGCTGCCGCTGGGCACGGCGCACCCGGCGCCGGAGCTGCGCGCCCCGATGTTCTTGAGGAAGCTCGAGAACTTCTGCCGCACGTCGGCGCTGCCGCACTCGGGACAGACGCGGTCCTCGTCCTTCAGGAACCCCTGGCGGTAGACCTCGAACTCCTTGCCGCAGGCGTCACAGACGAGATCGTAGGAAGCCATGACCCTCCATCTGATGGTGGACGATATACCCTAGGGGGTATTATACGCGGGACTCGGAGGCGGGCAAACCCGTCTTCGTCCATCGTACACTGGCGCGGGCCCTCGAGGGCGGAGCGCAAGGAGGAGGGAAGAGCATGGGATCCAGGGTGCTCGGGACGGTCGCCGCGGCGGCGATGCTCGTGATGGTGCTGGTGGCCGCCGGCTGCGGCTCCACCGGCGCCGACGGCCAGAAGGACGCGGCCGGTGGGTCGTACGCCGGACGGATCATCCCGCCGGCCGAGTTCGCCGTGGCCGACTTCGCCGGCAAGCCGCTGGTCGTGAACATGTTCGGCTCGTGGTGTCCGCCCTGCAACATGGAGGCGCCGGAGCTGGCCGCGTTCGCCGAGCAGAACCCGGACGTCCAGGTCGTCGGCGTGGCCTGCCAGGACGACGAGGCGGCGGCGGTCGGGTTCATGGAGGAGTACGGTCTGACCTTCCCCCTGGTCGTGGACGACGGCCGGATCGTGCAGGAGACCGGCACCACGGCCTTCCCGACCACCATCTTCTTCGATGCGGGGGGCGTCGAGGTCGACCGCATCGTGGGGGCCGCGACGCTCGACCAGTTCAACGCCTCGCTCGCCAAGGCGCAGTGACCGCTCGCGAGGCCGGATGACGACCGGCGTGAGGGCCTCGTGATCGCGGCGGAGATCACCTCGCTCAGCCTGTCGGCGGTCGGGCTCGCGTTCGCCGCGGGCCTGCTCTCCTTCTCCTCGCCCTGTGTGCTGCCCCTGCTGCCCGTCTATCTCTCGTTCATCTCGGGAGTGGGCGTGGAGGAGCTGGGGCGTGAGCATCGTCGGCTGCTCTGGACCTCGCTCCTGTTCGTCGCCGGGTTCACGGCGGTCTTCGTGCTGATGGGCGCCGGGGCCGGCGGTGTCGGCCGGCTGCTCATCCGCCATCGCCACGAGCTCATGGTGGCCGCCGGCGCGTTCATCGCCTTCAGCGGCCTCGTCGTGGCCGGTGTCGTCAGGCTGCCCGAGCCGGCGCTCAAGGTGGCGCCGCGCCGCGCCGGGGCCGGCGGCGCGTTCCTCGCCGGCGCCGCGCTCGCCGTCGGCTGGACGCCGTGCGTCGGTTACGTGCTCGGCGCGATCCTCTCGATGGCCGCCACGAGCCAGAGCGCCGTCTCGGGCTCTCTGCTTCTGCTGGTGTACTCGCTGGGTCTCGGGCTGCCTTTCGTGCTCGCCGCCCTCGCCTTCGACCGGATGAGCCGTCGGCTCGGCTGGGTCAAGCGGCACTACCGCGCCATCCAGGTCACGGCCGGCGCCCTGCTGGTGCTGTTCGGCATCCTCATGATGCTCGGCGTGCTGCAGCAGCTCGCGCGCTGGATGCCGGCGTTCAGCCTCGGGGGGCTGTGACTCCGGCGCGGACGGTATCCTTGGGCGGTGAGCGCCCGTCATCGCATCCCCGAGCTCTCGCCTGAGGGCCGCGCCGCGGCCGAGGCGCTGCGCCGCGAGGTCGCCGGCGAGGTGTGGACGACCCCGCTGCGGCGCTGGCTGTACTCGACCGACGCCTCCAGCTACCGGGTGGTGCCGGAGGTCGTGCTCGTGGCCGGCTCCCCCGACGACCTCGCCGTCGCCGCGGCGGTCGCGGCGCAGACCGGGCTCGCCGTCTCCGCACGCGGCGCCGCCACCAGCGTCGCCGGCCAGGCCATCGGGCCGGGCGTCGTGGTGGACTGCTTCAAGCTCGACGCCGTCCTCGAGGTCGACGTCGGGGCGCGGCGGGCGCGCGTGCAGCCCGGCGTGGTGCAGGCGGCGTTGAACGCGGCCGCGGCCCCATACGGCCTGGAGTTCGGCCCCGACACCTCCACCGTGGACCAGGCGACGCTCGGAGGGATGGTGGGCAACAACTCCTCCGGGTCACGCTCGGTCGTCTACGGTGAGACCAAGGACAAGGTACTGCGCCTCGCCGGGGTGCTGGCCACCGGGGAGACGATCGCGCTCGGCCCGTGCGCCGGCGGGGACCTTTCGTCCGGGATCGGCGGGGCTGCGAGCGCTCCCCTCGCGGCGGCGCTCGCCCGGATACGCGGGCGCGCCCGGGACGTCATCGCCGACGGTTCTCCCCGGACCGGGCGCTGCACCTCGGGCTACAACCTGCGTGAGCTGCTCGCGCCGCAGCCCAACCTCGCCCGGCTGCTCGCAGGGTCCGAGGGGACCCTGGCGCTCACCACCGAGCTCGAGGTGCTCCTCGACCCGTTGCCCGGACGGCGTCTCGGAGCGGCGCTGGCCTTCGACACGCTGCGCGGGGCCCTGGGGGCCAACGTGGCCATCCTCGACACCGGTCCGTCGGCGATAGAGTTCCTTGACCTCGAGCCGCTGCGGCGGGCGGCGGGTCTGGCGGGGTATCCGCGCATGGCGGCGCTGCTGGAGGGCCGGGAGGCCGCGCTGCTCACGGTGGAGTATCAGGGCAGCGAGGAGGAGGCGCGCGCCGGCCTCGGCCGCCTCGCCGGGCTGGCCGGGTCGCTCGGCGCCGCCCGGACCGTGTGGCTCGAGGACGCTGAGGCTCTCAGCGAGGCGGCGGCGCTGCGTCGCGCCGTGTTGCCCCTGCTCATGGGCGCGCCCGGGGCCGACCGGCCGACGGCGTTCGTCGAGGACACCGCCGTCGCTCCGGACCGCCTGGGGGACTTCGTCGCCGACCTCGAGCGCCTCGTCGCCGCTCACGGTGTCCGCGCCAGCTTCACCGGCCACGCCTCGGCGGGTTGTCTGCACCTGCGACCGATGCTCGACCTCAAGACGGTCGCCGGCGTCGCCCGGATGGACGCCCTGGCTCGCGGGGTGGCGCGGCTCGTGGCCGAGTACCACGGCGTCATCTCGGGCGAACACGGCTGCGGGCGTTCGCGGAGCTGGCTTCTCCCGCAGCTCCTCGGGCCCAGCCTCTACGGCGCGATGGTCGCCGTCAAGGACGCCTTCGACCCCAAGGGTCTGCTCAACCCGGGGGTGATCGTCGACGGCCCGCCCCTGACGGAGGACCTGCGCTTCGGCCCCGACTATCGCGGCGACGGCGGCTGGGCGCCACGCCTCTCGTACGCCGCCGAGGGCGGGTTCGGCGCCGCGGTGGAGCGCTGCTTCGGCGCCGGGCTCTGCAAGAAGAGCAGCGGCGTCATGTGCCCGCCCGGCGCAGCCACGCGCGACGAGGCGCAGTCGACCCGTGCCCGGGCCAACGCGCTCCAGGGCGTACTCTGCGGCGCCGTGCCGCTCGGCGCCATCGGCGAGGGGGAGTTCCGCGAGGTGCTCGGTACCTGCGTCGCCTGCAAGGCCTGCAAGACCGAGTGCCCGGCCGGCGTGGACATGGCCGCCCTCAAGGCGGAGTGGCTCGCCGAGGTCCGGGCGCGGCATGGGATGCCGGTGCTGCCGCTGGCCGTCGCGCACTTCCGGCGGTTGGCCGCCGTCGCGGCGCCGTTCGCCCCCCTCGTGAACAGGATCGCGCGTACCCCGGCCGCGCGCGCCGTGGCGGACCGCGCCGGGGTCGCACACCGGCGGCCGCTGCCCGGGTTCGTGCGGCGTCCGCTGACGCGCCGCCTGGGCGCGCCGTCAGCGGCCGCCGCGTCCCCGGGCGGGGACGCGGTCCTGTTCGCCGACTGCTTCATCCAGTACCAGGAGCCGGGGATAGGCGAGGCCTTGGGCCGCCTCCTCGCGGCGGCCGGAGTGCGCCTGTGTGTGGTGGACGCGGGCTGCTGTGGGCGCACGGCGCTCTCCGCCGGGCACGTCGGGAAGGCGCGCGCCGACGCGGCGCGCGCCCTGGAGAAGCTGCATCCGTGGGCGTGCGCCGGCGTCGAGATCCTCTTCGTGGAACCGTCCTGCCTGTCAATGGTGCGCGACGACTGGCCGCGCCTGCTGCCCGGCGACCCTCGGCTCGACGCGCTGGCGGCGGCGAGCCGGCCCGGGCTCGCGCTCGTGGCCGACCTCGCGCAGGAGGGTCGCGTGCGCTTCCGCGCCGGAGGCCGGGCGCTCCTGCACAGTCACTGCCACGAGAAGGCGCTCGGCTTCGCCGGGGCCACACGGGCGGCGCTCGCGGCCGTGCCCGATCTCGAGGTCGACGACCCCGACGCGGGCTGCTGCGGCATGTCCGGCGTGTTCGGCTACGAAGCCGACCACTACGAACTCAGCGTGGCGATGGCCGAGCGGGCGCTGCTCCCGGCCGTGCGTGCGGCTCCGCCCGACACGACCGTCCTCGCCACGGGGACCTCCTGCCGCACGCAGATCGGCGACCTCGCGCTGCGGGCCGCCGTGCACCCGCTCGAGTTCCTCGCGCAGCGGCTGGCGCCCTGACCGGCGAGCCGCTCGGCCGTCCACGGCGGACCGGGCTGCGACGCCCGCGGTCTGCCCGTGCATGCGGGCGTGTACGATATGCTGACATGGACTGGGTGATCCTGATCGCCGGCGTGGCGGGGCTGCTGGTCGCCGGCTACGGCTTGGTGGCCCTGACGGTGCACGCGCTACGGGCCCGGCGCTACGGCGACATCGCGCTGGGATCGGCCGTCGCCGTCGCGGTGGTGCTGCTGCTCATCGCCTTCGGCGACCGTCTCATCCGGTAGACCGTCCCCGCGGCGTCGACGGCGACCGCGCGCCGCGGGGCGGTGCGGGCGCACTAAGGTTCCATGCCGCGGTTGCCGATACTGCCAACGCCGGTTGGAGGGAGGCGGCGAAGATGACCGAATCCCGCACTCACGGGGCGTCGACGGCGTCCGGCGAGACGCGACCACCCGTCCTCCGGCGGTGCGATCCTGCATCGCGGCCCCCGACCCCGGCAGGAGAGTGAGCGAGATGGCCAAGCGGATCCTCGTGGTCGACGACGAGCCGGACATCCGGCGGCTCGTCGCCGAAGCGCTCCAGTCTAACGGCTACGACGTGCGGACGGCGGCCAACGGCGGCGAGGCGGTGCGCACCGGGGCGCTGTTCCTCCCCGACCTCGTCCTCCTCGACATCATGATGCCGGACATGGACGGCTTCACCGTGTACGAGAAGCTGCGCGAGAAGCCGTGCGAGCTGCGCTCACCGATCATCTTCCTCACCGCGCGGCGGGAGATCAGCGACAAGCTCCTGGGGTTCGAGAAGGGCGCCGCCGACTACATCACCAAGCCCTTCCACATCAAGGAGCTCCTGGCCCGGGTCAGAGTGCATCTCGGCGAGCTGGGGCCGCCCAAAGGCGACATCCCCAATCCGATGACGGACCGCGAGCTCGAGGTGCTCGGCCTGCTGGCGAGCGGCAAGACCTACAAGCAGGTGGCGCGGGCCCTCGACCTCAGCCAGAGCACGGTGCGCAACCACCTGCACAACGTGTACCACAAGCTCAACGTGGTCGACCGTGCGCAGGCCGTCATCGTGAGCCGCGAGAACGGCTGGATCTGACCGCCCCCGGGTGGGGGCATGCTCCGGTCAGGAGGCCGGGAAGGGCATGTCGGGCAGCGACCACACCGGCTGCTGGGCGCGGCGGTCGCGCCCGCGGCGACGCTCCGTGAACGGACCCGCCCCGCTGCCCCACCGAGGACGCCGACGCTCGCCGACGCGGCGATCCACGACCACGCGCACGTCGTCGCGGCCCGCGAACTCCTCGGCGAGCCGCTCGTAAAAGAAGCCCTCGAGCTGGCGCGGGATCACGATCAACCTCGGCGGGGCGCTCTGCGTCGTCCCGGGCATGCCGACCTCCTCCGACGACCTCACCATACCACTTCGACCCTCGAGTCATTCGCCGTTCCGGGATCCTTCTCCTTGCCCGAGCCTGCGGCGCGCCCCACTGGCGTAGTCAGCCTGGGCGACGCGCGGGCGTCGGCGCGCCGGCGTCGGGCGCCGTGGTCTGCGCGTCACCCGGCCCGTGGCCCGGGCCGCTCCCGTGGGGCGCGGGTCCGCCGGCGCGGCTGCGCAGCAACAGGGCGCAGAGCCCGCCGGCGACGGCCAGCGCCACGGCCCAGACGAAGGTGCTCGCCATGGCGTCGGTGAACCAGCCCATGAAGAGCGTCCTCAACATCTGCACGGCCGTGGCCGGCATGCCCGGACCCGGCTCGGGGATGTCGAGCTGCACCGAGCCGCCGGCCGCTGCGGCGACGATCCGCTCCTTGAGCGCCGGAGGGATCTGGCTCGAGGCGCGCACGCCCTCGGTGACGGCGGCCGTGACGCGGTTCTGCAGCACGGCTCCGAGGATGGCGATGCCCATGAGGCTGCCGACCTGCCGCATGGTGGAGAGGACGCCGGAGGCGTTGCCCACACGCTCCCTGGGCGCGGTGGCCATCACCGCGGAGGTCACGGGAGCCACGGCGAGCCCGATGCCGATGCCCGAGATCGCGAACGGCACGACCAGGTCGGCCGGCGACGTGTCGGGCGAGATCTTCCCGATCCCCGGCAGCAGGCCGGCCATCCAGGCCAGCCCGGCGGCGAGCACGAACATGCCGCCGGCGACGATCCACTTGCTCCCCAGGCGGTCCGACAGCACGCCGGCGAGCGGAGCCGCGAAGATGATGACCGCCGACATCGGCGCCATCACGAACCCGGCCTTGACCGCGCTGTAGCCGAGCACCGACTGCAGGAAGATGGGGATGATGAAGAAGGCGCCCATCATCGCGGCGCTCAGCAGCAGGCCGGTCGCGTTGCCGGCGGCGAAGTCGAGGGCGCGGAACAGCGAGAAGTCGATCAGCGGCTGTCGCACGCGATGCTCGCGGCGGAAGAAGAGCGCGAAGGCCGCCGCGGCCGCGGCGAAGAGCCCGAGGATCGTGCCGGAGAGCCAGCCGTAGCTCTGGCCCTCGATGAGCGCGAACGTGAGGCAGAAGAGCGAGGCCGTGATCAGCGCCACACCGGGCAGGTCGAGCGACTCCACGGCGGCGGGGTCCTTGCTCTCGGGGACGATGCGCAGGGCGAGGACCACGCCCAGGATCCCGATCGGGATGTTGACGAGGAAGATCCAGCGCCAGCTCTCCCCGGCGCCGGGCCAGGTGGCGTACTGGACGATGACGCCTCCCAGCGTGGGGCCGATGGCGGTCGCCAGTCCCGAGACGCCGCCCCAGATGCCCATGGCGGCGCCGCGCCTGCCGGGCGGGAACATCTCGGCGATGATGCTCAGGGTGGCGGGCATCATCGCCGAGCCGCCCACACCCTGGAGGGCGCGAAAGGCGATCAGCGGGTAGATGCCGGGCGCCAGGCCGCAGGCGGCGGAGCCGAGGGTGAACAACAGCATCCCGCTCACGAACAACCGGCGTCGGCCCCAGAGGTCGCCGAAGCGGCCGAAGGTGACGAGCAGGACGGCGAAGCCCAGGATGTAGGCGTTCATGACCCACTGGATGTTGCTGAAAGCGGTGTCGTAGTACTCGCGGATGTGCGGGATCGCGATGTTCACGATCGTGCCGTCGAGCAGGATCATGAACAGGCCGAGGCAGAGCACGGCGAGCGCAGCCCACGGGTTGCGGCCCGGACCGGCCGGACTGGTGTCGGGCGGGTCCGCGGGATGGAGGGCGGTCATGTGCTGCTGCGTCCTTTCAGTCGCCGTGTGAGATCGCCGAGGAACGCGACCAGGGTGCGCGGGTCGATGTCCGGGTAGTGGGCGAAGACTCCCTCGATCCGCCGCTGCCAGATGTCGTGCATGGCCTCGGCGTGACGCTCGGCCTCCCCGGCGAGAGAGATGCGGACGACGCGCCGGTCGCGGGCGTCGGTCTCCCGGCGGGCGACGCCGCTCGCGACGAGGCGCGCGGCCAGCTCGCTGGCGGCCGCCGGCGAGATCCGCAGGCCGGCGGCGAACTCGCCCATCGTCACGCCACGGTGGTGGGAGAGGTACACGACGGCCTCGAGCTGGCGGCCCGTCAGCCCGCCGTGAGCGGGCGGCCGCTCGCCTCTGCCCGCGTGCGGGACAGCCTCATAGAGGGCGACCGCCAGCTGGGGGAGCAGGCGGGCCAGCTCGTCGGTGACGTCGCGCGCGCCGGGGTGCGCTGCGGGATCCTCGATGCGGGTCGGATTCATTTCGGTATCCGAAGTATAAACACGCGCAGGCGGCCGTCAACGGTCCGGCCGCGAGGGTCCTTCCACCGCGGTCCGCCGTGCCGGACTCACACGTCGGCAGGCCTCCCGGTACACTCGTGGGCGGCATGATCCCGCTGTACGACGACAACCGCACGCGGCGCTTCCCGGTGGTCACGGTCGCACTCATCACCACCAACGCGGCCGTCTTCGTCGCGCAACTCCTCCTGCCGCGGTGGGGACTGACCACGGAGAGCTGGTTCCTGCTGTTCGGCGCACGTCCGATCGAGCTCACGCAGCACGTCGACCTCGCGCCCTCGGAGTGGGTCCCCTGGTGGGCCACCCTGATCACGGCGTTGTTCGTGCACGCCGGCTGGCTGCATGTGGTCTTCAACATGTGGTACCTGTGGATCTTCGGCAACAACGTGGAGGACGCCATGACGCGGCCGCGGTATCTCGTGTTCTACCTGGCCTGCGGCATGGCGGCGACGGCGACGCAGGTGCTCGCGGCGCCCGCGAGCGATGTGCCGATCGTGGGCGCCAGCGGCGCCGTGGCAGGGGTGCTCGGCGCGTACCTCGTCCTGTATCCGCGGGCGCGGGTGTTCACGGTGATCCCGCTGGTCGTCGTGTGGCCGGTGCTCGAGCTGCCGGCCTGGGTGCTCCTCGTCGTCTGGTTCGCCCTGCAGGGCCTCGGCGGCGTGCGCTCGTACGGTTCCGCGGAGGCCGGCGTCGCGTTCTTCGCCCACATCGGCGGGTTCGTCGCCGGCATGGCCCTGGCCGCGGTCTTCGCGACCCGCGAACGGCGAGGACGGCCTCTCCGTGCGAGGCGGCGGGTGTAAGCTTCTCGACAGGAGGTCGCCGCCGGCCCGGGCCCGTCCATGGTCACCGACTACCGCATCCGCATGAGCAGGTTCCCCCGCGCGAGGAGTGAGGCGTACGAGCACGCACGGCGCGGCGTGGGCATGAGCGTGCGGGAGGCGAGGTTCGCAGGTCACCGGCCGTCCTCCGGAGGCCGGCCCGGCGGAGACGCCGCCCTGGCCCGCCGGGACGAGTCGGGATGGGCGCCGTGAGGCCCGCCCGTCGACGTCTCGCGGCCGTCGTCAATCCCCACTCCGGGGGCGGGCGGCATCGGCGCGACGTCCCGCTCATCCTCTCGGCCCTCCGCGGCCTCGGATACGACGTCGAGGAACTGGAGACGGAGGCGGCGGGCGACGCCAGCGGCCTCGCCCGGGGAGCGGTCGAGGCGGGCTTCGACGTCGTCGCGGTCCTCGGCGGCGACGGGACCGTCAACGAGGCCGTCAACGGGCTCGCCGGCAGCGATGTCCCGTTGGCCATCATCCCCACCGGCACCGTCAACGTGCTGGCCATGGAGCTCGGCATCCCGCTCGACCCGCCGGACGCCGTCAAGCTGCTCGGCGCCGCCGTCGAGCACGTCTCCTGGATCGACCTCGGGCGGGCGGGCGAGCGCTACTTCGGGCTCATGGCCGGGGTCGGCATGGACGCCGCGGTGGTCGCGGCCCTGCACCCGGCGATGAAGAAGGCGCTCAAGGAGGCGGCCTTCGCCGTCCAGGGGCTGGCGACGTACCTCACGCACGACGAGGCCCTGATCCGCGTCGCCAGCGAGGAGCGCACCGTGGAGGGCTACTTCGCCGTGTTCGGCAACTCGTCCAACTACGGCGGGGCGTTCGGCATCACTCCGCTCGCCGACATGCGTGACGGCCTCCTGGACGTCTGCGTGCTCAAGGACAAGTCGTTCGTGAGCACTCTCTGGTACTGGGCGGCGGCCCTCGTCAACGCCCACATCAGGCACCCGAAGGTGGAGTACTTCCGCACCGAGCGCGCCGCCGTCAGCGCGGTGGAGGAGGGCAAGGAGGTGCTCGTGCAGACCGACGGCGAGCTCGCCGGCAGTCTGCCCATGGAGTGCAGGGTCGTGCCGCGGGCCCTGCGCGTGGTGGTGCCCTGACCGGCGCCGGCGGCTCAGAGCCCCATGATCTGAGCGAGCTTGCGCAGGCGGTCCGTGTACTCCTTGCGGGTCTTGGGGTCGCGCGCCCGGAGCTCGTCCGGGGTCGCCACCGGCACGACCTTGAAGGCCGGGTTGTCGAACAGGCGCAGCTCGAGCGAGTCGTCCTGCGCGTACGGACGGTCCTTGAAGAGCCGACCGAGCAGGTAGCGCGTCGCCTCCTCGCCCACGGTCAGCACGTAGTGCGGGGTCGTGATCGTGAGCTCCCGGGAGAGGTACGGGTAGCAGTTGCCCAACTCGTCGGGGTGTGGGGCGCGCAGGGCGCAGTCGCTGCGCGGCACGCACTTGACGAGCGTCGTGACGTACACCTGGTCGCGGTGCT